>Ga0207422_1004704_pt1 | contig 10828 bp, 8 predicted proteins | sample MarCyaLeptolynsp_FD_187757 | JGI IMG/M metagenome (GOLD analysis project Ga0207422, IMG submission 187757) | Marine cyanobacterial communities from Panama - species 1 Leptolyngbya sp. (SPAdes) | ecosystem: Environmental > Aquatic > Marine > Unclassified | place: Panama: Panama City | collected... | reverse complement strand
GCGTTCGGCCGCAAGCTCCCCGAGCCGCTGTCCGACCGCCCACGGCGTCGCGCCACCGGAGGTGATCTGCACGGCGTTCCACTCCCCGAGCAGCGCGATCTTGGCCGTCACGGCCGCTCGCACGCGGGGGCCCTCGGTCGCGTCGTCGAGCCGCTCGAAGAGACGGCGCGCGCCCCCCTCCCGCGACCAGGGCGGGAAGAGCGACGTCAGTCCGGTCGCGTAGGCGACGTACGGATAGCGATCGAAGGTGATGTCGATCCCATCCGCCGCCGCCGCGTCGATCATCTCGAGGGCGATCTCGGCCTTCCACCAGTTGCGCTGGCCCTGCGCCTTGAGGTGCGAGACGTGCACGGAAGCCCCTGCGAGGCGGCCCACGCTCAGGACCTCTTCGATCGCCGCGAGAAGCCGGTCGTCCTCGTTGCGCATGTCGACCCCGAATGCGGGAGTTCCCGCCTCGACTCGCACGACGGTCCAATCCCCGGGAGTCGCGGAGGTCGCGCCAGCGTCGACGAGCCGCTGGCGGAGCGCGGCGAGCTCGGCCGTGGGTCCGATCAGGGTCCACCCGGGGATCCCGGTCTCACCGTACCGCACGAAGCGGAGCCCCGAGCCTGTCGCAGACACGACACCTCCGGCTGGAAGCTCGCCCAACTCCGACGATGAGATCGCGCGGTCCAGGACCACGCTCGACACCAGGTCGTCGGCATCGGGCCCCACGAGCCCGAGAACGCCGATCCCTTCGGGGACGTCGAGCACGGCGAAGCGCGGCGGAAGATAGCGCTTCAGGTGCGCCCGCAGTCCCTCCGACGCCGCCGACGGCACAAGCGCCCAGAGCCCCGGCGCAGCCCCTTCCAGTGGCGTATCCGCCCCCAGGCGCAGGTCGGCAACCATCCGCCCCTTCGGTGTGAGGACCGTGTGCAACGTCGCCTCGCCTACCTCGAGGCCATCGCCGCGTGAAGTGGGAGACGTCGGCATTCGGCCGGTCACCACGCCCGAGAGCATCCGCGCCGGGTCTCGACCGGTGAAGGTCCAGTACTCCAGGTCCTTGCGATCGAGGACCGCAGCCGCCGTGGTTGCGGCGACGTATCCCGGAGTGGTCACCCCACGTCCTCAGCGCCGATGTCGTCCGCGTCGAGGCTCTCACCGGAACGGATCCGCTCCATGAGCGTCGAGATCCGACGGGAGTCGCGCGAGGAATCCGGGAGCGACTCGAGGTACTCTCCGAGGTGGTGAAGCGCCTCGGCGTTCCGTCCCCGCCGTGCGAGAAGGAGACCAAGTGTCTTCCGTTCCCCGATGGCGTCGGGTCGAATCAGAAGGAGACGCTCGACGGCGGAGATCGCTCGATCGTCGTCGTGAGCGTTCAAGTACACCCCCTTCAGGTTCGAGAGGAGCCGCGCCAGCATGTCTCGCCGGGTCGCCGTCGCGAGGAAGGCGGGACGAAGGCGTACCATCCCTCCGTAGACGCGATCGAGGAGCTCCTGCGCCTGGTCTTCGAATCTGATCTCGCCCCCATCGTATGCGTCGATCAGCAGCGACATCGACTCTCCCCTGAAGCGCACGAGGAAGTGGTGTGGGAAGTTGACCCCCTCGATGTCGAGGCCGAGTCGCCACCCGACTTCGAGGAGTACGATTCCGAGCGTGAGCGGAATGCCGAGCCTACGGTCGAGTACGTCGTTCAGGAACGAGTTCCGTGGGTCGTAGTAGGCGTCCCGATTCCCGGTGAACTGCTCGCGCTCGAAGAGCGTGGTGATGAGTTCCTGGAGCACGACAGGCGGTGCGGACTCACCCTGAAGCCGCTCCAGCACCCGCTCGGCGAGCTGATCGAGCCGGCCGAGGTACATGTCGACAGGAAGCTGAGGGTAGTGCTCGCACGCGATCAGGAGCGCCGCGCGCGCCAAGTCGATCTCGCCCTCGGTGCGGCGGAGCTCGTTCACGAACTCCTGGCGCGGTGAGCGAGCGGGTGCGGTCACGGGGTCCTCTCGAGTGCTGCGGTACGGGCGGGTGCAGTGCCCGGCGAGTCGGGGTAGCTTCCTGGGCGCGGTCGGATGGGACGCGACCGTCGCCTCTCTCTACACTAGTCACCTCGTCCCCTTCCGCGAACGGTCCACGCATGACCGACACCCCCCGAGACAAGCGCCCGCGCCTCCGGTTGACCCAGCTGAGCCACGGCGCCGGCTGAGCCTGCAAGCTCGGCATGGCCGAGCTGTCGCAGGTTCTGCGGCACCTCACTCCTGTGGAGGACCCCAACGCCCTCGTCGACGCTTCGACGGGGGACGACGCCGCCGTATACCTGCTCTCCGAAGACCGCGCACTCGTTGTCACGCTCGACTTCTTCAGCCCGGTGGTCGACGACGCCAGGGCGTTCGGCCGGATCGCCGCCGCGAATGCGTTCTCGGACATCTTCGCCATGGGGGCCACCCCGCTCTTCGCCCTGAACCTCTTCGCCTTTCCACGCGCGCACCTCGGAGAGGGCGTGGCGGAGGAGATCATTGCGGGTGGAGCCGAGATCGCCCGCGAGGCGGGCGCGCCGATCCTGGGGGGTCACTCGATCGACGACCCCGAGCCCAAGTACGGAATGGTGGTCATCGGTGAGGCGCACCCGGATCGACTGGTCACCAACGCGGCGGGCGAGCCGGAGCAGGTACTCGTACTCACCAAGCCGCTCGGGATCGGCGTGGTGACGACGGCGATCAAGGCGGACGCTGCAGGGGAGGATGTCGCCGCCCGAGCGACCAGGGTGATGTCCACGCTCAACGCCCGTGCCGCCGAGATCGCCCGAAATCACGACGTGCGCGCGGGCACCGACGTCACCGGCTTCGGGCTTCTCGGACACCTGCGGGCGCTCGCGCGGGCGTCGGGTGTCGCGGCCGAGCTGACCGCGGGCTCCGTTCCCCTGCTCGACGGGGCGCGCGCACTCGCCAAAGCCGGCCATATCGCTGGAGGGTCCCGCAGAAACCTCACCGACGTTTCCGCGGACGTGACCTTCAGCGCGTCGATCGACGAGGTGACCCGTCTCCTCCTCGCCGATGCTCAGACCTCCGGCGGGCTGCTGCTCGCTGCCGCGCCTGATCAGGCCGAGGCACTCCTCGCCGAACTGGGAGCAGCCGGCGTCGAGGCCGCCGAGATCGGTCGTCTCGTCGAGGGTGAGCCGGGCCGCATCACCGTCGATTGAACGCCCGAGCAGTACAACGTTCGTCGACCACTCCGGCCCGTTCGGCGACGTGAGCGGTCGGTTCACCGATCACCCCCTTCTTCCTCATGTCCCCCGTCTGAATCGTCTCTGAGCGCGGATCGTGCCGCGGCTCGTAGATCCAGGGTCTGATCAGGGGGGGAGGATGAGAGGGGTTCTCTGGGCCGCTACCGCGGTCGCAGTGTCGTGGTTGGCGCCGTGCGCCGTGCTCGCGCAGACGTCCGATATCTCGGAGATCGCGAGGGCGGACCGGCCACCGTCGCTGGACGGGTCGCCGACGATGGAAGAGTGGGAAGCCGCCTCCGTCCTCCCGACGACGATGTACGCGCCCTCGTTCGGAGGTCAGCCGGCCGACAGCACCGTCATCCGTGTCATGTACGACGCCTCGGCGATCTACCTCGGCGGCTGGTTCTACGCCGAGCCCTCCGACATCCGCATCCACTCGTTGCAGCGGGACAGATGGAGCGGAGACGATGCGTTCGCCATCTACATCGACGCGTTCAACGACAACTCGAACTCGAAGTGGTTCGGGGTGACTCCCGCAGGAACCCGATTCGATCAGCTCGTCTCCGACGACGGCGCGACCCTGAATGGGAATTGGGACGGCTTCTGGGACGCGGCCACGTCGGTCACCGAGGAGGGCTGGTTCGCCGAGGTACGGATCCCTCTCTCGACGCTCGGTGTCCGTCCGGGCAGCGACGGGGATGCCGTCATCGGCCTGACCGTGACGCGGCGAGCCTCGAAGCGCGGCGAGCGGGTCACCTTTCCGGCGATCGACCCGGCCTTCGCATTCCGGCAGCCGTCTGTGGCGGCCGACGTCCGACTCCGCGACGTACGCGGCCGCCGCGCACTCTGGGTCTCTCCCTTCGTGGCCGCGGATGCGACGCGCAACTGGACCCTCGCCGAATCCGGGCCTCATGCGGTCTCCGAAGACCAGCACGCCTCGATCGGAGGGGATGTGAAGTGGTCCCTGGGGAACGGGCTCGTTCTCGACGTTGCGATCAACCCCGACTTCGCCCAGGCGGAGGCGGACGATCAACAGGTGAATCTCGATCGCTTCCCACTCTTCTTCCCCGAGAAGCGTCGGTTCTTCCAGGAGTCTAGCGGCCTCTTCGACTTCCAGACCGGCGACGGCGGCCGCCTCTTCCACTCCCGACGCATCGGCCTCTCCGACGACGGCGTACCGATTCAGGTCGATGGCGGAATCCGCCTCACCGGACGCCTCGACGCAGTCGAGGTCGGGGTCCTCTCGATGCAGACGGACGCTGGTGGAGGCGGAGGCTCCGAGAACTTCTCCGTCCTCCGCCTCCGCTCTCGGGTGTTCAACGACTACTCGACCGCGGGCGTGATCCTCTCCTCGCGGCTCGGTGGCGCGTCCGATCGCGTCGACCTCGGCCTGGACGCCTCGATCAGGCTTCGGGGTGACGACTACCTCGTGGCTCGCGCGGCGACGAGCCTCGGCGACGACATGGCCGGCGCATCCGCCGGTGATCGGTCGACCGTCTCCGCCACGCTGGAGAGGCGCGTGCAGCGTGGCTGGGCGTACCGGGTCGACGGTGTCTACCAGGGCGGCGACTTCGATCCCGCTGCCGGGTTCGTGCGCCGCCGCGACTTCGCCGGAGGGGGGGCCGAGCTGCGACACGTCTTCCGGCCGGACGACAACCCACGGATTCAGAGCTGGTATCCCCGAATCGCCTACACGGCCTTCCACCGCAACGACGGCGGTGGCGTCCAGTCGAGTCTCGCCGAGGCCGGGATCTACTGGCAAACGGTGGAGGGGGGGACCGGAAATCTTCGACTCCGGAGGGTGGAGGAGGGCGTCCTCACACCGTTTCGGGTCGGCGGCGCCCTGATCGGTGAAGGAGAGTATCGAGAGGTCGAGTTCGCGGCCCGATTCGCGGCTCCCTTCGGACACGCTCTCCGAGGCGTCTTCAACGTCGGCGGAGGGGGATACTTCGGGGGCAGCCGCCTCTTCGTCGACCTCGCTCCGACCTGGACCGCGTCTCGGCACCTCGAGCTCGGGATCCGCTGGAACGCGTCCCGGCTGCGACTGGCGGAAAGGGTCCGTTCGCTGAACCTCCTCCAGCTCCGGAGTCGGATCGCGTTGAACGCACACGCTTCGGTGGATCTCCTGGGTCAGTACAACTCGACCCGCCGAAGGCTCGACCTGAATCTCAGAGGTCGCTACAACTTCTCGGAGGGTACGGACCTCTGGATCGTCCTCGACGGAGGCGCTCGAACCGACCTCCTCGATCCGCGGTTCGATGAACCGCTCCCTCGATCGACCGGATCCGCCCTCATCGTCAAGTTCACCCGTACCATCGGAATGTGAGCCTCCTGATCTCGTTGTGGAGGGTCGTGTGAGCGCTCGCACGGTCGCCGCAGGAATCTCGGCCTGGGTCCTCGTCGGCGTCGTACTGGGTGCTCAGAGCACGATCGCCGGTGCGCTCACCGGCGAGCCGGTGGCCCTCGCGGATGCGGTGCGGAGGTCACTGCAGAACACGCTGCCTTGGATCCCATCCGCGCTCGCTGTGGTCGCCGTAACGCTCAGGTACCCGTTGAGTCGAGCGACCTTCACGCGATCGATCTGGGTGCACGTGCTGACGCTCCCGCTCGTGACGTTGCTCGCCAACGTGCTGATCGTCCTGGCCTTTCGAGTACCGTCCGGATCGGTCGGGTCGTTCCGCGACGTCGTTCAGTCGGCGTCCTATTGGGCGACGATGCGATTTCACGTCGCGCTGCTCGTCTACGTGGTGATCGCCGGCCTCACCCAGTACGCGCTCGTTCTCCGGCAGACACGGGTTCGAGAGCTGGAGATCGCGGCGATGGACGTGCGTCTGGCCGAAGCCCGCACCGAAGCCCTCGCGGCGCAGATCCGTCCGCACTTCCTCCTGAACACGCTACACGCGATCGGGCATCTCTGGCGCTCGGGGCACACCACCGACGCGGATGAGATGCTCGAACACCTGGGCGACCTCTATCGACGGGTCGAGCGTGCCACCCGACACGCCGAGATCCTGATCGGCGAGGAGGTCGATATGGTCCGCGACTACCTATCCATCGAAGAGGCCCGCCTCCCGGATCGGCTCCGCGTCGAGATCGACGTCCCCCCGGAGCTGCGCCCGGCCAGAATCCCTCCGCTGACGCTGCAACCGTTGGTCGAGAACGCGGTGAAGCATGGGATCCAAGCATCGAGCAGCGCCTCGACGATCCGTGTGCGCGGCCGCCGAGACGAGCGCGGAATCCTGCTGACGGTCGAGGACGACGGACCGGGGCCGGGACGGAGCCCCGCGACGACCGGGTCGGGGACCGGGTTGGCGAACGCCAGGGCCCGCCTGCGCGCCCTCTACGGCAACGACGTCGGGATCGAGGTCGCGGCACGTTCCGGCGGGGGGACGATCGCTTCGCTCCGACTCCCACTCGAGCGGCGCTCGCAGTGAGTACGGAACGCCGAATCCGGGTGGTCGTCGTGGACGACGAGGCACCGGCCCGAGACGCCGTTCTCGCGCTCCTCGCCAACGCCGCAGACGTCGATGTCGTGGCGACCGCCGCGGACGGACGAGAGGCGCTGGAGATGATCCGTCGCGAGCGTCCGGACCTCGTCTTCCTCGACGTCCAGATGCCGGACCTCGACGGCTTCGATGTCGTTCGCGGGCTGGACCCCGAAGCGCTACCGGAGATCATCTTCGTCACGGCCCACGACGAGCACGCCCTCACCGCGTTCGAGGTCTGCGCGCTCGACTATCTACTGAAGCCGTTCGGAGCGAAGCGGTTCGGGTTCGCACTCGACCGCGCGCGCGACCGTTTGGCCGAGCAGCAGCCCTCTCGTGTCCTCCGGGCCCTGGAGGATCTGCTGGCGCGTGAGGCCATGTCGGCGGACGACGCGGTCAGGATGCGCCACGCGAGATCGGCCCAGCGCGATGGGATCCGGGAGGAGAGTGACGGCGCTCGAATCGCGGTCCGGGTCGGCTCGCGTGTGCTCATGGTGGAGGAGGCGAGAGTCGACTGGGTCGAGGCCGACGGGGACTACGTGAGGCTGCACGTAGGACGCGAGACGTACCTCCTCTCGGCTCGCCTCGGCGACCTGGAAGAGCGGCTCGGACCCGCCTTCGTCCGCACGCACCGATCGGCGCTGGTGCGTGTCGCACGCATCCGAGAGCTGCGACGCACCTCGTCCGGCTCGGGCGTAGTGATCCTCGACGGCGACGCCGAGGTACGGGTCGCCCGGTCTCGGTGGAGCGTTGTCGAAAACGCTCTCGGAATCCCCTAGCTCCGCCCCCTCCCTCCCACGAGCGCGCCGAGCCCGCCCGCGACACCGGAGCTCACACCCCCGAGCGTCAGCACCATGACGTTCACCTGGCCGAGTCCGAAGGCGAGAACGAGGCCGATCAGCGCTGGGACCCAGCCGAGTAGAAAGCCTCGACCGAAGGCCATCTTCCCCGAGACCGTGTCGCCTCGAGCCCAGAGGAATCCCACGACGAGGGGAATCCCTACGCCGAGGAGTCCAGCCGCCGACCCGATGGACGGAACCACGGTAGCGAGGGCCGGGTGCCCGAGCTGGAGCAGCGTCGAGACGACCATCCAGAAGACGAAGGAGCTCATGTCGGATCTCCGTTCGGGGGGGAGTCGGGCAGCGAAGTCGACAGGTCGTTCGACTCGAGCGCCGCGAGGACGTTCTCCGTGTGAATCTTCTTGGGCTGCATGAAGGACATCGCCGACATCATCCCGTAGATGAGGCGGGCCTTCAGCGGCGGCTTCTCTTCCTCGAGGATCCGCTTGAGTGTGGCCAGGATGAACTTCCAGCCACCCTGAACGCGCTTGTGGGTCGGCGTGGTGTCGTCGAAGTGCGAGTGCGTCACCGTCACTCGGACACCTCCCTCGATCTCTTCGAACTCCCACGTCACGAGAGTGGCCGCGTCGTCGAGATCGGTAAACCGATAGGTGTGTGCGAACCGGTGCGGCGCATCGACCTCCACCACCTCACCGACCACGAAGACCATCGTCCGGTCGGGCTTGTAGTAGAGCATCTTCGAGCCGGGCTCCCAATCGGTCTCCAGGACCGCGTTGAACATCGGGTACTGCACCTCTCCCGTCTTCGTGAGTTCCCGCCACGCCGCCTCACGCGGCACCGCGATGTCGATCGAGTAGACCACGTCGTGCATGCTGCCTCGTCTCCTGCCTCTCAGCCTGCGGCGGCGGAGCTCGTCCCCGCGCCGTCGTTCCGCTCTTCCAACGTCCGTTTCAACCCCACCAACGCCTCGGCCCAATGACCTTCGAACCGACGCACCCACCGCTCGTGGATGCGCTGGATGGGAACCGGGTTCAGGTGATTCCAGCGTTGACGCCCCCTCCTCCTCGCGACCACGAGCTTCGCCTCGGTCAGCACGTCGAGGTGCTGCATCACGGCGAAGCGGGAGAGGCCCGCGCACGCGGTCGCGAGCTCCCCCGTGGTGCGGGGCGCAGACCGGATCAGGTCGAGGAGGTAGCGACGCCAGGGGTTGGCGAGCGCCCTCCACACGGGGTCGAGCTCGTCGACCGGAGGCTCGTCGACCGGAGACGGCAGCAACGGCGTCGATGACGTGTGCTCCCCTGCGGTCTCACACGGAGCGTCCTCGGCGGGCCTGCGGCGTGGATGTCGTTTCGTCATGTGACATTATTATCACATATCGAAGATGCGCGCAAACGAAACGGCCCGCCCCCCGGAAGGGGACGGGCCGTCGCACACTGAAGATCCGGCGGGAGTCGCTCAGGCCTCGGCGACGGGCGGGCGGGTGCTCGCGCTCCGACGCCTCGGCTTCCGCATCGCAGGCTCGACGAAGATCAGCTCCAACACCTCGTCGAGATCCTCGACCAACCGGACCTCGATCATCTCGCGTACGTCCTCGGGGAGATCGTCGAGGTGAGCCTCGTTCTCCTTCGGGAGGATGAACTCCCGAATACCGGCACGGACACCACCGAGAACCTTCTCCTTGACGCCGCCGATCGGGAGCACGCGACCGGTGAGCGTCAGCTCGCCCGTCATTGCGACATCGCGGCGGACCTTCCTCCCCGAAAGCGCCGAGACCAGCGCGGTCGCCATCGTGATTCCGGCCGAGGGCCCGTCCTTCGGGATCGCGCCAGCCGGCACATGAATGTGAACCTCGCGGTCGGTGAGCGCGTCGGCATCGATGCCGAGCCGGTCGTGATTCGCCTTGGCATACGAGAGCGCCGCGCGGCCCGACTCCTTCATCACGTCTCCGAGCTGGCCGGTGAGAACCAGTCCCCCCTTGCCCGGCATGATCTGCGCCTCGACGAACATGATGTCGCCGCCCATCGGGGTGTAGAACATGCCGGTGGCCACGCCGACCGTGTCCTCGGCAGCCATCCGCTCCGGGTGCACCCGAGGACGTCCGAGAAGATCCCGAAGCTTCTCCTCGTCCACCGTCACCGGACCTTCCGAGCCGGCAGCGATCTCACGCGCCACCTTCCGCGTGACTTTCCCGACCTCACGCTCGAGTTGGCGGACCCCCGCCTCCCGCGTGTAGTTCTGCACGAGCTGCATCAGCGCGTCGTCCTCGAAGACCACCTCCTCCTCGCGGAGTCCGGTTGCGCGCTCCTGACGCGGAAGGAGATATCGCTTGGCGATCTCGAGTTTTTCGGCCTCCGTGTAGCCCGAGAAGTCGACCCGCTCCATCCGGTCCATGAGGGGGGCCGGGATTCGGTCGACGTAGTTCGCTGTCGCGATGAAGAGGACCTCGGAGAGATCGAAGGGGATCCCGAGATAGTGGTCCACGAAGGTCGAATTCTGCGCAGGATCGAGCACCTCCAGGAGTGCCGAACTCGGGTCGCCCTGGAACGACACCCCGAGCTTGTCGACCTCGTCGAGGAGGAAGACCGGATTCTTGGTGCCCGCCTGCTTCATCCCCTGCACGATCCGGCCGGGCATCGCACCCACATAGGTGCGTCGGTGCCCCCGGATGTCGGCCTCGTCCCGTGCACCCCCGAGCGAGATGCGGACGTACTTCCGCCCAAGCGACTTCGCGATCGACTGCGCGATGGAGGTCTTCCCGACCCCGGGAGGACCGGCGAAGAGGAGGATCGGCCCCCGGCCCGTGCCCTCCTTCTCGGCCGAACCGTCCGCCACGGCGGCGGCCGGCTCTTCGCCCGCGCCTTCTTCGACGACCTCGGTAGCCGCGGCCGACTCCTCCTCCGCTCGCTCGATCTGCAGCTTGCGCACAGCGAGGAACTCGAGGATCCGGTCCTTCACGTCGGTGAGACCGTAGTGATCGTCGTCGAGGATCTCCGCCGAGGCCTCGAGATCGATCTCGTCCTCGGTCCGGTCGTTCCACGGGAGATCGGTGACCCACTCCAGGAAGGTTCGAATCACCTGGTATTCGGCGGATTGGGGAGAGGTGCGCTCCAGCCGCCGCAATTCGCGGTCGACCTCCTCCCGCTGCTCGTCGCCGAGCGCGAGCGCATCGATCCGCTCCTTGAGCTCCTCCAGATCGCTCTGCTCCTCCTCCTCACCGAGCTCCTTCTGGATCTGCTTCAGCTGCTCCCGCAGAAGCATCTCGCGCTGGCGCTCACCGAGCTCCGTCTGCACCCGCGCCTGGATCTCCTCCTGCGCCTCGATGCGAGCGAGCTCGCGCTCGACGGCGACGA
>Ga0207422_1004703_pt1 | contig 10828 bp, 9 predicted proteins | sample MarCyaLeptolynsp_FD_187757 | JGI IMG/M metagenome (GOLD analysis project Ga0207422, IMG submission 187757) | Marine cyanobacterial communities from Panama - species 1 Leptolyngbya sp. (SPAdes) | ecosystem: Environmental > Aquatic > Marine > Unclassified | place: Panama: Panama City | collected... | reverse complement strand
TTCCCGCTCGATAGCGGTACAAGACAGCTTCCACAAACAGACGATTGTTTTTCGCCGTTCCTCCGACGTGTCCTTCTCGACCCGGTAAGATGTCTTTGATTCTCTCCCACTGGTCATCTCGCAATCCGTATCTACGCATTTTCCTTCTCCTTATAATGGGCTTGTTCTAGACTCCCTTCTTTCTAACTGATGACACGCCCTAGTCGATGGCAGCGTCAATGTGTGACAAATTTTTCATTTATGGAACAACTACACCGTCGGCATCACAATTCAAAAGCATTCAGTTGCTATGTTATCGGACAAGAAGTTTTACCTTGCTTAGAGTGCATCCAAATTCTTCTCGATCGCGATTGTAAAATTTACGGTTTTATCTCCTTAGATAATGAGCTTCGGCAGTGGTCGGTGAAACAAAATATTCCTTTTTTGGGAATTAACTACGATCGCTCATCCGATCGCTATCTCATTGAGTTTCTAAGCCAACATTCTTTTGATTATTTGTTTAGTATTGAAAATTATTATCTTCTCAACGAGGATGTGTTAAAACTTCCTCGAAAAGGGGCTGTAAATTACCACAACTCTCTTTTACCTAGATATGCGGGGTGCGAAGTAGAACATTGGGCAATCGCGAATCGAGAAAAAACTCATGGGATAACATGGCATTTTATGAGTAAACAAGTTGATGCTGGAGACATTATCAAACAAGTCTTCTTTGAAGTATCTCCAATAGAAACAGCTTTTTCTTTAAATGAAAAAAGCGATCGCGCGGCAGTGAAATCTTTCTCTCAATTAATTGATGAATTAGCGACCAATCGGGTATCGAGGGTCAAACAAAATCTAGAAGAAAGAACGTATTATGCTTTTTCAAAACGTCCACCCGTAGGATGTGTTTTTTCTTGGAACCTTTGTGCTGATGAAATTGACACTTTTATTCGTTCTCTTACCTATAGTTGCAATCGAAATTATGTAGGTACGCCTAAAATTGCGATCGACAATAAATTTCTTATTGTTCCTAAAATTCGCATTTTAAATTTCAAATCAGGAGTTCCTGCTGGAACGATCGTAAAAATAGAGTTGAAATCTATTCAAATTGCAACTCAAACCAATGATGTTATTTTGACTGAAATTTTAACAATTGAGGGAAATAAATTGCCTTTGACTAAAGCAGTTTCTCAATTTTCATGGTTTGAAGGATATCAGTTTATCGAGCTTAACAAAATCGTGTCAGAGCGTTTGACGAAAAGCTATGTACCGGCGTTAAAACAAGAATATCTTTTTTGGGTAGATCGATTAGCTACAGTTCAACCTACTTCTTTGGCAAGTTTTGATTTTTGGGGTTTTAACGAAAATTCAACAGAGTATGCTATTGGCAATGTAGCGCTCTCAAATCGAGCTTTAAGTCATCTACAATATTTATTAGCAAAAGACGACTGTTACTATTTTCTATTAGCTGTATTTTGTTGCTTTCTTTATTTTTTTATGCAAAAGCGATCGATAGAAATTGGCTACGGCGATCGAAAGATAAAAGAAGAATTTCAAGAGCTAGAAGGATTTTTTGTTCTGCATACACCTTTGCGAATCCAGCTTCGGCGACAAATGACTTTTAGAGAAGTACTACTGCGCGTCAAGAAAGAAGTTGAAGCAACTCGACAGCGAAAAACTTACTGTCGCGATATCTTTGTTAGAAATCCCACTCTGAGAAGAACGGGTCAGAAAAAGTGCCAGTTTTCCACAGTTGTCGAACAAGTCAAAAATTTAGACAATCTCGATCTCCGATCTAATGCGGATTTTACCCTATTCATTCCGGAAAATGCAGAAGGTTATGCTTGGCGATATGTCAAAGGTTTTTTGGACTCGAAGATTGAAACTGAGATGTCACATTGGCTAACGAGTATTGCAAATAAAGCTGTGCGAGATCTGGATCGAGACATTAGTCAAATCACGCGGTTTTAGATAAACTGGAAATAATTTTAAATATTGGCGATCGCGCAACTTGACCGAGAAAAGGCACTCTGATAAACTGGAAATTAAATACTTGCAAGAGTTATCGTGAACCCGCTTAATGCTGAGCTAAAACCCATCTAAATCACTTTCCTTCACATCTCTGCGATTTCCGTTCCGGAACGCTGCACGAACGCAATTTAAATGCAAAATAGCTCGTTTGGGTAGCATATTCTGTGAATATAGCTTCTATCTGATCCGTTGGGGGGATGCTTGCTTGCCTAGTGGAACTCACTGTATTCTTGAACTGTATAATTGCCCTAGCGACCAGCTTAACAACGCAGAAGCGATCGCCAGAACGCTACGAACAGCAGCAGAAATAGCGGGTTCAAAAGTTCTCAATCAAGCCTTGCACCAGTTCACCCCCCAAGGCGTGACGGCCCTCGTTCTTCTAGCCGAGTCTCACATTTCAATTCATACCTGGCCGGAAATCGGATACGCGGCGGTCGATGTTTTTACCTGTGGGGAAAAGACTCAACCCCAAAAAGCCTGTCAGTTTTTAATAGAAAGATTGCAAGCGAGGGATTATTCTCTACAGGTTATACCTCGTGGCATTCAATCTTCTCGCGCAATCCAACCCACAGAAAAATTCCGATGATCGAAGATATTCCTCAGAACAGTTTAGTCCTTCGCGTGTCGCAAACCTCTCGCGATATTTGTTTGCACGGGATCGATCGAATTTTGTGTGCCAAACAGACTGCTTACCAACAAATTTATATCGTTGAAAGTGCGTCCTTCGGCAAATCCTTAATCTTAGATGGAGACTATCAATCCTCAACAGTCGATGAATTTATTTATCACGAACACTTGGTTCATCCTGCGATGTTAGCTTGCGGAAAACCCAAACGAGTTTTGATTTTAGGCGGCGGGGAAGGGGCAACACTACGAGAAGTGTTGCGCTGGAAAAGCTTGGAGAAGGCGGTTATGGTAGACATCGATCGCGACGTTATCGATCTCTGTCGGCAATACTTACCCGAAATGAGCGAAAATGCCTTCGACGATCGCCGGAGCAAGTTGTCGATCGAAGACGCAATGGCATTTCTCGATCGCTGTGAGGAAACATTTGATGTTGTTATTACCGATCTGACCGATCCCGTCGAGGCAGGGCCATCCTGTCACTTATTTACGCAAGAATCCTTCCAAAAAATCCGTCGCTTCCTTAACCCAGGAGGATGTTTTGTCATTCAAGGCGGATCGGTCGATCGCTGGGATGTTAAAGCATTCGCCCGTTTAACGAATACAATTCAAGCGCTCTTTCCTAATGTTTTACCTTATACCTGCTTTGTTTCCAGTTATTTTGGAATTTGGGGGTTTATTCTCGCTTCCGATCGCCCGCTCGACGCGCATCCCGATCCAGAAACGATCGATCGAATTCTCCAGACGAAAATAACCGGAAAATTGCGCGAATGGGACGGGGTTTCTTGGTTGGGATCTCTGCAATTACCACGTTATATTCGCAACGAGATCGCCCGAGAAACCCAAATCTATACACTCGCCGAACCCCCCAAACTCGTTCGCACTAGAGACTGAGACCACCCCAATAGATCGAGATACTGCGGGAAGGCAGTAACGCCCCCCGCATTTTCAAAACTTCCATCACGGACGGGGAAACTTAGACGGCGAGGGAAAGTATTGAACCGACTCATTCTTAAGTGCTTCGCGCATAAAGCCCCGCCAAATCGGAGCGGCATAGCCTCCTCCCGTTATGCCGCGGCCCAAAGGCCTGTAGTTATCATTACCAATCCAAACAGCGACCGAGAGCTGCGGGACGTACCCCACAAACCATACATCTCGCTCCGAAGAGGTTGTCCCTGTTTTCCCTGCTGCGGGACGGCCGATATAGGCTTTTTTCCCCGTTCCGCCGTTAATTACCCCTTTCAAAACCGTGGTCAGAGATGCAGTAGCCCAAGGGTCGAGAAGGAGTTCTGGTTGGGGCGTATTGTCCAGGATAATATTGCCGCTGCTGTCGGTGACGCGGGCAATGACGGTGGGATCGGAGTGCCAGCCATTACTGGCGAATGTTGCATAAGCTCCCGCCATTTCCAGCGGTGTCACGCCGATCGCGCCCAACGGGAGCGACGTGACCGGTTCGAGAGGACTCTTAATTCCCAGCACTCGGCAGATTTCAATCACCTTATCGAGTCCCACCGCCTTGCCCAGCTTCACCGCAGGTACATTGCTAGACTGCACCAAAGCTGTGCGAATGCTCATTGCTCCGCTGTAGCCACCACCGTAGTTTTTCGGAGAGTAGTAACCGCCGCCGTCGCGATAGCGCACTGGCGTATCGTAAACCGTCGAGTAAGGCGTATATTTGCCGCTGGCAAACGCCGTGTAGTAAACAAACGGTTTGAAGGAAGATCCGGGCTGGCGCAATGATTGAATAGCTCGGTTAAATTGGCTTTCCTTGTAATTGACCCCACCCACTAGAGCTTTCACAAAGTGAGTGCGCGGATCGACTGCCACCAGAGCCACCTGGTCGGCGTACAGCCCGCGAGCGCGAAGATTGCGGTGTGCTCTGGCAACATTATCTTCCGCCCGGCGCTGGTAGTAGTAGTCAACGGTGGTTTGTACCCGCATTCCACCTTTGAGGAGAGCATCGCGGCCGAATCGTTCCGTCAGTTCCGCGATCGCCACTTCAGTAATGTAGGGAAGATCGCTGGTTTTCCAAGCCGTCGGTTTGCCCACCAACAACGGTGCTTTTTTCGCCTCTTCTGCTTCCTGCGCCGTAATCCAGCCCAACTCCTCCATGCGGTTAAGAACGAGGATCTGTCGCCGCTTGGTTTCGCCATAGTCGATGAAGGGACTGTAATCCTCCGGCGCTTGAATAAGCCCCGCCATCACCGCCGACTCCGCTAGGTTCAGTTCGGACGCAGACTTGCGAAAATAACTTTGTGCTGCGGTTTCAACCCCATAGGCATTGTGTCCCCAATAAATGTTATTGAGGTACATCTCCAGGATTTGCTCCTTGCTGAAGATCTGCTCGACTCGGATCGCCAGTACCGCTTCAGCGAGCTTGCGGCTGATGGTGCGATCGCGCGACAGAAAGAGGTTTTTGACCAACTGCATCGTAATCGTCGATCCCCCCTCCACCACGGAGCCGCTCTTCCAGTTCGCCACAAAAGCCCGCCCGACGCTATTCGGATTAATGCCGTTGTGTTGATAAAAGTGACTGTCTTCAATCGCTAAAACAGCTCGCTTGAGGTTGGGAGAAATCTCGTCAAGTTTGACCACCTCGCGGTTATGTTCCCCGTGCAAACTATCGAGAAGCCGCCCCTTAATGTCATATATATAGGTTGTCTCAGTCGGGACATAGTTCCGCAAGACCCTCACATCGGGCAAATTGCGAAAACTAATCGCCAAACCCACGAGTCCGCCAGCAGCAATGGAACTGGTTAGCATCGTCGTACCGAGAATGGTTCCGCCTGTTGCCTTCGTAACCCCCAAGCCAAATTGGAGAATGGGTTGGAGCCAACCTTTCTTTTCAGTTTTCTGTCTAACGGTACTGGTCGCCACGGTGATTTCACTTCCTCACTCACAAAAAAAGTATTGAGATGCGTTTGGGTGCAATGCAGGATTTAATATTCTTGTTATGTTATAGACGATTGCATTGAATTTTTCCTCAGTTTAAGCGATTGAGACGGGCTTTTCACTCAACCGGACATTCAGTTGCGCCCCCCCAGCAAGCGAGGCAATGTATAATAAGCAGGCTGCATCGCTAATCGCAGAATTTGCGACGGGTTCCGGAGCGGAACTTCCTCCTGGTAACCCGACCTAGCAAGGTTCTCAAACCGCAATTGATTAATGCCTTCTTCAAATAAGCACCCCAAGCTTGATTGGCTTTATCGGGGAACCAGCGAAATCTTTCCCGATCGCCCGGACTCTCAAAACCCTGATGAAAACTTAGCTTTTCGTATTTTTACACAGACCGACCGTCCCTTACGGATCAAATTGGGAATCGATCCGACCGGCGCGCAACTGCATTTGGGCCATAGTATTCCCTTCAGAAAGTTAAGGGCATTTCAGGATGCCGGACACCAAGCCGTTCTCATTATTGGCGATTTCACCGCGCAAATTGGCGACCCCACCGGGAAATCAGAGGTTCGCCGCCAACTGACCCCGGAGGCCGTGCGGCAAAATGCCCAAACTTATTTAGATCAATTGCGCCCGATTTTAGACTTCCAAACCCCCGGACGCTTAGAAATTCGATATAACTCGGAGTGGTTGGCAAAGCTTGACCTCGAAGAAATTATTCGCCTGCTATCGACCATGACCGTCGGGCAAATGCTGGCTAAAGAGGGGTTTTCCGAACGCTACGATCGCGAAAATCCCATCTATCTCCACGAGTTTCTCTACCCGTTGATGCAAGGATACGACTCCGTTGCTGTGGATGCAGATGTGGAGTTAGGCGGAACGGATCAAAAATTCAACCTAGCCGTCGGACGAGATTTACAGCGTCATTTCGGACAAAAACCGCAGTTTGGTCTGTTGCTTCCTTTGCTGTTGGGGCCCGATGGGGTCAACAAGATGTCGAAGTCGCTCAATAATTATGTGGGGCTGACCGAAGATGCGCTGTCGATGTACTCGAAGTTAGAGAAAACGCCCGATAAGCTGTTGGCGCAGTATTTTGAGTTGCTGACCGATCTGCCCCTAGACGACTTACCAGAGAACCCTAGGGAGTGCCAAAAATTGCTCGCTTTGGAGGTGACCTCTCAGTATTGGGGCGAGACAGCGGCCCGAGAGGCGCAAGAAGCAGCCATTGGCCTCGTGCAAGGGCAAAAGATGGAGACGGATGCCGTTCCGGAATATTCTCTCGCAGGCGTTGAGTTCCCGGCGAAACTTTCGTTTATTCTCAAGGACAGCAAACTGTGTGCGAGCAGTAGCGAGGGGCGGAAGATGGTGCAAAATGGGGGCGTGAAACTGGACGGGGAAAAAGTTGCGGATGCGAACGCAAGCTTCTCTTCGCCGGAAGATTTGCAGGGGAAGGTGTTGCAGGTGGGCAAGAAAAAGTTCGTTCGCCTGATCGGTTAAAACGCATCGAGCGCTATTATCGAGTTGCTGCAACTGTGCTGCACTCTGACACCCTCACAGACGAAGAGGGAGAGGTTTTCGATGAAAATTTCTCGCAAACTCAAGCGATCGCTCGTCGCCGTTGCCATTACCCTCGGCCTTAGCAGTGTGGCGTTGGTGGGGGTCGGAGTTCTGCTCCAAAGCGACGCGATGGAAGAATTTTGGGCGCGCAATGCCCATCGCTCGGATTTTGGCGGCCGCTTCTTCTTGATCCAAGGACAAATTTATGCTTCGACCAAAGACCAAGAACAAGCCCTTGAGAATTTCGATCGGGCAGTGAAACTGCTATCACAGTACCAATATACGGGGATTGGCATTGCCTTCGAGCGCAAGGAGAACGAATGGGCGATCGTGCAAGTTTTGGAGAAGGGCGATGCGGCCAGACAGGGGTTAAAGATGGGCGATCGCATCTTGGAAGTGGACGATCGCGCGGCCAGTTCCGAGAGCAAAAAAACACTGATCGAATGGATTCGCGGCAAGGAGGGGACAAGGGTAAAATTGCGCTTGGCGAGGGTGGGAACTGAAGAATTTGAGGCCACGCTGACGCGATCGCCCATTCCACACTATCAACTGGCGGAAGCGTATGCCTATCGGGGAACGACCTCCTTTGCACTCAAACACTATAGCGCAGCGCTATCCGACTACGATCGCGCGCTGGAACTCAACTCCCAGTTCTACCACGCCTACCACAATCGCGGTTTGATTTGGAAGCGCCTCAAGAACTACCCCGCTGCGATCGCCGACCTCTCCGCAGCTATCGAATTGCAACCCGACAACGGGAAAATTTACCGCGATCGCGGCGCAACTTACGCCGATCTGCAAGACTACGATCGCGCGATCGCCGACTTTTCCACCGCGATTAAGCTGCAACCCGACGACAGCAAAGCTTACCAAAAGCGTTGTTCGGCCCGCATCAAACTCAAAGCCTATACTGCTGCGATAACCGACTGCGATCGCGCCCTAAAACTCGACCCCAATAACGGCTATGCCTACTACCATCGCGGCGCGGCCCGCCATGCCACCGGCCAGATCGAAGCTGCTTTACAAGACTGGCACACTGCGGCGGAATTGCACCAAAAACAAGGAAAAACCAAAGCATATCAATATGTCTTCAAGCAGATCGAACGCCAGCAGACGAATTAGCGAGCTACGTCAAAGCAGAATTAAGCGTTTTTGGGCAAATAGAAATTAGGCAATCGAAATTTAAGATGTGTCAACTCTTCTTTTTCAAAAATCTCAAATGTAGGTCGATTATCGAGTTTAATTTTGATTGTTGTTCGGGCAGGGTATACACAAAGCTCTAACCCATAAGTACACCAAAACTCAGACGAAATAATAATCTCAGATACTCCGTTATCATCAACATCTTTAAAGCTTAAAGTAGCATATTCACCACCATAGTCATATCCCAGAACAATATTCGGATCGGAGCATCTAACGGGAGTATATGTTACATGCCGATCTGTTGCACCGGGCGAACCTTGTTTAAAGCATATATCGTATTTTGCAAACGGATTTGATTTTTCTAAAGTACATTTGTATAAGCTCAAACAAAATATTCCAAATATAAATATCTGTTTGTATTTATATTTGGAATATCTAAACCATTTTTTCTTGGTTCTGCTCAACATAAATAAGTTCAATACAGCTTTTGGGTTGCCCGTGCCAATCTTGTCAAGACTGCGAATCTCTTGCCAGCAAACCAGTTCATCCACAGGCGGGCGAACTAAAGCGGTTAAAGCTGCGAGCGTTGCCTACGATTTTCCATACGCTGTTCGATTCCGCAGATATCTTACAACTTACATCCAAATTTCAAAAACTAGGAGCGCGTACCGTTAGGTCGGCGAAGCCATCGCCGACTTTTTCAACACAATTAAGCTGCAACCCGACGACAGCAAAATTTACCAAAAGCGTTGTTCTGCTCGTGTCAAACTCAAAGCCTATACTGCTGCGATAACCGATTGCGATCGCGCCCTAAAACTCGACCCCAATAACGGCTATGCCTACTACCATCGCGGCGCGGCCCGCCACGCCACCGACCAGACCCAAGTTGCCTTGCAAGACTGGCAAACTGCGGCGGAATTGCACCAAAAATAAGGAAAAACCAAAGCATATCAATACATCCTCAAACAGATCGAACGCCTGCAAGCGAAGTAACGATCTGCTTCAAAATGTGAGTATTGAGTACGGACTTTATCGAATATGACTGCATTTGCTTGGGAACCCCTGTTGAAAGCGTTGAACCGCAAGTTGCTTGACAGGATGGACGAGGAACGAAAAGCAGAAATCCCGCCAGAGGTTCTTGAGTCGGAGTGGTTGGGGAGTCCGGGAGCAACAGAAGCCCAGATTGCTGCCGCTGAAGCGCGGTTGGGAACGAGGTTGCCGCCATCTTATCGGCAATTTTTACAAGTTTCCAACGGCTGGCGTTACTCCAATTGGACAGAATTTCAACTGTGGTCGGCGGAAGAAATTGATTGGTTTTGCGCGAGAAATCAGGATTGGATCGATGCTTGGGTTCCGCTGTCATCCGACCAACCCTCCGTCCCGGATGAAGAGTACTTCGTCTACGGCCCCGAACAAAACTGTTGCAATACGCGCGAGGAATATTTGCAAACAGCACTAGAAATTAGTAGCGATGGTGGCGATGGCGATATTTATTTGTTGATTCCTGAAGTGATTAACCTTGAGGGAGAGTGGGAAGCTTGGCACTTTGGCAGCCAGTCACCCGATGCTAATCGATATCGCTCTTTTTATGAGTTGATGCAGCAGGCTTTGGAGTGGGGAGAATTTGTGTACTAAGGTTTTCCTTCGGTTTGAAAAGCATCTCAACTTTGTTGCAGAAAACAAGAGTGATCGCGATAGCTGAGACAACCATAAGACTAACAACAACAAAAGAGACATGGAGAATCAATTGAACAAACTCGCAGAAGACACGCACGACTCTTGCCGGAAGCCGTTTGATATCGATCTTTTCTAAAGTTTTAGCAATGTCGCGGCGACTCTCTCGATCGCTCTGTTGAAGAAGTTCGGACAATTCCGCGATCGCCTTATCGTTCCCCACCGCAACTTGTTCGAGAACGCCTAAAGGGCGACGGCAAATGTAGTAATCTTCACTCTTTCGTACCGCAGACAGCAACGCCTCAACCTCTTCTAGGGTTCCGGTTGCAATGTCCTCTAACGCCCCAACAGCCAGTAAAATCGTCTCTCGACTGTCGCTGTTGAGGAGGAGATAGCACAGAGCAGTACTCGCTTCTCGACTATCCTTGCCAAGTTTACCTAACACGATCGCCGCACATTGACGAGTGAATTCGTCGCTGTTGCGCTGAATTAGCTTTGCGATCGCGGTTATGGTTTCTGCATTCCCGGAGGCAATCTTCACTAAACTTTGTGCGGCGAGACGACGGCTGGGAAGGCGAGCTGTTTCAAGCGCTTCGAGCAAAACTGCAATCGCGTCTGGGTTGCCCTTGCCAATTTTGCCAAGACTGCGAATCCCTTGCCAGCACACCAGTTCATCCACAGGAGGGCGAATTAAATCGGTTAAGGCCGCGATCGCGTCGGTATTAGGGCGTGTCATCAGTTAGAAAGAAGGGAGTCTAGAACAAGCCCATTATAAGGAGAAGGAAAATGCGTAGATACGGATTGCGAGATGACCAGTGGGAGAGAATCAAAGACATCTTACCGGGTCGAGAAGGACACGTCGGAGGAACGGCGAAAAACAATCGTCTGTTTGTGGAAGCTGTCTTGTACCGCTATCGAGCGGGAA
>Ga0207422_1004702_pt1 | contig 10834 bp, 9 predicted proteins | sample MarCyaLeptolynsp_FD_187757 | JGI IMG/M metagenome (GOLD analysis project Ga0207422, IMG submission 187757) | Marine cyanobacterial communities from Panama - species 1 Leptolyngbya sp. (SPAdes) | ecosystem: Environmental > Aquatic > Marine > Unclassified | place: Panama: Panama City | collected... | reverse complement strand
TCGACGGCGCCGGATCCTGGGCGATCTTCCGCTACATCCAGTTGCCGAAAATGAAGCGTGTCCTGACCATCGCAATCCTGCTCCGGTTCATGGATTCCTTCAACGTCTACACCGAATTGTCGGTGCTTACCGGCGGCGGGCCCGGCAATTCGACCACGCTGTTGTCCATCGATCTGGTCAAGATCGCGCTCGGGCAGTTCGATCTCGGTCCGGCCGCGGCCATGTCGCTGATTTATTTCCTGATCATCCTCCTGATGAGCTGGGTGTTTTATTCCCTGATGATGCGGAACGAGGAGCAATAGAAATGCCGAAGCTCAACAAACTCGTCCCTGTGGTCTACATCGTGTTTTTGATGTTGCCGATCTATTGGCTCCTGAACATGTCGTTCAAGAACACCAATGAGATTCTCGGCTCCTTCACCCTGTGGCCGCAGACGTTCACACTGGAAAACTACGTCACCATCTTCACCGATCCGACCTGGTATATGGGATATGTGAATTCACTGACCTATGTCCTGATCAACACGGTGCTGTCGGTGGCGGTCGCCCTGCCGGCCGCCTATGCATTCTCGCGGTACCGTTTCCTTGGCGACAAACACCTGTTCTTCTGGCTCCTGACCAACCGCATGGCGCCGGCCGCAGTGTTTGCGCTGCCGTTTTTCCAGTTGTACCAGGCGGTCGGGCTGTTCGATACGCATCTGGCCATCGCCCTGGCCCACACCCTGTTCAATATTCCGCTTGCGGTCTGGATCCTTGAAGGCTTCATGTCCGGCGTGCCGAAGGAACTGGACGAAACCGCCTATGTCGACGGCTATTCGTTCTGGCATTTCTTCACGCGTATTTTCATGCCCACCATCGCCGCGGGCATCGGGGTTGCCGCGTTCTTCTGCTTCATGTTTTCCTGGGTCGAACTGCTGCTTGCCAAGACCCTGACCGCGGTCGATGCAAAGCCGATTGCCGCGACCATGACGCGGACGGCGTCCACGTCGGGTTATGAACTCGGGCTGCTTGCGGCCGCCGGCGTGCTAACGATTATTCCCGGCGCCTTCGTGATCTATTTCGTGCGCAATTACATCGCCAAGGGTTTTGCCCTCGGTCGGGTATAGGAGACGATTATGGGATTGTCCTGGATGGCCTGGACCTGGCCGACCGCCGCCTTCTTCGGATTTGTCGCTCTTTGCCTGGTGACGATGACCGTCTGGGAATTGCGGGTTCCCGGCGGCGATCCGCGCCGCGGCGTGCTCGGGCTGGATACGACCCGGGGCGATCGTCTGTTCGTTTCGCTGTTGGGCAGTGCCTTCATTTTTCTGGCCTGGCTCGGCCTTGTCGGCACGCCGCTCTGGATTCCGCTGGTGATCGCCGTCTTGTACGCACTGGCGGTGTTTCGCTGGGTCTGAACCAATCGGACCGGGACGTCTCTTCGCATTGCCCGGTCACACCGCAACACGCACCCGTGGCGATTGCCGCTCGCGCGTCGAGGCCCTGCTCACAGCCGTCAAATGCCCTTTCCGGTGTCAGATCCGGACCACGTTCACCGAACATTTGGCATGCCGCACCACCCGTGCCGTATTCGGTCCTAGCAGATAGTCCGCCAATTGCGGTCTGTGGGCGCCGATGACGATCTGGTCGGCGCCGATTTCCTCGGCAACATCGAGGATCTCTTCGTAGACGGTGCCGTGCCGGGCAATGGTGTTGGCCTGCGTTCCCTTGGCGATATGGGCTGCGACAAATTCGTTCAGATGGTCGAGCGCATTTTTGACGATCGCCTTCAGGTCGTACTCCTCGGAGCCTTTCATCTCGCCGCGGATGGCATAGCGGTAATCGATGCCGGTGACCATCGGCGGCACCACCACCAGAATGGTCAGTTCCGCGCCTTCATGTTTCGCCTGGTCGACGCCGGCCGCCAGGACCTTGGCCGAGGTTTCCGTGTCGTTCAGATCGACCGGAACAAGAATTTTCCTGCTCATGTCTGTCTCACTTCTCTGTCTGATGCGCGAATCCGGACACTGGAGGAGTGTCCGCAGGGTCGCGCGCTGATCCTAGCAGATAATTGCAGGCCCGGTCCGATTTGCCCGACCGGGCCCGACGCTTAGCTGCGCTCCGGCCGCCCGTACAGCCAGAACAGGCCGATGAACATTGCGAAGATCGCAAGGTTCAGGATGGAAACATCCGCGGCCGGATTGATCGCCGAAGGCGGGCTCGGCAGGACCGGGGCAAGGGCCGCGGCCTGGCGCAGGGTCGGATCGACGAGCAATGTCCCCGGGATTGCGCCTTTCAGCGTTTTCACGGTGTCATCCGGTATCGGCGCGATTGTTGTCGAGATGGCGCTCGGCCCCTGGTCGCCGACAGCGTCGCCGGCGGTGGGAGCCATGCCGGCAAGAAGCACCTGAACACCAAGCGTTTCAACAGCCTGTCTCTGCACGCGGTAGGTGTTGGCAGGTATCCGCACCGCCCGCAGGAACGGGTATCGAACCAGGTTGGCGCCTTCCTTCCAGGCGTCAAGCGACAGGATCTTGAACGCAACGCCGTCGATCAGCCGCGATATTGCCCGGTTGCCGAGAGGGGCGATCACCAGTGCGGCGTCGGCCTTGCCGGAGGTCATGGCTTCGATGACGGCGTCCGGCGTGCCGGCTTCGACCGGTGTCAGGCTGGCATCGACGCCAAGACCCTGCAGGAGAACGCCGGCCATCCGGTTCGTGTCGGAGCCTTCCGGTCCGGTTGCAAGCGATTTGATGGATTTGACATCGCCGCGCCCGATCAGGTGCACAACATTCTGGCCGACGACCGCGACGGCTTCGAACCGGTCGTCCCGGGTCGGAACCGCGCCGGATACGTCAAAGAACGTGTCCGCTCCGACGAGAGCCATACGGGCTTCGCCGCCGGCAACCTTTTCCAGCGGATTGCCGCCGGTCACGACATTGACTTCGCGGCCGGTAAAGGCCCGCCGGGCGGCCCTGAGCGCCGTCGTCGCCAGATCCGAAGCTGCGATCGAGGCCGAGGATGCCACCACAAGCGGCGCTTCGGTCGTCACCGTTCCGCCCTTGACCAGCCCCATCTCGATAAGGGCCGCCCGCGCGACGGATGCCGCTGACCGGCCTTCGATGTCAACCTTGCCGTTGAGGGCCTGCATCGTGTCGGCGTCGATCTTGCCTTCCAGGGCGGTGATGGCGGCGCCGAGATTCTTGTGCTTGCTCAGCGAATCGGCCCGGGCCAGGGCGGACGCCTGATAGACGGGAAAGAACTGTAAATCGTCACGCAGGATGGTCAGGCCATATTCCGCGATCTGCCCGTCGGTTGTGTAGACCTCTGCGACATCGACAGCGCCATCGAGCAATTTGTCGTAGAGTTGTGTCCGATCGTCGAGCTTGACGGTGTCGACGGACCCGAACGCCATGCCGTAGCGTGCCAGGAGCGGCGTCAGGCCGTCCAGCGGCCGGCTTGCGAAATCGTCCTCAATGCCGATGGTGATCGTTCCGGCGATCGCGACCAGTTCGGAAATCGTGCCGATGCCCAGTTCCTTGGCACGGTCGGCACGCATTGCCAGCCCGTAATTGTTGGCGAAACCGAACCGCGGCAGCCAAGTCAGGCCAAGCGGTTCATAAAGGGTTTTCACCCGTTCCATCGCGACATCGCCGTCCGAGACCGGATTCTGCCCGAGCATGACGAGCCCGGTGCCGTTGTAGTCCGGATAGACATCAATGTCGCCCCGCTTCAAGGCTTCGAGAATCGCAGGGGTCGTCGCATATTCGGTCGGACCATCGACGGTCAGGCCCTGTTCCTTGGCCAGGATCGCGATCATATGGGAGAGAATGTTGCTCTCGCCGAAATTCTTGGTTCCGATCTTGACGACGCTTGAATCATCGGCGCAGCCCGCAAGCAGCAGGGATACGGCGAAAAGGCATGCTGTAATTCGATTGAACATGTCGTGTCTCCTTTCCCGGCTCTATGCTTCGGCTTCGACCTGGCCTGCGGCTTCGCCGCGGGCCTCGACGGGTTTGAGATCGTCTTTGCGTTCCTTGCGGATTTCGCGCAGGAACCCGACAATCTGCATCAGAACGATGGCCGTGAACGGTATCGCCCCGGTGATCGCCATCGCCTTGGCGACGGTCACCGACCCGGAGAACAGGGTTCCCGCGGTGAGGGCGGCGATCAGTGTGCCCCAGACCATTTTCTGCAGGACCGGCGGGTTCAGATTTCCGTCCGTGGTCATCATCGAGAGCACGAATGTGCCGGAATCCGCCGAAGTCACCAGGAAGATGAACATCAGCGAGACGGCGAGGATGTTGAGAATATCGCCGGCCGGGAAGTAGGCCAGGAACCCGAACAGGGCCTTGGTGACGTCTTCGAAGATCAGCTCCTTCAGGCCGCCGCCGCCATGCAGTTCGATATAGAAGCCGGCGGCGCCGAAGACGGCGAACCACAGCATGGAAAACAGTGTCGGAACCAGAATGACGCCGAAGCAGAATTCACGGATCGTCCTGCCGCGCGAAATCCGCGCCACGAAGATACCGATGAACGGACCCCATGCGATCCACCAGATCAGGTAGGTCAGGGTCCAGCCGGCGCTCCATCCGGTCAGGCCTTCGAACGGGAACAGTTTGAAGGACATGACGATGATGGACGACAGATAGGCCCCGATGGAGTCGATAAAGGCTTCCAGGATGAATTGTGTCGGTCCGGCAAACAGAACCAGGAGCATGATCATGATGGCGATGACCATGTTGACGTTCGACAGGATCTTGATGCCCTTGTCGACGCCGGTGGTTGCCGAAAGCATGTAGCAGACAAACAGGATGACGAGGATGACAAGGGAAGTCGTGACGGTTTCCGAAGTTCCGAAGGCGTAGAACGATCCGGAGCGCACGGCCAGAGTTCCCATGGCCAGCGACCCGGCCAGACCGAAAACGACGGACAAGACCGCCAGGATATCGGCAAGCTTGCCGACGGATTCGCCGGTCTTGCCCTTGAACAGGAACTTGATCGGCGTCGAGATCATCGACGCTTCGCCGCGCCGGAATGTAAAGTAGGCGATCACCAGCGCGCAGACCGCGTAGATCGCCCAGGCATGCAGACCCCAGTGAAGATTGGTGATGACAAGGGCCTGGCGGGCGGCTTCCGCCGTACCGCCTTCCATTCCGGGAGGAGAAATATAATGGTACATCGGCTCGGCCGGACCCCACAGGAGCAGGCCCGAACCCATGCCGCCGGCGAACAGCATCGCGATCCATGACGGTGTCGAGAATTCCGGCTCCTCGTCGTCCGCGCCCAGCCGGATGTCACCATACGGCCCAAAGGCCATATATCCGCTCAGGATCAGGAAGCAGGTACATATGAACAGCCAGGCCCAGCTGCCGCTTTTCAGCATATAGTTGGTGAAACCGAGCATCGTCCCGGTCATGCTGCCGGGATCGATCAGACCCCAGGCGCCGATCCCGACGCAAAAAGCCATCGAAACAATAAACACCAGATTCATCGATAGCGCGGATTTATTTACATCGGCGGACATGTACGGCCTCCCAGTCACAAGCTGATTTCAGCTGATTTTTCTCAAAGTTCACTCGAGATTATTCAAATCCTAGCGACTTTTATCATTGGCACAAACATTTTTCTCATCTTTACAATGGAGAACTGTCCTTCTTTATTTTTTCTGACGTGGCGTACATGACATAATTTGGACAAATTGTGCATAAGGTTGGCGGGTTTCTCCAGTTCGCAACGAAAAACGTTTGTATACTTATGGATTTGAGTTGCGGATATTTGCGCCCGGCTTGATTTTGAGATCGGACAATTGCGGAAGTCGGCCGGATGCCAGCAAGTACTCTTGATCCATGCCGTTCGTGCAACAGGGATGGTGAGATCGGCCGTGTCGCAAGTCGCGTGGCGTGCCGGCTGGCCGAAATGATTGTCTTGCCGAGGTGAGGGACGTCGGCAACGGCCCGGATTTCCGCCGCTCGTGGACCTTTGCACCGGAAGTCTATACATTTTCTTATGGTTCGTTATGTAGAATTGGACTCAACGAATTCGAAAAGGCACTCCTGGCATATGACGATCCGGTTTCATGAAGGCGACCTTCCCTCTCTCGAACGGTATGGCGACTCGGTCGCGATCGATACGGAAGCCATGGGATTGAACCCCCATCGGGACCGTCTCTGCGTCGTGCAATTGTCGCCCGGTGACGGAACCGCCGACGTCGTGCAAATTGCCCGGGACCAGTCAAGCGCACCCAATCTGCAAAGACTGCTTGCCGACCCCGCTGTGGTGAAATTGTTTCATTTTGCCCGGTTCGATCTCGCCTTGTTATACAAGACCTTTGCGACCATGCCGGAGCCGGTCTTTTGTACCAAGATTGCGTCCCGCCTGGTTCGAACCTACACAGACCGGCACGGTCTGAAGGATTTGTGCCGTGAATTGCTCGGTGTCGAACTCTCGAAGCAGCAGCAAAGTTCAGATTGGGGGGCTGCCAAGCTGACGGACGCCCAGTTGGGGTATGCCGCATCCGACGTGCTGTATCTGCATCGGTTGAAAGAAAAACTTGTGCAAAACCTTGAGCGCGAACAGCGGACGGAGTATGCGAACGCCTGTTTCGGGTTTTTGCCGACGCGGGCAAAACTGGACCTGGCCGGATGGCCGGACGAGGACATTTTTGCGCATTCCTGAACGCCGGCCTGGAAACGTGGGCCTGAAGGGAGTAATCGACGTGGGACTGAAATTCGGTCCGGGAATGCACCTTTGGATTGCCCGGGGATGGGGCCTTGGAGTTGAATGCAAAGGAACGATTGATTTGGTTTGCCGGTCGAAATTGAAAGCCAGCGACACGGTAAAATGCCGATATCAAATCGGGGAGTGTGCTTGAATAGAGCCCGATGACGGGACCAGGGGAGGGCGAAAGTCGCGCCCGGAGTCCCGCTGGCGACGCGGTTGGCGCGACATTTGAGTTGGGAAATGCCGGGGGAATGCCAATATTAGGGAAAATACCTGCACCGGCCGCAGCCGGTGCATTGGGTGTGTCGCCGGGTGGCGCTTGAGCGATTGAATGTCGATTGTGACGAAAATTACAGCGGGAACGCCTGACAACGGCCCCGATGACGACAGGGTGGCCCCGGCCATCCGCATGCCCGCTATGGCCAATCGGGAATATCGCCTTAAGCGGCAGGCCGACGTTCGCAGGCATACCAGAAATGTCAGGCGGATGCGGATCCTGTTGCCGGCGCTTGGCGGCTTTCTGGGGCTCGCGATTGTCGCGCTGACAATCGTGCAGAGCTATCTCGGACCTCTGATCGATATCCGGTCGCTGGTATTCGACGGTGACGGTCTGGTAATGACCAATCCCAGGCTTGCCGGTCATTCCGAAAAAGGGCGGGCCTATGTGCTGGAAGCAAAAGAGGCGCGACAGCCGATTGACGACACCAAGACCGTCAAACTGGTCGAGGTCAAGGCCTTCGCCGAGATCTCCGACGATGACGAGGCAAACATGACGGCGCTCAGCGGCCTGTACAAGACCGAGCAGGAATTTCTGACCTTGGAAAAAGATATCGTCGTGGTAACCAAATCCGGTTATACGATCAGTTCCGAGATTGCGGATATCGATCTCCAGGCGGGAACGCTGGAATCGAATGCGGAAGTGACCATCGTGTCGGATCAACTGGACTTGCGGGCCGACAGCGCTCGGGTTACGGATCAGGGCAAGGTCATTAAATTCAAGGGAAATGTCAAAATCTTCTGGCAACAAAAGCAGAGATCGGAGCAATGACAAGAAGCTGTAAGGTTTTCGCCATGCGAATGGCGGCGGCAATTTCGTGCCTGTTCCTGGTCATGGCTGTGATTCCGGCTGCAACCAATGCCCAGGATGCGGAACCGGACAACAAGAACCTGTTTGCTGGTTTCGGCACCAAGTCCGATGAACCGTATGAGATCGACGCGGATGAGCTGGAGGTGCTGGACGCTGAAAAGATTGCCATCCTGACCGGTAACGTCAATGTCCGTCAAGGCACGTCTCTCCTGAAAGCGCCCTACCTGAAGGTGTTTTACGACAATGCCGGCGACGCGGCAGGTGGCGGTGAATCCCAGGGCATCAGAAGGCTCGAGGCGCGCAATGGCGTTTATGTGGAATCCGGGACACAGGTCGCAACCGGAGACAAGGCGGATTACGATGCCGAAGCCGAAGAGATGATCATGTCCGGGAATGTCGTGCTGGTCGATGGGTGCAATGTGATCAAGGGCGATCAATTGTATGTCAATTTGCGCACAGGCGAAAGCAAGGTCACGGCGCCAGAGAGCAATCGTATCAAGCTGATTCTCACGCCCGGCGGCGACAAGCCCGAGAATGAAGTGCCCTCGGGCGAGTGCGGTAAGCAATAAAGACAAGATCAAAACCTTCGGGACAAATCCCCGAAAAAAGATCCTGAAAACGGATTCGGAAATTCTGTGCTGCGATTGATTAAACAGCTTACGGCCAAACGGCAGCCGAACCGGCCTGATTGGGGGGATCTCGATCGGGAGGAGCCGCAGTTTGGCGGGCCGGCAGCGGAAGCGCCGCAAGCCGTGGATACCGATACCGAGGCCTCAAAGTTTTCGATATCGCTTGCCGACAAGCAAGATGATCCCGTGGTGCCCAGCGAGGCAGGGCAGGAAGGCGTTCTGACCGTATCCGGAATCGGCAAGAGCTTTGGCCGCAAGCGAGTGGTCGAGGCCGTGAGTCTGCATGTGCGGCGCGGCGAATCCGTCGGTCTTCTGGGGCCGAACGGTGCGGGGAAAACCACGGTCTTTTACATGATCACCGGATTGGTGACGCCGGACCACGGCGAAATCAATCTCGACGGCTACGATATCACCAAATTGCCGATGTATCAGCGAGCCCGGCTCGGCATCGGCTATCTGCCTCAGGAAGCTTCGATTTTTCGCGGTTTGACAGTCGAGGAGAACATTCGCGCGGTTCTGGAAATTGTCGAGAAGGACAAGGCGCGGCGCCAGCATGACCTCGACAGCCTGTTGAATGAATTTCGCATCGAACACTTGCGCAAGTCTCCGGCAATAGCCTTGTCGGGAGGCGAGAGGCGGCGGTGTGAAATTGCGCGTTCGCTCGCCAGCCGCCCCTCCTTCATGCTGCTTGACGAACCGTTTGCCGGCATCGATCCGATCGCGGTCGGGGACATTCAGAATCTTGTGCGCTACCTGACGAAACGCGGCATTGGCGTGCTGATTACCGACCACAATGTGCGCGAAACCCTTGGCCTGATCGATCGCGCCTACATTATCGCATCCGGAGCCGTGCTGACCGAGGGACTGCCACACGATATCGTTGCCAACAGCGACGTGCGACGGCTTTATCTCGGCGAACAATTTACACTTTAAACGGATTTTTTCTGTATAACGCGACAAGCAAAAATCAGACCAGTCCCGATTTCGACAGTTTCCGGGGCCGGTCGTAAGCGCGTGTGGTTGAAGAGATTCGCGGTCCATGGCCCTTTCTGCAAGACTGGAATTCAGGCAAAGCCAATCGTTGGTGATGACGCCGCAATTGATGCAGGCGATCAAGCTCTTGCAGCTCTCCAACGTTGACCTGGTCTCCTATGTTGAGGAGGAGCTGGAGCGCAATCCGCTTCTGGAGCGCGACGAGACCGATGAACTGGGCCCCAGAAGCGCCAGCGCTCAGGACGATGTCGATGCGCGTGGAACCGCATCCGCCGATAATGGCGCGTCGGACGGCTGGGGCGCTGAAGAAGATGGGGTTTCCGGGTTTGACCGTGTGGACCCTACGGGCGCCAACGGCGAAGCTGTCGAATGGGTCGATACCACCTTGAGTTCCAGCGCCGGCGATATGGAAGCAGCACTGGACTCCAGTCTTGCCAATGTTTTTCCCGATGAAGTGCCGTCCAAGGCTCTCGATCCGGACCAATTGGCCGGAAGCTCCTGGTCGGTGACGGGGGCCGGCGGAGCCGCCAACGGCGGTACATTTGCCGATGACCGCAGCCTGGAAGCGGCTCATGCCGCCGAAATCTCGCTTGGCGATCATCTGGCAGCGCAATTGGGGCTGGCATTCTCGGATGGCGCCGAGCGGGTTATTGGCCGGTACCTGATTGATTGCCTCGATGAGGCCGGTTACCTGCGCACGGATCTCTGTGAAATCGCCGAGCGTCTGGGCACACAGGAAACAGCGCTGGAAAATGTGCTTGCCGTGCTGCAGACATTTGATCCACCGGGGATCTTTGCGCGAGATGTCAAGGAATGCCTTGCCCTGCAATTGCGGGACAGGAACCGGTTCGATCCGGCCATGCAGGCCCTTTTGGAAAATCTGGATCTTTTGGCCCGTCGGGATTTTGTCCAGTTGAAACGTCTTTGCGGCGTCGATCAGGAAGATCTTGCCGATATGCTCGAGGAAATCAGGGCGCTTGATCCGAAGCCGGGGCACGCTTTCGGGTCGATTACGGTCCAGCCGGTGGTTCCCGACGTTCTCGTGCGCTCGGCGCCGGACGGTGGTTGGCATATCGAGCTGAACACCGAGACCCTGCCGCGCGTGCTGGTCAATCAGGTCTATTATGCATCCCTGCCGAAAGCGGGGCTGGCCGAGAACGAGAAGGAGTTTCTGAGCGAATGCCTGCAGACCGCAAGCTGGCTGGTGAAGAGTCTCGATCAGCGGGCGAAAACGATCTTGCGCGTATCCCGCGAGATCGTGCGCCAGCAGGACGCGTTTCTTACCTACGGCGTCGAGCATTTGCGACCGCTCAATCTGAAATCGATCGCAGACGCGATAGAGATGCATGAATCGACGGTCAGCCGGGTCACTTCGAACAAATATATGGCCACGCCGCGCGGGATATATGAGCTCAAATATTTCT
>Ga0207422_1004700_pt1 | contig 10844 bp, 9 predicted proteins | sample MarCyaLeptolynsp_FD_187757 | JGI IMG/M metagenome (GOLD analysis project Ga0207422, IMG submission 187757) | Marine cyanobacterial communities from Panama - species 1 Leptolyngbya sp. (SPAdes) | ecosystem: Environmental > Aquatic > Marine > Unclassified | place: Panama: Panama City | collected... | reverse complement strand
AATGGATACATCGAAAGCTTTAATGCCCGGCTCCGGGACGAACTGCTGAACCGAGAGCTCTTCTACTCGCTGAGGGAGGCTCAGATCATCATCGAAAGTTGGAGGAAACACTACAACACTAAGCGCCCCCACAGCGCCTTGGGATACCGGCCGCCTGCGCCAGAAACCATCGTCCCGATGGACCAAAGGCCAGTCATGCACTAACAATCAAACCGGACCAGTCAGATCAGGCTCCCCAGCCCAAAGCCATGGTCGTTACGCAAAGCCGGGAACATGCATTCCGCTACTGGCAGCAGATCAAGGCCTATATCGAGGACAAGGGGTACTCAGACCTTAGAGCCTTGGTGGCGTTCTCAGGTGACCTGCGCATTGACGACAACGATTGGACCGAGGCCGCAGCGAATGGCTTCCCGGAAACGGAACTGCCGCAGCGATTTGAAACGGACGAATACCAGGTTTTGGTCGTAGCGGAGAAGTACCAGACCGGTTTTGATCAACCGAAGCTGGTCGCGATGTATGTCGACCGCAAGCTGGCGGGACTGCAAGCGGTGCAAACCCTCGCCCGACTGAACCGCACCTACGCAGGCAAAGAGCGGACCTTCGTCTTGGACTTCCAGAACACGATGGAGGAAATCCGTGACGCCTTTGCCCCATTCTTTGAGGCCACGGAGCTAGAGGAGCGTACGGACCTAAATCAGATCTACGACCTTGAAAGCCGGATTTCGTCCTCGCCGTACATCATTGGCGAAGATGTTGAGCGTTTTGCCGAAACGTTCTTCATGGGCAATCTAAGCAATCAGGACAGAATCCGCCTCGAAGGCTTGGTCAAAGAAGCCGTTGGGCGTTTCGAGGTAGATGACGACGAGGCACAGCAGGAGGAGTTTCGGCAACTCCTCCGCAGCTACATCCGGTTTTACTCGTTCGTGGCTCAAATCGTCTCCCTGGGGGATCCGTGGCTCGAGAAGCTTTTCGCCTATGTGTCTTGGCTGTCGCGACTGTTGCCGTCGCGCGATGTCCCTGCGGACATATCGATCACGGAGGACATGGTGCAGCTCTCTGCATTCCGGGTGCAGAAGGGGAAAGCAGGGTCAGCCTCCCTTCAATCAGGGGATACCACCAAGCTGTCTGCCATTACCGAATTTGGCGCGAACCGCTACACGGAGGAAGAAGAGCGTTCACTGTCTGAGATCATTGCCTCCTTCAACGAGCGGCACGGGACCAATTTCTCAAGGGAGGACTTCCTCCGGTTCGAGCGGGTCAACCGGGAGATCATGGATGACGAACTGACGGACATGATGCGCAACAACCCGGCGGACGTCGTCTACGGGGCATTCGAACGAGCCTTCTTTAAGGGGATGGTGCGGATGTTCCAGCAGGACAATGAGATGCGGAGTGCTGTGATGACAGACAAGGTCGCCCGTGACCAAGCCACTCGACACTTCTTCAATCGAGCGATGCGTATGGCCAACGAAAACCGAGCCTGAACCCTCTGCCCCAGTCCGGCGTAATGGTGCCTAGCTTCAGTGATCAGCGCATTGAGGCTCTTCACGCCCAGATACGGGATGCGGAGACGATGCAGGCCATCGGGCGTCTCCGACTGGTTCATACCCCATATCGAAAGCGTGTCTTTCTACTCAGCAACCTTCCGGTCGAAATCCCGGTGGACGAACTCGTATCCTTCGACGAGCTGATGCCAGACCGCTTGGAGTTGGAGCTGATGCGGAAGGGGAACATCCCCTTGACGCCTTTGGGCTTGTTGAAGATGCGACCCGATTTGGCCCCCTCTCAGGCCATCGCGCAGAAGCTGTTGCAGAGGAGCCGTGTCAGGGATCTGGATCGTCTCAGGGCGGCCCCTGAGTTAGTTAGAACCGGAGCTGTCATTCTGTCCTTCAAGGCAGAAAACGCAGGCCGTATTCGGGAGCATCAGCACCTCTTTTTGCTTGATGGGCATACCGGTCAACGAGAGTCGCACCTAAACTACGGTCTGACTTCGGTGGGGCATTTCTCGCTGGATCGTGCTGTACGGTTCCTGGAAGAGGGTGACCCTCAAATAGAAGGATCGGGTTGGGCGGGGGTTAGTGATCCCCATGTGGGGAGATTCTTCGGCTCAGACGCTGCCTAAGCGGACAAGAAGCTATATAATACTTATAGCAACCTGTCCGCATAGCGGGGTTATACCCCCCGGCCAAAACCACGGACAAAGATGCATGAAGCCTGCTCCCCTGACGATCTGTGGTTCTGTCACAATTGCCCATGACCGCTGGATAGGCAGTGCAGGAGGCGAGCAATCGTGCTGAGCTTGTTGACGACCGAAAAATCCTAATCTGTTGCCGAGGCCATATACGACATCCCTATGGGGGTGGGGTGGCACTCGCCCCCCTCCGTACCCCCACCGAGATAATGGCCATTCCGCTATGCAGGGGGGAATCTTACAGCGCCTTTTAGGACTTGCCGGGTAGGGGTCCACCAGCCAAGTCACTTCGGCCTTCTACGGGCAGCACCCAGCACCGGAAACAGCCCTTCACGGTGTACCGCTTCTTACAGTTCTGCAGCCCAACCCCAACACGGAGGCACAACCAGGCAGAAGACACGGCCTCGCCCAGCCGTAGAACAAACCGTAGTACAAATCGTGCCTGTTGACGGTGACTCCACGGGGCTGATACCCCTTATTTTGCTGATGCTTACCGTGCAAACGGTGCCTGTAACGGGTCTCGAACCCGGTTTCACACGGTCCCGAAACTGTGTGGGGGCACCACCAAATCTCCTAAAGCATTGTTTTGCATCGGCTTTTGCACTGGGCAAGGCGAGGCGTAGAATGACCCCTGAAGCCTAGCCGAGATCAGAGGTAAGGAGCGTCGATCAGTACCGTCGCTGATAGATGCTTCGATTTGTCACGTACCAATCTTCGCGACAGCATTTGAAGCTTCGCCCGCCACGACCTGCGTTCCAGCCGATGTATCTCGCGGGCCGATAAGCCCGCTCAATCAGATAGGCTAGGCGGATTGGCAAATCTGTATGCAAGGGTCGCCATAGTATCGTCTCTCCATACTCGGCAAATGCGCGTCTCAACGCTGGAGAGGACGTTTGAGATATGTGCAGGGCGACACGAGCGTCCAGTTTCTGCTTGGTCACTCCGATGTACCCCTCAGAAAACGGGTCCACAAAGCACGGCAGGTACATCCAGTACACGATATGGGGTTCAGTCCGACAAGTCGCGAGACACATGAGAAGCCTCATCCGTTATGATAAGCTGCTCTCACGTTAAGGTGATTCTAAAATTGAGTCAAATCAATGACTTAAGGTAATAACTTGGGCGTAGTAAGGGGCGTTGTTACTCCCTTAACATGCGGTTTCAAGCCACTTCCTAAGCACGGAAGTCGGGTACCCCCTGCCGTAACCATGCCCCACGCCATCCGTGTGCCAGCCGCCAATCTGATCGGCGATATCGGCGGGGCATTCGACTGCCCGTAGCCGGTCTCGCATCGAGTGCCGGAAGCTGTGCATGGTCGCCCCCTTCTGCACGTAGGCCCTTAGCCACTTGTTCAGCCCAGCACTGGCTGAATTGGCATTGGTCTTCCCCGTGGTGTTGTACCTGGGAAAGGCGAATTTCTTTTTTTTCTGTTGTGCTTGGATCCGCTCTGCCGCCCACTTGGCAGAGCCAACGAGCGGCACCAGCCGCTTGCTGCTTTCCGTCTTGAGACTCCTCCATGGGTGGGGAACAATTCTGGCCACCCATTGCCCGTCTTCGTCTTGATAGATGTCCTCCCTCAGTAGCCCCGCAGCTTCGGCCAAGCGCATGCCGGTGTCAGCCACAATTGCCACCAGCCAACGCATCTCGTCATCGATTTCACGGCATTTCTGCTGAACGGTGCGGATGTTTTCCACGGGGATGGAACTACGACCCGAAACCCCTTTGTTACGGTCATAGTATACGTTGGAAAATGGAGAGGTGATCGATAGCCCTTCCTCCGCCACGGCGAAATTGAACACCGCACGGACGGTGCCGAAGATCCGGGTGATGCTGCTACCGGCGAGGCCACGCTCAATCAGCGCATCCCGGAACTTGTTGGCATCCGCCTTGGTATAGTCCGGCAGTGGCTTGTCCCCGCAGACGTCGATTACGTAGCCGCAAGACCGATGTGCTGCACGGTGGAAGGTTTCAGGCCGTCCCTGACCCTTGAGGCGCAAGTATGTCAACACAGCCTCCGACAGGGTCAAGGCGTCAGTGGTGACAGCCGCGTCATCTTCCTGTCGGGGAGACGGCCGACTCAATCCATGCCGAAGCAGATGCTTGCCTGGCAACTCCGCGTCTTGGGTCCGCAGGTGATACCAGTATTCGTCCAACTTGCATGCCGCTCTGTTCGCCCTCGACAGGGCTACACTACGGGATCTGGTCCGCAAGGAGTAAGAGATTTTGCCCGACGAATAATGCTGTCGGAGGTCCGCCGGAACTCGGCGAATGAAATAGTAGATGCCTTCCTTCACGAAGACATAGCTGCGCGAAATGGTCTCCAATTTGTTCTACGCCTCGCCTTCCTTAATGCAGAAGTCGATGCAAAACAATGCTTTAGGAGATTTGATGGTGCCCCCACACGGCATCTAACAGATATTCTGAGCAATTCCCAGACATTCTCGCATTGCAGCGGTTACACGCTTTTTCAATAGTTTAACGAATTTTCGTCATTCCCCCTTGTTCCGTCGGGTTCCCGTACCTACAACATTTAGAGATGGGGCCAAAAGTGGGGCTAGAAATCAGGGGCAGTTCAAGACCAATGAGGGAAACGAACAAACTCAGTGCCGCAAGGGTCAAGGCTGCCGCAGCCGGGAAGCATGGCGACGGCGGCAATCTGTGGCTTCACAAACGCACCCCGGACCGCGGCAAATGGCTGTTGTACGTGACCGTGCATGGCCGCCGCCGGGAAATGGGGCTTGGTCCTTACCCTGAAGTATCGCTGAAAGAAGCCCGCGAGGAAGCCGCGAAATGGCGCGCTGTGGCCCGGCAAGGGCTAGACCCGATCAAGGAACGCCAGAGGGAGCGCAGGCAGGCAGAGCGCAACATGCATCTGCTGCGGGACATTGCCAAGGATGCCTTTGAAGCGCGCAAGGCCGAACTCAAAGGCGACGGCAAGGCAGGCCGCTGGTTCTCCCCCTTGGAAATCCACGTCCTCCCGCGCCTGGGAGCTGTGCCCGTGGCGGATATTGACCAGATCGACATTCGCGACACGCTGGCCCCCATTTGGCACGAGAAGGCCGAAACCGCCCGCAAGGCGATGAACCGGCTAGGCATCTGCTTGAAGCACGCCGCTGCGCTGGGATTGGATGTCGATTTGCAGGCCGTAGAGAAAGCGCGCGCCTTGCTAGGCAAACAGCGCCACAAGGCAAAGCATATCCCGGCGCTGCCCTGGGCCGATGTACCAGCCTTCTATGCCAGCTTGGACGAAGGCACCGTGACCCACCTCGCCCTCCGCCTGCTCATCCTCACGGCCGTCCGCTCAGCCCCGCTGCGCCACCTACACCTTGACCAGATCGACGGGGACGTTTGGACCATCCCGGCGGAAACCGTGAAGGGGCGCAAGGATGCCACATCGGATTTCCGCGTGCCTCTCAGCCCGGAGGCGTTGGAAGTCATTGAGGCCGCTAAGGAGCACCAGCGCGAGGGGTTTCTTTTCCCCAGCGTGCGTAAAGGGGTCATCAGCGATGCGACAATGGCGCGCCTGATGGAGCGCAGGAAGATGGAAGCCCGTCCGCACGGGTTCCGGTCCAGCTTCCGGGATTGGGTGGCGGAGACCACCAACACGTCCTTTGAGGTTTCGGAAACCGCGCTGGGCCATGTTGTCGGCGGCAGCGTTGAGCGTGCCTATCGCCGCACAGACCACCTGGAACAGCGCCGCGTGCTTATGGCGCGCTGGGCGGATTTTGTGACCAAGGGGCGCAGTGGAATTATAAGGATAGCTGTGTGAGATTTTTTGTTGAGATCGAGCCCCCGGAGACCGCGTACATACACGAAGCGGCCCAGTGGATCGCATTCGGAAAGGTTCCAGAATTCTATAGTTCTCCAGAGTGGGGGGGCGAATTCGATATCCGCGGCGATGAAAGTGCCGAACTCGAGTTCTTGAAAGCAGCAGTCGACGTTGATTATCACAATCTACCAGAAGCGATTCCTGAAGTCCTCTCAGGGATCGACCTCCAAACATTTCAGGAGGCACTGGGCACTACGCTAGGAACAGAAATCGAGGAGATTAAGCGACAACGCCAGAACTATGAGAACATGCTAGGCATCATCGACGAGAGAGGGAGCACTCCTGAGTTTTCGGAAGTACGCATTCAGATGTTGCGCGAAAATCTAGCTCGCTGTGATCGTGAAATGGATTTAGCTAAAGCCATTCAGCCGACCATTGAAACTTTCCTGAGCTACGAAGAACGGGCAAAGGCAAAATTGTTTTATGCGCTATCAGCCGGAGAGCTTGACGCCATCGGTTGGCACAGTTTCACGCAAAAGGATGATAATTCTGAAACGGTTCGGTGGGAGGAACGAAGCGTTACTACCAGTCACTGGCGCATGAGTGAAATCGACTGGCAACGTGCCAATCTCGGAAAAAGGGAGGATAGTTCTCCATCTTGGGTAGCTGTCCGGGTAAACTTCCAAGAACTCCTGGCACTGTTTCCTCAGCCCGACCTTCCAGGTGAAAACTTAACCGTCTCAAGATACGGCAGGACTTTAACACACATTGGCGCCCCCAAAAGCCGAGGCACCGGTGAAAACCGCGGGAAGGGGAGGCCGCTCAAGGGTGGCGGAGCAGTGAAGACTGCTGTCCTGAATCACTTCTCAAAGCGTCATGCTGCTTCGGACCTACCTGAAAAAAAAGAAGCAATCATTGAGGAAGCTCGCGCGTGGGCCCAAGATTTGTTCGGAGAAGACTTGTCCCGCACCACCCTGCAGAGATACCTTAAGCCCTTGTTTTCCAAGATGACAAAGTAAATGCCCAATAATATGCCCATTAATTGCAAGCTGCACGTGGTGAGTTTTTGGGCCAATTCCTCGGAATTTGGGCTCTCTCCTTTATTCACAAAAATGATTGCCTGACACACCCTTCCTGCATCGACCACCAGATACAGGAGGATGCCGAGATGGCAGAGAAGCATTACCGCCGCCCCGAAGTTGAAGCGCTCACCGGCCTAAGCCGCACCACAATCTACGCGATGATGAACAGGGGCGAATTCCCTCGCCCCGTGCGTTTGACACGCAAGGCCGTGGCATGGCCGGAAAGCGTCATCACTGAATGGCTGAATAGCCGCGAAGCGGCATAACTAAACCCGCACCCCTAATATACTGGGGCGCGGGCTGTATGTGATTTGCTTACGGGCTTTGACACCCGCAATCCTACGCCCTTTGCCCCGCCATAGCAAAGGATATCAAATGAGCAATGGTCACTGCTACAGCAGTCCGTTCCGAAACGCTTGCGGTGTGAAGCAAAAACGTATCAACCACCCCGCAGCACGCGAAATGCAGATACGGCACTTACAAACACGGTTCGGCCTCAGTCGCTCTCAGGCGGCCCTCTATGCAGACCTTCATTTTGGAGGGCACCCCCATGAGAAATGCTAATTGGTCATCGTACGACCACCTAGAGCTCGCACCTAGCCAACAGAAAGAAATCGGACCGCATATTGCCCTACGGCAATTTGGAAATCGAAAAAGCCTTTGGATTTCCGGGCTGAGGGCTAAGGCCGCAGCCCAGCAGGAGCCCGCACCATGAGCCGCAAACCGTACAAGAGGAAGAAGCGCGGCACTGGCCGCCATGTGCAACTACATGAGTGGCTACAGGCATCCCTCGCATGGAGGAGCCTAAAGCCGGGTCCCCGCGCGCTCTATATTGAACTGAAGCGTCGCTATAACGGAAATAATAATGGAGCGATCATTCTGAGCCACCGGGACGCAGCAAAGGCTCTTAATGTGCACCGCAACACAGTGGGTGACTACTTCAGGGAACTGGAGGAACGGGGCCTCATCCACGCGACGCGCGGCTCATGCCTTGGTCCTGCTGGTATAGGAGAGGCTGCACATTGGGCGTTGGATGAATTGCCGACCCAAGACAGCAAACCTGCTCGTAAGGCATTCATGCGCTGGATTGGACCTGAAAAGCCCCGCACAAAAACTGGGCGCAAGCGACACAAAAAATGTGGCGCTACGCCAGAAAAGGCCTATGAAACAAGGCCCCCCGTACTAAAAATCGTGACGGGATAGGTCTAGATCTCAAATTGGGCGGCACAAATATCAGGACATATATACATCTAGCCATAGGCAGGGCCCTTTTGGGCCTTGTCCAGCTCATTTCAGGATTAGAAATTCAAAAGAACGCTCTTCTGGACCGCACCATTATATTTTCTAAAATTTTGAAATGCAGAGATAAGTTCTGTACCCGCATTTCCCAAGTAACTCGCTGACTTCGCTGCCCTAACCTTGAAATTTCCCATGCGAATCATAGCGTTGACAGATGCCAAGGGCGCGTTTCATGGATCACCCAGAGGGTGCAAGCCTGCAGCGAGCAGATCGAGTGGATTTTGACCGCCGTGTACGGGTGTAGTTCCGAGGTTCGCAGGTCAATTCGGACGGTGGCCTTTCGGTGATGCGCGAGCTTGATGACGCGCTCGGGCTGTCTGATTTGGCGTCAGGCGCGTTGCGCGACACCCGTCGCGGCAAGGACACGGTCCTCCGGTTCGACGGCCTGTTCCGGCAATCAGTATTCGAGTGGCTGGCGGGATACGAGGATGTCAACGATGCTGATCGTCTCGCACTCGTGCCTGTGCCGTCACCTTCCAGCTGGCCGAGGTCGCGGTTACAGCCCCGATGGTGCGCGCCATCCTCGCCGCCATCCGCCCTCTTCGAGCGCCTCCGTCATGCGCGTGACCGAAATCCAGGCGGAAACTGAACGAAACCGGTAGGACAGATCCGTCCGCCACGCTGGAAGCTGAAAAACGCCGCCGCCGGGCAAGGACGCCACGGCTTCGCCGCCCGATCCGCCCAGTTTCAGGCGCTTGCGCGACCGCAGACACCGATCGGGGCAAAACCGCTTGTCTGGCGTGCAGGTTCTGGCCATCTTGACGTCAGAGGGCACGCAACTTGGAGAATGCCGGCTTGTGTGCATCTGGGCCATTAATCCGCAGGCTATGAGAAGGACAGCGGCACCTGGGCCCCGAGCGGCGGCGCCAGCTTTGGCTGCGTCACCGATGTCACCGAGGGAATGATCTTGGCAAGCGCGACCAAGGGCCCAACTGGCGCTCAGACATGATTGGTACAGGCGGCGATGCGCCTCGTCGTGCGCCAGGGAACGCGGTAAGCGTAGGTTTGCGGCCCTGTGGTCAATGAAGATACACTCCGGACATGGGTGATCTGGCGACGGGCTTTCGCTGCGCCCTCATCCGCCGACGTCCGATTGCGATGAAACGGGGGTATCGTTAAAGCTGATTGTCGGGTCAGGGAGACAAGCTCCGAAATGACACTTTTGACATCGAGGCCACTTCCGGCCTGGGCGAAGCGAGACGCAACCGGCGCGACTCATCACTTGGTGCATCACAGCGCGGATGTGGCCGCCGTCTTTGCCGCATTACTGGAGATGCCGCTGTGGAGACGCCGGGCCGAAGCGGCGGCGGGGCGGGCGTTGAATGCGGTTGACCAGGCTCGGCTCACGGCTCTGGCCTTCCTGCATGACATCGGCAAGCTGGCCCCCGCCTTTCAGGCGCGCGGCTGGCCAGAGGGCTTGTGGTGCGGGACTACCCGAAATCACGTAGATACCGCCTTTTTCTGGGGGGATGAGGCCGGGGAACGGTTCGATAAGGCTTTGGATGGGCTTCTGCCCGAAATCGGCGGCTGGGGCGTGAGTGAGCCATGGATTCAGATGCTCTACTCGCATCACGGCCGACCGGTGCGGCATCCGGGGCGCAACACCCAGGACCGGTTCCGGATCCTGCCGCATTACGATTGGCAGCGAGAGGAGCGGCTGATGGGCCAGGCCATGCGGCGCTGGTTTGCGCCAGCCTTCGGTCCCGGCCAACCGCTGCCGGACCGCCCGCAGGCTCTGCATTTCTTCGCAGGGTTGCTGGCCCTCAGCGATTGGGTGGGCTCAGATCGCGACGCCTTTCCTTTCGTACCCGAATACGATCCCTGCTATTGGGCTGTGGCATCGGCCAATGCCGCAAAACGCTTGTCCGAAATCGGGCTGGATCCGCGCGGCAGGCGGCTGCGCGGCACGCCCGGCTTCGCGCTGGTTTCGGATCACCCATCGCCGCGCCCGGCTCAGGCGGCAGTCGGGGCGGTGCCGGTGTCGGCAAAGCTGGCCATACTCGAGGCCGAAACCGGGTCCGGCAAGACCGAGGCGGCGCTTTGGCGTTTTGCCGCGCTGCGGGCCGCGGACATGGTTGAGGGGATGTATTTCGCGGTACCCACCCGCGCCGCGGCGCGACAGCTTCATGAAAGGATCGTCGCGGGGCTGAGGCTCATGTTTGACGATCCGCCGGAACCGGTGTTGGCCATCCCCGGCCTTGCCGTAGCCGGTGAAGCCACCGGGCAGCGACTGCCGGACTGGTCGGTGCTATGGGATGATGGTGCAGGGGCCGCGCGCCCGTCACGATGGGCCGCCGAACATGCCACCCGCTATCTCGCCGCGGAAGTGGCGGTAGGCACCGTCGACCAGGCGATGCTGGCGGCCCTGCAGGTCAAGCACGCTCACTTGCGCGGCACTGCCCTGTCGCGCTGCCTGCTGGTGATCGACGAGGTGCATGCCTCAGACCCATACATGAGCCATGTGCAGGGAGAGCTTCTCAGGGCGCACCTGGATATCGGCGGG
>Ga0207422_1004699_pt1 | contig 10845 bp, 13 predicted proteins | sample MarCyaLeptolynsp_FD_187757 | JGI IMG/M metagenome (GOLD analysis project Ga0207422, IMG submission 187757) | Marine cyanobacterial communities from Panama - species 1 Leptolyngbya sp. (SPAdes) | ecosystem: Environmental > Aquatic > Marine > Unclassified | place: Panama: Panama City | collected... | reverse complement strand
GATCTCGCTCTCGATCGGGTCGAGATCCCGGTCCTCAGCCTCATTGCCAACAACCAGAAGCGCCTCATTGCCGAGCCAGGCAGGCGAGCCGAAATCAGCCTCGCCCTTGGTGATTTGACGCGGCGTACCGCCATTGGTCGAGACGGTATAGACGTGGGTTGCGCCTTCTTTGAGGTAACCGGCGCCATCAAAGCGGAAGGTGAGGTCGTCAAAGACCCGCACCGGCTCTGCCCATTCCGCACCTTCCGGTTTCGCGGGCGGCTTGGCGAAACTCGGCGTCTCTCCGGCGGTGAACATGGTGAAGGCGATCTGTGAGCCATCTGGCGACCAGACCGCATTACCCGGACCGCTCGGCAATTGCGCGAGCGAGACGGAGCGATCCGTGTCGAAATAATAAAGCCGCAGATCGGGTTTGCCGTCGGTGGCGGTTGTATAGATCAGCCGTGTGCCGTCCGGCGACCAGCGCGGGGCACCGGCCGAGGCACCGCCAGTAATCAACGGACGATGGTCGCCCGATCGAACATCCAGCGTCCACAAGTCGCCGCGATCCTGATCCTTGAGCTTGTCCATGGAGTGGCGGACATAGACAATGGTTCGGCCGTCTGGCGAGATTTGAGGATCGGCCGCATATTCCACGTCAAAGACGCGCTCGGCCGTGAATTTTCGGCTGGTATCTTCCTCATGCCCGTCGGCCATTGCCGGACCGGCAAGAACGCCAAGCGCCGCGAGGCCGCCCAGCAGTTTAGATGCACGCATCACCCTGTCTCCTGTTCTGTATGCAACAGGCGTAACACTAATTGCCAAAAGCGGCCAAGCGCTGCCTTTTCCTCGCCACAAGAAATCACTACATTAACCCTATGAGCCTGTACTCTCATCCGGGTGCGGGATGGTCGATCCGCCATTGGCGGCGCGATGATTATCCGCAGATCGAGGTCATTTTTCGCGAATGCCTCGCCGCCTTTCCATGGCGTGGATCGGCGCGCGATGAGGTTATACGTCTGCGCCAGTCCCTGTCGGCCAATATCGCCTTTGTCGCAGAAGAAAAAAGCGCCGGCGTGGTCGGCTTTCTGACCCTGGAACAGGGCAAGGCCTATGTGCCGCATGTCTTTGTCGATGGCGATTGGCGGTTCTGCGGCGTTGGCAGCGGCTTGTTACAGGTGGCTCGCAACTTTGTCGGCCGCCCGCTCAAGCTTGATGTTGATATTCAGAACGCCGCCGCGATCGAGGCCTATACGGCCCTTGGCTGGCGCGAACAGGCCAAGGTTGGGCGTGGATCTCGCGAACAGGTGCGTCTGGTCGGGCCTTAGGATTTCCGCGTCAGTCGCTTCCCTTTGCCGCCATTTCGAGCATTTCTGTCTGCCACCGGACGGCCACGCCATGTTGAGAAGTTCCGGCCTCCGGGGTGCCTTCAGCCTGGCCCATATATATCTCCAATGCTTCAAGGGCTCTTGTGATGTACCCGTTTTCGGAATCAGAGTCTCGACGGTCTGAAATCCTCGCAAACAGAACATTCAGGCGCACGAGCTGGAACGCAATTTCACGGCGTTGCTCGGAACAGGTAGACAGGAGGTATTCGATCCGCCGGATCGATCCAACCGGATTGGGAATGCCGCCATGATCAAGCACCATGGGTGCTGTATCGCTATGGCCGTTATTGTGCCCGCGTGCTTCAGCGGTGGCGAAGGCCTGATGAACATAAGGGCACGGGGCATCAGATGGGGCGGCTCCGCCAGAGCTCGAGACCCATGGATGGAACAATCCATTTGCTTCGTACAGGACGACTTTGGGAGCCAAGTATTTGGCGATGAGTTCGATTGCACCTGCATTCATGTCGACTGAAACAGGCGCGCCTGCATCGTCTGTTAGAGCGGACACATAGACGTTTTCACCAGCGTCGCTGACTGCGTCAAATTCCAAGATCGCGGCGGTCGATTCTTTCAGGCGCTCCAGTTTGGCTTGAGGCTCGGAAACGAGATCTGAAATTACGACCAGGGCGTTGGCGGAAAAGAAATGCACTGCGGCGTCTGAAGGGCACACTGCGGGAAGTTGTTTCGCGTAAGCAAACGCGTTCTGTAACTGCGTCGTGTCTGAAATACTTGAGGCTTGCGCGGCGACTTGCAGCATCGTGTCTGCCGCCCCGTCCGGACATGCAGGCGAGCCTTCATCAATGGCATCCTGCGCATGCGCATATCCAAGGCTCATCAGAGCCACGGCCGCGATCAGGGTGACTTTCATCCATCCGTTTTCAATCCGCACGCATCCCTCCGCCTGCCTTGTGACTTATGTGCGATGTCCCCGCCGCCTATACGGACTGATGATTGGCCTTAATTTCGTTCAATTGCAATCTGGTCGATCTGAGCCAGATAAACTTGCTGCTCTGCGGGGCTCAGGAAAGACCCGGTAAAGCTATTGCGCGCGAGCGTGATGATATCCTCGCGGGTCAGGCCGACCGCGGCGGCGGTCTCGACATAATTCTGGTTCACATAGCCGCCGAAATAGGCCGGGTCATCGCTATTGATCGTGGCCTTCAGGCCGAGATCGAGCATCCGTTTCATCGGATGATCGCGCAAATCATCGACCACGCAGAGGGACAGGTTGGACAGCGGACAGACGGTCAGCGTCAGGCCTGCCGCTTTCACACGCGAAATCAGGGCCTCGTCCTCGAGCAGGCGGTTGCCATGATCGATCCGGTCGATCTTCAACAGATCCAGCGCTTCATAGACATATTCTGGCGGGCCTTCTTCGCCGGCATGCGCGACCAGTTTCAGGCCTTTGTCTCGCGCCGCTGCGAACACGCGCTGGAACTTGGAGGGCGGATGGCCGACCTCGCTGGAATCGAGGCCGACGCCGTGAATGCGATCCAGCCAGGGCTCGGCCTGGGCCAGCGTTTCGAAGGCGTCGTCTTCGGACAGATGACGCAGGAAACACATGATCAGCTTGTAGGTGATGCCATACTTTTCCCGGGCGGCATCGAGCGCTGACAGGATGCCCTTGATCGGCGTATCAAAGGACAGGCCGCGTTCGGTGTGGCCTTGCGGATCAAAAAAGACTTCGACATGGCGGACATTATCGGCCTGGCACCTCTGCAGATAGGAGTCGGTAAGATCGTGGAAATCGACTTCGGTCTGCAGCACGGACATGCCTTGATAATAGATATCGAGGAAGTCCTGCAGATTGGAGAAATTATAGGCGGCCTTGACCTCGTCCAGCGTCTTGAACGGGAGGTCGACCTGATTGCGCTGTGCAAACTGCATCAGCTGTTCAGGCTCCAGGCTGCCTTCCAGGTGCAGGTGAAGTTCGGCCTTGGGCAAGGCGGCGATGAGGGCGTTCAAATCAGTCATTCAGACCTGCTACTATGAAGCAGGCGATTTGGGGAGCCCTGTAACTAAGCCCTCGCGCATTCGTTAACCGCTGATATAGTCAAGCCTATCGGGCCAATTGGGGAGGCCCTGGGAGGTGACAAATGGGTTTGATCTGGTGGATCATTCCGGCACTGGCGGGTGTCGTAGGCCTGGTTCTGAGCTTTGCCGGGCTCGGGCGTTTGTTGAAAATGCGACTAGCGGCAGGGGCGCTGCGCCTGCTGATGGGGATCGGCCTGATCGGCGGCGCTGGCATTGGCGTGCTCGCCGGGCTCAACCTGCAGACTTACAAGGCGCTGACCAAAGAGCGCGATGTCGCTCAGATCTCATTCGAGGCCGAAGAGGCTGAAGATACCTATACCATGACCATGACGCTGCCGGATGGCGAGATCATTCGCCAGGAAGGCTTTGTCGGCGATGAGTTTCAGGTCAGTGCGCAGGTCATCCGCTTCTCGCCGATGAAACAGCTGCTTGGCTATGAGAGCCTGTACCGGCTCGAATTCATCGAGAGCCGCTATGCCCGTCGCTATGACTCGACCCGCTTGTCGACCTCCACCTCTTATGGCCGCCGCGTCAGCGAGGACGGCAAGCTGGACGTGTTCGATCAGGAGATCGGTTTCGATGTCTATGGCGCGCTGGTCAATTATGGCGGCGAGAAAGAGCTCGACCGCGTGCTGGCCGACGATCTCGAGCCCGGCGATGATTTGCAGAGCAATTTCTCGGCCGGCATGCTCTCGTCCAAAGATGCGGGCGGCTCGGCGCCATTCGGCTCGGCAGTTTACTTTCCGATGGGCGATCGATTGAAGTACAAGGTACGAATCACGCAAAGTGCGCTGGTCGTCGAACCGGAAGATAATCGCACGCGACAACGGATGCTGACAGGGAACTAGAACATGTTTGGGCTTTGGGAACGTTATGTGGTGCCGCCTCTGATATCATGCGCCTGCTCGACCAAGCCGATCATGAAACAGCGCGAGAAAATCGTTCCGGAAGCCGAAGGCGTCGTGCTCGAAATTGGCTGCGGCTCAGGCACGAATTTCCATCTCTATGACGAAGAAAAGGTCAGCCACCTGCATGCGATTGAGCCTGCCGAGGGCATGGTCAAGCGCGCCCGCTCGACCTGGGCTGAAGGCCGCCGGGATACGCCGTGCGACATCCATTGTTGCGGGGCGGAAGCGTTGCCGCTGGATGATAAGAGTGTCGACACCGCTGTGGTCACCTTCGTGCTCTGCACCATTCCGGACTGGGAAGGCTCCCTGAATGAACTGCGCCGCGTGCTGAAGCCTGGCGGCAAGGTCCTGTTCTCAGAACATGGTCTCGCGCCGGATGAAGGCGTGGCCAAGTGGCAGCGCCGGATCGAGCCGGTATGGAAGCGTCTGGCGGGGGGCTGTCACCTCACCCGCGACACCCGGACCATGCTGGAATCGACCGGGTTCAACGTTGAGCAGCACGATACCATGTATCTGCCGAATACGCCGAAAATTGCCGGTTTCGCGGCTTGGGGGCACGCGCGTGTCGCCTGAGGCGCGCCCGCCCTATCTTCCATTCCTCGATGGCGTGCCGAGTTTTGAGCCAGGGCTCAATCCTATTCCCACTGACCACTGGATGACCCCGGATACGGAGGTCGACGCCTGGCTGCGCGACAAATGCCTGATCATGAAAATGATGCGGGCCAATGTGGCGGGCGGGACGCTGGACAGCGCGGCCTGCGAGGAATTGCTGGCGCTGATGGTGGACGCCATAGGCGAAGTGCCGAGTCAGAGCATGCCGTCGGCGCTTGAAGAGGCGGCCACGCTGGTGTCCGATGATCTCTGCATCCTCGAAGCCAGGCGCCCCGGCGATTGGCGGCTGACAGCAGGTGTGCTCTGCGCGCCAACCTATTGGACTTTGCCGGAGCGGATCGGGCTCGACCTTGGCGGCTTGCATGGACCGGTGCCGGGCGGAGATCCGGACCTGGCCGGCCGCGTCGGGCGGATCTTTACCGGCCTCAATCCGGGAGTCGTGCTGGAGCGCTTTAACTGGACCGTGCAGGCGAGCGATAAGCGCTATACACCTGACCGTCCTGGCATCGCCGGCAAGACGCCGCGCGATCTGCATTTTCGGGTGGAGCGTCAGACCTTGCGCAAACTGCCGCAGAGTGGCGCAGTCGTGTTCACCATTCGCATCTGTCTCGATCCGCTGCTGCCCATTCTCGAAGACGGCGCCACGCGCGAAGCGTTCGAGGATGCCTGGCTGGGTGCGCCAGACCCTGTCCGGCGCTACAAACACTGGGACACGCTTGAACCCTTGGTTGCCGAAGCCTGCCGGCGGGCGCAGAATGCCGGGAAGATCGTGTAAGGGAGGACGCCATGCCCAAACCCGTTCCAGGCCGGATGACGGCGGATATCGAGGGCGATTTCGTCCTGTTCCTGATCGGCATGCGGATTCACAAATTATGGAAAGTCTGGAAGTGGGTGCCGGTCTTCCTGTCCATGCCGCGCATGCTGGCCGAGCTGGCCAAGAATCCTGAGCTGGGCCTGCTGGGCACGAAAACGTTTTTCAGCCTGCGCAGTCCGTATTTGATCCAGTACTGGCGCAGTTTCGAAGACCTGCATGCCTATTCGGTCGATAAGAGTCTGGAACATCTGCCGGCCTGGAAGGCGTTTAACAAAGTCGTCGGCACAGAAGGCGATGTCGGCATCTGGCACGAGACCTATCTGATCAAGGCGGGGAGCCATGAAACGGTCTATGGCAACATGCCGCCGGTCGGGCTCGGCGCGGCGTTTGGACTGAAGCCCGCCACTGGCCGCAATCGCAGCGCCAAAGGCCGCCTGCAGCAAAGCGATGGAAATGACCAGCCCGAGATGGACGACGCCGACAAAGCGACCTAGATAAGCGCCAAACTGATGGAGCTTGCATGAAATACTGGTTGTTCAAATCCGAGCCGTTCAAATGGAGCTGGGACCAGCAAAAAGCAAAAGGCGATGCCGGCGAGGAGTGGGACGGCATTCGCAACTATCAGGCGCGCAACAATATGCGCGAGATGAAGATCGGCGATCGCGGCTTTTTCTATCACTCGAATGAAGGCCTGGAAGTGGTTGGCGTGGTAGAAGTTTCTGCCGAGAGCGCGCCGGACTCGACCACCGATGATGAGCGCTGGGACTGCGTCCATATTCGCGCGCTGGCGGACATGCCAGCACCGGTCACCTTGAAAGCGGTCAAGGCGAATGAAAAGCTTGCGGCCATGTCGCTGGTCACCAGCATGCGCCTGTCCGTCCAACCCGTGCTTGAAGACGAGTGGATGGAAGTCTGCCGCATGGGCGGGCTGAACGGAAAGACGCTGAAACCGCTTTAGGCGCGCGAGCGCGATCTCCTGCTCGGCGCTCAGTCCGCCAGCGCCATGTCGACAATCGCCTCGCAATGGATCAGGGCGGTGTCATAAGGCGGCAGCGGACTGTTCTCCTCCGTGACCAGCATGCCGAGTTCGGTACAGCCCAGGATGATGCTGTCACAGCCCTGATCCTTCAGGCTCTGAATGGCGTCCTGATAATAGCGCTTCGCCGCGTCGCGCACGATGCCATGGGTGAGATCCTCGAAGATGATGCGGCTGAGTTCGGCCTGCGTGGCGGCGTCGGGCAGGATGGGGGTCAGGCCGGTTTTCTCGATCAGGCGGTCCTTGAAGTAAGGCTGCGCCATGGTGAAGGCCGTGCCCATTAGGCCGGGCTGCTTGCGGCCATCTGAAAGCAGGCGCGCGCCGCAGGCGTCAACAATGTGCAGGAAGGGCAGATCTGTCGCGCTCTCGATCGCGTCGGCCACCGTGTGCAGCGTGTTGCAGGCAAGGACCAGGAAGTCCGCCCCGGCGCCTTTCAGGCCTTTCGCGGCGGCTTCGAAACCGGTTCGGATAAATGGCCAGTCGCGGGTCTCATGCGCGCCATTATAATCGTTGAAATTGACCGAATGGATTCGCATCTCGGCGCTGTGATAGCCGCCCAGCCGGGCGCGTACCAAGGCATTGATCGTCTTGTAATAGATTAGCGTCGCTTCTGTGCTGACGCCGCCAATCATGCCGATTGTCTTCATCGTGACCCATCCTCAAAACTCGCCAGCGCCCATTCGGCGAACTCATCCAGGCGTCCACCGGTGAACAGAAATCCGCCAATTCCGGCAGCATGGGCCGCGTCAATATCGGTTTGCTTGTCCCCGATCAAGAAACTTGCTTCGCGTTTCAGGGGAAAATCAGCCATGGCCTGAAGCAACATGCCTGGCTTTGGTTTGCGATCAAAACTGTCCTTGCGAAAGCGGCGATTGGTGCCTTCGGGATGAAACGGACAGCTGTAAATCGCGTCAATCTCGGTCCCGGCCTCGGCGAACCCATCGGTCATATGGTCATGGACCGTTTTCATGTCGGCTTCTGTGTAATGATCAAAGGCGATCCCGGACTGGTTGGTGACGATGAAAACGAACCAGCCGCGGGCCTTGAACCGGGCCACACATTCGCGCGCACCGTCAATCCACTGCCAGTCCTCGATCCGGGCGACAAAGACGCGATCGACATTGATGACCCCGTCGCGATCGAGGAAGAGAGCGGGTTTCTGGACGGCCATGTCTTTGCCTAGACCAGAGTCTCCTGCTGCGCGAGAGCCCTTGGCAGAAAAAGGAAATTCTGGTGCCTTGACCTCGGGGAGACCTGAAAACAGGCCCCTCTAACAGCCTTGGGAGGGCACCAAATGGAACCATATATTCCACTCATCTTGAACGCTGTCGGCGGCCTGGTCATTGGACCGATCGTCTCCAAAGCTCTTGGCGGCAAAGGCGGAACGGGCGCGATTGCAGGCATTATCGGCGGACTTGCCGGGGGCTATGGCATGAATGCGGCCGGCATCGGTTTTCAGTCTCTGCTTGGCAGCGATGCGCTGATGGGCCACCTCAGCAGCTTCCTCAATGGCGGCGTTGGCGGCGGCATTATTGGCGGCATTCTGGGCCTGGTGACGAAAGGCCGATAGGTCTGCCTTGAAACGACAAGGAAAGGCGGCCTCGCGGGGTCGCCTTTTTATTCTGCGGGCGCAGGCTCCTCGGCTGCAGACTCGGCAATTGCGCGGCGATTGATTCCGGCGCCAATCAGAAACGGAATGATGGCCAGTGCCGTAATCACCCCGGCCAGCAGGAATGCTGCGCCGCCTGTATGGAAAGGATGATCGACCGGCAGGTTGGCAAAGTATTTCAGCGTCTGTGTCATCAGGACTGGGCTGAAAATCAACGTGAACGCCATCATGCTGGCCTGCGCGCCCTGCAACTCACCCTGGGCATTGCGCGGGGTCAGCGTCGAGGTAATGGTGTTGATTGCTGGCATGGCGACGCCGCCTATGGCCGAGACGAAGATGATCGCATAGGCCATCCACGGGGCCTCAGCCGCGGCAAATAGCACCAGCGCAATGGCATTGGCGACGAGGCCAAACAGACCGGCCCGCATCGGCCCAAATCGCTTGATCAAATAGCCTGTCAGCAAGGCCTGACTGATCGCAGATCCGACCCCGACCGCCGCCAGCGAGAGGCCGATTTCGAATTCAGACCAATTATAGCGAATCTCACCGTGGAAGTTCCAGGTCGACGGGTAAACCGCATGCGCAATCTGGAACAGGCCGATGGCGATGATGAACCAGGCGACGCGTGGGACCTTGGCGAAATGCACCATGGTGCCGAACGGATTCGCACGGGCAAGATTGAACGCCCGACGGTCTTCCTTGCGCAGGCTTTCGGGCAGGATGAACAGGCCGTAGAGGAAGTTAATCCCGGCAATTCCCGCCGCGACAAAAAAGGGCAGGCGGGCGTTCACTTCGCCCAGCAAGCCGCCAAAGACCGGGCCTAGTATGAAGCCAATTCCAAACGCCGCCCCCATCATGCCGAAGGCTCGGCCACGATCTTCTGGCTCGGTCACATCCGCGATGTAGGCGTTAGCGACCGAGTAAGTGCCCGAGAATAGACCGCCGAGGAAGCGCCCGAGGAACAGAACGGACAAGGTTGGCGCGAGCCCCATAATCAGCAGGTCGATGCCCAGCATGCCGATCGATGCAAGCAGGACCGGGCGCCGGCCATAACGATCTGACAGGCCCCCCAGGATCGGCATGGCCATGAAATTCGCAATCGCGAAAGTCATGCTCAGCCAGCCGCCATAGACCACGGACTGGGCGGCGCCGAGGCCGGTAATATCTTCTAGCAGCGCCGGCATGACGGGCATGATGATGCCGAAGGACAACATGTTCAGGATCACCGCCACAACGACGAAGAAGAAGGCATTCTTGCCGGGTTTGTGGCTGGGTTTCGGGGTCGTTGCGTCGGTCTCGGTCATTCAGAGGCTTTGCTTGAGCCCGGCGCTCGGGTCAAGACAGCGAGCGCTACACCGGACAAAATCGCCAGCGTCGCGAGCGAGAAGCGCAGCGTAATCGGTTCGGCCAGAAACAGGACGCCTCCGATCGCAGCGATGGCAGGAACGGTGAGTTGCGCAATGCCCGCCCGTGTCGCCGTCAGGTCCTTCAAGGCGACGTACCAGATCGCATATCCCAGCCCAGATGTGATCGCACCCGACATGACCGCGAGCGCAACACCGTCCAGAGGCGGCGGGGGTTCTGGCGCAACCGGTAAGGCGACCAGCAGGATCGGTACGCAGATCAGCATTGCGCGCACAAAATTTCCCGCCGTCGCTGCAGTCGGGTCGCCGCCGCCGCTACCGGGCAGGGAATAGACGCCCCAGGCAATTCCGGCGACCGCCATCGCGGCCGCGGCAGGCAGCGGCGGTGCTTCCAAGCTCGGTGAGACCAACCAGACCAGTGCCGTCAGGGCGAGCACGAAGCCAAACCATTGCAATCCGGACAATCGCTCACCGCGCAGCAATCCCCAGCTCAGCATAGTGATCTGGACCAGCGCGAACAGGATGATCGCCCCGGTTCCGGCGGGAATGGCCAGATAGGAATAGGAAAAACAGACGGCATAGATGGTCAGGCAAAGTCCGCCCCGCCACGTCCCGCCGAGACGTTTGGCTTGCAGCGCGCAGAGCAGGATCAGGATGAGCGCGCCGCTCAACAACCGAATGAAGGTAAAACTTCCAGCGCCAATCTCGGTTTCGACAAACCCCATTCGGCCAAGCACCGAATTGGCCGCGAAGGCGACCATGGCAAGGGTCGTCAAAAGGAAGAGGCGCAATGCGTGAGCCATGTTTGCCTCTTAGTCAGAATTTGCCGGGTGCGACCAGCTCTTTCTGTAATGATTATTACTGTTCCGAGCCTGCCAGTGCGGCAAATGCCATCCCGAGATCGCGGTAATAGCCGACCCGTGCCTGTTGTTCAGGGCTGAGCTGAATGAGCTTGTCAGCGCCGCGCAGAATGCTGGGTGAACGGCCCTCATGCGCGATCCGCATCATGTCGGCCCACAGCTTGGCGGGTAGACCGCCGCCCGTGACGCCGTCCATCGGCGTGTCATCATCATTTCCTGTCCAGACCCCGCCCAGCAGTTC
>Ga0207422_1004698_pt1 | contig 10846 bp, 7 predicted proteins | sample MarCyaLeptolynsp_FD_187757 | JGI IMG/M metagenome (GOLD analysis project Ga0207422, IMG submission 187757) | Marine cyanobacterial communities from Panama - species 1 Leptolyngbya sp. (SPAdes) | ecosystem: Environmental > Aquatic > Marine > Unclassified | place: Panama: Panama City | collected... | reverse complement strand
CGGGCCACGCTGACTTCGGCGGCGAGGTAGAGCGCATTCTCTCCATGTTTGTTGGCTGTGCGGCTTAGAGATAGCGGTAGCCGAGCACGCTGCCGGTGTAAGCGCAGATCCGCAGATCCACATTGCGCTTACCGTGCTTGCCACGAACCTGGTAGTGATCGGTCCAGTCGTTGCCACCAGACACATAGCGTGCATTGTGGAAGTTAGAGTAGTTGTGCTGCTTCAGGCCTGACCGCCAGTGCTTGAACGGCTTGCGCTGCGGCTTGACGTTGTTGGCCAGGTTATAGCGGTTCGCATTGCGCACGTTCTTAATGTGACCGTTGCGGCTGTTCACCGTGATCAGCTTCGCCTTGCCACGCTTGTTGAGACCGCGGACCTTGTAAACATGGCCCTTCAGGTCGACCCGGTCGAACCGGCTGAAACCTTCATGGCGCAGACCTGCCAGAAGCTTACGTACGCCGATGACGCGGTGATGCGGCACTTCATTCGGGTTGGCCCTGCGGATATCAAACAGACGACCGGTATAGGGATCAGCCTTGGCCTGACTGAAACGACCATTCTGGCCAAAACCCTTCACGTGGTAGACGCCGTTGCGGTAAACGATGTCCGTCACCTTGCCGCCGGTGCGCTGCTGGATCAGCTTCACTGTCTTGGGAATGTAATTGAAGCCCCGGCCCTGACCATGGCGGCCATGACCCCAGCCCTGCTGCATCTTGCGGGCCTGGTGGTAATGCTCGGTGCGGTGCCAGCCGTCATTGTAGCCGCCGCGATGGTAGTCGTTGTTGTAGTGATGAACCTGACCGTTGCTGAACACAACGCCACCACCGTGACCGTTGCTGATGCTCAGTGAGAATCCACCGGCCTGGGCAGGTGCTGCGGCGGCCAGGGTGCCACCAACTGCTGCAAGGATAAGAAGCTTTTTCATAACGTGTTCTCCGTCTCTCATGTTGTGCCCGGATGTGCTCAAAGCGGGCCTTGATGTGAGCCACCGGGACAGTGGGTGGCTGATGTCTCGGCAACGAAGCGCCCTGAAGATGTGTGAGGCGGGATGTCCCCGTTGCTTGAGGAGGAGAATGGCAGGGGCGCTCTGAACCCCTTCTGGGACACCTGTTAAGAAAGGCGTCAGGAAGATGAACCCCACCCGACCCGCATCATCAGCAGACGGATAGATCACGACGGAAGACCCGATGAACCTGGCGCTGAAAAAAGAAAACGGGCGCTTCCGGTTCTCCCGAAAACGCCCGCATTCAAGCCAGAAACCGGGAACCTCAAGCTCCCATCAGGCCACTAGTGATAGCGCCACCCCAGCACATTGCCGGTATAGGCACAGACGCGAAGATTCACCCCACGGCCATAACCATCATGAGCTCTCACAAAATAGTGAGGAGTCCAGTTGCGGCCATGGCCATGAAATTTCGGTCGGTGGAAGTTGTAGTAACCGTATCCAGCCAGGGCGCGAATAAAGTGTTTGAACGGTCGCACATGACCGTAGTTGCGGTGATGGTACCGCGGACCGTAATTGTAGTTGCGATGCTGGTTGTAGTGACGGCGGTGCCAGTTGGACTGACGCCAGTTGCCGTAATAGGCATGACCATTGCGCGGGTGGTTGTGATAGTGGTGGCCGTGATGATGGTTCCGCTTGCCGTGAACAAGTGTCACGGCAGCTTTCGCATCAATTGTTGACGCCAGCGCGTTGCCTGCAGGCAGCGATGCAGCATTGGCAGGCACAACAGCGGCGAGGCTGAGAGCAAACGCTCCAACCAGACCTCCTGCTGCGTAAGTCAGAATCTTTTTCATGGGTGCACTCCTCGAGAAAGAACAAAGGGGCGAGGGGCGGTTTTCTTGTGACGCCCATTCTGCTTCCGCCTTTGCGTTGTTCTGCATGGTGCGCAGAACGGCAGATGCAATTCCCCGACTGGGAGTGTCGGTTTCCGGGCCTGAACCCGAACTGCACACAGCGTTAACCTTTTGGTCAGCTAGATGACCAAAAGCTAAGCTAGATGAACGGGTTAGAGGGTTAATCCGCATGCAGGTTCACTCAAGATGAGGGCAGAACTGAGGCACATCGCAAAGCCCTGCGATAGAGGGACACACCGTGTTACGCTGACGCCAAACCGACACCTGTTTGGACAACGACACATGCCCTTCTTCAGACTTTTTGGGCGCGCAACTTTTGCTGCTGCCCTTGCGATCCCGATCCTTGCCATCGTCGGCCTCATGTCAGTGACAGCCGCGCAGGCCCAGGGCCGTCAGTACATTCTCGCAACCGCGACCACCGGCGGCACGTACTATCCCGTCGGCGTTGCAATCGCGACGCTCAGCAAGATCAAGCTGGAGCCGACAAGCGGCTTCTCGCTTTCCGCCATCAGTTCCGCAGGCTCCGGTGAAAACATCAAGCTGTTGCGCGACAACGAAGCCCAGTTCGCCATTCTGCAGGGTCTCTACGGAGCATGGGCCGCCACCGGCACCGGCCAACTCGCCAATGACGGACCGCAGGAAAATATCAGATCCATCTCCATGCTCTGGCGCAATGTTGAGCACTTCGTCCTGCGCCGGTCTGATGCGGATACCGGCACGATCATGGACCTCAAGGAACTGGGCGAGCCCTTTTCCATCGGCAAACGCAATTCCGGCTCCGAGGGGTCGGCCAAACACATTCTGGCAGCCCTAGGCATCGAGCTTGGAACAGACTTTGACGTCATCAACCTTGGCTATGGCCCAAGCGCGGACGCCATGCAGGACGGCAAGGCAGCAGGCATGAACACCCCCGCAGGCGTGCCGGTGAGTGCCGTCACCCGTGCCTTTGCCGCCGCCAATGGTGAACTGGTGGTCCTGAGTTTTAGCCCGGATGACACTGCCGCGATCAATTCAGCCCTGGGAGGGGACAGCCAGCTGTGGAGTGCGTTTGAAATCCCGGCAGACACCTACCCCGGCCAGACAGACCCTGCGCAGACCATCGCCCAGCCCAACTTTCTGGCCGTCAACGCTGACGTGAGTAACGAGGATGTCTACGCCCTTACAAAGGCCCTTTACGAGAATCTGGCTTTTCTTGGCGGCATCCACGCCGCAACAAAAGATATGAGCCTTGAAAGTGCCATTGTCGGCCTGCCGGTCGCCCTGCACCCTGGCGCTCTGCGATATTATGAAGAAGCGGGTCTCACCGTGCCCGACCGCCTGAAGCCGCAAGACTAGCCCGACCGTGACATCAAACGATATGTCAGAGCCCGGATCAAAAGCGGCAAGGTCCGGCGGCATGCCCCGACCGCAGCCCCTTGGACGGCTCGGCATCGCCTTTGCGGTCTTGGTGGCGGCGGCCCATCTGTGGGCCAATGCCATCGCCACTCTTCCCGAACTGCAGGCCGCAGGCTTTCATTTCGGGCTGTTCGCCGTGCTCTGCGTGATGCTGTTTCCAGCCAGCGCCAGCAGGATGCGCCGCCTCGCGATTGACGGGTCGATTGCCACAGCCGCCATCGGCGCCGCCCTGTATCTCTACTTTGCAGAAGACGCTCTTTATGCCCGTGGCGTCGAGTTCATCCAGTCCGACTGGGTTGCCGCGGCGGTTGCCATCCTCATCGTTCTCGAACTGGCCCGCCGCACCACAGGATGGACAGTCCCGATCCTGACAGCCCTGGCACTTACCTATGTGGTGGTCTGGGGGCCGCTGGTGCCCGGCGCGTTCTCGTTCGCCGGACTCTCCTGGGAAACCCTCCTGTTCCGCAGTTACTTCGGAACCGATGGCATGTTTGGTCCGATCGCCCGCATCTCATGGACCTTCGTGTTCATGTTCATACTGCTCGGCGCATTTCTGGTGCGCTCGGGCGCGGGCGATTTCATTCTTGCCCTCGCCCGGGCGGCGGCGGGCCGCATGACCGGCGGTCCGGGCATCGTCGCCATTCTGGGCTCCGGCCTCATGGGCTCCATCACCGGGTCAGCGGTCGCCAACACGGTCTCGACCGGCGTCATCACCATTCCCCTGATGAAGCGCGCCGGCTTCCCGCCCAAATTTGCAGGCGGTGTCGAAGCGGCTGCCTCTACCGGCGGACAGCTGATGCCGCCGGTCATGGGGGCCGGGGCCTTTGTCATGGCGTCCTTCACACAGATTTCCTATCTGGAGATCATCGCCGTCTCGGTTCTTCCTGCCCTGCTCTACTTCTTTACCGTTGGTGTCTTCGTGCGCATCGAGGCCGCTCGTATCGGCCTTACCCCGGACCCGGACGTTGAACCTTTGTGGCCTGTCATCAAGGCAGGCTGGCACTTCCTCCTGCCCATTGCAGCCCTGGCCGGGTTGCTCATCGCAGGCTTTACGCCAGTCTACGCTGCTGCCATTGCCATCGGCGTGACCATTGCAGCGTCCTGGCTGTCGCCAAAGCCGATGCGCCTGCACGACATTATCGGCGCCGCCTCTGACGGGGCCATCTCCATGGCCCCCACGGCCATGCTGCTGATCTGCGTCGGTCTCATCGTCAACGTCGTCGGCATGACCGGTGTCGGCAACACCTTCTCGCTGATGCTGTCGAGTTGGGCTGGCGGCAGTCTGTTGCTGACCATTGTTCTGGTCGCCCTTGCGTCCCTCGTGCTGGGCATGGGGCTACCGGTGACCGCGAGCTATATCGTGCTCGCGACCCTCTCCGCACCGGCTATCTACGGCCTGATGGTGGAAGCAGAGCTTGTCAAAGCCCTGATGCTGGGTGCGGCCACCCCGGAACTCTCAGCTTACGCCATGCTCGTTGCCCCGGAGCTTGCCGCCGGCATCGGCACCGCCATGAGCGAATCTGATGCACAGACCCTGCTCGCAGCGCTTCCCGCCGACATCCGCAGCGGCCTGGCCGACGGCCTCATCGCACCAGCCTTGCTTACCTCCATGTTGCTGGCGGCCCATCTGGTGATCTTCTGGCTGAGCCAGGATTCAAACGTCACGCCACCCGTCGCCCTGTGCGCCTTCGCTGCCGCTTCCATCGCTGGTACCCGTCCCATGGAAACAGGGTTCGCCGCCTGGAAGATCGCAAAGGGGCTCTATCTGGTGCCGCTCCTGTTCGTCTATCAGCCGCTGATTACCGGAACCGGCATCGAGCCACTGATCACTGCGGCCATGGCCATTCCCGCGTTCACGGCTCTTGCGGCGGCGCTTCACGGTCACTTCGCCAGGCCGGTATCCATCACCCTGCGCACGGGACTGGGCCTTGCAGGCATAACGATCATCGCGCCCTGGGGCGCTTTGTGGATGCATGCCGCCCTGGCCGCATGCCTGGCCGCAGCCCTTGTGGCCCTCTGGCGCCTGCAGTCAAAAAACCATGCAAAAGAGCCATATACCGCCTCTTGAACCGCCAAATCCGGGTTCCCAAATATAGGATGTGGACGCCGATGTCGGGTCCACGCTGCATGTCTGTATCGTCAGCCGCGCCAAATACGGGCGGCAACAAATGACGCGACACGCAGGCAGCAGCTTGAAAACGCAAACGCTCATTTGGAGGTTTTGTCTCATGCGTGCATACGATTTCTCACCCCTTTACCGCAGCGCCATCGGTTTTGACCGTCTTGCAGGCATGCTGGACAGCGCCAGCCGCCTCGACGCTCAGGCCCCGTCCTATCCACCGTTCAACGTGGAACGGGTGGATGAGAACGACTACCGGGTCACCATGGCGGTCGCCGGCTTTACCGAGGACGAGCTTGAGATTGAAGTGAAGGACCAGACCCTCACCATCTCAGGCAAAAAGGCTCCGGAAGAAACCGACCGCACTTACCTGCATCGCGGCATCGCCGCCCGCAATTTTGAGCGCCGCTTCCAGCTTGCCGACCACGTACAGGTGACCGGCGCGAAGCTTGAAAACGGGCTCCTCCATGTGGACACCCGCCGCGAAATCCCCGAGGCCCTTAAACCGCGGACGATTTCAATCCAGGCAGCCAACGCCGATGGCGGCAAGACCATCGAAGGCTCACAGGCCGCCTAACTCCAGAGCAATCCATCGGGCGCAATTTCCCCCTGCTGTGCAGTGCGGGAAATTGCGCCCGTATATTCGTTAGACGCCCCATCAGGCCGTATATAGCGCTGCAAAAAGGCCATATATGTCGCAGCGCAGCATTGGGGCTGGACTCCTGCGCGCCCCGACGCAAAACTCGACGACAGATTTACGACATCGCCCACAAACACGTTGTGGATTTATCCGGGGAGCCTCCCATGGCCAGTTGGCAGAGCAAGCTCACAAGCCTGTTCCTTCGCGTCACCGTCAAGCGGAAGATCAATCCGCACGCCAACCCGGCAGATGCCCGGGCCCGGGTCGACAGGCTCGCCGGACGCTTCTCAAAAAACCAGGACTGGATAAAGGTCACGCCGGTGTCGGCAAACGGTGTCCCCGGAGAATGGGTCGAGGTGCCCGGCTCGTCTTCCACCACACCCCCACTTGAGATCACGTCACAAGCCACCTCCGAAACGACCGCCGACGCTGGCGCCGGAAAAGTACTGCTGTATCTCCATGGCGGCGGATACATCGTCTGCAGCCCGGCCACCCACCGCCTCATGGTCGCCCGTATCTGCCGCGAGGCCGGCCTCAAGGCGCTGGTCATTGATTATCGTCTGGCCCCGGAACATCCCTTCCCGGCAGCCGTGGACGATGCGGAAGCTGCGTATCGCTGGTTGCTGGCTGCCGGCCACAAGCCCGAAGACATCGTCATAGCAGGCGACAGTGCCGGCGGCGGCCTCACCATGTCGCTGCTGCTCACCCTGCGCGAACACGGCATGCCCATGCCCGCAGGCGCCGCCCTGCTGTCGCCCTGGACCGACCTTGCCCTCACCGGCTGGACCATGCTGACCAATGCCCGCCGCGACCCGATGCTGCGGCTGGACTCCGCGTCGCTGGCCGTGCGCCATTATCTGCAGGACACAATTCCCACGCACCCGATTGCCTCATCCATCTACGCAGACCTCACCGGCCTGCCGCCGCTCTATGTGCAGGTGGGTGAAAACGAAATCCTGCTGGATGATTCACGGCGCATTGTCAGCATCGCGCAGGATCATGGCGTCGAGGCCAGTCTGGAAATCTGGCCCGGCATGCCGCATGTCTTCCAGGCATTTCCGCAGGTGCCCGAGTCAAAACCTGCAATCGAAGGGATCGGCGCGTTCCTCAAGGCAAGGGCCAATGCCGCCCGCCCTGCTGGATCCACGACAGCGCCGACGTCGTCTGAACCCACAGCGGACCCCATCACGGAAGCCGCCGAGTAGCCCTGACGGCCACGTCATCTGCATGTATCAGGTGGTGTGGGGAACCTGCTTGGCGAGAGCGTAAGCCGCATCATTCAGTTCAGGTGTCGCACCTTCCTCGACCATCCGCTCAAGCACAATGACCGCAGCGTCAATCAGCTTGATGATCTCGGCACCGGCACCACTCTTGCCGCGTACGCATTCGCAAAGCGGATCGCATAAGGCAGTTGCCGCATCAAAACCAAATGACGCAGCCTGACCCTTGATGTCATGCAGAACGCCAAAGGCGTCCACACAGGCCTTGGTATGATCGTCGGTGCCCGCTGAGGTGTCCCGCAGCCCCTTCGCCGCGGCCTTCAGCAAGGCAACGTCCTGGGCAAGCATGTCCGGATAATCGTTCGCCATCTCACCAACAGCTGCTTCCGCAGCAGCAATGGCCGCCATCAGATCATCATCAAGCTCAAGATCATCTGCATCTGTCGCAGTCGGGACGTTTGGCTCTGCACTCATGTCAATCACCGCAACCGGCCGGACGCACCCGCGCGTCTGGCTTAAGGTTGCACAGGGTAGTACGCGAGACGTTAACCCTGACCTAACAGGGACAAGGGCCCAGGTCTCTCGCGCGGCTTTCCTCCCACGCCCTCTCTCCCAATACGAGGAAAACGCTAGTAATCCCGGCCCCAGGTGACACCGACGCTGGTATCACCGGTCGTTCCCACATCACTTTCAAGGGACACTTCGTCGGTGAGTTCGACTTCAACCGTTACTTCACCGGTCCCTGCATCCAGCCCCTGACTGACACCCAGATAGACCCCGTCGCGCACATAAGAGCCGACTTCCAGTCCGCTCTCCCCGACAGACAGGACGTCCACACCCAGCGCACGGCGCATCGTATCGAGCACACCACCGCCGCTCGACGCACCGGCAAGCGTCGCCGCAGCGTCAGCCAGTTGCACGGCCTGAAACGCGGTGAGTTGACCGGTCCCTGTACCAAACAGAATGCGCGCGAGGATTTCATCCTGCGGAAGCACCGGCACCGAGGACACCTGAAGCGTCGGATCCGAAGACAGCCCGGTGACAGTTACGATGGCCTGAAAGTCATCGTCCTCGTAGACCGCCTTGATATCGAGATAGGGATCAATGTCATCCCCGCCGGAAAACTCGATACGCCCGCCCGCCAGATCAAACGTCTGATTGAGAAAATCAAATGTGCCCCGTTGAACCTCAAAGGCACCCTGCAGCCTTGGCGCCGTCACGGATCCGGCCACGTCCAGATTGCCCGCCCATTCAGATTCAAGCCCCCGCCCGCGCACGAATGCCGCCTGCGGCACCTTGATGGACAGCGCCAGGCCAATGGCCGCATCATCCGCAACCGGGTCTTCAGAGCCCGGGCTCTCATCCCCCGCGTCAATCGGCGTGCCGTCACCGGCGACCCGGGTAACCTCAATCGTCTCGACATCGGACGCCAGTTGATCTGGTATCCGCGCTTCAAGACGTTCAATGGTCATCTCGCCACCGACAGTGAGCGGTGCGGCCTTGCCATCAACGCCCCGCGGCCAGAGAACCGAAATGTCCCCACTTGCAACGGCAGACAGGTCGTCACGCCCCAGAACGCGAAACGATGTCATGTCCAGTGCCACCCGCAACCGATCTTCAGCCTCCTGCCGCAGATCAAAAAGACCAGTGCCCTCAAGCATGCCTGCTGACCCGTCGCGCGTTTCAACGGTGATGTCCCCTTTCCCGCCCTGGGTAACAAGACGGACAGTCAGCGGCGTAAGGATCAGGCCGGTCTCCAGCCCCTCATAGGAGCCGTCACGCAACTGGGCCGTGCCGGCAATTTCCATATCAGCAAACGGGCCGCGCGCCGTCAGGTCCATTGTCACCAGACCGGTCATGACATGGCCGTCCACGGGCACAAGTGACCAGACCGACCCAAGATCGAGCGTCCCGTCGAGACGGGCATCTAGAGAAGCTGCGGGTACCACCTCGGGCAAACCATTGCGTGCCCGCACCGGTAGACTGGCGGTGGCGACGAGGTCTTCAGTACCCGGCATATCCGCAGTCATCCGGGCATTGGCCACCCGCCCGTCCCAGTCCGCATCAACCAGAAACACCGGTGCATCAGCGATGGTGCCGGCCGCCAGGGAGGCAAGCGTCACAGGCGCAACCTTGAGCGTCGCTGTTCCGCTGCCTGTGCCACCTTTCGCCTTGACCGCCAGATCGCCGGACAGGGTGCCCCGCGCTTCACTTGTCTGCCCGGCAAGGGCAATCAACAAGGCCAGCGGGACGTCTTCAATCCGCGTCTCAACATCAAGAGCGCCCGGCCGCTGTGCGGCCTCAAGGTTGATCCGCCCTTCGCCGAGAACCAGTTCGACATCCTCAAGCCGCACCCCGTTACGCACCCTCAGGTCAACCGGCGCCGCAAGACCCACCGGTGTTCCGGCAATCACCCCCTCAAGACTTGAGATCAGAAGAGCCGCATTCGCCACATCAAACGCTGCGGCCAGTTCAAGCCTGCCGGTCCCGTCCTGATCATCGAATGTGGAAATACCTTTGAGGCCTGCCGTCAGGTCCAGCGTGTCCAGATCCCCGCCAACTTTCAACCTGCCCGTGGCGGCAGACAGGTTCCCTGCTCCGGCCCGCTGAACGTCAACTGTCGCCGAAAGCGCACCCGCAGGCGATAGCCCGCCGGCCACATCAACACGCCGTATCTGCACACCGCTCACATTGACCCGCCGCAACGTTGCCTTGCCGGTAAGCGTGCTTCCCGTTTCTCCCGCGACACTCTCAACCCGGAACGTGCCGTCGCCCATAAGGGATGTGCCGATAGTCCGCCCCAAAGCCTGAAGCGACGTCACATCCCCATCAAGCCTTGCCGTCAGCGCCCCATTGGCAGCAACAGCCGCATTGCCGGCAATCGACATATCCAGGAGACGCGCCGAGATTTCATCAACACGCACGCCCTCATCCCGCGCGTCAAGCAAGGCAGTTAGGTCCGCGTCCGCATCTGCAACGCGCCCGGCAAACGAAACCGGGCCCCGCAAACCGCCAGCCAGATCAAGATCAGCGCTGGCCACTCCATCCACGGCCACACCACCAACCTTCGCCGCCGCAAGTGTCAGCGATGAGGCGACAGCGAGGGTGTCCACCGGTCCTTTGAGATGGGCCGCAAGAACCATTGCGCCGCTTAGCTGCATCCCCGCCAGGGAAGAAAATGGTGCGGTCTCCGCCGCCCGCACCTCAGCATGCAGATCAAGTGTTCCCGCAGTTGCGTTCCCGCTTGCGGCCATGGAGAAGAAGCCGGATTGCGGCGTGACAGTCAGTTTTTCAATGCGCGTGCCGGGCGTTAAGTCCGCTGCCGCAAATCGCCCCTCAAGCACGACGGCATCACCAAGAACGTCTGCAAGTCCGATCACAGGCAGGCGCACCGGCCTGAACTCAGCATTTACCTCACCGTCGAGCACGCCGGCAAAGTCCAGCGACCTGATCTGCGCCGTCCCCGTCAGGGCCCCAGCTGCATCAATACCGGCAAGCGCTGCAAGCGGCGCCACATCGTCGGCAACAAGGCTCAGATCACCCCGCATCGTCGAGGCATCCAGATCAACACCACCGGTGAAAGATGCATCAAGCCCGTCCGCCTGCACAGTCACA
>Ga0207422_1004696_pt1 | contig 10853 bp, 13 predicted proteins | sample MarCyaLeptolynsp_FD_187757 | JGI IMG/M metagenome (GOLD analysis project Ga0207422, IMG submission 187757) | Marine cyanobacterial communities from Panama - species 1 Leptolyngbya sp. (SPAdes) | ecosystem: Environmental > Aquatic > Marine > Unclassified | place: Panama: Panama City | collected... | reverse complement strand
TGGTCGAGGCCGTGTCGATGGCGGTTGTCACAACGCTTTACGGCTTGGTCGCTGCGAACTTCCTGTTCTCGCCGCTCGGCAGCGCGATCGCGCGTAAGTCGCAGCGCGAGGAGCGCAATCGTGACGAAGTTCTCAAATGGCTATCGAACGGGATCAAGAGCACTGGCGCGCGCAACGCACCAACGCCCGAGTCGAGGTTTGCAGCATGATTTTGCGCGGATCATCTGGATGGCAAACCATCACTGCCGATCTGGCTCTGATCCTGTTTCTCGCGACCGCCGTGTCGATTGGAGACGGCCTCGACCCTGACAAGGACACAGCAAAGCCCCCACCAGACAACGACGCAGATATTCCGTTTCCGGAAGGGTCGTCTGCTCTGGCGGTGCATCGGCCCAATGCGGGAGAGCCCGTTGGCGAATGGCTCGCCTCTTCAGTGACCGATCATCGCCAAGTCGCAACGATCACGATCAGCTATGCCCCCGATCGACGCGGCGAAGCGCTGACTGAAGGAGAACGCTTGATGGCAGAGGCCGAAGCCGCTGGCGTCGCCGCCCGTTTAATCGCGGTACCCGACACCAAGCAGGAGATCCTGATCTCGGTCGATTTCCACCGCATGCAGGGAGATGGCACGGTTCTTGCTGAGTGATCGCGAGACGGCCCCAGACACTGGAGCCCCGTATCTTGCGAACCTGAGTAAGGATCAGACCATGCGTTACAAGCTTCTTGGATCACTTGCAGCAGCTCTCTGCGCAACCTCGGCCACAGCGGCGACTTTGATGGATTTGTCGATCATTGACCGCGCAGTGGCCGATTTCACGGGCGCCAGAGTTGGTGAGCCCGGTGGAGCCAAATTCCTGGTGGATCGCCGTTTGCGTCTTTCAAGCTGTCAGTCGGCGCTCGATCTGCAATGGTATGGTCGCAATCAACGTTCAGTCCAGGTGCATTGCCCAAGCGCAGGCTGGCGCATCTATGTGGCGGTCGATGGAGCAGGCAGCTATTCTGGCGCCCCTGTCCAAGCAGAGCCGGAAACGATCATAAAACGCGGCGAAAATGTGAGCATTCTGGTCCGTGGCCAGGGTTTTACACTGACCCGGCAAGGATCGGCCGCTGAAGACGGTGCTCTCGGCGAATGGATCAAGGTTCGCCCCGCTGGAGAGAAGCGCGAAACCATGCGCGCAATCGTCCTGCGCCCCGGGCGTGTCGGCATTGATTTGCCGTAACCGGCAATTTTTCTGACGCTGGGAGTTAAACACCTACATTTTTCGCCGTTCTGGTGAGCAACCAGATAGTGGAGCGCGAAAAATGCGTATAACCGGATTGCCAGAATTCCAAGGATCAGTGTCGCGTCCTGGCGCGGCCGTCTCGCTTGCAAGGAAGGTCCTCCCCTCGCAGCGGGTTGCCGCTGAAGCAAACGGAGCCGAGAACCCTGTTTCGGCTTCGCTTGTTTCCGCGGGCACGGAAGCTCCCGTCGATCACGCGCGTGTGGCAGAGATCCGCAAAGCGATCGAAGACAACACCTATCCGCTTGTCCCCGCTGAAATCGCTGATGCGATCATCGCTGCAGGCCTGTTTACGAAGGTTGCGAAATGACGACCAAGAAGGAAACTCTAGCCAACCTGCAACAGATGCACGCACTTTTGCAGGGTGAGCGGCAGGCGCTTGCCGCCCTCGATCTTGAGAGGGTGGTGACCTGCACCAATGGCAAGATGGATCTGTGCGCCAAGCTGGAAACGGTCGACCACGCCAATCTCGACGAGGAATGCCTCGGCGTTCTCGACGCTATCCGTCGCCTGAACCAGATCAACCGCCGCCTGCGCAACCTGATTGCAAGCAATGTTGAAAACCGTCTCGGATCGCTGGGCGGCGATGGCCAGCCCTACGCCACTCTGCCGCGCCAATACACGGATATTGCGCACGCCTAAAACCGGCAATTTCCCCTAAGCGGGAGGTTTGGCACGCATCTTGCTGAAACCTTGGAAAGTAATTTCCGGAGGTTTCGTGCCTACAATTAATCCAGTCCAGTCAGCCGAGGTCCGCGCCGCAATATCGCGCGCGGCTACCCGTACGGGTGTCGACTTCGACTACCTGCTGGCTCAGGCTAAGCTCGAATCCGGCCTGGATCCCAACGCCAAGGCCAAGACCTCGACAGCCACGGGACTGTTCCAATTCATCGAGTCCACCTGGTTGCGGACGCTTGACCAACACAGCGCCAAGCACGGCATGGATTGGGCTGGCATGGCAATCGACGCCAATGGTCGGGTTGCCGACGCCGCGACCCGCGATCAGCTCCTCTCTTTGCGTCACGATGCCGACACCGCTTCTTTGATGGCGGCCGAGCTGGCACGCGACAACGGCGATGGCCTGCGCGTGACGCTGGGTCGCGACGCAGAGCCGGTCGAGCTCTACCTCGCTCACTTCCTGGGCCTGGGTGGCGCACGTAAATTCCTGGGCGCTCTGGCGAGCAATCCTGATCAATCAGCCGCCGCGCTTATGCCCAAGGCGGCGAAAGCCAATCGCGCGATTTTCTATGACGGTGGCTCGGCCCGTTCGGTCGGCGATGTGATGGCGCTTATGCGCAGCAAGGTCGACGCCGCCTATGGCAGCACTTCTGCGTCCTTTGGTCATCATGGCATTCAGGGCGAGCTGCAAGGCGCCCCTGCATCTGCGCCCCCGCCCGCAACACCGACCTGGCAGCCGCGCCGCAATTTGGCGCCCCCTCCCCTGCCGGCAGCCGGCGGCACCCGCCCTTCCATGGCTGACACGCTCCGCGCGACCTTCGGATCTGGCGCTGCCAGCCCCGCTGGCGCGAATGAGCACATCGCGGCCGCCTACAGCAAATTCAAGGCATTCGGACTATGAGCGCCCGCACCTTCTTCAACCCCGGCCTGGCGCTGCCCATCGGCATTCTGACCATCATCCTGTTGATGGTCATGCCGATCCCGGCGACGATGCTCGACGTCCTGTTCGTCATGAACATCGCCTTGTCGGTGTCGATTCTGATGGCGGCGATGAACGCTCAGAAGCCGCTCGACTTCTCGTCATTCCCGTCCGTGCTGCTGTTCGCCACACTGCTGCGGCTGGCGCTCAACGTGGCCTCGACGCGCATCGTGCTCCTCAACGGGCATGAAGGCGGCGACGCAGCCGGCAAGGTTATCGAAGCCTTCGGCGCCTTCCTTATCGGTGGCAATTTCGCGGTCGGTATCTTCGTTTTCATGATCTTGATGATCATCAACCTGATGGTCGTCACCAAGGGTGCCGGACGCGTGTCCGAGGTTTCCGCCCGCTTCACCTTGGACGCCCTGCCCGGCAAACAGATGGCAATCGATGCTGATCTGGCCGCTGGCCTGCTGACATCAGACGAAGCCAAGGCGCGCCGCCGCGAAATCGCGACCGAGGCTGATTTCTACGGATCGATGGATGGTGCCAGCAAATTCGTCAAAGGCGATGCTGTTGCCGCGCTGCTGATCCTCTTGATCAATGTGATTGCCGGCCTTGTGCTTGGCGTTTCGACGCATGACCTATCAGCTGGCGAGGCCGCTGGCCTCTACATCACGCTGGCTGTGGGGGACGCGCTGGTCGCATCCGTCCCGGCCCTGCTGCTGTCGATTGCCGCCGCTGTGATCGTCACTCGCGTCGCCGATGCGCGCGACCTGACCGGTCAGATTGGTGGCCAGCTCGCCAATCCCAAGATCTGGCTGCCGGTCGCCTGCATTCTCGGCGTGATCGGCTGCATCCCGGCCATGCCTCAATCGATCATCCTGCCGCTCTCTGGTGGGGCCTTCTGGCTTTGGCATAATCTCCGCAAGCGCGAGACGATTGCCGAGATGGTTCCCGAAATCGTCGAAACGCCCGATCCCACCAAGATCACCATCGAAGAAGTGTCGGATCAGACGCTGGTCACCATTCAGCTTGGCTATGGCCTGGTCCACCTCACTGATGAAAAGCACGGTGCGACGCTGGTCAATCGCCTGACCGGGCTGCGCAAGCAGATGTGTCAGACCTTTGGCTTTATCATTCCGCAATTCCGCATCGAAGACAGCTTCGAGATAGAGACCGACGCCTATCGCATCACTTTGGGCGGTGCCACGATCGGAGGCGGCAAGATCAAGCCCAATCATTTGCTGGCGATCGACACTGGCGATGTCATGCACTCGCAGGCCGTGCCAGGCGAAGCGACTGTCGACCCCAGTTTCAACTGCCCTGCTCTGTGGATCGAACCAGGCGCGCGCGATCTTGCCGTTGCAGAAGGTTATCTTGCGGTGGACCCGGAAAGCGTCATCGCGACCCAGATCCATCAATTGCTGGCCGCTCGTGCGCATGATCTGCTCGGCCCTGATCAGGTTCGCGACCTGATCGACAATCTGCAGACGCGCCATAGCCACATGATCGAGGCGATGACGCCGCAGCCGCTTTCACTGGCTGCTCTGACCCGCTTGCTCAAATCCTTGCTCGCGGACGGCATCTCTCTGCGCCATGCGCTGCGCGTGTTCTCGAGCATCTCGCTGGCGGCACAACAGACCACTGAGCACGAAAACCTGATCGACATCGTGCGGGCAGACCTCGGCGACATGATCGTCGGCGAAGCCTGTATGCCCGATGCCAAGCTTCCCGTGATCACGCTGGATGCTGGCCTTGAGGAAATGGTTGTCGGCGGTCTTCAGGATCCAGCCTCTGGCGAAATCGTCATCGAGCCCGATCTCGCCCGTTCGATTGGCGAACGGATAGGCGCGATCGTCTCAGAACGTGACCCCGCCGCAACCCGGCCAGCCTTGATCGTTCAACCACGCGCTCGCCGCGCTTTGACGGCCTTGCTCCGCCTGCGTGCTCCGCAATGCCTGGTGCTCTCGATCAACGAATTGCCCGCCGCGCAGCCAATCGAAGTGATTGCCGTCGTCGGCGACGAAACACCCGAACAACCCAATCAGACCAGCCAAGAAACGGAGATTCTCGCGGCATGAAGTACGACCATTCCAGTTTCAGCGCACAGCGCGCCTATGCGAGCGAGATAAGCCAACGGATCGAAAGATTTGAGCCGATGGTCCGAAAGCTTGCGTGGCATTTCCAAGGCAGCTGCGGTGCATCAATTGACGTGGACGATCTCCTCCAGGCTGGCATGATCGCGCTGACCGAATGCGCTCAACGGCATGATCGCCCCGGCGAGGATGGCTTTGCAGCCTATGCCAAGATGCGCGTGCGCGGTGCGATGATTGATCTGCTGCGCTCGCAATCCCCTCACGCAAGAGGTGCGGCCGCCCAGCGACGCCGGATTGATGACACGGTGGATCGCTTGCGCTGCGAGCTGGGCCGCGAGCCTTCTGCTGACGAGATCGCGACGGCCATGGACGTTTCCATTTCGGACTATCACGACATGCGCACACAATTGGCCACCCGGGTGGTCGATCTTGAAGATTGCTACACGGACTCCAATCCGGCCTTCGAATCTGACGAGCCGGACGCTGAGGCGCAGCTCCTGGTGGAAGACGACAAGGCGGAATTGGCGGCCGCCATCGCGACGCTGCCAGAGCGGCTTCAGCTGATCATCAAGCTGCACTTTGTCGAAGAGCTGAACCTCACCGAGATCGCGGCCGTGCTGGATGTTAGCGTCCCCAGGGTCCACCAGCTCAAAGCGTCAGCCCTGTCAAAGCTGCGTCTAGTTATCGCTGAAAAGTGATTGCCTTGCGCGGCTCTGCGACCAGAGCCGCCAGCACCCTAGCCCCAATGAATTGACGCCTGCGATCCATGGATCGGGGCGTTCATTTCATACGCGTGTTGTAGTGAAAGAGGAAGCGAATTTACTCGCTATTGGCTGCGCGAAATGCCGTAGCGATTTCCCGCATATCATTCTGTAATTCAGCGATTTTCTCGACATCGATGACGCGAATTGAATCCAGCAAGAGGCTCTTCGCCGCGCCATAGAATTGCAGCAGACTAGACGCCAATTCAGCGTCGCGATCGATACCAATTTCCAACGCCGTTACTGCGGTCACACAGCGTGTCAGCGTGCGGCTGCGCGCCTCGCGATCATTGCGCGATTCCACGATCTGCAAGACGCCAAGGCTTTCAATCAGATCGTCAAGGCAGATCAGCACAAGGTCATTCTGATCGCTCGCAATCAGACGAGCGTCAAAATGGCTTTGCCGATAAGCATCACGAGGTTGAGAACGGGAAAGCATATCAATTGTTCTGCGAATTCCAGATATCGATCTGCGCCTCTAGGAAGGACAGCGTCGATTGCGACGCAGCAACCTGACTGTCGACGCGAGCAAACCGGGCGACCATGGTCGCTCTCAGCGTTTCCTGCTTCTCGGCAAGGTCTTCCAGATCACGCGTGATATCCTGCGACTGCGACTGATAGCGAGCGATCGACCCCGCGAGTGAGCCTGGATCGCTTGAAAGACTGTTCTCGCGAGCAATCCGATCGATCGTCGAATAGATCCCGTTGATGCCCGTGGTGAACATCGCCGCTACCCCTTCAGGATCGCGTTCCAGCACCGCATCGAGAACCTCGGTATCAAGCGTGAATGTGCCATTGCGCTCGATTGACAGGCCAAGCTCGGACAGGGTCCGCGGCGATCCGTCGGGCGCGTTGGGCATGATTTCGAGCGTACCGAGCGATGAGAAATCCTGGCTCAATGCACGCGCGCCGGAATCACGCGATAGGTCACCCGTGAAGGCATCCGTGGCGGCGTTCAGCTCGGCGACAATCTCGTTCAAAGCGCCGGTGATGTCCTGCATCACGCTTGAAATGGCGCTGTTCGGGCTGTTGAACCCGATCGTGGCCGGCGCGCCGACATTGGTGCCGGTGAGCTCAAGCGAAAGGCCCGGAGCAACGCTGTTGATCGTGTTGGATTCGCTGGTTCGCGCGATTCCATCGAGCAGGAAGGCTGCATCGGCCGAAGTCTGGATCAAGCGGGTGGGATCGCTTCCTGGCTGCCAGTCGAGGTTTGACAGGCCGGGATTTGCACCGTCCTCAGTCGCGGTGATCGTGAAGCCGTTCTGGAGGCCTTCTTCGCCCTTCACCACCAACTGAGCGCCCGATGGCGTCTGCGCAACATAGGCATTGAGGCCGGCATTCTCGACATTGATCGCTGTCGCGACGTCCTGGAGGGTGGCTCCGACTGCGATGTCGATGCTCAGCGGCGTGCTGGTGGTATCTTCGCTGAACAGGGCGTTGGTCGTTTCACCGAAGCGAATGGTCAGTGTGCCCGCGCCAACGACATCAGTTTCGCTGGCATAGACCGGGCTCGAAAGCACCTGATTGCTCGCTAGGCTAGTCACTTCAAGCGAATAGGTCCCCTCGCCGATCGTCCCCGAAGGACTGGAGACATTGGCAACTGCGGAGTTGGAAATGTTTGGCAGCGGGGCAAGATCGCCTGTGCGCAGGCGATCACCCAGCGACGATGCGAATAGCGACAAATTGCTGCGGATCGATCCGGCCAGCGAAATACGCCGTTCAAGCAGCTCCGATTGGTCCGTTAACCGCTGATTTCTTGCCGAAAATTGGGCAACGGCCAGCTGTTCAGCGAGGCTGGTTAGGCCCGCTCCACCGGCGCCTAGCGTGGATACAATCGATGAAGTGGAAGTTTCCATAGTCCTGATAACGACCTTTTGCCCTAGGGATTAACCGCCAAACGACCGTTGACGTCGAAGCGCAGAGCCTCAGGCACATCCACGTGTGGCAGTGGCGGAGTTTCGCCGCGTTTGAGCGAGAAGACATAAGCGAGCACGGCTGCGACCGCTGCGTAGAGATCTTCGCAGATGATCTGGCGCTCACGCGTGGTGTAATAGACCGAGCGAGCCAACTGCGGCAGTTCGAGCATGGGCAAGTCAAGCTCGCGCGCCAGCTCCTTCATCGCCTGCGCTTTGTCTCCGCGGCCTTTGGCAAGCACGATCGGAGCCGAAGCCTTGTCCGGATCATAGGTCATGGCGACGGCAAAGTGCATCGGGTTGGTGATCACGAACTGCGCTTCGCGCATGGCGCCAGAGACCGACCCGGCTGAGATATCGCGCTGCCGCTGACGGCGCGCCGCGCGCATTTCAGGAGACCCTTCGGTTTCCTTGGTTTCGTCGCGCATTTCCTGATGGCTCATCTTCAAGCGTTTCTGCTGGCGCTGCCATTGGATCGGCAGATCAACAAAGGCGATCACGATCAGGCCGGCCCCCAGCGCAAAGATCAGCGAGACAATCGAGTTCCAGGCGACCGTGAGCTGCGCTGACAGATTGCCTCGGCCAAGACCGATAATGGTCTCCATGCTGGTCCACCACCACGCTGCTGCGATGCTGCCAAGCAGGATCACCTTGAGAATGCCCTTGCCCATTTCGACCAACCCTTGCGGCCCGAACATGCGCTTGAGACCCGAGAGCGGGTTGATCCGTTGGCCTTTGGCTTTGAGATTGCTGCCCACCCAGCGCCCTTGGCCAAAGCTGAGCTGTGAGATCAGGGTGACGATGATGACGGGTACGGCGAGCGTCAGGATCATCGGAATGCCAAAGGTGAGGCTCTGCATGAACAGGCCTTCAACGCCGAAATCGTTGATGTCGCGGGCATCGAACAGAAAGGCCTCACGCGCTATGTTGGACAATCCATCAAGCAGCCAAGGCCCGGCGATTGCCAGCCAGGCTCCGCCAAACAGCATCACCGCCGCCGTGCCTGTTTCCTTTGAACGCAGAACATCACCCTTTTTCGCGGCGTCAGCGAGCCGCTTCTGGGTTGGTGCAAAGACCTTTTCGCCGGCTGTCTCACTCATCCCAGCACCACGCTTTCTGCCTGGCCCAATGCATCCCCGACAAGGCCGGAGAATTGATCAAAAATCAGCGGCGCGGAGATGATGAGGGCGGCAAGCCCTGCGAGCACACTTGCCGGCAAACCCAGGGCAAACAGGTTCAATGACGGGGCCGAGCGGCTCAGGATACCGGTCAGCACTTGCACCAGCAGCAAGATGAGCGTGACCGGCAGTGCAATCCGCAGCGCCGTCTCAAACATATAGCTGGCAAAGCCGGCTATGGTCGCGAAGCGATCCGCACCAAGCCAGGTTTCGCCCGGTGGAAAGGCTTTGTAGCTTTCAGTCACCAGCGCGATCCAGTGCAAGTGCGCGCCGGTCGCGAGAAAGATCAAGGTCAGCACAATGATGAAATATTGACCGAATGATGTGGTCGTTCCGCCGCCCATCGCATCGGGTGAGACCGCCATGCTCATTCCCATCCCGCCGCCGATCAATTCGGCCGCAACCGTTGGCGCCGCGAACGCGAGCTGCAAGATGAAACCCATCGCCAGTCCGATGACGACTTCGCCGGCGATCGCCAGCATGCCTTCAAGCGAGAACAGAGCTGGCGGTGTGGCAATCTCAGGCATCCAGACCGAAACAAAAATGGCCAGCGCGCCGGTGGCGGAGACGCGCACGGTCATGGGCACGGAACTGGCGCCAAAGATGGGCGCTGCGAGCATTGCAGCACCCAGCCGGGTCATCAGGAAGACGACCCGCCACATGTCTTGCTCCAACGCACCAATTCCAAGCTCGAGCCCGTTCATTGCTGAAAACTCAGTCGCCGATCCGCGCGATCTCAGCGAAGATGTCTTGCGTGAAATCGCCAAGCAAGGCGGTCATCGAACTGCCAAGCACAACCAGGACAATCGCGACCGCGCCCAGCTTGGGCACAAAGGTCAAGGTCTGCTCATTGACCGATGTTGCTGCCTGGACGAGGCCAATCACGAGACCGATCGCGAGGCTGGCCATCAGGATGGGTGCTGCAACCAGGGCAGCGGTCCACAACATGTGATCGGCCATTGAGAGTAGGACTGCACTTTCATCCATCGTTGCTATCCAAAACTTGAGGCAAGTGATCCCATCAACAGCGCCCAGCCATCCACCAGGACGAAGAGCAGCAGCTTGAAGGGTAATGAAACGATCATCGGGCTCATCATCATCATGCCGAGACTCATCAGCACGCTAGAGACGACCAGGTCGATAACCAGGAAGGGCAGGAACAGCATGAATCCGATCTGGAACGCTGTCTTCAGCTCGCTTGTGACAAAGGCGGGCAAAAGGATCGAGAATGGAACGTCTTTCGGGCTCTCAAATTTCTCCGCCCCGGCAATGTCAGCAAACATCTCCAAATCGTTCTTGCGGGTCTGCCTGACCATGAAGGTATGGAATTCGTCGCCAGCGCGCTCGATGGCGACTTCGGCGCCGATTTCACCCGCTGAATAGGGCGCGATGGCGCTTTCGTTCACACGCTCAAGTGTGGGCGCCATGATGAACATCGAGAGGAACAGAGCGATCCCGATCAGCACCTGATTGGGTGGCGATTGCTGCAGCCCCAGGGCCTGGCGCAAAATGGCGAGCACGATGATAATCCGCGTGAAACTGGTCATCATCAGCAGCAAAGCCGGCAGAATGGTGAGCAGCCCCATGACCAGCAGAAGCTGGAGCGACAGGCTGAGCGGTTCCCCGCCTGATCCCGCCATTTCGCCGAATGCGCGATCAAGCGCACCGGAAACGGCAGCATCGCTCGTCTGCGCATAGGCAATCGCCGGGAAGGTGAATGCGGCAAGCGCCGCCGCGATCTTGGTCAGGCGTGCAATCACTGGACCGCTTCCTCTGCTTGAGCGCGTGCGGGTGCTTCAGCCAGCCGGGTAAGACCCTGGCGCGATGTCGAGACGAGGATCTCGCGCCCGTGAAACTCAATCACCGCCAGCCGCAGCGTGGGAGAAAGCATGGTCGATTCTACGACCCGAACCGCTTTGCCGCCGCCTGCTGGCGCGCCCATTTGTCCCTGAAGCTTGCGAGCCAGTTTGAGGCTGCCCCAGATCATCAGGCCAATCAGCGGCAAGAGAACCGCCAGTTTGAGAATGT
>Ga0207422_1004694_pt1 | contig 10859 bp, 9 predicted proteins | sample MarCyaLeptolynsp_FD_187757 | JGI IMG/M metagenome (GOLD analysis project Ga0207422, IMG submission 187757) | Marine cyanobacterial communities from Panama - species 1 Leptolyngbya sp. (SPAdes) | ecosystem: Environmental > Aquatic > Marine > Unclassified | place: Panama: Panama City | collected... | reverse complement strand
TGAAGGCGCCGGTTTTGCTTTTCTTGCCGCCGGGCAGGCCCATTTCGCCGAACATCACTTCACCCAATTGTTTCGGGGACGCAATGTTAAAACTATGGCCGGCCAGGTCATGGATTTCTTTTTCCACAATGGCCAGTCGTTCGGCGAAATCATTACTGAGCCGCGAAAGCATATTCCGGTCCACCAGAATGCCTTCTTTTTCCATGGCGGCCAGTATCGGCACCATGGGGCGTTCCAGGGTTTCATAAACCGTGGTCATCTTGTCGCTGACCAGGCGGGGTTTTAACAGGCGGTGCAAACGACCGGTGATGTCGGCGTCTTCGGCGGCATACTCAGTGGCTTTGTCCAAATCTACCTGATCAAAGGTGATCTGATTTTTGCCGGTACCGCAGATTTCTTTGAACGGGATACAGTCATGATCCAGATGTACTTTGGCCAGCTCGTCCATGCCATGACCATTGATGCCGGAATCCAGCGCATAGGAAATCAACATGGTATCATCCAGCGGCTGGATGTGAATGTCATGACGGCTGAGGATCAGATAATCATATTTGATGTTCTGGCCGATCTTGAGGACCGCCGGACTTTCCAGCAGCGGTTTCAGCAAGGCCAAAGCCTCAGCCATCGGCACCTGATCCGGGGCCTGTGTGCCGCCGAGGTCTAACTCACCTTCCACCACCGACACATGATCCAGCGGAATGTAACAGGCCGCGCCACTTTCGATGCTCAGAGATACGCCCACCAAGCGGGCCTGCATGGCATTCAGCGAGGTGGTTTCCGTATCGATGGTCACCTGACGGGCATTTTCAGCCAGTTTGATCCATTTTTTCAGACCCTCGATGGTGGTGACACATTCATAGTCGATCTCGTCGGGGTTCAGTTCTTTGGTCTGGGCGCTGTAGGTTTCGGCCAGCTCACCCCCCGCATGGGAAATGGCTTTCATCTGCAAAGAGCGAAACCCGTGATGCTCCAGAAACGGCAGCAGTTTTTCCAGATCAATATTCGTCAGGCCAAAACCATCCATATCCGGCAGGTCCGGCACATCCAGACAGAGGGTGACCAGATCACGGCTGATGCGGGCCTGATCGGCAAATTCGATCAGGTTCTGACGGCGTTTCGGTTGTTTGATCTCTTCGGCCCGGGCCAGCAGGCTGTCCAGATCACCATATTCTTCGATCAACAGCGCGGCGGTTTTCACACCAATGCCCGGCACACCGGGCACGTTATCGGCGCTGTCCCCGGCGAGCGCCTGCACATCAATGACTTTTTCCGGACCAACACCGAATTTCTCGTGCACCTGATCCACCCCGATATGACGGTTTTTCATGCTGTCCAGCATGGTGACTTTGTCATCGACCAGCTGCATCAGGTCTTTATCGGAAGAAACGATGGTCACCTCATGGCCTTCGGCGGCGGCGCGGCGGGCATAGGTGGCGATCACATCATCGGCTTCATAACCGCCCAATTCGATGGCGGGCACGTTAAAGGCTTCGACCGCTTCCCGGATGATGGAAAATTGCGGGATCAGGTCTTCCGGGGCCGGTGGACGGTGAGCTTTGTAATCGGGGTAGATATCGTTGCGGAATGTCTTGCGGGCCGCATCAAAAATCACCGCCAGATGGGTGGGTTTTTCCTGATCATTCAAATCCTGAATCAATTTGAACAGCATGTTGGAAAAGCCCATCACCGCATTAACCGGTGTGCCTTCCGGGTTGGTCAGCGGGGGTAAGGCATGATAGGCGCGGAAAATAAATCCCGATCCATCGACAAGATATATGTGTTTTTTTTGTGGATCAGCACTCATCAACCGGCTTTCAGATTACAGGGGGCAGATTATAGGGGGAAGTATTTCAGGACGCAGAGGCATCAAAAACGAATGTGCGGCTGCAATAGGGGCAGACCACTTCGGATTTTTCGCCCATGTCCAGATAAATCGCTGGATGACCCAGCGCACCGCCGCCGCCGTTACAACAGACACGTCTTTTGCTGGTTTTGATGATTTCCGGGGTTTGGGGTGTTTCTTGCGTATTCATGAAGAAAGCTGCCTTTTAATTTATGTCAAATATGTGGGACAGGTACCAATTCTATTGACCCGTCCTGATGCGAATGCTACCGATAATTTATAATTTTGAATTTACCTTGCCCCATAAAATAAACAAGTGATTTTTGCGGCCAAATATAACGAATTTATCCCATGAGAACGCCTTCAGAACCAGCCATTAAAATACGCGGCCTTGAAAAAACCTATGCCGGATCAAAAGGGTCCGCGCCCAAGCATGCTCTGAAAGGTATTGATCTGGATATCCCTCAAGGGTCGATTTTTGGTTTATTGGGCCCCAACGGTGCCGGTAAATCCACCACCATCAATATTCTGGCGGGCATTGTCACCAAATCAGCGGGCACAGCCCATGTTTGGGGTTTTGACATTGATGATAACCCCCGCAATGCCAAAGCCAGCATCGGCATTGTACCGCAGGAAATTTATTTTGATGCCTTTTTCACACCGCGGGAAATGCTGGAATTACAGGCCGGTTATTTTGGTATTCCGAAAGAAGATCGCCGCAGTGATGAAATTTTGGAGGCCATGCATCTGACGGACAAGGCTCATGCTTATGCCCGTTCTTTGTCCGGTGGCATGAAACGCCGTTTGTTGGTGGGCAAAGCCATGGTGCATAACCCGCCAATTCTGGTTCTGGATGAACCCACAGCGGGTGTAGATGTGGAATTGCGTCAGCAATTATGGGATTATGTACGGGTGTTGAATGAGCAAGGCGTGACCATTGTGTTGACAACGCACTATCTGGAAGAAGCCGAAGAACTTTGTGATCAGATCGCCATCATCAATCATGGCGAAGTGGTGGCCTGTGACACCACAGCCAACCTGGTGAAAGAACTGGATGAAAAACAGGTGATTATCCGCACCACCTCACCGATCAGCGAAGTCCCTGCTTGCCTGAAAGAATTGGGTACAGAATTGAACGATGTGGGGGAATTGGTCACGCATTACCGGCCCAGTCAAATCAGTCTTGGGGAAATTTTGAAGAAATTAAACCAGGATGATGTGGAAATTGCCGATTTATCCACCCGGGAAAGTGACCTGGAGGATATTTTCCTGCAATTGACCAAAACACAATAACGAGTGACGATCCATGTCTTTGAAAAGTCATACATTTGATGTTCTGGTAATTGGCAGCGGGGCGGCGGGCCTCAGCCTGGCGTTGCGGGTGGCCCACAAAGCCAAAGTCGCCGTTCTGTCGAAAAACGCCTTATCAGAAGGCAGCACCGCCTGGGCACAAGGGGGCATTGCCGCCGTGCTGCATAATCGCGACAGCATTCAGTCCCATATCGAAGATACCCATGTGGCCGGGGCCGGGTTATGTCATCCGGATACCGTGGACAAGGTGGTGGAACGTGGTCCGGAATCCGTCGATTGGCTGGTCAACAATGGTGTGTCCTTCACCATGCGCGAAGACCGCAACCGGGAAGCTTTCATCGAAGGGGAATTTCACCTGACCAAAGAAGGTGGTCACTCTTTCCGTCGGGTGTTGCATTCGGCAGATGCTACGGGCAAAGAAGTTCAGAATTCTCTGGAAGACCAGGTGCGCGCCCATCCCAACATCACATTGTTTGAACATCATGTGGCGGTAGATTTAGTCAGCAATAAACACCCTGACCCGGAAGAACGCTTTTGTATTGGTGCGCATGTGCTGGATATCGACCGGGGCATGATTGATACCTTCCATGCCAAAATGACCGTTTTGGCCACGGGCGGTGCAAGCCGGGTGTATTTGTATACCTCTAACCCTGATGGCTCCACCGGAGATGGCATTGCCATGGCCTGGCGGTTTGGTTGTCGGGTGGCCAATATGGAATTTAACCAGTTCCATCCCACCTGTTTGTATCACCCGGAGACCCGGACCTTCCTGTTGACGGAAGCATTGCGCGGTGAAGGGGCGTATCTGCGTCTGCCCGATGGTTCGCGCTTTATGGACAAATTTGATGAGCGGGCCGAACTGGCACCACGGGATATTGTCGCCCGGGCCATTGACCATGAAATGAAACGGGTCGGCGCACAAAGTGTCTTTCTGGATATTTCTCACAAAGACGAAGCCTTTATTAAAGAGCATTTCCCCAACATTTATGCCCGTTGTCTGGATTTGGGTTTTGATTTGACCCGCCAACCGATTCCGGTGGTGCCAGCGGCCCACTTTACCTGTGGTGGGGTAATGACAGACCTGAATGGCAAGACGGATGTTCATAACCTTTATGCAGTGGGTGAAGTGGCCCATACGGGATTACATGGTGCCAACCGTCTGGCCAGTAATTCCCTGCTGGAGTGTGTGACCTTTGCGGAATTTGCCGCGGAAGATATTCTCGAAAAACTGGATCAGACATCTCAGGATATCAAGATCAAAGCCTGGGATGACAGCCGGGTGACGGATTCTGATGAAGAAGTGGTGGTGACCCATAACTGGAACGAACTGCGTCACTTTATGTGGGACTATGTGGGTATTGTGCGCACTACACGCCGTTTGCAACGTGCCGCCCGGCGTATTGATATGCTGGCCAGTGAAATTCGTGAATATTACGGCAGCTTCCGCGTGACACCGGACCTATTAGAACTCAGAAACCTGGTCACCGTGGCGGATTTGATTGTGCGTTCTGCCTTGCAACGTACCGAAAGTCGGGGCCTGCATTACACATTAGATTTCCCAGATAAAGACCCTGATCTGGATGGCCGCGATACGATCCTGAAACCGGCACGCTTACCGCAAAGAAGGTAAATAAAAAAAGGAGGCCACAGGGACCTCCTTTTCCAGAAACTCTCTAATATGAATTAGAAGTTGTAAACCGCACCGAACAGCAGTTCAAAATTATCAACGTCACCTTCGTAGTCGGTGTAAGCACCAGTTACGCGCAGGTTGATGTCGTTACCAGTGGCATATTCACCACCCAGGCCAAAGCGGATGCCGTCGCCGTTTACAGCGTCAACACCATCGCTGACGCGCAGGTTGCTGTAACCTACCAGAGCGAAAGCCAACAGGTTTTCGTCAAAAGTTGTACCGACAATAGCATCAACACCCAAATAACGACCGGCATGCAGTTCGCCACCAACACCTTCGTAGCTGGATGTAGATTCGCCCACACGACCTTCCAGGCCATAAACCAGGTTGTCGTTAGTTTGACGACGGTAACCCAAAAGACCACCGTATGTGAAGCCGTCACCACCAATTGTGTCCGTGAAATCCAGGCTGTTGTAACCGATTTCCAGACCGCCGTAGGCGCCGTCAAAGTTTTTGTCTTCTGCTACAGCAGCAGTGGTCATGATGGCTGTCGTTGCAGCCGCAAGAATGATTTTTTTCATTGTATTATGTTCCTCTGTAAATTGTGTAGGAATTGATTTAATGCCGATCATGTCGACGAGGAACATATAGGAATGTGACAGATTTATTTCAAGGGAAAAAATTAAAAAAAATTGTTTTATATCAATTAGTTATAATAATTTCAGATGTAAAATATTTGAACGATAAAATAAGAATAAAGCAAAAATGTGACCAGTATAGATTGTATATGTGGCCTCACAATAATGTGAAAATCAGCGCACCAGATCGATCAGTTTGCGGTCGAAATATTTCAACATGCGGCGTAAATCCTGACCGCGTTTCAGGACTTGACCCTGGGCAGAAAAGATCGCATAGGCCCCCTGTTTGTTTTTTAATTTGGGGATTTTGGCGATTTGATAGACCGGACGTTCACTGGCCCGTTGAAAAACGGAAAACAGAGCCATTTCGCGATTACCGTCCATGGCATAATCTTTCCAATGACCAGAGGCGACCATTTTGCCATAAATATCCAGGATGGCCTGAAGTTCACGACGGTCGAAAAAGACATTTAATTGGGGGGCAGGACCTTTGGGTCCGTTTTGCTCGAAAGGAATAATGGTCGATGTCATATAAAGAGTGTGCCGCTTTTTGAAATAAATTTCAACCCGGCTGCCACAAAAAGGTCTTATTTCGATCTCTCTCTTGCCCCAATTAACTTTTATATCTGTAAATGCTAAATCCCTCCTTTCACCAGTTATCCGGGAACTCCATACCCTTAAGCCTTTATGGCACCCTGTTTTACCGGATAACTGGTTCTTTTTTTCTCCGGACTTTGATATGATCAGAATATCAGTAAGGAGTATGTCATGAAATTATATGAACTGGTTGGCCGTGATCCATCACAAGGCTTTAGTCCCTTTGTCTGGCGCACAAAAATGTGTCTGGCGCACAAAGGGTTTGATTTTGAAACCGTGCCGCTGGTGTTTTCAGATTTTGCCGAAAAACTGGCCTTTTCAGGATCGAAAACCGTGCCGGTCCTGGTGGATGGCGATAATATCATCTCAGACAGTTGGGATATCGCCTGTTATCTGGAAGAAACCTATCCGGACCGCCCAAGTTTATTTGGGTCCCCCGCTGAAAAAGCCTTGGCCTTACATGGCGTAAATGTCTTTTCTTATGAATTATTTCGCCCCATGTTCTTGGCCTGTGTGAAGGATATTCATGAAATGGCGGATGACCGGGACAAGGATTATTTTCGCAAAACCCGCGAAGCCCGGATCAACATGACGTTGGAAGAGGTTGTGCAATACCGTGATAAAAATCTCGAAACGTTCCGTAATTTGCTGAAACCCTATGAAGCGACCCTGAGTGGGCAGGATTATTTCTCAGGTGAAGCACCGGCTTATCTGGACTATGTGATTTATGGCCTGTTCCAATGGGCCAAAGCCGTCAGCAAAGTACCGGTTCTGAAAGATGAAAAGAATGTGATCCTGTGGTGTGAACGAATGGATATGCTTTATAATGGTCTGGGCGGGCAGTTAAAAGCCAGAGCCTAGCTTTTGCCCCTTGAAAAAAAGTCCCCTTTTATCCATATCATGCTCTGTAAAGGACAAGATTGAATAAATGAGGGATCTTTGAATAAAATGACCACCGAAACACAAACGGATCAGACAGCACCAGACGCTGAAAAACATTCATTCCAGGCGGAAGTCAGCAGACTTCTGCATATGATGGTGCATTCCGTTTATTCCGAACGGGAAATCTTCCTCAGGGAATTGATTTCCAACGCATCAGACGCCTGTGACAAACTGCGTTATGAAAGCCAGACCAACGCTGATCTGATCAAAGGTGATGCGGATTTCAAAATTGACATTCAACTGGATGCGGAAAAGAAAACCCTGACGGTTTCCGATAATGGTATCGGTATGAATCATGATGATCTGGTCTCTCACCTGGGCACCATTGCCCGGTCCGGGACATCCAACTTCATGAATAACCTGACCGGTGACCAGGCCACTGATGTGAACCTGATTGGCCAGTTCGGGGTTGGTTTTTATTCGGTATTCATGGTGGCGGGCAAGGTTGAGGTAAACAGCCTGAAAGCCGGGGAAGATCAGGCCTGGACCTGGACATCCGATGGCATTGGTGAATATACCCTGACCAAATCAGACAAGGCCACGCGCGGTACAGAAATCATTCTGCATATGAAAGAAGATGCCAGCGAGTTTGTTGAAGAACATCGCCTGCGCAATATCATCAAAACCTATTCCGATCATATTGCCTGTCCGATCACATTGCTGACGGAAAAAGACGGCGAAACACAACAGGATCGGGTCAATGAAGGCACCGCCCTGTGGATGCGCCCCAAATCGGACATCACCGAGGAACAATATAAAGAATTTTATCATCATGCCGGTCAGGCTTTTGATGATCCCTGGCACACGATCCATTACCGTGCCGAAGGCATGATCGAATATTCGGTGTTATTATTTGTGCCGAGCCAACGGCCGATGGATTTATTTGATCCGGCCCGCAAGGTACGCACCAAACTTTACGTAAAACGCGTCTTTATCACCGATGATTGTCAGGACCTGTTGCCCGGATATCTGCGTTTCATGCGCGGCATTGTGGATTCCGAAGACCTGCCGCTGAACATCAGCCGCGAAATGCTGCAGAATAACCCGGTTTTGAATAAAATCAGCAAAGCTGTGACCAACCGTATTCTGAATGAACTGGAGAAAAAAGCGTCCAAAGACCCTGAAGCCTTTGAAGGATTCTGGTCAACGTTCGGCAGTGTCCTGAAAGAAGGCATTTACGAGGATTTCGAACGTCGTGACCAAATTCTGAAATTCTCGCTGTTTAATTCCACGGCTTCTGACAAACTGACCACGCTGGGTGATTACATTTCCCGCATGAAAGAAGGTCAGGAACATATTTATTACATTACCGGCGATAACCCAGAGGTGATTAAACATTCTCCACAACTGGAAGGCTTTAAATCCAAAGGTTATGAAGTGTTGTTGCTCAGCGATCCGGTGGATGATTTCTGGCTGCAGATGATGCCGGAATATGAAGGTAAGAAATTCCAATCTGTCACCCGTGGGGCCGCTGATCTGGATGAAAAGTCAGATGAAAATAAAGAAGACGATAAAACCGACAGCACCCCGGAACTGGATGCGTTGGTGGGTGTTCTGAAAACCAACCTGGGCGAGGCGGTTAAGGATGTACGTCTGTCCAAACGCCTGACCGACAGTGCGGTTTGTCTGGTGGCTGATGATGGTGATATGGATATGCATCTGCAAAAAATCCTGCAGGCCCATAATCAACTGGATCAGGCCACAACACGGGTTCTGGAAATTAACCCGGACCACACGCTGATCAAATCTTTGGCAGGCCAGGCCACTTCGGAAGGTTCTGTGGACCAACTGAAAGATGCGGCTTTGTTGCTGATGGATCAGGCATTGATTTTGGAAGGTGAGCAACCCGCCGACCCAATCGCCTTTGCCAGTCGTCTGACAGACATTATGGCTCGCGGATTTTAAAACATAAAAAAAGGGCTTTGTCGTTGATGACAAAGCCCTGATCAGTTTCCTCTAACATTATCTGAGGAAGTGGGGGGATATAAATATTTTACAGCCTTTTCAGGCGACTTGCGGCCAGTACTGGTCCGGTGTCACGCTGCTGAATGATGATGGCATAATCATCGCAGGCCAGATCGCTTAAATCTTCTTTATCCAACGTCAGCTTGATTTCATCGCCGTGCCATGTGCCGACCCGCTTTAAGGATCGCACCACATTATGATAGGTTTGGGTTTTACCGCGCAGTTCGCCGCGTTTGATATCAACGGTTTTGCGATGATCATAGCCCACCAGCCAGATTGTCGCCGGGACAACACTCTCCCCCTTGGGCACATGTAACTTGAACATCTCGCCGTCCATTTGTGCAAATGAGATCGCGGGTCCTGTGGTGCGGCGGGTTTCTGCAAAATTGATCAGGTCTTTCACATCGGATTTCCGCGATCCCACAACCCCTTTCAGGCCATGCACGATGATTTGGGGCGTGTAGACACTTTTGGCTTCCAGAGAGCGGTTATAATCCCGTTGGCGTTTGGTGAACTCGGCCTGGGCGAAGGTATCCTTCCAACCAAGATAATTCCAGTAATCCACATGAAAACCCAATGCCAGGATATCATCCTGTGTTCTGACATCTGCCAGAACCTTATCCGCAGGGGGGCAGGAGCTGCAGCCTTGTGATGTATAAAGCTCAACAACGGTTAAATTTTCAGCCTTTGCAGCATTGCTCGCCAACAAAAAGCCAAATAAAGATAAAACTCTTACTATATATAAATACCTGTTCATATATATAAGGTACAATGACGGCGTATAAACTGCTAATCAAACAATAGTGAGTTGGCATTTCCTGGTTTTGCGAGGATCGGGTTAGAGAAAGTAAACGATTGAATTCAAAAGAACTTCATGTGGAAAGAACCCTAAAAGGTAGCTACAGGTTTCTTTCATTGCACTTTAATGATTTCCTGAGGTTGACCTGGGGGGCTCTGATCCTGTGGGTGCTGGTCAAAACAAGCGAAGCGGTTTTATTAAACGAATATGCCATCCAGTTTGATGGACGTTATTTGCTGTCGATCATCACGGCGGGTTTTGCGCTTGTCTGGTACCGGCAATTTTTGTTAGGGCCGGAACAGGCGACCTATTCCCTGATGATTAAACATGGTTTTGGGAGCCGTGGTGTATCCTTAATGCGTATCGGGCGCAGCATTATCAGGATTCTGCTGATTTCAGTGATTCTGATGATTCCCACCATGCTTTTATCTGCGGCCTTGTTGATTTTTTATGGTTATATCGGCGAGACCTATTCGAATCAGCTGATGAATGACATTGTCATTAAAAGCACCTTTATCGTCATGTTTGCTTTCTCGCCGATTCTGGTGCGTCTTTCTCTTTTGACGGTTGGCTTCGCCCTGGGCCGCAAAAGTATGAGGATGCGGCAAATCTGGGAGCAAACCCGGGGCTATGGTATGTCCCTGTGGCTGTTGGTAATGCGGGCGTTTTTGCCCTTAAGCATTTATGGCTATCTGGTGGACTGGTGTCTGCAGGAAATGACATCCCACACCACATTTCATTATCTGTTGACGGAACTGATTATTAATATTCCGGCAGGTATCGTAACCTTTGTGTTGTTGGCCATTGTGGTGACGGCCAATGCGGAAGCCTTTCGTATTTTAATTGGTGTCCGTGAAGGGGATGCGCCCCACCGGCCCGATGCCGGACAAAAACGCGATGAGCAGTTTGTTCCTGCTGATTGAATAAGCTTTTCCCCTTTAAACAAAATACTTTTGACCACCGATCATATATTATGGTGGACAACGCTGGTTGTTTGGTATTATGTCAACAATCCTGACTTAATTTATTCTAAGGGTGTTTTTTATGAAGGCATTGGTGAAGTCTGAGGCTGGTGTTGGTTTGTCTCTTCAGGATGTTGCGGAACCTGAGGTTGGTATTAATGATGTTCTGATC
>Ga0207422_1004690_pt1 | contig 10889 bp, 8 predicted proteins | sample MarCyaLeptolynsp_FD_187757 | JGI IMG/M metagenome (GOLD analysis project Ga0207422, IMG submission 187757) | Marine cyanobacterial communities from Panama - species 1 Leptolyngbya sp. (SPAdes) | ecosystem: Environmental > Aquatic > Marine > Unclassified | place: Panama: Panama City | collected... | reverse complement strand
AAGCTAGAATCACGCCGTAAATTCCTTAAGGGCTCGGCGCTCGCCGCAACGGCCACCGCAGGTGCCCTTGCAGCGCCGGCTATCGCTCGCGCAGAACCGACCGTCCTCAAAATGCAGGCAGCATGGGGCGGCGGCATCTTTCTTGAGAATGCCAAATCCTATGTCGACCGCGTTCATGCCATGGCGGGCAAGGATCTGAAGATCGACCTTCTGGCCGTTAACGCCGTGGTCAAGACCAGTCAGATGCAGGACGCCGTGCACCGGGGCGTTCTCGATGCAGCACACTATGTTCCGGCCTACTGGTATTCGAAGTCGAAGGCGGCTTCCCTGTTCGGCACCGGCCCGTGCTTCGGCTGGTCGAGCCAGGAGGTTCTCGGCTGGGTGCATTATGGCGGCGGTCAGGAACTGTTCGACGAACTGATGGGCTCTCTCGGCCTGAACGTCGTCAGTTTCTTCAACAGCCCGATGCCCGCACAGCCGTTGGGCTGGTTCAAGGAAGAAATCAAGGACGCGGCGCAGATGAACGGCCTGAAGTACCGGACGGTCGGTCTTGCCGCCGACGTGCTTCTGGAAATGGGCATGTCGGTCGTGCAATTGCCCGGCGGTGAAATCCAGCCGGCAATGAAGTCAGGCCTGATCGACGCGGCCGAATTCAACAACCCGACTTCGGACCGCGATTTCGGGATGCAGGACGTGTCCAAACATTACCATCTCGCCAGCTTCCACCAGTCGCAGGAATTCTTCGAAGTCACGTTCAACAAACGCAAGTTCGACGGTCTGCCGGCGGAATTGCAGGCGATCCTCAAGCACGCTTCGGAAGCTGAAAACTCCAACTTCTACTGGCACAACACCAAGCGCTATGCGGAAGATCTCGGCAAGCTGCGCGAACAGGGCGTCAACGTCTACCGGACACCGGATTCGGTGATGGCCGAACAATTGAAGGCCTGGGACAAGGTTATTGACCGTATCGCCGCCGAAGATCCTTTCTTCGCCAAGGTGATCGAGTCGCAAAAGACCTACGCCAAGGAAGTGATGAACTATCTGAACCTCAACCAGCCTGACTACAAGCTGGCCTACAAACATTATTTCGGATGAGTTCGACACTTTAGAAATGTAAGACAGCCGGGGCGTTTTCGCCCCGGCTGATCACTGCCAAGGGTACAATCTTCGGCGCAATGGATCGCGAAACCTGCACTCTGATGCAGTTGGGCCGAAGTTGGGGAGGCATCTTTGCTCACAATCATTCACACGATCGAAAGCCTGAGCATCTGGATCGGCCGCGCGTTCGGCTGGTGCATCATGATCCTGACTTTTTCGGTCTCCTACGAAGTTTTCGTGCGGTATGTGCTGAACGCGCCGACGGTCTGGGCGTTCGACATGATGGTGCAGATGTATGGCGCCCTGTTCATGATGGCGGGCGCGTATGCTCTTGCCCAGGACACTCATGTGCGCGGCGACGTGGTTTACCGGCTGTTCCCGGTTCGGGTGCAGGGCGGCATCGATTTTGTGCTGTATTTCATATTTTTCTTCCCCGGCATGATCGCCCTGGTCTGGTTCGGCTGGGAGATCGCTTCGGATTCCTGGCGCTACAAGGAAGTCAGCTGGAACAGCCCGGCGCGCATTCAAATCTATTATTTCAAGACACTGATCCCACTCGCCGGCGGCCTCCTCCTCCTGCAGGGCGTTGCGGAAGTCCTGCGCAGCTGGATCGCCATGCGGACCGGCGTCTGGCCGGAACGACTGAAGGACGTTCGGGAAACCGAGCAAAAACTCATGGACCAGCCGGTTCTGAAATGAACCGGACAACGTACGCACACATCAATTCGGAGTCGCCGGGATCATGAGTAATCCTGAAGTCGCAATTCTCATGCTGTCGCTGTTCATTGTCCTGGTTCTGCTGGGCTTTCCGATAGCGTTCACCCTTCTGGCGATGGGCGTGGCCTTCGGCTATTACGCCTATTATCAGGCCGGATCGATCGAAACGATCGCCGACGCGTTCAACAACCAGATCTTCTACCTGTTGAATCAGAACACCTATTCGGTGATGGAGAACGACACGCTTGTCGCCATTCCGCTGTTCCTGTTCATGGGTTACGTTGTCGAACGGGCCAACATCGTCAACCGCTTGTTTTATGCCCTGCAGATGGCGGCCCGCAACCTGCCGGGATCCATGGCGATTGCCGCGCTTATCACCTGCGCCGTGTTCTCGACCGCCAGCGGCATCGTCGGTGCGGTCGTGACCCTGATGGGGCTTCTCGCGTTTCCCGCCATGGCGTCGGCCAGCTACAACAAGGAGTTCGCATCCGGTGTGATCTGCGCCGGAGGCACTCTTGGAATTCTCATACCTCCGTCGATCATGCTGATCGTCTATGCCGCGATCGCGGAACTGTCGCCGTTGCGGCTGTATGCCGCCGCCGTGTTCCCGGGCCTGCTGCTGGCCGGAATGTACATCCTTTATGTGATTGTGCGCGTCGGGATCAATCCATCCATCGCACCGAAGCCCAAGCAGGAAGACGTTCCGCCAGTCGCCCAGATCTATCTTGAGTTGATAACAAGCTTCGTGCCCCTGACGGTTCTGATCATGCTGGTGCTGGGGTCGATCCTGGGAGGTCTTGCAACGCCGGCGGAAGCTGCCGCCATGGGCGCGCTGGGCGGCCTGGTGCTTGCGGCGCTCTACCGCGCGCTCACCTGGGAAAAGATAAAGGAATCCGTCTACCTGACCGCGAAGGCGACCGCCATGGTGTGCTGGCTGTTTGTTGGGTCCTGGACCTTTGCGTCGGTGTTTTCCTATCTTGGCGGCCACGACGTGATCGAGCACTGGGTTCTTTCCATGAACCTGACGACATGGCAGTTTCTGATCATGGCGCAGCTCATCATATTCCTGCTCGGCTGGCCGCTGGAATGGTCGGAGATCCTGATCATCTTCGTGCCGATCTTCCTACCCATGCTGGATAATTTCGGTGTCAATCCATACTTCTTCGCCATGCTGATCGCACTCAACCTGCAGACATCGTTCCTGACCCCGCCAATGGCCATGTCGGCCTACTATCTGAAGGGCGTCCTGAAAAACGAAATCGAACTGATGCAGATCTTCCGCGGGATCATGCCCTATCTCTGCATCGTCATTGCGTGCATGGTACTCATGTACCTGTTCCCGGCGATTGCGCTCTGGTTCCCGGATTACCTGTTTGGCCCGTACGTGCCGTAGGACCAGAAAATGACCGGCACAAGCACGATGTTATCGGCACTATCGGCCACCGAAGCCGCGGCCAAGATCCGGGACGGTCGGATCAGTTCCCTGGATCTGGTCAAGGCCTGCTTCGATCGGATCCGGGATTCAGACGACGGGATCGGCGCCTGGATCCATCTTGACGAAGATGCCGCCTGCGAACAGGCGTCCGGCCTCGACCGGTTGCGGCAAACGGGAAAACCGCTGGGGCCATTGCATGGTGTGCCAGTTGGTCTGAAAGACATTGTCGACACGGCGGACATGCCGACCGGACGCGGCACGGAGATCCATCGTGACCGCCGGCCGACGAAGGATGCCGCGATCGTGGAACGGTTGCGAGAAGCCGGCGCCGTGATCATGGGCAAGACGGTGACGACGGAGTTTGCCTTCGTACATCCCGGCAAGACCACAAATCCGCACGATGCAAAACGAACCCCCGGCGGCTCGTCCAGCGGGTCGGCGGCCGCGGTCGCTGCGGGACATGTCCCGCTGGCGATCGGCAGCCAGACGAACGGCTCGACCATTCGACCGGCCTCCTATTGCGGCGTCTTCGGGTTCAAGCCGACCCGCGGCATCATCCCGCGGCGCGGCGTGCTTGAGACGTCGCAAACCCTGGACCAGATCGGCGTGTTCGGCCGGTCGCTCGATGACGTGGCGCTGCTGGCGGATGTGCTCGCGATCTACGATCCGAGCGACCCGATGAGCTATCCGCGCCCGCGACCGGACATGATTGCGGGCGCCCGCTCTGAAGCACCGATCGAACCGAACTTTGCCTGGTTTGATCTCGGGTACAACAAGGACCTGTCCGACACAGCTCACGAAGGATTTGCGGAAATTCTGGACATATTGGGCAAGGCGAGAGTGGAACGAATTCCCGCGCCAACATCCTTCGATGACGTGATTGCATGCCACCGGATCGTGCATGAGACGGAGATCGCCCGGCAATTGCGTCATGAAATCGAAAATCATTGGGACGCGATCAGCGATACACTGAAACCACTCCTGAAAAGAGGTCTCGACACGAAGGAGCCGGACTATCAGGAGGCGCTGGCCATGGTCAGCGGCGCCGAATCGTATTTTGCCGAGTTTTTCAAAGACTACGATGCCGTGCTGACGCCGGGCGCCGCCGGTGAGGCGCCGCTCCGGTCGCCGGATTCACCCAGTACCGGCGATCCGATTTTCTGCACGATCTGGACGTTTGCAGGATTGCCGTCGCTCTCCATTCCCATGCTGGTCGGCGAAAACGGTTTGCCGATCGGCGTGCAGGTGGTCGGCGCCCAGGAAGAAGACGATCGGCTGTTGCGAAGCGCGCGATGGCTGACAGATCGGTTTGCCGAAGCATAAGAGCGAAGGACATACAATGGTTTCAAGAACCACGAACATCGTGATGGGCCTCATCGGGAGCGTCATGCTCGCCATCTTCATCATCGGTCTGGCGCAGAGCATATCGACAGGCTTTGCCGGATTCTGGGGCGGCCTGCCCTTCTGGGTCATATCAATTTTGGTTCTGGCAATGGCAGCCTACGAGTTCTGGCGCGAATGCCTGCGCAAGTGAACACCCTATTGCAACCCCACACCGGGCGCCGGAATCATCCGGCTTTGCGCACCGCATCGCGAGGCTCGTCAGAGTGTGATACCGCGCAGCGCAGGTTTTGCCTTTCGGCCGTCAGATAGTCGCTGATTTCCTCCGGGCGCATCGGCTTCGCAAACAGGTATCCCTGCATGACATGTCCGCCAAGGTCACGCACCATCTCCACCTGTGCCTCAGTCTCGACCCCTTCAACAACACATTCGAAACGCAAATTGCGGCAAAGATCGAGTACCGCCTTCACGATATCCCGGCTGGCCTGATCGGTCTCGATGTCGGAAACGAAACTTCGATCGATCTTCAGTTTGTCCAGCGGAAGCTGGCGCACATGACTGAGGCTTGAATAACCGGTTCCGAAATCGTCCAACGACGTTTTGGCACCCAGTTTGCGTATTGCATGCAGTGCTTTCTTGGCCTGGACGAAATCGTTGACAAGAGCGGTTTCGGTAATCTCGAAATCGATACGATGCGGTTGAACGCAGCTCGCCCTGACGATTGAGATGACCCTGTCCACGGTTTCGGGACTGGCAATATCCTTGGCCGACAGGTTGAAGGAGACCCGCATATCCATCGGCCATGTATTGACGTTGCGCAGCACTTTTCGCGCCAGGACTTCGGTGACGTTGGACACGATGCCAAGTCGCTCGGCCGCGGCAATAAAAACGGCAGGTGGAACCGGACCGAGCTTGGAGCTGTCCCACCGCGCGAGGGATTCAAACCCGATCGTGCGGCCAATCTCCATGTCGACGATCGGTTGGAAAACGGGGCGCAACTCGACTTCAAGATCGGCTTCGCGCAACGCATTTTCGACACGGTTGAGCGCCTTGATCTCATCGGAATGCTGATCGGAAAACAGGATCGCCGATCCGCGCTGCGCCCGCTTCGCGTGATAGAGCGCATAATCGGCGCGCTCGAACAATTCTTCCGCCGTCCGGCCGCCATCGGGATAGCGGCAGAACCCGATCGATCCGGCGACGGGCGCAATGACATCGGGAAGCACATAGGGTTCGCTCAGCGCGTCGCACAATTGAGCACCCAAATGTTCGATTTCGGAGTTGTCCAGATCTTCATCCACGATCAGGCCGAATTCGTCACCGCCAAGCCGAGCGACAAACAGCCGGCCATCCTGAAAGTTGGTGACGCGACCTGCAACCTGAACCAGCAATTTGTCGCCGACGGCATGACCAAACGCATCGTTGACAGGCTTGAATCCGTCCAGATCGATCATGCCGACCAGAAAGTTTCCGGCACCCGGCTGAACCCGGGCAAGACGATCGTCAAGTTCCTCCAGAAAACGCCTGCGGTTGGGCAACGCCGTAAGACTATCGAGGTTGGCAAGCCGGTAGTTTTCGTCGCTCAGCCGCCGGGACTGTGCGTTCTTTTCCATCAACGCTTTCTTCGTCGCGATCAGATCGGTGAACTCCTGATAATGGCGGATCAGGATCGCGATCATGGCCAGGGTCACAAGGACAATGTTGATGGTGATTGCCATGAACACCGGTTGACCGGAGGATCCGAAGAAAAGCGTCATGGGTACGACGACAACACCGGCAAGCAGAAATGCCGCCGAGCGCAGGTGCATCAGACAGAATATGCAGCCGATGACCGTGATCGCCATATAGAAAAATACGTGCGCCTGCTGGTGGGCATCTCCGTACGGGAACAATGCGAAGGACCAGGCAACAAATCCGATGCCGAGAACGGCAGCCAGGGGCGTGGTTCCCATGAGCAGCCGTTTCGCCTGTTTTACAGTCAGGCCTTTCCGTCTGCTCCGCCACCAGAACACCACCCTGGCGATACACACAACAGCCAATGCGGAGGGGAAATACACCGTCAGATAGGCCGGAGCGGATCCGAAATGAGTGTAGGAAAGCGCGGCGGCGTTGGCCAGGAGAATGAAATACAGCAGCGGTATCTGGCGCGAAAAGGCTTTCGCCTGGGCAAGCAGCAGCTCCGGCCTGTCTCCGGGAACCGAGAATACAGCGAGGACCTTTGAAAGGATCGGCACAAACAACTCCGCCAAACACTCCGAAACCCGCCTGTTCACGAAAGGCAAAACCGACAGGTTCCGAATACGCAATTACCAACTGGAGAAAGCCAAAGGCCCCCTTGCAGCCACTCCAGAAAAACCCACACACCGCGAGGTTCCGCTGATCCTGACCGACAAGGTCTGTACGAACCCTGCGTCATGGAGGACCAACCCCGTCACAATTACCTATACGAGACTTATTATTATACGGTTAAATCATTAGTAGAGTCGGTAGGAATTTGCCCGGGGATCACACGAGAGCGAAGGATTGTTTGTGCGGCCGATCTGCGCCGCAAAACCACCTGGCGACACGGCCGGCCCGCAGGCCACCGGTCGATAAATTAGTTTCATCCTATGCCATGCCAAGAGACATGCGAATTTACACTATCCCGAACCGGTGACAGACTGGGCAGCTTCAACAATTGCATTGTCTGCTGGAAAGCACGAGACTTGCTCGTCGATCTCCGACAATCTGAACACCCGGCCTGCTCCGGAAAGACCAGGCCAACGCGACGCGGGAAACGATATGCAACATGAGCGCCTGAGACGGTTCAACACCAAGGACACCTATCCGGAGCAGAACCTCGACAACGACCTGTGCCAGGCGGTGGTGGCGCGCGGGCGCACCGTGTTTCTGCGCGGTCAGTGCCCGCAGGAACTGGATGGCGGTAAAAACATCGACAGCCACGACCCGGTCGAGCAGACCCACAAGGTGATGCAGAATATTCGGCAATTGATCGAGGAATGCGGCGGCACGATGGAACACCTCGTCAAGATCGTCGTCTACATTACCGATGTGCGTCATCGCGAGGCGATCTATCGGACCATGGGCGAATATCTGAAGGGGGTGTATCCGGTTTCGACCGGTCTGGTCGTACAGGCGCTGGCGCGGCCGGAATGGCTGGTGGAGATCGACGGAACTGCCGTCATCCCGGACGACGAAACAGATCCAGGCCAGACAAACGGGGTTTGAAATGACGTTTTCCCTGGTTGCACGCTGTGCCGAAACCGGAATGTTCGGCGTTGCGGTTTCGTCCTCCTCGCCTGCGGTCGCCGCCCGCTGTGCCTACGCCCAGGCCGGAATCGGCGCCGTGGCGAGCCAGAACATCACCGATCCAACACTGGGCACGCGCGGGCTGGAACTGATGGCCCGCGGCGCCAGCGCCCGTGAGGCCGTTTCCATCCTGCGTCGCACCGGCAGTCATATCGACTATCGCCAGGTGCTGGCGGTGGACGGCAACGGCGGTACCGCCGTCCATTCCGGCGGCCAGGCGCTGGGGATCTGGTCCGAGGCACAGGCGGAGAATGTTGCCAGCGGCGGCAATCTCCTGGCCGATGCCGGTGTCCCGCAAGCCATTGTCGATGCTTTTCTTGCCTCCAGCGGACATCTCGGAGACCGGCTGATTGCAGCCATGCGAGCGGCACTGGCCGCCGGCGGCGAAGCCGGCCCGGTGCATTCCGCGGGCATGAAAATCGTCCGGGAAGTTGCCTGGCCGGTCGCCGATCTGCGCTGCGATTGGACCGAGGATTGCCCCATCGAGGCGATCGCCACGGCCTGGACCGTCTACAAGCCACAGCTGGATGCCTATGTCACCCGCGCGTTGGATCCATCGGACGCTCCAAGTTATGGTGTTCCCGGGGATCAGTAAGTGGAGAGCAGCCTTTGCTCAGGGTGACGTTGCGCCAGTTGGAATATCTTGTCGCCGTCGGCGAGGCCGGCTCGATCGCGCTGGCGGCCAAGCGGGTCAATGTGTCGTCGCCATCGATTTCGGCGTCGATCGCCCAACTGGAGCAGGAATTCAACATCGAATTGTTCGTACGCCGGCATTCCCACGGCCTTTCGCTGACTGCCGGCGGGCGGCGTTTCGTCAACCATGCCAAACGCATGCTCGAGGATGCCGAAGCGCTCAACGACCTTGCAACCGATATTGCGGAGCGGGTGCGCGGACCGCTTGCCATCGGTTGTCTGACAACTTTTGCGCTGTTCGTCCTGCCTGAGGTCCGGCAGAAATTCGAGGCGATATATCCCGACATCCGCATCCGGCAAACCGAAGCGGATCAGGAGCAGTTGATCAACGGATTGCTGCGCGGCGACATCGACGTGGCGCTGACCTACGATCTCGGCCTGCCGCAGGACCTTGCTTTCACGCCCCTTGTAAGCCTGCCGCCCTATGTGGTTTTGCCGAAAGGTCACGCCCTCGCGAAACGGCCCGCCTTGACGCTGGCAGATCTTGCTGACGATGATCTGGTGCTGCTCGATCTACCGCTCAGCAGGGATTATTTCCTGGACCTGTTCCGCGAGGACGGCGTCAGCCCGAAGATTGGCGAACGCACCGCCGATCTGGCGGTCATGCGCAGCATGGTGGCAAACGGTTTCGGCTACGGGCTCGCCAACGTGCGGCCGAATTCCGACCTTTCGCCGGACGGCAAACCGTTGCAGCATGTGCCGCTCTCGGGCCGGCAACGCCCGATGATCATGGGTCTGGCGACGCCGCAATCGGAACGGACGACGCGAACGGTCCGGGCATTTCAAGACCATTGCGCCGACCTGATAACCGACAAAGCCATTCCAGGGCTGGCGGGACCATGACAGTCGGGCTTCGCGCAGGAAACCGGAGCGGTCGCCGCAATCGCAAATGTTGTGCGCGCCGTCGGCAGAACAAAGGGTCCCGGTCCGCTCCCACGCCTTCGAACAACCACCCTGCTTTCACCGCACCAGGAGCCATCAATGCCCCGAGATCCCCGCTACGATATCCTGTTTGAACCCATGGCAATCGGTCCGGTGACCGCAAGGAACCGGTTCTACCAGGTGCCGCATTGCAATGGCGGCGGCTATCGCGATCCGTCGGCGGCGGCGGAAATGCGCCGGACCAAGGCCGAAGGCGGATGGGGCGTGGTGTTCACCGAACAGTGCGAAATGCATCATTCCTCGGAAATCACGCCCTATATCGAATTGCGGCTCTGGGAAGACCAGGACATGCCGATGCTGGCGAAAATGGCCGACGGCATGAAGGAATACGGAGCGCTCGCCGGACTGCAACTGGCCTATTCCGGCATCAATGGCCCGAACCTCTACACCAAGGAGGTGCCGCTGGCGCCGACCGCCCTGCCGATCCGGACCTTCACCAACGACCCGGTCCACGCCCGCGCCATGGACAAGGAGGATATCCGCAACCTGCGCCGCTGGCACAAAAACGCCTTCCTGCGGGCCAGACAGTGCGGTTTCGACCTGATCTGCCTCTACGGCGCCCACGGGTTCGGCATCCTGCAGCATTTCCTGTCGACCGCCACCAACCAGCGCACCGACGAATATGGAGGCAGTCTCGAAAACCGCGCGCGGCTGATGCGCGAACTGGTGGAGGAGGCGCGCGACGCGGTCGGCGACACGTGCGGCATCAGTTTGCGCTTGTCGCTCGACGAAATGGTCGGCGAACTCGGATTCGCCAATTCCGAAGTGCGCGACATGATCGAAATGCATGCCGACCTTCCCGACATCTGGGATCTGGCACACGGCGCCTGGGAGGATTGTTCCGGCCCATCTCGGTTCAAGGAAGAGGCCGCACAACAGGATCTCGTCTCCGGCATCAAGTCTTTGACGTCAAAACCGGTCGTCGGTGTCGGACGCTTCACGTCGCCGGATGTGATGGTGAAACAGATCCGGTCGGGCATTCTCGATTTCATCGGGTGCGCGCGCCCCTCAATCGCCGATCCGTTCCTGCCGAAAAAAGTCGAGGAGGGCCGGATCGATGACATCCGTGAATGTATCGGCTGCAACATCTGCATCACCGGCGACATGACCATGTCGATTTCGCGGTGCACCCAGAATCCGACCTTCATGGAGGAATGGCGCAAGGGCTGGCACCCGGAACGGATCCAGCAGCGCGGGGACAGCCAAACCGTCCTGATCGTCGGATCCGGCCCGGCCGGCATGGAAGCGGCCAGGGCGGCAGGCATGCGCGGTTATCAGGTGGCGCTCGCCGAAGCCGGGACCGAGCTCGGCGGGCGGGTCACGCGCGAGGCAAAGCTTCCCGGCCTGTCAGCCT
>Ga0207422_1004688_pt1 | contig 10892 bp, 8 predicted proteins | sample MarCyaLeptolynsp_FD_187757 | JGI IMG/M metagenome (GOLD analysis project Ga0207422, IMG submission 187757) | Marine cyanobacterial communities from Panama - species 1 Leptolyngbya sp. (SPAdes) | ecosystem: Environmental > Aquatic > Marine > Unclassified | place: Panama: Panama City | collected... | reverse complement strand
CATCGCCACCAACTCGATCGGCCATGGCGACGGCGATCACCGCCGCCCCGGCGGCGCCAATCATCATCGGCCAGGCGGCCACCGTCCCGGTGACCAGGAACGCGACGACGATGCCCGGCAGGGCGACATGGCTGATGGCATCGCCGATCAGGGCCTGGCGGCGCAGCAGCAGGAAATTCCCCGGCAGCGCGCAGGCGATGGCGGCGAGCACGCCGATGATGATCGGCGCCAGGCTGAGCTGAACGAACTCGGCGCCCATCACCGCGCCTCCTCCGGCTTCGGCAGCAGGCTGTCCAGATGCGCGACCTGGTCGTCGGTCAGAACGTCGTCGATCGGCGTCAGGCCATCATAGCGGTCCAGCACCGGGTCGTCGGCCCGCAGACGGCGGGCGGCGGCCCAGCGCGCCTCGTCCAGCAGGGCGCGGCCGGCGGCGCCGCGCCCGTCCTCGGTCGCCACGCCGTCGCGCCGGATCAGCCCGCGGCGGCGCAGGATCGAGAGCGTCAGGCGGTCGTAGATCGCCTCGCCCCGGGCCATGGCGAGCAGGCCCTGGCGCAGATGCACCCGGTGCTGAAAACGCCGGTGGCGCAAGGTGGAGGCGAGGAACCCGCGCAACGGCGACAGGGCCATGGACGCGGCGAACAGGGCGAAGGCGACGAGGACGATGATCGGCCCGGTCGGCAGGTCGGCGGCGGTGGCGGAGAGGGCGGCCCCAAGATAACCGGACACGCCGCCAATGGCGGCCGCGATCACGATCAGCCGATCGACCCGGTCGGTCCAGAACCGGGCTGCGACCGGCGGGATGATGAGCATGGCGACGATCAGGATCAGGCCGACGACCTTGAGGCCGATCACGGTGACGATCAGGGCCAGCCCCATCATCGCCAGGTCGGTGCGGCGTACGTCGATGCCCAGCGTGGCGGCGTGTTCCGGGTCGAAGGCGACCATGGTCATGGGCCGGCGCAGGGCGACCACCAGCGCGACGGCGGCGGCGCCGGCGGCAGCGATCATGACCGCCTCGCCGATCAGCATGCCGGCGGTCGAGCCGAGTAGGAAGGTGTCGAGCCCGGCCTGACGGCCGCGATCCATCGTCTGGATTACCGTCAGCAGCACGATGCCGAAGCCGAAGAAGACCGAGAGCACGGCGCCGATGGCCGCGTCCTCGCCGAGCCGGGTGCGCGCCGTGATCCACTCGACCAGGATCAGGCCGATGGCGGCGGAAACGGCGGCGCCGAGGATCAGCCCCGGAAGCCAGCGCCCGTCGCCGCCGAGCAATACGAGTGTCATGAAGGCGATCGCCACGCCCGGCAGGGTGGCGTGGGTGATGGCGTCCGAGACCAGGGCACGCTTGCGCAGGAAGACGAAGGCTCCGGCCCCGCCGGCGGCGATTCCAAGCAGGCCGGCGCCGACCGCCACCAGGGCCGAGTTGTACCCGGCCTGAAGCGTCAGCGCGCGCAGGAAGAGCTCAAGGGCGGTCACGGGTCGCTACGCCGTCGCGAAGGAGCGTTGGCAGATTCCATTCCCCACTCCCTGGCGTCCTGTTGGGCCTCAGGCGTCTGCGCGACGGAGCGTGTGGCGTTTATTGTCCGGCGCTCCAGCCGCTCCCGGTGTAGGCCCCGGCACGAGGCCGGGGAGTGGAGAATGCCGGGTACATCCCTACGGCACTCCCCGGCGTTCTGCCGGGGCCCAGGTTTCCGTGTGATGGAGCGTGTGGCCGTCATGATCCGACATTCCGGCTGCCCCAGGTTCAGGCCCCGGCACAGGACCAGGGAGTGGGCGGATCGGGGAGGGGGCAGCGCGGCCGCACTCACCCGCCCGCCGACAGGCGCAGCTCCTCGATCTGGCTCTCCGCCAGCCGACCGCCATAGGTCGCCTGCAGGCTCTCCGGGGTGAAGGCCTCGGCGATCGGACCCTCGGCCTGCTTGCGCATGTTGATCAGCAGGACCCGGTCGAAATAGGCCGCGACCGTGGACAGATCGTGGTGCACGCAGACCACCGTCTTGCCCGCCGCCTTCAGGTCCTTCAGCACCGTGACGATCGCCAGCTCGGTCGCGGCGTCGACACCGGCGAACGGCTCGTCAAGCAGGTACAGTTCGGCATCCTGGGCCAGCGCGCGCGCCAGGAAGACCCGCTGCTGCTGGCCGCCGGAGAGCTGGCCGATCTGGCGGTCGGCGAAATCCTGCATGCCGACCCGTTCCAGGCAGGTGATCGCGCGGGCACGCTGCCGGGCGCCGGCGAAGCGGAACAGCCCGACCTCGCGGTACAGGCCCATGATGACCACGTCGATCACCCGCGCCGGGAAGTCCCAGTCGACCGAGGCGCGTTGGGGCACGTAGGCGACGTCGCGGCGCACATCCTTGAACGGGTGGGCGAAGAACCGGATCTCACCCGCCAGGCGCGGCACGATGCCAAGCGCGCCCTTGAGGAAGCTCGACTTGCCAGCGCCGTTCGGGCCGACGATTGCCGTCATGCTGCCGGCCGGAAACCGCGCGTCGACTGAGAAGACTGCCGGTTTGTCGCCGTAGGAGACGGTGAGGCCGTGCACCTCCAGCGGCGCGATCTCGGGATCGGGCGCGACCCGCCGGCCGTCGGAAGCGACCAGTTCGAGCAGGGCTTCAGGGATCATGCGTCACCTCACTCACGACCCGGCCGACAGCCGTCCCTGCATCCCGTGCTCGGGCGCCTCGCCGCCCAGGGCCCGGGCGATGCCGGTGACGTTGTGGTCGATCATGCCGATATACGTGCCTTCGTAGGTTCCGGACCGCCCCATGGCGTCGGAAAACAGCTCGCCGCCGATCGTGACCGTGTGGCCGCGCGCCGCCGCCCCCTCGGTCAGGGCGCGGATGTTGCGCTCGGAGACGGAGCTCTCGACGAACACCGCGGTGATGGCGCGGGTGACCAGGGTGTCGACCAGGTCCTCGATCCGCCGCAGCCCGGCTTCGGACTCGGTGGAGATGCCCTGAATGCCCATGACGTCGAAGCCGTAGGCGGCGCCGAAATAGTTGAAGGCGTCGTGGGCAGTGACCAGCACCCGGCTGCCCTCCGGCACGGAGGCGAGCCGCGCGCGCGCATACGCGCCGAGCGTGCCGATCTCCGCCAGGTGACGGTCGGCCCCGGCGGCATAGGCGTCCGCACCGTCCGGATCGACGGCGCTGAGCGCGTCCCGCACGCCGATCACGACGTGCTGCCAGAGGTCGGGGTCCATCCAGACATGCGGGTCGGCTTTGTCGGCGTAGTCGTCATGGGCGATCAGCCGGCCGGCCGGCACCGCCTCGCCAACCGCCACGACGCGGCGACGCTCGCCAAGATCGAGCAGGAACTCCTCGAGCTGCGCCTCCAGATACAGCCCGTGCCACAGCACGACGTCGGCGCGCAGCATCGCCGCGATGTCGCTGCGGGTCTGGCGATAGGCATGGGGGTCGACGCCGGGGCCCATCAGGGCGGTCACCTCGACTCGGTCGCCGCCGACCTGGCGGGCGGCATCGGCGATCATCGCCGTGGTGGCGACGACCGTGACCACGGGCGCGGCCCTCGCCGGTTCCGAGGCGCCAGTCGACAAGAGAACGGCGACGCCGATCGCGGCGGCCACCAGGGATTTCAACAGCTTGCGTCGTGTCGCCATGGATCCGTCTCGGTCAGGGGCGGCTGCGGATTGCAGCGACGTCTGACAAGAATTGGGATGCCTGTAAATGTTAGTCAAGCCTAAATTGCCAGAATATCTTTCCCGGCGTACTGTCCGCGCCAGAACCGGCGCCGAGGAGAAGGATGGCGGAAGACGAGCCTATTCGGTCGGTCGAGGACCACGCCCAGACCTTCAAGCGCCTGCGGGACGAGCATGCCCGCGAGGTGACGGAGGACTATGTCGAGATGATCGCCGACCTGATCGACCAGGACGGCGAGGCGCGGGCCGTGTCTCTGGCCGAGCGCTTCGGCGTCACGCCGGCGACGGTGAACAACACGGTCAAGCGCCTGGAGCGCGACGGCTACGTCACCAGCAAGCCGTACCGCGCGATCTTCCTGACCGACGAGGGTCGGGCGCTCGCCGAGCAGTGCAAGGAGCGCCATCGGCTGGTCTGCGAGTTCCTGATCGCCATCGGCGTCGACCGGGAGGTCGCCGAGGCCGATGCCGAGGGGATCGAGCACCATGTCAGCGAGGCGACGCTGTCGGTGTTCCGCGCCTTCGTCGAGCGTCAGGGCCACTAGGCGTCCCTTTGACCGGATCGTCGCCCGCCCCATGTTCCGGTGATCGCAAGCCAAGCCGGGTCGTAGCGTCGTGAGCGACACGTCCACCGCCAAGCCGGACCGCCAGGTCCACCCCCAGGACCGTCCGAAGGGCCGCGACCTTGCCGTGCTCCGCCGGATCATCGGCTTCGTGGCACCCTATCGCGGACGGGTCATCCTGGCGGTCGTCGCCCTGGTGACGACGGCGGCGGCATCACTTGCCGTCGGGCAGGGGCTCAAGATCCTGGTCGATGACGGCTTCGCCAGCGGTGATCCGGGCGCCCTCGACCGGGCGCTGGCGGCCCTGCTCGGCCTCGCGGTCGTCCTGTCCCTCGGCACCTTCGCCCGCTTCTATCTGGTGTCCTGGCTCGGCGAGCGGATCGTCGCCGATCTGCGCAACGCGGTGTTCGAACGGGTGATCGCCCTGCATCCGGGCTTCTTCGAGGTCACCCGCACCGGCGAGGTGCTGTCGCGGCTGACCACCGACACCACGCTGCTGCAGTCGATCATCGGCTCCAGCGCCTCGATGGCGCTACGCAACGCGCTGGCGCTGGTCGGCGGGATGATCATGCTGTTCATCACCAATGCCAAGCTGGCCGGCCTGCTGCTGGTCGTGGTGCCGGTGATCGTGGTGCCGATTCTGCTGATCGGCCGGCGGGTGCGGAAGCTGTCGCGCGACTCCCAGGACCGGGTCGCCGATGTCGGCGCCTTCGCCGAGGAGAGCTTCGCCGCGATCCGCACCGTGCAGGCCTTCACCCACGAGGCGGAGGACCGACGACGGTTCGGCGGCGACGTGGCCAACGCCTTCTCCGTCGCCATCCGCCGCGTGCGGCTGCGCGGCCTGTTGTCAGCCGTGGTGATCCTGCTGGTGTTCAGCTCGGTCGGGTTCGTTCTCTGGGTCGGCGGCAACGACGTGATGGCCGGTCGCATGACCGCCGGCGAGCTGACCGCCTTCGTGTTCTACGGGGTGATGGTCGCCTTCTCCGTCGGCATCATCTCGGAGGTCTATGGCGAACTGCTGCGCGCCGCCGGCGCGACCGAACGGCTGGTGGAGCTGCTGGAGGCGGAACCCGAGATCCGGGCGCCGGAGCGGCCCACGGCGCTGCCATCACCGCCGCAGGGCCGGGTGGCGTTCGAGCACGTCACCTTCCGCTATCCCTCGCGGCCGGACACCTCGGCGATCAACGGCCTGTCGCTCAGCGTGGCGCCCGGCGAGACCGTCGCGCTGGTCGGTCCGTCCGGGGCCGGCAAGACGACGGTGTTCCAGCTGCTTCTGCGGTTCTACGACCCGGCGGCCGGGCGTGTCTTGGTCGACGGGGTGGATGCCCGCGCCGCCGACCCGTCCGAGTTCCGCCGCCGCATCGCGCTCGTCTCGCAGGATCCGGTGGTGTTCGCGGCGAGCGCGATGGAGAACATTCGCTACGGCCGACCCGACGCCAGCGATGCGGAGGTCATCGCCGCCGCGCGCGACGCCGCCGCCCACGACTTCATCGCCGCGCTTCCCGAGGGGTACGACAGTTTCCTCGGCGAGAAGGGAGTGCGGCTGTCCGGCGGCGAGCGCCAGCGTATCTCCATCGCCCGCGCCCTGCTGCGCGATCCGGCGATCCTACTGCTGGACGAGGCCACGAGCGCGCTGGACGCGGAGAACGAACGGCTGGTCCAGAACGCCCTCAACCGCCTGATGCAGGGGCGCACGACCCTGGTCATCGCCCACCGGCTTGCCACCGTGGTCGAGGCCGACCGGATCTGTGTGATGGAGGCCGGGCGGATCGTCGCCGAGGGGCGCCACGGCGACTTGCTGGAGTCGTCCGATCTGTATAGCCGCCTCGCCGAGCTGCAGTTCGGGCAGCCGACGGTCGTCGCCGCGCAATGAGTCTGCGCGCTTACATCATCGCCGAGATCCTGGCACTGGTGATCGCCGTCGCCGCGATTGCCGGGTCCGTGTGGATGCTGGAACGGGCGAGCGCGGGCGTGACGGCGACCCACACGACCCTCGGGGCCACGCCGGTCACGGTGCATCGCCCCGCTGAGGGAGCGACCGGCCCGGCGGTGGTCATCGCCCACGGGTTCGCCGGGTCGCGGCAGATCATGCAGTCCTTTGCGCTGACCCTGGCGCAAAACGGCTATACCGCCGTCAGCTTCGACTTCGCGGGCCACGGCCGGCATCCCGAGCCGATGCGCGGCGATCTGCACGATCCCGCGGGCGCGACCCGCAACCTCCTGACCGAGCTCGAGGCCGTGATGGCCCATGCCCGCACGGTGGGAGCGGACAGGCGGCGGATCGCCCTGGTCGGGCATTCCATGGCCACCGACATCGTGATCCGGGCGGCCGGCCGCGATCCGGACGTGGCGGCGACCGTGGCGGTCTCCATGTCGTCGCCGGCTCTGACACCGGAGGTGCCGCGCAACCTGCTGGTTGTCGTCGGCGACTGGGAGAGCGCGCATCTGAAGCGGGAGGCGCTACGGGCGGTGTCGATGGTGCACGGCGCCGACGTGGCCGCCGGCGATACCCATGGCGATTGGGCCGCCGGCACGGCCCGCCGGGCCGTCTTCGCCGCCGGCGTCGAGCATGTGGGCGTGCTGTTCGCAGAGGACACGATGCGCGAGACCCTGGCCTGGCTCGACACGGCCTTCGGGCGATCCGGCGGCGGACCGGTGGCGGTGCGCGGGGGCTGGATCGTGCTGCTGATGGCGGGCATGGCCCTGGCGGCGTGGCCGCTGTCGCGACTGCTGCCGCGGGTGCGGGAGTTTCCGACCGGTGCGGCCGCGTCCTGGGGCGCCGTGCTGGTGGTCGCGGGCGTGCCTGCCGTGGCGACGCCGCTGCTTCTGTGGCCGGTCCCGACCGACTTCCTGGCGATGATCATCGGCGACTATCTGGTCGCGCATTTCGCGGTCTTCGGTCTGATCGCGGCGATCGCGCTGGAGGTTACCGGCGCCCGCACGCCCTGGGCCCTGCCGAGTTCCCGGGTGCTGATCGCGTCCGGTCTCGCCGCGGGCTTCGCGCTGGCCGCGCTGGCGCTGCCGCTGGACCGCTATTTCGCGTCCTTCGTCCCGCAGGGCGAGCGGATCGCCTTCGCGGCATTGCTGGCGGCGGCGGCGCTGCCGTATTTCCTGATTGATGACTGGATCGCCCGCGGCGGGCGGGGAACCTGGGCCAAGCTCCTGATCACGCGGCTGCTGCTCTTGGCTTCGCTCGGGGCGGCCGTCGCGCTCGACCGCGGGGAGCTGTTCTTCCTGATCATCCTACTGCCGATGATCGCGGCGTTCTTCCTGGTGTTCGGCGCCATGTCGGCCGTCGCCTACGCCCGCACCGGGCATCCGGGGCCGGGATCCGTGATGGCGGCGGCCGCGCTTGGCTGGGCGGTGGCGGTCACGTTCCCGGTTCTCGCCGGTTTCTAGTGCGAATCATGTCCAGACGTGATCGCCAACGATCGCGACTTGGCATGTGGATTTGCTCTATCTTATTGAAGATGAACATGATTCGCGTCTGAGTCGGTATCGCGAAGCGGTTCCATCGCAGACGATCATGCTCTAAGCGCCCGGGGCGGGATCAGCGATAGGCCTCGAGCAGGCGGATGGTCGCGGCATCGATCATCTGGTCGGTGTCGACGGCCACCCGGGCCGCCTCGTAGTCCTGATCCATGGCCAGCGACGCGGCGCCGTGCACGAAGGTCCATAGCAGGACGGACACCCGGCGGCTGTCATCCGCCTCGTCCGTGGACCCGAGATACCCCGCGACCTCGGAGATCAGCACATCGAAGCAGTTCTCGCCATGCTCCTTCACCGGCTTGTACTGCTTGATGTTCGGGTTGGAGCCGAACATCAGCTTGAAGGTGCCGGGGTTCGTCAGCGCGAACGAGACGTAGGTCTTGCCCATCTCGGCGATGCGGCGCACCGGGTCGTCGGGGTTGGCGTCGCGGGCGACGATCATCTGTTCCCGCAGGTCGTCGAACCCGGACTGGGCGACGGCACCGAGGATCTCGTGCTTGCTGGAGAAATGCTTGTAGGGCGCGGCGGTACTGACGCCGATCTCCTTGCAGGCCTCGGCCACGGAAAAGCCGCCGACGCCGTCGCGTTCCAGGAGCCGGCGCACCACCGGAATGAGCGCGCCCTCGAGATCGCCATGGTGATAGGTCGCCTTGCGGCGCAGGGAGGATGCTTTCGACATCCCGCCAATATAGGCCCGTCTCCCTTGACACGGAAGTTACTGTCTCTAACTTATGTTAACATCGCTTACTTCAAAGCCGGGAGCCCATCATGGATCAGCGTGAGGATCGCAAGGCGGGAGGCGTCGGCGACGCGGCGGCGCGGCCGGGAATCGGGCGACGGCTTGTCGTGATGGCGGGTGTCCTGGGCGGCGTCGCCGTGGCCGGCGGCCTGCTGGCGGCCGGCACGATCGCCCTGCACGCCCGGGCGGGGAACGGCGATCAGATTGCGACTCGGCCGCCGATCACCGTCCACACCGTGACGATCCAGCGCCAGGCGGACATCACACGCAACGAGGTCTATGTCGGCCGGATCGAGGCCGCCCGCCAGATCCATCTGGCGTTCGAGCGGCCGGGCACGGTGACCGATGTGCTGTTCGAGGAGGGCGATCGGGTCGCCGCCGGCGCGGTGGTGGCCCGGCTCGACACCGAGCTGCTCGAGGCCCGGCGCGCGGAACTGGTGGCCGAGCGCAAGGCGCTGGACGCGGATGTCGAGCTCGCCCGGCTGACGATGGGCCGGCAGAAGGAGTTGCAGAAGCTCGGCCATGCCAGCACGCAGCGCTTCGACGAGGCGCGGCTCAGCCACAGCCGGTCGCAGGCCGACCGCGCGCGGGTCGATGCCGCGATCCGCTCGGTTGACGTCGATCTCGGAAAATCGGTGCTGACCGCGCCGTTCGACGGTGAGGTGACGGCGCGGCTGTTGGACCAGGGCGCCGTGGTCTCGCTGGGCACGGCGGTGCTGAACCTGATCGAGAACGGCCGCCCGCAGGCCCGCGTCGGGCTGCCCGAGGCGGTCGCCGGTCGGCTTCGCACCGGAGACCCACTGACCGTCGAGAGCGCCGAGGGCACGATGACCGCGACGGTGGCCGCGGTGCGCGCCGATATCGACCCGCGCACCCGCACGCGCATCGTCCTGCTCGATCTGCCACGGGCGACCGCCGCCTTCGGCTCCGCCGTCCAGGTCGTCGTGCCGCGGCGGGTCGAGACGGCCGGTTTCTGGGTTCCGGTCTCGGCCCTGCGCGAAGGCAGGCGCGGTCTCTGGACCTTGACGACCGTGGTGCCGGGCGACACCGCTGCCACCGCTGGGTCCGAAAGCGTGGAGATCCTATTCCTAGAGGGCGACCGGGCATTCGTGCGCGGCTCGCTGGCGGACAGCGTCGAGATCGTGGCCGACGGCAACCACCGACTGGTGCCGGGCAGCCCGCTGACCCGCGCCGCCGGCGGCTGAGGGAGCTGGCGATGGAGACCCTGTTCTTTCGGGAACGGCGACTGACCGTTCTCGCCGTCCTGGTGCTGTTCGCCGCCGGCCTGTCCAGCTTCCTGACCATCGGACGTCAGGAGGACCCGACGATCACCAACCTGTTCGCCACGATCGTCACGCCCTATCCCGGTGCCGATCCGGCGCGGGTGGAAGCGCTGGTGACCGAGAAGATCGAGCAGGAACTGCGCGAGATCGCCGAGATCGACGTGATCGAATCCGTCTCCCGCGCCGGCCTGTCCAGCGTCACCGTGGAACTGTCGAAATTCATCACGGACGCGGAGATCGAACAGACCTGGTCGGAGATCCGCGACGCCCTGGCCGATGCGGCGGGAGCCTTTCCGGCGGGGGTGCCGGAGCCGAGCTTCGACAACGACCGCACCGGCGCGTTCAGCATGATCAGCGCCATCCTGCCGCGCCATGACGGCGTGTCGGCGGCCGTGCTGAGCCGGTTCTCCGAGGAGTTGGCGGACCGCCTGCGGGCGCTGAACGGCGCGAAGATCGTGCGCGATTTCGGCCGGCCGGTGGAGGAGGTCCTGGTAACCGTCGATCCGGTGCGCCTGGCCGATCTCGGCCTGACGGTGACGGAGGTGGCGGCGGCCATCGACCGGGCCGACGCCAAGGTCAGCGCCGGCAGGTTGCTCGGCACCAATACCGACATGCAGATCGAGATCTCCGGCGAGATCGACGGCATCGCCCGGATTCTAGACGTGCCGCTGACGACGTCCGGCGACGGCCTGGTCGTGCGGGTCGGCGACATCGCGACCGCCGCCAAGGGAGAGCGCGATCCGCCCGAAACCATCGCCCGGGTCGACGGCCGGCGGGCCGTGCTGGTCGCGGCCCGCATGGATGACGGGCTGCAGGTCGACGCCTGGATGGGCCGGGTCCGAGAGGTGCTGTCCGAGTTCGAGGCCGAACTGCCGGACGGGTTGGAGCACCGCCTTCTGTTCGACCAGAGCGGCTACACCGCCGACCGCCTCGGCGAGGTGGCGGTCAACATGGGGATCGGCGTGTCGCTGGTGGTCGGCGTGCTGCTGATCACCATGGGCGTGCGGGCGGCCCTGGTGGTGGCGGTGGTGCTGCCGCTGGTCAGCCTCGCCTCGATCGCCACCCTGAAGTTCATCGGCGTGCCGATCCACCAGATGTCGGTGACCGGCATGCGGGGGTCCTTTGCTTCGGGAGGGGATATCCCAACGTCGGCACCGGGGTGG
>Ga0207422_1004687_pt1 | contig 10895 bp, 7 predicted proteins | sample MarCyaLeptolynsp_FD_187757 | JGI IMG/M metagenome (GOLD analysis project Ga0207422, IMG submission 187757) | Marine cyanobacterial communities from Panama - species 1 Leptolyngbya sp. (SPAdes) | ecosystem: Environmental > Aquatic > Marine > Unclassified | place: Panama: Panama City | collected... | reverse complement strand
CGAGCATGTAAAAGTGGGTGCAGACGCAGACGTGCTGCGGCGATTCAATCAGATCCGTGCAAAAGCGCAGAAAGGACTTGATTTCGAGAGGCAGCACGGGCGTTGGACTCTCCTGAAACACCATCATCCAACTACGATTATGTTGAAAGAGCTCGGTCTCTACAAAACGTTATTTCAAGTTCCCGCTTAGTTGTCTTTGTATATCAATTTCATTTGTCGAAATCGCCTCTTCGATAGCTTGCGTATCCGTCAAGGTGACTGACAGGCCCCTGCCGGCTAAAAAGACACGTTGCAGGACGCCTCGTCGAAAGACCCCAAGTGCAATGTATCCACTTGGGAGAATAATTCCTTCAATTAAACCTATGTATTCAGAATCGTCCTCGAGTTCGAAGGACTCTTCAATGTGCTCAAACTCGCTGCCCTGTGGCAACTCCAGTATAACTTCCGAGCGATCGGGGTACTTTACTTCAACAAAAACTGTGCTCGGCTCGAAACATGTATAAATTGTAATTTTCATGAGATTCTCCTTTGGGTATGGGGTAATCTGGAATTCGATAAGGATTCGTTACTGCACCGGGCCTCAGTTCACATTGAAAGAACGGTGCTGAACTTGTTGCTGCGGATGCCAATGGAATAGGCTGCGCTATAGCTCGAATTGAGCGAATCATTGGTGTCGCCGCATAGGGAAGAGTGAATGAACGAACAGGTTTTGAGCTTGTCTGACGCGTTTGAACGGACCACCGTGCGTGTCGTGGCCCAAAAAATGGCGCGTTTGTCCGCGGGTCGCGCTCCTCGCGTGCTCGACTTATTTTCCGGCTGTGGCGGTTTGTCCCTTGGCTTTCAAGCGGCAGGATGCAGCATCGATGCTGCCGTAGAAAACGACCCAGTCGCAGCACGAACGCATGGGCTCAACTTTCACGATGGTAACGAGAAGCACTCCAAGGCACGTGACATTGAGGCTGAAACACCCGAGTCCTTGACACAGGACCTGGAGTTAGGATCCGCGGCAGCGGCGTTCGACATCGTCGTTGGTGGGCCTCCGTGCCAAGCTTTCGCTCGGGTAGGGCGGTCTAAACTGCGCGAGGTTGCAGACCATCCTGAAGCGTTCCGCCACGACCCTCGAGCGCGGCTGTATATTCGTTATCTCGATTTTGTCGCTGCCTGCGCTCCGCTTGCCGTGGTGATCGAGAATGTACCGGATATGCTCAATCATGGTGGGCACAATCTGGCAGAAGAAATTTCAGAGGTCCTTTCGGCACGTGGCTACACCTGCCGTTACACGCTGCTAAATGCTGCTTACTACGGTGTGCCTCAGATGCGCGAACGCATGTTCTTAATCGCACTGCGACGTGAATTTAATGCCGTCCCCACTTTCCCCAGCCCAACTCATTGGATCGATCTGCCTCCCGGTTATGAGGGGTCGCGAGCAGTTGCGTTGAAATTGCTGGGTGCTGATCTGCTGCGGGGGATAGATACTCACTATTGTGACCCTCCGGCAGCATCTTCCGGTTTGCCGGGCGCGATTAGTACCATTGATGCTATTGGTGACCTTCCGAAACTCCACGCACGCAGGTTACTTTCCGAGGGAAAACTTCGGCGCGGGATTCACCGATTTAAAGAGACTATTCCATACGAGAAACCGGCTTCTCTAACGAACTTTGCACGTCTCATGCGGCAATGGCCTGGGTTGAACGCACCGGATGGCATTGCGGACCACGTAATCAGATTTCTCCCGCGTGATTACTCCATCTTTGCGAGGTTGCAACCTGGCGACCAATATCCCGAAGCCCATAAGCTCGCCCGCGCTATGTTCGAAGAAGCTCTTGATCAGATTGACGCTGCCATGCGTCCTGAACCCGGATCTAACGCCTGGACTGAACTGTACAACAGTATAGTCCCCCCTTACGACCCTTCGAAATTTCCCAATAAATGGAGAAAGATGGAAGCCGACAAGCCGTCGAGGACTTTGCTGGCGCACCTTGGCAAGGATGGATACAGTCATATTCATTATGACAGTGATCAGGCCCGTACTATTTCTGTACGTGAGGCGGCGCGTCTTCAGTCCTTCCCGGATGGGTTCAAATTCTCCGGTACGATGAATCCGGCATTTCGCCAGATCGGCAATGCGGTTCCACCGCTTCTTGCACGTCAATTAGCCGAATCTATAGTTCATTCACTGTCGGCGAACCAGCAACCTGCGACTTCAGCGCAAGAAGGAAGTTAACGCGTGGGGCTTGGCAACGAGGTTATAATAGTCCGGTCGCTCAAGGATTCGGATTTGGGCTTGTTTGCCGTACACCGTCCTACTGCACGTAGCAAACAACGTGCGATAAACATCAACTCCAACTTAGCCGAAAAACTGGTATCACCCGAGATTTTTGCGACCGGTGGCGCCGAGTTCGATTGCATCTGTATGTTCGGAAGCGCCGCGGTGAGTGGAAAGAGATACATCGGAAAGGTCGGTAAAAATTGGCGGCTTGGCGGTCAGAAAATCGAAGGCGAGATTTTCTCCAACCTCGACAGCGCGGATTTCGCCCTTATCCGATCCCTAGAACACAACGATGGCACAACGCCGATCACGATAACCTTTATTAGCCGCAAGACTGATCGAGTGACGCATGCCGGCTTGTCCGCCATTGTCAGCAGGATCATGAAAGACAGCATGGCACTGTATGAGGTTGATTCAGACGGTTATTCGGATCTTGTGCCATACTGCGCTTCCCCATCCACGAGAGTGTCGAGCGCACAAACGAAGGATTCCAAAACAGTGGCGGCGGCGAGGATCCCGCCTATGCCACGAGATGAGTCTATTGCGGAACAAACATCTCCTCGAACCGTCCGTGAAAAAATTCGCAGTCCTCAGATGATGGAGCGGATGCTCAAGGCAGCAGCTGACCTGTCTGCACCCGCTCAGCTTCGGTTCATCGAAACGGTTGAGCGCTTAGCTTCCCAGTTACGCACCCTCCTTTTGGAAACCCGCGGCATCGTCAAAATTCCACATGATCACCAGCGCTTCTGGAAATCGGTATCGGGCCAGACAATTGGGTTCGTTGATGGTGGCCTTGCTAATTTGTCGATGCTTGGCTCCGCCCCAATTGCAGCGCGCGTGGGGGGGTATCTGGTACGCCCAGGTGACAAATCTCCAAACCGCGAAAAATTCTCGATGCTCAAATATCTCATCGATGACCTGTATGTGCATGCAGAAGGCGGTGTTTACGACGACATATTCCCAGATATGGGAGCATTGCGTGATGCTGCCCGGATAAGTATTGAATCCGCAGGCGTGGTGAAGATGCTACGCGATACCCCCGATATCTCTTGGGTTTTGCAGCATGGTTCGCTCGTCAACCCTGTGTCTCGGTATACAGATGTGATGGAAAACGGGAAAATCCGGCATCGGTTTCCAGACTTTTCGGATGCGGCATTGGGTGAATTGCTGCGACCCGAAGACTTGCCGCGTAAAGGACGTGATCGGAATTTCGTCAGCGTACATTTGCGTCAATTGCAAACGATGCGCGATGCAAACGCCGTCGTTTGTGGTGTCGTCGAACGGGAAGGCTCCACCTCTACTGTCTGCCGCGCATTGATCAGTGGTCTCTCCGACAGCGCAATTGCATCGCTTCTGCCTGACCCGCCTCAGCAATGGAAGAAATGGTTCCTCAATGCACTAGATCCGACTGATGATCCTGACAGCGAAGGTCAGCGCATAACGGATTCATTGCTTTTCCGGTGCGTTTTACAACCAGGTGAGGCACTCGTCCCCATTCTCATCGAGCGCAACGAGATACGGCGGGCACCGAAAGCATGGGCTGATCTGATCCAGCAATATCCGAAGCCACATGTGTCCTACGTGCAGGTGTCCGAATGGAGTGCTCCGTTCCGGCTGGAGATGTTCGAGAACCAGCTTATCGAATTCGAGCGAGCGGCTGCACTTGTCACACATTGCTCTTTGCTTTTGCCGCGGTATTCGTTCCCCGTTGGCCTCGATATTGCCGACAAGTTTGCAAGGGTGCCAAATTGGATGACACGTCCAGTAAATACGCATTCGACCGTGCAGGCATTGAAGGGAGCGTTGGAGTCAGGTGACACCGGGGCCTTTGACGCTCTGCGCCGCCTTCTGTGCGGCTCTGGGAGAGAGTGGCTTCTACGTCCAGGGATACACCGTTAGGGGGACTTATGAGCGCTATAGAGAGTTCAGGTTCAGTGGAAAACACATGGCACCCAGTTGGCACCGTCGTTGGCAATGCCGGCACCACTGAATTCACATTTATTCTTCGCCATAATCAGGCGCGCATGGGAGATATTGTTGCTCTTAATATGGAAGTGCCGGAAGGTATTGGAACCGACACTCGCCGCATTGCTGTATGGGCACGCATTACAAATATCCGCAGGTTTAATCCCTTCTTTCCGTTCGAGGCGGCCCAAGAGCTCGCAGGTGAAAACATTTCGCTAGAAGACACCGTGCTTTCCGGGACGCGGGATCAACTAGAAGCGGTCGCTCTAATTTTGGGCGCGACAAGCGAAACCGAGTTTTTGAAGCTCTTTCCACTCACATATCCGGTTAAACCTGCGTCAACCGTGTATCACCCTCCGGCAGAGGCCGTGCGGCAATTGCTCGTCGGGGGCAGGGATAACGGAAAGCAGGTAATGATTGGCAATTTGATTGCCCGTGAAGATGTCGATGTAACACTTACCGCTTCGCGTCTTGTTTCCCGTCATCTAGCAATACTGGCGATGACTGGTGGCGGTAAGACCGTTGCGGCCCGACGCATCATCCGAGAGTTGATAGGTCACGGATATCCGCTCGTCATATTGGATCCTCATGGAGATTATATTGGCCTGTCAAAGTGCCAAGACCTCCTCGCAGAAGAAGCGCCAGGCAGCACAATAAAGCTGTTCTACCCTGAGCTGTTAATTCAACAGGATGGGGAAGCTTTGATTACGAAACTGATTGCCCAAATGACAAGCGGACTTACAGAGGCGCAGCTTAGTTACATCACAGCTCTGTACGATCGCAAACAGGCACAAAATGCGGAGGCCGCCCTTGCCTATATAAACCGTCTTCTCGCGCAGACGGAAAAAGACATTCAGGGAAGCTCAGCGCCAGCGGGTGCCGGTACTGGCAACTGGAAGGGTACTGTTGGCGCGGTGCGACGCAGCTTACGGATTGTGCAAGATAAGCTGAAGCGGATGGAACGCTCCAGTGAGCAGATGCGCGCGAGCTCCAAACTGAAAGGTTTCGATTGGAAGTCTCTCCCCAATCCGTTTAGCCAGCCTGAAGAAATAGTCAGTCCCGGGCAAGTTTCGATTCTTTATCTCGGCGGCTACGATCATGTGACTCAATGCTCGATTGCCGCCATCACCCTCGAGGCACTTTTTGAGTTTCGGGCTAATCTGACCGACCGAATTGCGCCCTTCTTCACTGTCATCGAGGAAGCACACACATTCATTCCCTCCGCCCGAGAAGGTGGTACTCAGGATGCAGTTTCATTACCTGTCGTGCGCCGAATTATTACCGAAGGCCGAAAGTTCGGGACGGGGCTTATGTTAATTTCGCAACGGCCAAGCCGTTTGGATGAAACCATTGTTTCGCAATGCAATTCGTTCCTCATCTTGCGACTGGTCAATCCCCGAGATCAGACCTTTGTTCGTTCCATCATGGAGAACTTAACTGAGTCGGATTCACGTATGATACCGGGCTTTGGTCCGGGGCAGGGTATTGTGAGTGGTCAAGTCGTTCGTTTCCCGTTGGCCGTTCAGGTCAAAATGGATGATGACCTGCTTCTATCTGAAATCGGAGACGAAGATTTTTTCGAGCAGGTTGCACAGTGGAAGCCTGACACCAACAAGGGCACTCGCGAGAACATAAAAGCCTCAATGGCTGCGGTTGATTCAAAAAGAAAGCGCCGCAATGCACCCAAAAAACGATAGCAAAATAACGTGGTAGATGTCTTAAGCAGTAAACAGCGGCGTCACAATATGAGTCAGATACGTGGCCGCGACACAAAACCAGAGCTTATGGTTCGCAGATTGCTTCACGCATGTGGTTATCGTTTCAGATTACATTGCCGTGATTTGCCAGGGAAACCCGATCTCATCCTTCCGAAGTGGCGTACAGCCATTTTTGTGAATGGTTGTTTTTGGCACCGCCACGATTGCCGTTATTTTAAATTGCCGTCAACTCACCGAGAGTTTTGGGAACAAAAAATTTCTAAAAACGTTGAGCGGGATAAAATAGTTCAGGCTGCGTTGTTGAAGGATGGTTGGAGAGTGCTTGTCATCTGGGAGTGCGCTTTACGAGGTAAACAGAAACATACGCCCGAGCAGTTTATCAGCGAAGTTGAGAACTTTTTGGTTTCCGGAGAAACGCCAGCCTCTGAATTAAAAGGGAAATTTTCGTGAGTTCGGGAAAACCAAAACACTCCCAAGAAGCGCTCGTTTCGCGTGACGAGATGCCATTGTCGGTCTTGACAGATACCCAACTCATACAGTTGCGAGCAGCCGTTCAAGCAGAGATGAAGTTAAGGGGACTGGAGTGTGATGTTGGCCGTTTCGGAGAACAGCTAGCTATTTCGTACTTCAATGATACATCGCGATATCCGAACTTGTCTCATGCGCCAACCGGCACAAAAAACGTCGATGCGCTGTCTCGAGACGGCGAACGTTATTCGATCAAAACAATTTGTCGTGGTCGCAAGACTGGGACAGTTTATCCTGATCAGTTCGATGAAAACAAACAACTTTTTGAGAAGCTCTTAATCGTAAAGATCAATGACCGATGGGAGCTGGAACAGATTTTTCAGCTTACCTGGAAGCAGTTTGTGGAGGTCAGAGCCTGGGACAAACGGATGAATGCATGGTATGTCCCCTATACTGCGCGCGTTGTCCAAATCTCAAATAATATCGTGGAGCTTAGAAGTAATTATGATTAGTTTCTTTGATTTTTTGTATTAGTCTCGATTTTTCCTCTGTTGTCCAAGTTGGAGTATCTGAGCAATATTTTCCCGTTTTTAATGATTGTTTATCCGTTTTTCCGGTTTTGATATTTACATGTGTCGAAAGATTGGTGCGCATCGAATGAAGCTCATTCGATACGGATTTTAGGCCCCGTTCGCAACGGACCATACTGCGGACAGCGCTTACTTATGAATGGGGACAATCAAGAGCATAGGTCAGCGAACCAACAGCGGGGTACAGCTCAGTTCAATCCATTTCAACGTTAATTGAAAGTTTGAGCCGAGATGCTTCCTCTTTGGGCCAGGGCCTGTTTTGCGCTGCAATTCTGGCGGTCTAAGTTCTTGCTTCGTAGTCCCGGACGCTTACGTTCCTACTCATCGGCGGTGAGGATTTCGGCTCCGTCGATATGCTCCACATCTGCTGGCAGGAGGAGTACAACACGGATTGGACACTTGGGCATGAAAATGTCATCTCTCAAGAACGAACTCGCTCCTGGCATCAGTCTAGGGAGAGGGGCGGGGCGAACGAACTTGATCACCGCAAGGCGTTCTGCCGAGCCCGGATCGACTCCGACCAATCCGCTAGGGTCTTGATGTCGGCAAGGATGTCGTCGGGGGGCGGCACGGTGCCATCCCGAGCGCGCGACGGATCGTGCGCGTCCACGAGGTCACTGCACTTCTTGAAGTTCTTGCGAAATGTTTCAACATCCGCATCCTCTATGACCGTCACCCGTTTCAGGTTCTTGGTGTCGATATAGTCGCGATGGCGATGGATGACTCCGGCAAAGGCGACATCTTCCAGACCGCGCTCCCAAGTTGCCCGAAGCCGGTCATAGATTTTCACGGACGCGTCCCGGTAACCTTCTTCATCGTTCGTGTCATAAAGCTTTCGCGCCTCTCGAGCCGCTTTTTCCAGCTTATCAACTCGGTCGCGGATACTGGCATGCTGCCAAGGTAGGCCGTCTGTGACCATGCCCGTCCCGGCAGGCCCGCGCGACAGGCTCATGAGCTTCATGGGAACAGCCTCGCGGAGGGCCTTGTCGTGAAGATCGTTCACGAACACCATGTCGTGCGTGAAGACGATAATTTGGCGCGTAGCGGATTCTTCAACCAGTCGTTCCGCTACCTTCTCGCGCCATCGATGATCGAGTGACGTAACCGGATCGTCGAACACCAGCGCAGATTTGTGATGGGCCGTCGCCAGTTCGGTGAGGAACGCAGCGAGCGCGACGCAGGTTTGTTCGCCCTCGCTCAGGACCATGTGGATCTTGGCTCTCGGGTTGGCGAAGAGGCGCACTTGGTAGTTGGGGGAACCGTACTGCCCGCCTGAGCGCACGATTTCCACCCGTACTTTTTCCGCCGCGAGACGGACGATCTCCGACTGGAACCGGTCGCGCATTTTTGGGGTGATGACATGGTCAGCGATATCGTTGCCGAGCTTGGTAATGGCGTTGGTTGCGGTGTCTGCGGCGCAGGCGCGGACTATGCGAAGGTCATCGAGGCGTTTGACTTCCTTCTTTGCGGTTTCGAGCAGTTCGGCAACCGTCGCCCGGTCCCTCAGGGAGTCGCGCTCGAGGATCAGCCGGTCGCGGCCTTCAGCGTTGGCAGCTTCGTCAAGTTCCGCAGCGTAGGATTCCAGCGTGGCCGCCAGGGTCTCCAACTCCGCCTCTGGTGACGGCGAAAACGGCGGCAGAATCAGCGGGTCAACGTTCGAGAGGGCGTGAAGGCACTTCAGGCGGCGCAAATCTGCACTAGCGACGAAGCGCAAAATTCTCCTGGCAAGGCCGAAATTCTGGATGGCGATGTGCTGCCGTGCCTGCGCAATCACGCGCACGTCCAGCTGCCGTGAGGTGAACGCGGCTAGAGCCTCGGTATATTCCTGCTCGGCGCGCGCCGCTTGGAATTCCGCATCTGCGCGCACGAACGTCTCGAAGCTCCCCAGCCGGTCCCGGGCTACCGGATCCAGAGCTTGATGGCACAGAATGCAAGACTCGTCCCCGGTGGGCGGATAGGGCGCGCCGGGATAAGCCGTTTGTTCTGAATAGCGGCGTGCTGCCTCCCAAAGCGCCCGCCATGTTTCCCCGCCGACACCAGGAATAGAAAGATCATCAAAGGTCTCGCGCGCGGCAAGATCGGCTGCCGCCCGCTTGTCCCGTGCCGCGTCCGCCAACGCTTTCATCCTTGCTAGCTTTTCATCCGCGTAAGTGGCGGCAATCCTGTTCAGGATAGTAATCAACTGCCGTACATTGCCGGCAAAAAGCCTCTGTTCGGCGGCGGCATCCGCTGGGTTTTTCAGCAGGTCTTCGTCGAGACGTGCCAGCCGCGCCCGATCGTCGGCGGTTGTCTCCCCAAGTTTTTCAAGCGCGGCAAGATCGGTATTATGGCTCAATGCTGACATGATCGCGCCTACCGGCGTTGCCGGGTTCCATGTCGGCTTCTCGAAAACTGGGTCGCGGACCGCATTGAGCTGGGCTTCTTCAGCGCCCAGTTTCTGCTTTAGCGCCTGGCAGACAGCGGCGAGGTCGTCAGGAATATCCAGGCCAAAGGGCCTGAACGCCACTTCGTTTTTTCCCTGCACATGCACCGAGCCACAGTCCCGGTCGAAGACGCTGACAGCTGACAGCACCGAGTCCAGTTTGCCGTCGTCGGTCCAGTTGACAGGTAGCGCCGCCACTCCGTCCTTGAGAATTGAAAAGGTGCCTGTAGCCTTTCCGGCGGGGGGCGGGTTATACGCATCGGGCATAATCTCGCCTGCTTTGCGCGCGCGGCATGCACGTTTGAGCACGCGCCCGTAGCCGGATTTGCCGGACCCGTTCGGGCCATAAACTATTGTGAGTCCCCCCACTTCAAACGTTAGGTTCTGGCCGAGGGCAAGCTGGTTCACACCAGCGATATCTCTGACACCTGCCAGCGCTATCGACCCGCCACCTGCGGGAGCGGCTGGCAAATGCGCGGCTTCCAGGACGGTTGGTTCCACCGGAATACCATCCGCCCCATGCTCTTTCTTGCATAGGGCTAGAATGCTGTTCACTGCATCGTCATTAGGCGTTCCGTCCGCCACGATCCGGCGCAGGGCATCGCGTTGCCAAAGTGGGCGGTCAGCTGACCAGTGGAATATGGTTTCAAGGACTGTTTTGTTTGCGATCTTGTTCAAGCCATTCGCCTCATCGCACGATAAGTTTCGTTCTGCTTTTGTTCCTTAAGGTGTTGCCCGGACGCCCGAGAGCGTCCGGATTTCACGGTTTGCGCCACTTATTGGCCTAAATAGTCCATCCTATGCCGTCACGGACACTTCCGACTGAACCGTCAGCTGCAGCCGCTGGTCGCACCGCAGGTGTCGCATTTCAGGCAGGTGCCGTTGCGGACCATGGTGAAGTTTCCGCATTCGCCGCAGCTCTCACCTTCATACCCCTTCATGCGGGCCTGGGCGATCTGCTGGGCAGCTGTGGCGACCTGCGGGGCAGGGGCCGTGGTCGAAACTTCCACTGCTGCGGCAGCTTCCGTGCCGCGGGCGAAGGCCGTTGCAACAGCCGATACCTGGGCCGCCGGTGTGTTGGCCGTCTGGACCGAGATGGCTTCCGTGGTCTCACCGGCCGGTTCTCCGGCGCTTGACACCAGGCGGAACCGCTCGGTCTGGCCGCGGACGAGGCCGTGGGAAACGATCTGTCCGCTCTGGCCGCGGTCTTCGCCGGAAGACGTGCCTTCCCCGGTGCTGCCGAAGACTTCCGGCGGAACATGGGCAAGATCGTGACGGCCGAGATAGGACACCGCGAGCTCACGGAACACGTAGTCGAGGATCGACGTTGCGTTCTTGATGGCGTCGTTGCCCTGGACCATGCCGGCCGGCTCGAACTTGGTGAAGGTGAACGCGTCGACATATTCCTCAAGCGGAACACCGTATTGCAGGCCGAGCGAGACGGAGATGGCGAAGTTGTTGAT
>Ga0207422_1004686_pt1 | contig 10896 bp, 7 predicted proteins | sample MarCyaLeptolynsp_FD_187757 | JGI IMG/M metagenome (GOLD analysis project Ga0207422, IMG submission 187757) | Marine cyanobacterial communities from Panama - species 1 Leptolyngbya sp. (SPAdes) | ecosystem: Environmental > Aquatic > Marine > Unclassified | place: Panama: Panama City | collected... | reverse complement strand
ACATAACAAAGCTGCAGAATAATCAGGATTGGCAATATGACTATCTGGATGGCCAAAATCATGCATTGGCCGGGGCAAATCTGCAACGTCATCTGCAGGAAATTCTGGAAAATCATGAAGCAGAATTACTAAAGATGAATCTGACAGCACAGGACATTGATCAAGCAGAACGGGTTAGCCTCAATATCACCGCCCGCATGACATATGACATGCTGTTGAATACTATGCTGGCTCTTGAAAGTGACGATAAAATTCTGATCATCGATGGTCTGGATATTAAATCGACTGTTAATCAGAACCCAAGACCACGCCCCAATGCGCCGCCAATGTTACCCCTGTTGGTTTCCATGAATATCTATGGATTACTAAACCCTGATGTCTCACCATTTCAACAGGATGCATCATATGAATAAGTTATGGACAAACTGGCAGAAAACAGACAGTTTTTTGATGGTTGTTGTTGTGGTATTTTTTGGATGGCTGATTATTTCACTGATACCAGGTAACGATCATACATCCCTTGGCAACAAGACGTCTCAGAACCGACCTGATCAACAGCAAACGACGCTTCTCAGTTCAGCAGATTTAAATCGTTATCATAAATTGGCCCAACAATTTCCTTTGTATGAAACCATTGAACCCATCAAGGTAAAACCGACGACCAAAGCAAAAGTCCGTTCTGAAAAACTGCCCACCCTGAAAGGTATTATCCGGTCCGGCACAACCGTTCTGGCATTGCTGGAAACAGAAAATGGCGATCATCACCAGGCAACTGTTGGCGATAAGATCAATCAGTGGCAGGTAACAAACATTGACCACGGCATTGTTGAAATTCGCCGCCAGGACAAGGTTTATGCGTTAAACCTTTCAAGCGAATCTGTGCAGAAACAAGAAACAGGCACTTCAAAATCCCCCCGCAAATCCATAAAACAAGCCGTTCCACAACAGGCAAAATCTAAAAAAATTGCCAATGACAATCCAAAAGTGCGCAAATTCGGCAATTATTATTATGAAGATGTGGACGATTAAGATTCTGTAAGACCTGTGTCATAAATCTTCGCCATGCAAAGGGTTACGTGTTGATCTGAAAAAGACTAATCAGAAACGAGTATACCCATGAAGTACCGCATATATCGCCCGCTAAGTCTTCGTCTTACCAGCTTGATTTGTGTCCTGCTTATTCAGGGGTGTGCCCTGAACAATGATGAAAGCGGACCAACCACTTCCGCCATGAACAGGCTAGATTCTCTGCCACAAGGGAACAGTTCCATAGAGCAAGATAGCAGCATTGCCCTGAATAATGAAAATGATCAGGAACGCAAAGCGGTCATCAAGAAAGGTACCGGGCAAGTGGTGGCCAATCGTCTGCCCAGTATCCGTAAATGGAAAAATGGTGGCGATGGTGTGGATCTGAATTTCCAGAATGCTGATATTCGTTCAGTCGCCGACGCCATCTTTGGTAAAATCCTCGGCAAGGCTTATAGTGTGGACCCGGCCCTGAATGGTCGCATTACATTGCAAACCAGCCAAAGCCTGCCGCAAGAGGCCCTGTTGTTGGCGTTTGAAGGTGCCCTGGAAACCGTCGGCGGCCGTCTGGTATTCGACGGCGTGGCGTACCAGATTCAGTCTGCGGCCAGCGATAATTTATCCACCACACAAGTAGTGGGCCTGTCCAATAAAGAAATTCGTGCAGGATATGGAATCCATATTCTACCCGTGAAGCATGTATCAGCGACACGTATCGCTGAACTGATCGATCCTTTTATACCAGCCCGTGCAAAAGTGAGCATCGAAAGTCAGCGCAACCTGTTGATCATTGCCGGCACAGGACCGGAACGCATGAGCCTGATTGATATGGTCAGTGTTTTTGATGTGGACTGGATGAAAGGCATGTCCTATGCCCTGCTACCGTTAGAAGCGGCCAATGCTTCGGACGTGATCCGTGAACTGGATACGATCTTTGCAAACATTTCCGGGGAGACCAATAAACAGTCAGAGGGACAAAATGCTATTCGTTTTATGCCGGTGGAACGCATGAATGCCATCATGGTCATTGCGGTAAACCCTGAATTGCTAACCCGCACTCAGGAATGGATAGCCACATTGGATCAAGGGGGCCAAAGCGCCGGTAACCGGTTGTATGTTTATCGGGTTCAAAATGGCCGCGCCCGTGATCTGGCAATGGTCCTTGGCGGGATTTTTGGCGCGGAACAACGCAGCATAGGCGGGAATAGCAGTCCTTTGGCCCCGGGCCTCACCCCGGCTAATTTAAATGGGCAAAATAATGCGCGAAATAATGGCCAACGCACAAATAATAGCAATAACAACAATAACGGCGGTGTTTCAAATTTACAAAGTCTGGGGGTTGCGAGACAATCTGTCAGCGAACCGCAACTGAGTTTTGTAACAGAAAATATGCGCATCATTGCTGATGACAGAAACAATGCGCTGTTAATTATGGCTTCACAACAGGATTACCGGCTAATTAAATCCTCACTGAAACAGTTGGATATTGAACCGTTGCAGGTATTGATCGAAGCCACAGTCGCCGAGGTGGTTCTGAATGATCAGTTGTCCTATGGTCTGCAATGGTTTTTTCAATCCGGCGATTTTGACCTGACCCTATCCAGTGCTGATAATGGCACGGTCGCCAGCACCTTCCCGGGTTTTTCAGGCGTTTTTGATGACCCGGATGCCCGCATTGTGCTGGATGCCCTGAACAGTGTAACGGACGTGGAAATCGTCTCGTCACCCCAATTAATGGTGCTGAATAATCAAACAGCCACCTTGCGGGTTGGTGATGAAGTGCCCGTGCCTGTCCGTGGTGTCAGTGCCGTCACCCAGGATCCGGATGCACCCTTGGTCAATGAAATCGAATATCGTAATACCGGCGTGATCCTGCGCGTTACTCCGCGGGTTAATTCATCGGGTATGGTGTTGATTGACGTGGAACAGGAAGTTTCCAACGTGGTGGAAAGTGAAACAGATGGTATTCAAGCGCCCACCATCCAACAACGCCTGCTGGCCAGTACTGTGGCCGTCAAAAGCGGGGCAACCATTGCGTTGGGTGGACTTATTCAGGAACAACTGACCGAAACAGAATCCGGGCTGCCCGTCGTCAGCCAAATTCCAATCATGGGTAATCTGTTCAAACGTTCCGGCCTGAACAGCCGCCGTACAGAACTACTGGTGATGATCACACCACGAGTGATCGGTTCAGTCAAACAGGCCCAGGAAGTAACCCGCGAATTGCGCGAACGTATGAGCCGTATTGCACCACCACAAAATACCGCTCAAAATTAGAATGAATTGTAAAAATCTGTCCAAACAAAACGGTTTTGCTCTGGTGACAGTTTTATGGGCTGTGGGGCTGATCGCGGTGATCGCTTTGGTGATTCTGAAAACCAATATGCGGGACAGCTTAACGCTTTTATATGAGCAACAGGACCGTCAGGCCAAAGCCCTTGCCATTGGGGAAACCCAGCGCATGATGGCCAATATGATCGCCAGTGAGCCTGTTAAGTTCCATAAGGCGATTTCCCTTCAACATCAGGGGTTTGATATTCAGCATAATATCGTCATCACCCCGGAATCCGGACGGCTGGACATCAATCGGGCCGATGCACGATTTATCGAAGTGGTTTTGGAACAGCTGGGCTTACCTAAAACTGATGCGCGGGATATCAGCATCACAATTCGCCAAAACAATCATCCTGTATATGATCTAAGACAGCTGTCCTTGAGTGATGACCTTCTGGCAGAACTGGACAATCTGATCACATTTTATGGCCAGCGCACGGTTAAGATCAACGCCGCTGACAATATCCTTAAAGCCGCTTCAAGACGGTTATTGGAATCAGAAAAAGTGAATTTTCTTGATCAAACCCCTCTGCCGGATCAAGGCTGGACAGCAGGCCATTACCGCCTGAATCAAACTCTGACATTCCCGGATGAGCGTATTTTTCACTTTCGGTCGATCATCCGGTACCGGCCGGGTTTTGAAGACCCCGCTCAGCTGTTATTTCATCGCCAGGTTTATCCTTATTAATCAACTGAAGAAGCTGATCAACGCATATCTTTGACCGCGGGAAACACTGGTCACCTGATGTGCCATGGCACAGGAAAAGATCACAGCGGCTCCACGCGGAATATAAACCGGGTCTGTGGAATATTCAGGGAAGATCAGGTGCCCGCCTTCATATTCGCCTGTGTTCAAATTGATGGTCATGGCAAATTTCCGCTGGGCGGCATCGGGGGTCGTATTATCGCGATGTACGGCAAAATGACCACCGTCTTTGGCGTCATAACAACAGACTTTCATCTTTTCCATGGTTTGCGGCACGAAGTTATAAATCTGTTTCAGTTCCGGCCCCACACGGCGGGAAATCAATGCCATCAACCGCATAGATGTTTCCGGACAATCCAGATGCATGTCCTGACGAACTTTAAATTCAGGACGTACCTGCATTTGGATTTCACCATCCTGCTCCATATGGGACACTGAATTTGATGTTTCCGCATTTGCAAAACCGCTGATCAGGCTGTCACATTCCTGATTTGTTAAGGCGCGCGGTACAACCAATACCGGTACCGTTGGGCGGTTGGTGAACATGCTGGGCTTAAAAGTTTGTTCCAGAGCCATATCCAACGGCATCATGTCGCCTTCATAATTGATCCGCAGGGTGGTGTCCGTAGCGATCATGCGCGGTGAACGCAGGTCTTCCGGTTTTTCATGACCGGTAAAATGACGGAACAGAGCATGGTCTGTATCGGCCAGAACGATCCATTCATCCTTAATAAAATCCACTTTATCCTGCAATTCGTCCACGGGGCATGGGCAAATGATGATCGGTTTCAGACGTCTTTGATGGATATTAAAAATTAATCGGTTCAGGGCGGCAGCACAGGTATCGACCTGATCCCGCGTCAGGATCACCAGCAAGGCCCCTTCCCCACAACAAATGTCATAAAGCATTTGACCCTGGCCATATCGGTCCAGACGCACAAAGTTTGGTAACCGTTCACCGTCCAAAAGATGTTTTTCTGTCACTGTCGAAAAATAATTCATGATCCATACCCCTTAAAGCAGTAGAGGAGGCCAATATGGCCTCCTCCGCTTAATGTTTGATGACATTAATAAGACTGTCTGATGACAGTTGCTTATTTACCGACTGGTTTGTTTCTCAGGTTACGTACACCGATCAAGGATGGACGTGGTTCAGAACCGTTACCATTCGGGAAGTCAGATGTGGCATCACCCAGAATACCACCATCGCCTGGGTGCTGAATGTTCAGGAAGATGGTTTTATTATCTGGTGTGAATTCTGCACCACATGTTTCTGAATCAATCGGACCGCTCATGAACTGACGCAGGTAACCGCGGTTTGGACCAAATGTTGGCACCGCAAAAGTACCATTGTTTGTGCCCAAAGGCTGTCCACCGTCTGTTACAATCCACAGGTTACCTTTATTGTCGAAGCTGATGTTATCAGGGGCACCAATTGGCGCAACCAGATCAGCATAAGGGAAACCGGCGTAATATGTATCATCACGGTTCAGAGACTGTTCTGTTTCCAGGTCCACATCATTCAGATCTTCTTCCTGTGTGAGGTAACGACCAGCAGCAGACTGAGGATCACCACACAGCATGAACATATCCCATGTGAATGTCTCGGCTGTGTTGTCGTTGTTATCTTCAGTAATCTCAACGATATGACCCCAGCTGTTAACCGGACGCGGGTTTGGAATATCAGGGAATTCCTGAACATCACGGCCCTGACGGTCACCGATTGTGTTTTCTGTTTTACGACGTGTGTTGTTTGTACACGCAATATAAACTTTGCGCGTTACAGGGTTTGCTTCCACATCTTCCGGACGGTCCATCGGTGTGGCACCCAACAGGTCACCAGCACGACGGGCGTTGATCAGAACTTCACCCTGGTTGTCGAACTGAGGAATATCAGTACCTTCAACTGTGGCAGTTTGCAGAACTTCCTGGCTGTCATAATCCAGAGCCATCCACTCACCCGTACCGTCATCGTTGAATTTGGCAACATACAATGTACCGGTGTTCAACAGGTTACGGTTACGACGACGATCAGCTTTGATTTTCTTCGCAGAAACGAATTTGTAAACATATTCGAAGCGGGCATCGTCACCCATGTACACAACACAACGCTCGTCTTCGGCTTTGATTGTTGTGGCACATTCGTGCTTGAAACGACCCAGAGCTGTCAGTTTACGGGGTGTAGAAGCAGGATCATAAGGATCAACTTCACAAACCCAACCGAAACGGAATGGCTCGTTTGGCTCTTTGGCAACGTCGAAACGATCATCAAAGACTTCGAAGCCCAGGAAGCTTGTTTCGCGTGGCTCAAGACGACGGTGCATGTCCAGCAGTTTGATATCGGCCGGATCTTCTGATTCACCGATCGCAGCTTCCAAACCAGAATAGTTAGAGAATACGCCGTCTGTGTTTTCTTCTGCAGACAGATATGTACCCCATGGTGTGCCACCAGCAGCACAGTTGTTGTACGTCCCTTTGGAACGACGGCCAGTTGTGTTGGCTGTTGTTTTCAGGAAGTCATTGCCACGGGCCGGACCAACCAGAGCAAAGTTTGTGTCCATTGTAATACGACGGTTGAAACCAGAAGATTGAACCAGTTTCCACTGACCTTTTTTCTTTTCAATTTCAGCAACAGTAATACCGATTGTGTTACGGGCCCACTGGTCAGCATTCGGGAATGCTTCGAAATATGAAGCCATTGTTGGATACAGACGCTCACCAGCATCGTTTGTGTCAAACAGACCAGGATAAACCAGGTTGCTGTTGATATATTCGTGGTTCACGCAGATCAGGCCGTTTTTCTTGCCATTTGAATCAGGCGTTGGCATGGAGAAAAATTCAACCGCATCACAGTTATAACCGAACTGGTCACCTTGGTTTTTAGCACCAACTTTTGTCAGGTGCTCACCGCTCAGCAGATCTTCGTCTGTCATGTCTGGCACGAATGGGCTCAGAGATTGACCCCACTGCAGGATTGAGTACCACTCGTAACCTTCAGGTACGATCACTGTATCTTCGGAAGATCCTTCGATTGGATCGAATGTCAGGCTGTCTTTTTTAGAACCAGCTTCTGCATCAGTTGCCATCATAATAGTAGGCGCAGCAACAGCAGCCGTACCAGCAGCAACCGCAGCGGACCCCTTCATGAAGCTACGACGCTTCAGGCGTTTCGCCATCAACATACCAAAAGGTTCTGCTTTGTTGGAACGCTCGTCCAAAGGCATATCAACAGAAGCATCCATGTCATGGGCTTTTTCTGCCAGCTCTTCGGCAACTTCATTCATTTCAGTCGTCAATAGTTCGTCACGATCCAGGGCTTCTTCGCCGCGGATATCATCGATCTTATCCATAGCCAATCTCTCATTATATGGGTTTAAAAAATTATACTCTGAAACCAAAGCAAAACCTTAAGAATCGTCAATTTCCTTTGACCCGGAATCTAGGGCATTGCTTAAGTGAGAGAAAGCTAAAGGTGCAATATGACTCTCAAATAGATATAATATTAATGTTTCTTTAACCATTTGTGATCGGTTCAGGACAAGATATCCACAGGCTGGAACCAGAATGATCTGATCTGGTAATAATAATCACAAAACACAGCCAATTTATGGTGTTTTTGCCTCAAAATCCTGTGGATAACACTTAGAAAAATTTTAGAATATGCGAATATAATATCTGTAAAACCATACCCAAAGTTCGCACTGAAATCGCGCAATCAGGATTCGGTTTTTGATGGGGACTTGATCTGGTCTGCCAGATTGATTTTACCGCCTTTAAGGGCCTGGTTGGTTTTATTCTTTACGGCCAGGGCCTGTTCGCGCATTTGACGAATTTCTTGCATTTCGTCTTCGCTGATCAATTCATCTATCTGATCCGTCACCTGTTCTTTCAAATCACGCACCTGGCCCCATATCTTCCCAAGGCTGCGTAAGGCCTTGGGCAATTCACGCGGACCAATCACAATGATGGCGAGGATCGCCACCATAAAAAGTTCTATTGCACCAATATCAAACATTTTGCAGGCAAAAAGTGATGTTATGCTTCAGATTTATCAGAAACGACTTTGTCAGAAGATGCCAAGGCTGCTTCTTCTTTCTTTTCCGGTGCCATTTCTTTTTTGAAAGATGTAATGCCCTTTGCAATATCACCCATCAACTCAGGAATGCGCCCACGGCCAAAAAACAAAATTGCCAACAACGCCACAATTGCAATCTGCCAAAAACTAATCGACATGTCATATGTTCCTTATAATCTGAATATGTTGCTGAGTCCTATCAGAATATTATGACACTTCGACGACTCTGTTAAAATCAAAATCTCTTCATTGCGAAAGTATGCAAAGCCATGATTGCTTTTTAGATAGGTATTCCCAAAACCTAATACCATGACATAATGTGAGTCATGGTTCTGTTGTGTCTGCTGTTTGAAAATATACGCAATAACCGCCCGAAGTGGCGGGTCATTGTGATTCAAACTGGGAGGGACAATTAATGAATACTATCTCAAAACTACTTTGCAGCAGCGCCTTAGGATTATTATTCACGCAAGTGAGCGTGGCACAGGATGCAACGGAAACCGCAACTGAAGATACAGGTGAGACGCTCCTGACAGAGATCGTTGTCACCGGCATTCGGGGAAGTCTCGAAAATGCGATCGCAGCAAAACGCTCCGCCGCAAATGTTGTGGACGGCATTTCCGCTGAAGATATTGGCAAATTTCCTGATGAAAACCTTGCGGAGTCTATCCAGAGAATTACCGGCGTTTCCATCTCACGGGATAATGGTGAAGGATCCCGTGTGAGTGTGCGTGGCCTGTCACCGGATCTGACCCGTGTGACCCTGAACGGACAATCCATTGCTTCCGGTACAGGTGGCCGCGACTTTGATTTTCAGGTCATTTCCTCAGATATTGTTGGCGCCATCCAGGTCATCAAAAGCCCGACTGCTGACCTTGACGAAGGTGGTGTCGGCGGCACGATAAATATCGACACGCCCAAGCCACTTGATCTTGGTGACACCGTCATCGCCGGTTCCGTTAAATTGAACTACGAAGACCTTTCCGGGGAACTGACACCCAGAATTTCTGGTACCTACAGCACCACATTTGATGACGATAAAGCCGGTTTTCTGATTTCAGCTTCTTATCAGAAACGCAGCCTCAGACAGGATTCCCTGAACATCAACGGCTGGACATCAGACCCTGATCAGGACGCCAATATCGACGAATTTGATGTAAACGGTAATCTTGTAGTCACTGCCGAAGAATCCGACTTAAATGGCGATGGGGTCCCTAACGACATTTTCGCACCAAGGAATGTGCGCATCGGCATATTCGAGCAAACCCGTGAGCGTGTTGGTTTTAATTCGGCATTCCAATATCAGTTAGCGGATGATCTGGAATTCCTCCTCGAAGGATCTTACACAAGATTTACCATCGAAGGAGAAGCCCAAGAGATTCCAATGCGGCTATTCCGTAGCCGAACACGAAACGGCGTTCCCGCATACACAAATATTGTTCTGGAGGGTGATACCATCGTTTCTGCGGACCTGAATGACCCTGAAATCCGGATCCGCCAAAAGATCGAAGATATCGTTTCAGATACATTTGCCATTAACACAGGCCTGGAATGGACGCCGGACGACTGGATCATAAAAGTCAAAGCCGGTTACACCAAAGCTGAACGTGATCTGGAACGTTTTGAAATGTCGTGGCAGGATCGCTTCGCAACCAGTTTTAATGTTCTGGGTTCAGATCCAACTGATTTCACAATCATGCCCGGTGTCGACCTGGATGATCATACACAGTTCGGCTTTGACCGTCTGAATGTGGAACCTGAACAGGTTCAGGACGAACAATATTCCTTACAGGCTGATTTCGAATATAACATCGATTCTGGCATTCTTACTTCTGTAAAATTTGGGGCAAAATATAAGTCCCGTGAAAATGTCTTTGATGTGCAATTTGACCGGTTCCGTGGCGGCGCGTTCAATGACCTAAACTTCATCGATTATGCCATCGATTTTCCGGGCGATGATTTTCTGAGCGGCTTTGATGGTGTTGCCGATACCTTCGCGGCGGCCAATCCGGACGATGTGCTTGCGGCACTTGAAGGTGTCAATGGCGGCCCGGCGGAACCAGAACAGTTGGTGCTTGAAAGTGGTGACGTCAAAGAAGACGTGTTCGCCGGGTATGCGATGCTTAACCTGGCAGGGGATCTGGGTGACATGCCCTTCCGTGCCAACTTTGGTGCACGGGTTGTCAACACTGATCAGACAACCAACGGCTCTCAAGCGGCAGATGAAGACGGCGCTGATCCTGTCGCAATCACCGACGATCGAAGCTACACAGATGTTCTGATCAGCGGAAACTTCAGTCTCGACCTGACGGATGAAGTGGTGCTGAGATTGGCTGGTGCCAATGTCATGACACGGCCGACGTTGTCCGACCTGCGCCTCAGCAGAATTGTCAATGAAAGTCAGCAAACAGCTTTCTTCTCCAACCCCGGCCTTGATCCTTTCCGGGCGATTCAGTTTGATGCTTCTCTGGAATGGTATTTCTCAAAAGGCGGTCTTTTCTCGGTTGCTTTCTTCTACAAGGATGTGGAAAGTTTCATTACCCAGATTACTGAAACCGGTGTTGACATTGGTCTGGATGTGACCGGCCCTGTTGCCGGTGTGCCGGATGGCATCAATGATCCGTTCATTGTCACCCGTGTGGTAAACGGTGATGGCGCCGAGATCAAAGGGGTGGAAGTCTCCCTTCAGGGTAACTTCGATTTTCTACCCGCGCCTTTTAATAATTTCGGCGCAGTTGCGAACTATACCTATACC
>Ga0207422_1004682_pt1 | contig 10907 bp, 5 predicted proteins | sample MarCyaLeptolynsp_FD_187757 | JGI IMG/M metagenome (GOLD analysis project Ga0207422, IMG submission 187757) | Marine cyanobacterial communities from Panama - species 1 Leptolyngbya sp. (SPAdes) | ecosystem: Environmental > Aquatic > Marine > Unclassified | place: Panama: Panama City | collected... | reverse complement strand
CATATCGCATTGGGCTCTTCACTGAGATGATTGGTGGTCATCAGACCTATATGCATGACGAGTCATCGCAACCGATTGCGTGGTGCGACTCCGAAAAAGTAACTGGCTAGACGGCCAGTACCGTCGAAAAATACAGCTGACAGACAGAATTTGTGCGCTAGTCTTCTCATCGGAGAGATGAGAGGCGCTTATTCTGAAAATTGCATTTGGTTCGCGATCTGCCGCTGCCGCGGCATTATTGGCCATTCCAAGCTTGGGCTTGACCCAATCATTGGCTGCTCAAGAGGTCGCAAGCGAAGCCGCACCCACCCGCGACGACAGTGCAGCTGTGTGGGCATTCCAAACAAGCGATTTGCCGGTTGATCCGGCGTTTGTGTTTGGCCAGCTCGACAACGGGATGCGCTTTATTTTGCGAGAGAATGCCACTCCCGAAGGGACCGCCCTGGTCCGACTTTATGTTGGAGCAGGCTCACTCGATGAAACCGACCAAGAGCGCGGACTTGCCCATTTTCTTGAGCATATGGCTTTCAACGGTACGACCAACATACCTGAAGGTGAAATGGTCAAACTGCTCGAACGGGAGGGGCTGGCTTTTGGAGCCGATACCAACGCCTCAACGGGTTTCGACGCCACCACCTATATGCTCAATTTGCCGCGCAATGATGAGGATTTGCTTGATACAGCTCTGATGCTGATGCGAGAGACGGCGAGCGAGATAACGATCGCACCGGATGCGGTCGAGCGGGAGCGCGGGATCATTCTCGCTGAAAGGCGTGATCGCAGAAACTACTCGTACAAGGAAACCGAGGATCGATTGGCGTTCACAGCGCCCGGAGCGCGATTCGTTGATCGGCTTCCGATCGGAACACTAGAGACAATTGAGTCCGCCACATCAGAAGATTTGCGAGGCTTTTACGAGCGCAACTACGTTCCAGCCAACACGGTTCTGGTCATCGTCGGTGATTTTCCAACCGACCTGATGGAGCGCAAGATCCGCGAGCGGTTCGAAAGCTGGCGTTCCGGTTCCATGCCTCCAGAGCCCGTAACTGGACCTGTCGATGTGAAAAGAACCAGCTCGACTGACATTTATGTCGACCCAGCACTGAATGAACGGGTCACAATCACGCGACAATCGCTTTGGATCGAGCGACCAGACACCATTGCCAACCGCAAAGCCAGTGTGCTGCAATCGATTGGCTACGGCATTATCAATCGGCGCCTGGCGGCCATCGCCCGCAGCGAAGGCGCACCGTTCCGCAGTGCTGGGTTTGGAACAAGCAGCGTCTTCGAAGATGCGCGTTCGACCAACATTGTTGTCGACACTGCTGACGGTGAATGGAGTGAAGGCGTAAAAGCCGCGGTCGCCGAGGTGCGGAGAGCCTTGTGGTTCGGCTTCACCGAAACCGAAATCGCTGAGCAAATCGCCCGGCTAAGGACCTCACTTGAGAACTCTGTCCGCGCAAGCGAGACCCGTTCCAATGGAGCGCTCGTAGGCGCTGCTTTGAACTTGGTTGCGAGTGAAAGTGTGCCAACTACACCAGAGAGCGGCCTCGCCAGATTTGAAAGTTATGTTGATGAAATTACACCGCAAGCGGCCTTGGCTGCGGTTAGGGATGACGCAATCGATCTCACGGATCCGTTGATCCGTTTTCGCGGGAGAATAGCTCCAGCTGGAGGCGAAGTTGCCCTGCGCAGCGCGTGGAATGAGGCTTTGGCGATCGAATTGACTCCGCCACAGGACAACGGCCCAGTTTCATTCGCCTACACCGATTTCGGGCCAGCCGGTCGAATAATTTCAGACTCCACAGATGATCGGTTTGACTTCCGCTTGGTGACCTTCGCAAACGGGGTGAAGCTCAACCTCAAGCAGAGCGATATCCGCAAGAACCAGGTTCGGTTTGCGTTAACGCTCGATGGTGGAAGTCTGCTCAACACAGTCGAAGATCCGCTGAAGACCGCGCTCGCCAGCTCGCTCACTTTGGGCGGTCTCGGCAAGCATTCACAAGATGAGCTTGAGACGATATTGGCAGGCCGCGATGTACGATTGTCGTTCCGATCTTCGTCCGATCACTTCAGACTCGGCGGCACCACCAGCCCAGATGATCTTGAATTACAAATGCAATTGCTGGCAGCAGCCCTAACCGACCCAGGGTACCGCAAGGAAGGCGAGGAACGCTATGCGAGGAGCGTCGAGAACTGGTTTGCCAGTCTGGATGCAACGCCCGCCGGCGCCCTAAACCGCCGCATTGGCGCCATCCTCTCGGACAACAATCCTCGCTTCAGTGTCCAGCCGAAAGAAGCTTATCTCGCGCGAAACTTCGAGAAATTGCGGGAGGATATTGGTGACCGCCTCGCCAATGGTGCCATTGAACTCGCCTTAGTGGGCGATTTTGATCCTGACGCCGCTATTGCTGCCGTGGCCAAGACCCTTGCTGCGTTGCCGGCGCGCGAGACAGAATTCCAAACCCGTGCCGAAGCGCGAACCCGCTCTTTCACAAAGCAGCGGGGCTTGATTGAACTTACGCACAATGGAGAGCCCGACCAAGCACTCGTGCGGTTAACATGGCCAACAACTGACGACAGCGATCTGTCTGAAACGCTGCGATTGGCATTGCTCAATCGCGTCGTCCGGATCAAGTTGCAGGAAGGACTCCGCGAAGCTCTCGGCCAGGCATACTCACCAACTTCGAGCAGCAATCCCAGCGGGGTTTACGAAGGTTATGGCACATTCGCGTTGGCTGCCTCCGTCGATGTCGCAGAGATTGAGCTCACTCGAGCGGCCATCAAGATGATGCTCGGCGATCTGCGGGAGAATGGCATCAACAAGGATCTTCTCAATCGGGCGCGGCAGCCCGTGCTCGAAACTTATGACAATTTGCTCAAGTCGCTCGGTGGCTGGATGAGCCTTGCGGACAACGCGCAAAGCGAAGCCGACCGGCTAGAAAGGTTCTTCGCGGCACCCGCGGTAATCACTTCGATCACTCCGGCGGAGATACTCGAGACTGCGCGCCGATACCTAGACCCTGAAATGGCGGTGGAAATTGTCGTCGTTCCGGCGGCCAGCACGACAATTGCCGCGGGCGAAGAAGGTCCGAAAAAAGAAAAGGGGCCGGCAGCCTAATTGCTGCTGACCCCTTATTCCAAGCGCAAGAGCGCTGTTTGAAACCGATCGGTCAGTACCCGAAATTGAACGAGAGTCCGATTATTCTGGGATCATTCACGAAGGCCGTGTTGTTGTTGAAATCGATCACGCCCTGCACGTTGTCCTCATTCGTGAGGTTGCGCGCAAAAGCCGCAACCTCCCAGACTCCGTTCCCACCGGAATAGCCAATCTTCAAGCCGCCCTCGATACGGTTGTCAGCGTTGAATTCCAGGCTTTCGTAGAGCAGGAAGTTGGTGTCGCCGAGGAAGGTCCAATCGGTGAAGATGAAGAACTCACCGCTGTTCCCGACTGGAAGGCTGTACCGCGCGGTAAAGTCGCCACTCCATTCAGGCGCGTTCGGAAATGGGTTGCCGTCAACCAGCGCCCGCGTACTGCCGTTGATAACGGTGGTCGGGTCAGTCACCGTACATTGTGCGCAGATCCCGACAGCAAGATTGCTATCGTTGAGCTTAGTGTCGTTGTAAGCAAGACCAAGTGTGAAGGTCAGATTGGGCGTGGGCTGAAAGGCTGTATCGAACTCAAAGCCCCATGCCTCAGCTTCGTTCGCATTGATTAGCTGGACGAAATTGCCCCCACCGCCGACAGCTGTGAGCTGTGGATCGTCGACCGTATAATAGAACACCGCACCGTTGATGCGGACCGTACGATCAGCAAACTCGCCTTTGAAGCCTGCCTCATACGACATGATCGTCTCGGACTGAGCAACCGAAGGTGGCTGGAAGAACGCAACGTCACGGCCTTGGATTGTCGGCGCGCGGAAGCCATTTGCTACCTTACCATAAAGGCTGACCTCTTCGTCGATATCGCCAAATACGGCAATATCCCAGCTCAACCGATCATCCTGAACCGAAACAGGCTGCGGCGCCGAGCCGGAGACAACAATGAAGCCTTTCTCGTCATCAGTGAAGCGGATACCGGCCGTTACACGCACTGCATCGTTGAACGCGTAGGTTCCCTGACCGAAAACTGCCCATGCTTGGTTGGTGTGGTTGACGGTAACTGGCGGCGGAAATCCGAAACCGACTGTTGAAACATCGAAGTCGCTGTCGAAGAAGAAGGCTCCAACCTGCCATTCAAATGGACCATCGGTGTCGGAAGCGAGGCGTATCTCTTGAGTGATCTGAGCCAGATCAATCGAATCCTGCGTATCCGCCGGGAACGGGATAAATCCAGGACCGGTGACCAGGTTTCCGCCGTCAATATCTCCACGGCTCGAACCTTCGCTCTCCCAATAGCCAGTGATCGAGGTCAAGGTCATTCCAGGGCCTTCAACCTCAAGCTTCAGCGAAGCGCCGAACTGCTCGTACTGTGCAACATTGCCGCCGCCAGCATCGAAAAATACGGTGTCACGGTCATAATTGCCATTGAGTTGATTGTTGCCTGGCCCCAGAATGTTCGCGCGGAACAAAGTCGAGGTGCCGTCGAGATCACGGTATTGGACGCTGGCCAAAGCAGAAACTGTATCGCTGGGCGTAAACAGCAACTGGCCGCGCGCCGCAAAGTCTTCAAAGCCGCCAAGCACATTGTCGTTACCGGAGAAGGCGTTGTCGATCCAATCGTCCCGGCTTTGGTGCTGTGCCGACACGCGAATGGCGAGCTTATCTTCTACAATCGTGCCACCAAGAGCGCCATTCAAGTTGATCGAGCCATACGATCCTATCGAAATTCCGCCTTTTACGCTGGTTTCAAAATCGGGCTTGACGGTATCAACCTTAACGATACCGGCGGTCGTATTGCGGCCAAACAGAGTCCCTTGCGGCCCACGCAGAACCTCGATGCGCTCCACATCAAAGATCGGGAAGCTCTTGAGCGTGACGTTTTCCATCACGATATCGTCCATGACGACTGAAACCGGCTGCGAGGCAGCCAGATCAAAATCGGTGTTACCAAGGCCACGAATGTAAAAACGAGGCGCTGCCCGCCCGTTCGAACTCTCGACATTGAGACCAGGTACCTGCCCGGCCAAAACGGTGTTGTCAGCGCCCGCAGAGAAGATTGTCTCGACCCGGCCCTGATCAATCACGCCTGCAGAGACGGCAACATCCTGAAGGTTTTCCTCGCGTCGGTTTGCTGTGACAATGATCGAAGGCAATTGCCCGTCATCATTGGAAACTTCATCATTACCTTGTGCTAAGGCTGGAGCAGCGAAACCGAAAGCTGCAACGGATAGAATGGTAGTGCTAGCCAAGCCTGTGCGGGTAGCCAGAGTGCGTAAAGACATAAGCGGATCCTTGATCTGGTCGCTGATGAAACGGGAGGGGTTAGACTTTGCGGACTGACAGACTCGTCCGATTCGGGCGAATCTTACTCGGGCGCACAGTTGCCTTTGAAAGCGATTTCGGTCGATCTATAGGCGATTGTTGCGCTGGTGCTACAGTGTGCTTTCTCAACTCGATCTCATTTCCGTGGGAAGCGGAACACTCCTGATTGCGTCGACAGGCGCAGTCGCTATAGGCTTGCGCCCTGCCAAGCGGCCTCATGACAACGGCCGGCACGCACAGCTCGAGGTCCACTATGAAAGTACGCATCCTAGTTCGCTTGAAACCTGGGGTCCTCGACCCGCAAGGTCGTGCGGTCCATCATGCTCTTGACGGTCTTGGGTTCAACGAAGTTGCCGACGTCCGTATCGGTCGATTGATCGAGCTCGATGTCGCTGATGGCACAAGCGATGAAACACTCACAGTAATGTGCGAGAAGTTGCTGGCCAATACCGTGATCGAGGATTTCGTGGTCGAAAGCCGCGAGCCGAGCGCGGCAGGAGCGGCATCGTGAGCTTCAAGGCTGCGGTCATCACTTTCCCAGGCTCAAACTGCGATCGTGACATGGCGGTTGCGATCGAGTCTGTGACCGGATCGGCCCCCATTCGCCAATGGCACGGTGAAGCTGATCTCCCGCGGAACCTTGACTTTATCGCGCTGCCTGGTGGATTTTCGTACGGTGATTACCTGCGATGCGGAGCGATGTCGGCCAACAGCCCTATCATGCGAGCCGTTGTCGATGCGGCTGTTCGCGGCACTCCGGTGCTGGGCGTCTGCAATGGTTTCCAGATCCTCACAGAGGCTGGCTTGCTGCCCGGTGCTTTGATGCGCAACGCGAGCCAGAATTTTGTATGTCGAACAGTCTCCTTGTCGGTCGAAAACAACCAGTCGATCTTCACCTCGCAATACGAGGCCAATGAAACTGTGCGCATTCCGGTTGCCCATCATGATGGCAATTTCTTTGCTGACGATGAGACCTTGGACAAACTTGAAGCAGAGGGACGGATCGCATTTCGCTATCAAGAACCCTGCAATGGATCGCGCAATGACGTTGCCGGGATTCTCAATGCGGCCGGGAATGTCCTGGGGATGATGCCGCATCCAGAACGAGCGATCGAGGACGCAGCGGTTCCAGCCCTAGGTGGGACAGATGGCCGGCGACTGTTTGAGAGCGTTTTCAGCGCTTTGATCGACGCCTAAGCAGATTGACGACTTTGGCGCATGAACAAGCGGCGCGCTTCTTCATTGGTCATTGGGCGACCAAAGTAATAGCCTTGAATCTTGTCGCAACCCAGATTGCGGATCAGGTCTGCTTCTTCTGGTGTTTCCACACCTTCGGCAGTTGTTGTCATGTCCAGGCTCTTGGCCATTGCAACCACAGCGTTGATAATCGCAAGGCTTTCCGAGCTGTTTTGAGCTGCACCCTGAACAAATGAGCGGTCGACCTTGATCGTCGAGAACCGCAGCTTCCGCAAGTATCCGAGCGACGAGTAGCCTGTGCCGAAGTCGTCCAAAGCGACACTGCAACCCAGCGCCATCACTTTCTCAAGTGCGCTGCGCGCGATGCTTGCATCACGCATGAAGATGCTCTCCGTCACTTCGATTTCGAGACGCTCTGGACGCAAACCGCTGTGCGCAAGCGCATCCACCACGTCCTGACTGAACTCGGGTTCAAGCAATTGCTCTGGCGAAACGTTCACGTTGACCTTCACATTCTCAGGCCAGGATCGCGCTTCCATGCAGGCTTGGCGCATAACCCATTTTCCGATTGGAACAATCAACCGTGTGTCTTCAGCAAGCGGGATGAATTTGCCGGGACTTACGAACCCATGCTCTTCGCTATTCCAGCGAACAAGTGCTTCGAAGCTCACCACATTCTCGCTGCGCGCGTCGACCACAGGCTGGTAGTGAAGCACCAACTCTTCGCGGCCAAGCGCGCTGCGGAGGGACACCTCAAGTTGGCGACGCTCCTCGGCGGAAGCATGCAGAACTGGTTCGAATTGGAAGTGCTCGCCGCCGCCGGCATCTTTGGCGCGATAAAGCGCCAGGTCGGCATTTCGCATGAGCTCTTCAACGGTTTTACCATCTCGCGGCCCGATCGCAGACCCAATACTGGCCCCCACATAAAGGGTATGTTGATCCACCTGGTAGGGCTCAGAAAGGCTGTCGATGACTTGCCGCGCCAGCCGCTTGATAACTTCAGTATCCGAGGCATCTTGGATGACAATCGCGAACTCATCGCCACCCAGTCGCCCGCACATCTGGCCTTCACCCATCAGGGCCTGCAAGCGCGCCGATACCTGTGCCAGCATCTTGTCACCGGTCATGTGACCGAGCGAGTCGTTGACGGCTTTGAATCGGTCCAGGTCAACCATCAATAGAGCACAACGCGTGCGCCACTGGCTGGAATATTGCAGCGCGTCCCCGAGCGCTTCGTTGAGCATTAGCCGGTTAGGGAGTGAAGTCAGCGTATCGTATCGAGCAAGGTAAGCGATCTTTTCGGACGACGCTCGAGCCTCCGTCACGTCAGACCCAACGCCACGGAAGCCGACAAACCTGCCCCGCTCATCGCGCATCGGGGTTCCCGACAACTCCCACCAGCGTCCCTCGCCCTTGATCTTAACGCGGACCAGGAGGTTCGAGAAATTTTCACGACGCTTCAGCCGTTCGGCCAGGTCGTGAAGGCTTGCCGGGAATTGCCCCTCTTCCCAGCTGGAACCTGCGACCAGCTCTAGCAATGGCTTGCCCTCAGCCTCATCCTTGTCGCATCCAAGAGCAAACGCGAAGCGGGGACTCACCGTCCTCAGGCGCCGATTGGTGTCCACCTCCCAAAGCCAGTCAGCCTCGTTTTCCTCAAATTCGCGCAAAAGAAGCGAAACGACTTGCTCTTTTTCAGCAACCGAATGCTCTGCAATCTTGGCCACCAGATATGTCCGTGCAATGTCGATGCTGCCCACCGCACAGACTGAGAAGAACAAGGCTGCAGCGATGGCAGGAGCCCACAGACCGACGATCGCCAACGCCGCAGTCGCTCCGAGACCCAACGCGCTACAAAGCAGAAGAATGCCAAGGGGTGCAGTGGTGTGAAGAACAATCGAGCCGATTGCCAGGAGCGCTACCACCAGAACGAAGGCGGTGAGGTCTCCCACCGTGCCCATCGGCGCAAAAACTACCATGGCCGCGGCCCACAGCAGGCCCGATAGGAAAGGCGTCAATGCTTGCCGGTAGAATTCGCCGCGAGTGATGCTGCGGCGTTCCACATCCGCAATGGACCGATCAAACCGCACACCCTGGACATGCACGATCGCTAAGGCACAAATCCACGGCCCAAGATAGAACAGCGGTACAGCTTCGAAATACACCCGCACAACAAACAGAGCCAAGACCAAGTTGGCACAAGCGCGGAAGAAGCTCATCCGAGTAAGTGACGCGTATTGCAGTCCTCTTAGTCGCGCCCATTCTGCACCGCTCGACGAAGTCAGCCCAAGGACTGACTTCATCGGCAAAGCGGATTCTGCCCGCGGAGGCGGAGGATTCTCGATATCGGTCACTAGGCCCAATTACGAGGCAAAGGTTAGGACCCGGTAAAGCACGGCCCTAAACCAATGGTCTTTTCACGCCGGATAGAACCCACAATCGAGGATTTTCGCTTTTCTTTCGTAGATCTAAGGACGTGGTATCGTCCGGAGATAAATCTACAATAGCCGGCTGCTGTCTTACTCAACAGTTACCGATTTAGCGAGATTCCTTGGCTGATCCACGTCGGTGCCTTTCACCACAGCCACGTGATATGCCAGAAGTTGCACAGGTACAGCGTAGACAAGAGGAGCAATGAGCGGGTGCACGACCGGCATCTCAATGGTGGCTAAGCAATGCTCGCCCGCTTTCTCAATTCCGTCGCGATCCGATATCAGGACCACTTTCCCACCTCGAGCCCGCACTTCCTCCATATTCGAAACGGTCTTCTCAAAAAGGTCGCCAGACGGGGCAAGGACAATAACCGGCACCGCTTCATCGATCAGCGCGATCGGGCCGTGTTTCATTTCTCCCGACGCATAGCCTTCGGCATGGATATAGGAGATTTCCTTGAGCTTCAGGGCTCCTTCAAGAGCAAGAGGATAGTCCTGCCCCCTTCCGAGATAGAGCACATCACGAGCCGGTGCGATCAATGGTGCCATTTCCGCTATGTCATCGTCATGTGCAAGGGCGGCATTCAGCGCAGCCGGCGCTTCCAACAAATGCCGCACAATCTCTGCTTCGGCCTCACGCTCAATCAAGCCCTTCTTCACCGCCATGTGAGCGGCCAAAGCCGCGAGAACTGCCAGCTGGCACGTGAAGGCTTTGGTCGACGCCACACCAATTTCCGGCCCAGCATGAGTCGGCAGGATCAAGTCTGCTTCGCGCGCCATTGTGCTTGTCGGGACGTTGACCACCACTCCAATGGTCTGACCTTCTTCCTTGCAATGGCGCAGTGCCGCGAGCGTGTCTGCCGTCTCTCCACTCTGCGAGATAAACAACGCCAAGCCGCCTGCCTCTAGGACGGGTTCACGATAACGAAACTCGGAAGCTACATCGATATCCACCGGGACGCGGGCGAATTGCTCGAACCAGTATTTTGCAATCATACCCGCATAGTATGAGGTGCCGCACGCAACAATGGTGAGGCGTTTTATCGCCGAGATGTCAAAGTCAAGTTGCGGCAGCGCAACCGAATTATCAGATCTGCGCAGGTAAGAAGTGAGAGTCTGCGCGACGACAGTCGGCTGCTCGAAGATCTCTTTCTGCATGAAGTGTCGGTAATTGCCCTTTTCAACAGCCGCCGCAGACGCGCCTGAGGCGCGGATCTCACGCACCACTTCAAGGTTGTCAGCGTCATAAACTGTAACACTGTGCCTGCGAACGACCGCCCAATCGCCTTCCTCAAGATACGAAATGCGCTGCGTAAGCGGGGCTAATGCCAAGGCGTCCGAGCCAAGGAACATTTCATCGTCGCCGTAGCCGATCACGAGCGGCGAACCCAACCGTGCGCCGATTAGCAAATCAGGATGCTCGCGGAACGCAATCGCGAGTGCGAAAGCACCTCTAAGGCGAGGCAAGACATCCTTGACCGATTCCTCCGGAGCCATCCCGGCTTCAATGCGATGTGAAATCATGTGCGCGACAACTTCGCTGTCGGTCTCACTCTCAAACTTTCGACCAGCCGCGGCCAGCTCAGAGCGAAGCTCTTTGAAGTTCTCGATAATGCCATTGTGGACTATAGCGACTTCGGCAGTAGCGTGCGGGTGTGCATTGGCCGCTGTGGGCGCGCCATGCGTCGCCCATCTGGTGTGCGCAATCCCGACATTTCCTGACGCCGGATCGGTTTCCAAAATGCCCCTCAAATTGAGCAATTTCCCTTCCGCTCGTCGGCGAAGGAGAAAGCCGTTATCGAGAGTGCAGATCCCAGCGCTGTCGTAGCCGCGATACTCCATTCGCCTCAGGCCATC
>Ga0207422_1004681_pt1 | contig 10907 bp, 6 predicted proteins | sample MarCyaLeptolynsp_FD_187757 | JGI IMG/M metagenome (GOLD analysis project Ga0207422, IMG submission 187757) | Marine cyanobacterial communities from Panama - species 1 Leptolyngbya sp. (SPAdes) | ecosystem: Environmental > Aquatic > Marine > Unclassified | place: Panama: Panama City | collected... | reverse complement strand
CTGGTGCGACGGCCTATATCCCGTTTCTGACCGTACTTTTGCCACTCAAGATCACCGCGTTGATGGGAACCGAGGATGTCGGCGCGCTCGCAGAAGTGACCTTCTTTGGCGCGATCATCGCAAGCCTCGCCAACATCGCGTTCGGCTATCTCAGCGACCGGACCAAGACGCGCCTGCCATGGATTGTAAGTGGAATGGTGCTTTCCGGCGGGATGCTGATCGCGACCAGCGCGGCAAGCTCGCTGACCGAGCTCCTTATTATGGTGATGGTATGGCAGGTTGGGCTCAACATGATGCTAGGGCCATTGTTCGCTTGGGCCGGTGATTGTGTTCCAGACTCGCAAAAAGGGCTGCTCGGCGGCTTGCTTGCTTTCGCTCCTGCGCTTGGGGCGCTGGCCGGTTCGATCGTGACGATAGAAGGGCTGGCCGATGCGCAAGGCCGCCTTGTGCTGGTTGCCATGTTTGTTGCTGCGCTGGTCCTGCCAGTGGCGATATTCGGTCGAGGGCGCGAACTCGAGCACCTGACGCGACCTGTCGATCGCGAAGAATCGGTTCAGGCGGATCAGCTCCACGGTCAATCGGTCGTAATCAAGATGTGGAGCGCCCGCTTCCTCGTTCAGATAGCCGAGGCGGGCCTGTTCGCTTTCCTGCTGTTTTGGCTGCGATCGATCGCGCAAGACTTTCACGAAAATACGGCAGCGAACATCTTCAGCGCCGTGCTTGTCATATCGGTGCCGCTCGCCTTGCTTCTGGGACGGTGGTCGGATGCCAGCAATCGGCCCATTGCCCCGCTCGCAGCCTGTGCAGCCATCGCATCAGCCGGTCTTCTGGTCATGGCGGTGGCCAGTGGCCTGGAGCTCGCAATTGTCGGTTATGTGTTGTTCGGCGTCGCCGCGACGATCTTCCTTTCGTTGCACACCGGGCAGACGCTGCGTGTGCTGCCGCTCCCACAACATCGCGGACGCGACCTGGGTGTCTTCAATCTCACCAACACCGTCCCTTCGCTGGTGATGCCATGGTTGACGCTGACTTTGGTGCCGTCATTCGGCTTCTCGGCCCTGTTTGGACTATTCGCTGGCCTTTCGCTGCTTGCTGCCCTCTTGCTTGGCAGCGTTCCGAGACCGCGATGAGAACTTGACTCACACTATGTGAGCGTGTCACCAATCATTCTTGAGAACGTTCTCATAATGACGTAGCGTGTTCTATCTGGGGAGGGATAAGGCGCCATGCGTAATCGCGCGAAACTGTTCGCCACTACCATTCTTTTGGCCGGTTCGGTGGCCGGATGCTCAGCTTACGGGTCAGGTCCCGTGGCGAGCACGCCAGCCGCTCCAGAGGCAAGCTCGAACCCGGCGGTTTCGTTGTCTGAGGACGAGGTCGTTTCGGGTCTCGTCGCAAAGATGAGCCTGGAGCGTAAGATCGCTCAGCTGATCCAGCCGCAGATCAATTCGTTCACTGCTGAGGATATGGAGCGCTATCGCTTTGGCAGCTACCTCAATGGCGGCAATGGTGGCCCCTATGGCGATGAGTTCGCGCCAGCCTCGGAATGGCTGCGGCTGGCTGACGAAATGTATGACGCTTCGGTGAAGCCTCTTCCCAATGGTGAGCCTGCAATTCCGGTCATGTGGGGCACGGATGCCGTTCACGGACATTCGAACATTGTCGGCGCCACTCTGTTTCCTCACAACATCGCGCTGGGCGCAGCCGGCGATGCCGACTTGGTTCGCCGGATCGGCGCAGCGACGGCCGCAGAGATCGAAGTGACCGGGATTGACTGGAACTTCTCACCCACCGTCGCCGTGGCTCGCGATGATCGCTGGGGACGCACCTATGAAAGCTATTCGGAAAACCCCGATCTCGTAGCCAAGCTTGGCGCGGCTTTGGTCGAAGGCCAGCAAGGCAAGCCTGGCAGCGACAATTATCTCGGCAAGGGCAAAGTCATCGCGACCGCCAAGCACTTCTTTGGCGATGGCGGGACCGAGCGCGGCGTCGACCAGGGCGATGTCAATGGCGATATTGATGCGCTGCTCGACCTTCATGGTCGACCATATCCGGCGGCGATCGAAGCCGGCGTCGAAACCATCATGGCCAGCTTCAACTCGATCAATGGTCGAAAAATGCACGGCAACAAGAGCCTGCTGACCGACGTTTTGCGTGGTCAGATGGGCTTTGATGGTCTGGTCGTCGGTGATTGGAACGGACACGGTCAGATCAAAGGCTGCACCGTAACCGACTGCCCGCAATCGCTGATGGCTGGCCTTGACATCTACATGGTGCCTGACGACTGGAAAGCGCTGATGGACTCGCTCATTGCGCAGACCAAAGACGGCACTATTCCAATGGAGCGTGTCGACGAAGCGGTCACCCGCGTGCTGCGCGTAAAGTACCGCGCTGGTCTGCTGGGTGATGATGCCAAGCGCCCGTCAGAGCGTGGTGTAGCTGGGAAGTACGAGCTGTTGGCATCGGCTGAGCACCGGGCATTGGCGCGTGAGGCTGTCGCCCGTTCGCAAGTCATCCTGAAGAATGATGGCGTGCTGCCTTTGGCGGCTGGAGCCAAAGTCTTGGTCGCGGGATCTGCTGCCGACAATGTTGGTATTGCGTCGGGCGGATGGACGCTTGAATGGCAAGGCATGACCGAAAGCACTGCCGAGCTGTTCCCCAAATCTTCAACGATCTGGCAGGGCATCAGCGAAGGCGTCGAAGCCAATGGCGGTACCGCCACTTTGTCAGAGGACGGAACGTTTGAGACCAAGCCCGACGTAGCTGTCGTGGTGTTTGGTGAGCGGCCCTATGCCGAATTCGCTGGCGATCAGGCCGATATGGTGTTCCGCGACGAAGAGGGCTTGGCCTTGCTCAAGACCTTCAGCGAGCAGGGCATCCCGACCGTGTCGGTATTCCTATCCGGTCGTCCGATGTGGATGAACCGCGAGATGAACGTTTCGAATGCCTTCGTCGCATCGTGGTTGCCTGGCAGTGAAGGCGCGGGCGTCGGCGATATTCTGACCGGCAGGGTGGCGCCGAGCGGCACGCTCTCCTTCAGCTGGCCAGCGGCCTGCGAAGGCAATCCGGTCAATGGCAGCGAAGGGGCTCTGTTCAACGTTGGCTATGGTCGCGGCTTCGATGATACGTCAGCCACACCGCAGCTGAGCGAGGAATGCGGCCCACTGATGGATGTCGATGCGTCTGACTATTTCTCGTCCGGTCGGTTGGGCGGAGGCGTTATGGCGCTCGCCATAGTCGGCGGAGCATCAGCCAAGCTTGATCAGTTGCGCGGCGAAGCCAATGGCGTGAGCGCGCGCGGTATCGATCGCAATGCTCAGGAAGACGCGCGTGAGATCACCATCGCAGGCGGCTCGACGCTTGCCCTGGCCGGTCAAACCGACAGCGAGGACGCGTTTAGGATCACGCTTAGCCTGGATGAACGTCCCTTGGGGCCGGTGACGCTGCACGTCGGAACGGCATCGGGTGGTCCGCGCTCCAGCGTCGACATTACGCAGGCGCTTTCGGTAGCGGCAGGAAAAGGCTGGCGTGACATCGTTGTCACCAGTATATGCGCTCCTGGCGGTGGCACCGCCGTTGCAATCCAATCTGAGCAGGATATCACCCTGCGGATTGGGTCAGTCAGGCGGGAAAGCCTGCCTGAAGGAACCGAATGCACGCTCTGACCAAGTGAGCGGCAAGGGCTGCGCGTTGGGGATCGCGGCAGCTGTCAAATAGAGGCGCGCATCAGAATCGCGCCGTGAGAGGGGAGTAAGTCTGTGACGCTCGAAACAATCGATATCGTCATCATCATTGGCTACGCCGTGGCCTTGCTTGGGATCGCGCTTGCCGTGAGCCGCGAGCCTGCGGGGCATGACAAGAACACCGAGGACTACTTCCTCGCCGGTCGGGCATTGCCATGGTGGGCCATTGGTGCCTCGCTGATCGCGTCCAATATATCGGCCGAACAGATCATTGGTCAGTCCGGTCAGGGCTTTGCGGTCGGCGTGGCGATCGCAGCCTATGAATGGCAAGCCGCGATCGTTCTCTTGATCGTCGCGAAGTATTTCCTGCCGATCTTTCTCAAGCGCAAGATCTATACGATGCCGCAATTCCTGCAGCAGCGTTATGGAGACGGCGTCAAAAATCTGATGAGCGTCTTCTGGGTCGCGCTTTACACAGCCGTGAACCTGACCACGGTGCTGTGGCTCGGCGGTCTCGCCGTGCAGACGCTGACCGGATGGGGCATCATGACATCGATGATGGCGCTCGCCGGATTTGCGGCGCTCTACTCGCTCTATGGTGGTCTCAAGGCGGTCGCCCTGACCGACATCATCCAGGTTGTGATCCTGATCATCGGTGGGCTTGCCATCACCTGGTTTGCGCTTGATGCGCTGCCAGCTGACGGAGCGTTCGCCGGGTTCGGTTACCTGCTTCAGGAAATGCCTGGTCACTTTGAGATGATCCTCGAGCCTGAGCACCCTGCCTATTCTGACCTTCCAGGTATTTGGACTCTGCTGGGCGGGCTGTGGGTCCTTCACTTCAGCTATTGGGGTTTCAACCAATACATCATCCAGCGTGCGCTGGGCGCGGAGAACCTCGGCGAAGCGCAGAAGGGTCTGGCCTTTGCCGCCTTCCTCAAGATCCTCGTGCCGTTCATTGTCGTGGTGCCGGGCATCGCTGCGGTGATCCTTGCACAGCAAGGCGTGCTTGATGGCGCGGCCTTGGCTGAGAAGTCGGATCGCACTTATGGCGAGCTGATGGGCTTTGCGCCCGCCGGCCTGCGTGGCCTTGTCTTCGCAGCCTTGATTGCGGCTGTTGTGTCATCGCTTGCGTCGATGATGAACTCGATCTCGACCATCTTCACAATGGATCTTTATCGCAGCGCGCAGCCGGACAAGCCTGAGCAGCATTATGTGACCGTCGGTCGGATCGCAGCGTTCTCGGCAATGGCTATCGCACTTGTCTTGGCGCGCCCGTTCATCGGCGGCTTCGAGAGCGGGTTCCAGACGGTTCAGGAATATACCGGCTTTATCGCGCCGGGTATCGTCGTGGTGTTCTTGCTGGGCTTCTTTGACAAGAAAGCGAATGCAGTTGGTGCCTTTACAGCTCTGCTGGGCTCGCTGGCGGTCAACATACTCCTCAAGTTCGCAACACCGGACATTCCGTTCATCATCCGCATCTGGGGCGTGTTCATGCTGTCGCTGGTCGTCGCCATGGTCGTCTCTCGGATGTCACCGCCGCCGGAAGAAGAACAGACGGTCAAGCTGGGCGATATCGCCTTCGCGACGAACACTCTGTTCAATACGCTGGCGGCGCTCACGGTGGCGATCCTGATCGGGCTCTACGTCGTCCTGTGGTGAGGTTTTGCTTCGGTCGCCCTATGCGCTCAATAGCAGGCGCATAGCGGCGATCTGAAGGCAAATTCTACATTTTGGCTGGTTGGCTAGGCGACCATCTTTTGATGACCTCCAGCATGTGTGCAACGGCTCGTAACGGGCGATTTCAAACCAGCACCAGGTGCGTTCCAGTTCTTGCGGGCTAGAACACAATTTCGCTTGCTCCCTGCGACGCAACCGACCAATCTCTCGGTCACAGAGAACGGAGAGGTTGGACGATGAGCTATTTCGGCGCGATGCAGAACGAGATCTACAATGCAGGTCTCAAAGGGATTGTGCCCGACTTTCCGGTCGATTTCGCGACGCTTGAAAAGCGCGCCCATGAAGCGCTTGGCCCGATGCTCACCAACTATGTGGCTGGCGGCTGCGGCGACGAGCATACCCAGAACAGCAATTCGGGCGCCTTCCACCATTGGGGAATGATCCCGCGCATGATGGTCGATTGCGCCGAGCGCGATCTGTCGATCGATCTGTTCGGGATGAAGCTGCCGACACCCTTGTTCATGGCGCCGATCGGCCTCAACGGCGAAGCCAGTCAGGACCGCCATGGTGATTTGGCTGCAGCCAGGGCATCCGCGGCGACCGGCGTCCCATTCTGCGCTTCGACCCTGGCCAATGATCCGCTTGAAGACGTGCATGATGCCTGCGGGGACACGCCAGCCTTTTTCCAGCTCTACACGCCGCGCAATCGCGAGCTGGCCGAGAGCCTGATCAAGCGGGCTGAGAAAGCGGGCTACAAAGCAATCGTCGTCACGCTCGACACCTGGGTGACCGGATGGCGACCGCGCGATCTCAATGCCTCGAACTTCCCGCAGCTGCGCGGTAAAGTCCTGCAGAATTATTTCACCGATCCGGTCTTCCTCTCGCTCCTGGCGCAGCCACCTGAGGAGAATATGGAAGCGGCAATCTTCACTTGGGCGGCGACTTTCGGCCAGGTCCTAACCTGGGAGGATATGGAATGGTTCAAATCGGTCACGGACCTGCCGATAGTGCTCAAAGGCATCTGCCACCCTGACGATGCCAAGCGCGCTGTCGATCACGGGGCCGACGGCATTTACTGCTCGAACCATGGCGGTCGCCAAGCCAATGGCGGGATCGCAACGATCGATCTGCTCGAAGATGTGGTGAAAGCGTCGGGCGACCTGCCAGTTCTGTTCGACAGCGGGATCCGTTCGGGCACTGATGCGATCAAGGCGCTGGCTATGGGCGCGACTGCGGTCGGCGTCGGGCGGCCCTACACCTACGGTTTGGCGATTGGTGGAGACGCTGGAGCGGCCTGGGTGCTCCGGTCGGTGCTTGCCGAGGCTGATCTGCTGATGGCGGTCAATGGATACCCGACCTTGGCTGATGTTCGCGCCGCGAGCGTGCAACGAACGGCCGGCTAACCCTGACTGCCGCCTCCGGCGTCCATCTGAACGAATATGTCACGATTGGGGACAGAATTGGCCAATCCGACGCCCGAATCTTGACGTTCGCGGAAGATTCTTCACGCCGGCGTCAATTTTAGACTCAGTTTTCCACAGGTTTGGTGTTAGTCTGCACCTAACAACAGCCGCGAATCGGGGACGCGACTATGGAAAAGCCGACGATCGTATCGAGCCATCCAGATGCTATGGGGCGCACGGTCTTCTACACTGACGAAAATGGCCGCCGCGCGCGCTATGGGCGAATTCGCCCTATGGCGCAGACGAGTTCGTGGAAAAGGGCGCTGTCGCGCTGGATGCCGCTTTCGGACTGACTACAGTCATACGGATAGAGCTCCTTCGGGGGAGCTTGGCGGGTTAGGTTGGGGGACCTAACCCGCTTTTCGTTTCAGCCCGATTTTGCGACTGTGACGAGCTTGGTCTCGGTGTAGCCGAGATAGCCCTCTTCGCCGCTCTCCGATCCAAACCCGCTATCGCCAATTCCGCCAAAGGGTGTCTCGGGAGACGAGACCGCGAAGTGATTGATCGCGACCATTCCTGAGCGCAATTGTTCACCCAGGAAATGGGCTTCGTCGAGCGAGCTGGTGAAGGCGTAGGAGGCCAGGCCATAGCGCAGCGAATTTGCGATCCGCACAGCGTCTTCGATATCGTCATAGGGAACGATACCGGCGATTGGGCCAAATGGCTCCTCCGTCATCAGACGTGAATCGGCCGAGGGATTGGCGACCACGGTTGGCTGGAAGAAATAACCGCTGCCTTCGATCGCTGAGCCGCCGGTGACGAGCTCGCCTTTGTCACCGCCAAGATCGCCCAGGATATTGCGCATCGCCTCCAGGCGACGTTCATGCGCCAAGGGTCCCATCTCGACGCTGTCGTCTGCGCCAGCATCGCCGACCTTCACCTCTTCGGACTGGCGGGCAAATTCGGCCACGAACTTGTCGTAAATGCCGCGCGCGACAAGGAACCTGGTCGGCGACACGCAGACCTGGCCGGCATTGCGGAACTTGCCCGCGACGCAGGCCGCAACGGTGCGCTCGAAGTCAGCGCTTTCGCCAATTACGACGGGCGCGTGACCGCCCAGCTCGGGCGCGAACCGCTTCATGCCTTCGGCGGCTAGTGCACCGAGATGCTTGCCGACCGCCGTTGATCCCGTGAAGCTGACCTTGCGCGTCACTGGTGAGGCGATCAGGCGTTCGGAAACGGGGCCAGGGTCACCATAGACCAGGTTGATAACGCCGGGTGGCAGACCGCCATCGACCAAGCATTCAACCAGCATCTGAGCCGACAAAGGTGTGTCCTCGGCAGGCTTGAACAGGACCGAGCAGCCTGCGGCCAGCGCGCCGCCCAGCTTGCGGGCAGGCAGATTGACGGGAAAGTTCCAAGGGGTGAGCAGCACCGATGGGCCCACCGGCATGTGCATAACCTGTTGAGAAAGCAAATTGGGGCTGCGAGTCGGCACCAGACGACCGCCGCGCCGCTTCGCCTCTTCTGCAAGGAAGTCGATCACGTCGCCCGAAACAACCACCTCTGGCAGCGCCTGCGCGCGCGGTTTGCCCATTTCGGCTGTGATGACCGATGCGATCTCCGGACCGCGCTGGCGCAAGATGTCTGCGCCGCGCCGCAGGATGTTGTAGCGCTCGATCCCGGGCGTGTTGCTCCAGATCTTGAAGGCTTCATCGGCAGCCGCGAGCGCTGCATCCAGCTGTTCTGGAGACGCTTTGGGGCAATGGCCGATCACCTCTTCGGTCGCCGGATTGACGACCGGCATCGATCCCGCGCCGCCCTCAGCAATCCATTCGCCACCGATCAGCATTTTGGGGTTTGAATAGGTGGTCATGTGCGTTCCTTCGGGATTGATTTGGTTGCGTTTGTAACTAGGCCGACAAAATGAGCCAAGCGCTAATCGGCCCAGCCAGGGGGCAAGCGGGGCTCCACCACTTTGCGCAGCACAAAGCCGGTTTCCATGCGGACAACGCCTGGAAGCCGGGACAGCTCGTCACGGTGGATCTCCCCGAAGTGATCGAGCGATTGTACGACCACGGTCACGTAATAATCGTCGCTGCCTGACATCAGGTCGCATTGCGTGACCGAGGGGCTCTGACGGATCATCTCTTCGAACGCGTCCAGCGTATCGCGGCTCTGGCTTTCCAAGGTGATCTTGAGGTGGACCGTTACGCCTTGGCCGAATTTGGCGAGATCAATGTCGGCCAGATAGCCACGGATAATTCCCGCTTCCTCCAGCTGGCGCTGGCGACGCGCAATCGCGGTCGGCGAACGCCCGATCGCCTCGCTCAACTGTTGGTGGCTTGACCGGCCATTCACGGCCAATGCCTTGAGCAGGCTTTGATCGATCTCGTCTAAGTCCATGGGATAATCCTGCAAGAAGATCGACAAACATGCAGAATTTACGCGTGATAAGCAAGTTCAGCAGGGTATTTTGCCGAGAAAATGCGCTCAAATGTGAGTATTCTCAAGTTCAATCTGGTCAATGGAGAGAATCATGCTGGTCGGCGTTCCAAAGGAAATCAAGAACCACGAATATCGTGTCGGTCTCACCCCTGAGTCTGCGCGTGAATATGTTGCTGCAGGTCACCAGGTGATCCTCGAGAGCGGCGCAGGTATGGGTATCAGCAAGACTGATGACGATTACCGCGCGATCGGCGCCGATATCGTCGACAGCGCAGAGGAAATCTTTGCGCGCGCCGAGATGGTGGTGAAGGTCAAGGAACCGCAGCCCAATGAATGGGTCCAACTGCGCGAAGACCAGATCCTCTTCACCTATCTCCACCTCGCGCCCGATCCGGACCAGGCCAAGGGCCTGATGGAATCCGGCGTTTCAGCCGTCGCTTATGAAACGGTGACCGCTCCAGATGGCTCGCTTCCGCTGCTCGCACCAATGAGCGAAGTCGCCGGTCGCCTTTCGATCGAAGCCAGCGCTCAAGCCTCGCACAAGAACAATGGCGGCCGCGGCATCCTGATGGGCGGCGTGCCCGGCGTGCTTCCGGCAAAGGTAGTGGTCATTGGTGGCGGTGTTGTGGGAACGCAGGCCGCGCGCATGGCGGTTGGCCTGGGTGCCAATGTCGAGATCCTCGATCGCTCGCTGCCTCGCATTCGCGAACTTGATGACATGTTCCAGGGACGGGCGACCACGCGCTACTCCAACGCTGGAACGATCGAACAGGCGATCACCGATGCTGACATCGTGATCGGGGCCGTGCTTGTGCCGGGCGCCAGCGCGCCGCGTCTGATCACACGTGACATGCTGTCGCTGATGCAGCCGCGCGCCGTGCTCGTCGACGTGGCGATTGACCAAGGCGGCTGCTTCGAAACGTCCAAGCCGACAACTCACGAAGAGCCGACCTATCTCGTCGACAATGTGATCCATTATTGCGTTGCCAATATGCCTGGCGCGGTGCCGCACACGTCGAGCTATGCGCTCAACCACGCGACATTGCCGTTCGGGTTGGCGCTGGCGAAGCATGGCATTGCGGCTTGCGAAAAGGATCCGCATCTCGCGCCTGGCCTCAACGTCCACAGGGGCAAGATCGTCAACGAGGCGGTGGCAGAAAGCCTCGGTTTCTAGCACTTGCAAATAATCGAACAGATACTGCCGGGAAACCACTCCACTTTTGCAAGGTGAAGGCGCACCTAGGAATCAGTTGATCGCGATCAACATTCGAAAGGTGAGCCATGAAGCATATCGACGTTGCACCGCTGGTTCGGGAGATCCGCTCAGAGGTTGAGCTGGATGTTCACGTCGCGCCTGAGAGCCGCAGCGATCGCGTCGCTTTCGCGTTTGTGAAGCTGCTGCGGTTTTTCGCTGATCGGTTCTTTGCCAAACGATATGGCCATCGGGCGGTTGTGCTCGAGACTGTGGCCGCGGTCCCCGGCATGGTCGGCGGGCTGTGGCAACACCTACATGCGCTGCGCAAGATGCGCGACGATGAGGGGTGGATCCGCACTCTGCTCGAAGAAGCAGAGAATGAGCGGATGCACCTGATGACCTTCATCGAAATCGCGCAGCCCAATGCGCTTGAGCGCTTTCTCGTCGCCGCTGTGCAGTTCGTCTTCTACAATCTCTATTTCTTCCTCTACCTGTTCGCGC
>Ga0207422_1004680_pt1 | contig 10915 bp, 12 predicted proteins | sample MarCyaLeptolynsp_FD_187757 | JGI IMG/M metagenome (GOLD analysis project Ga0207422, IMG submission 187757) | Marine cyanobacterial communities from Panama - species 1 Leptolyngbya sp. (SPAdes) | ecosystem: Environmental > Aquatic > Marine > Unclassified | place: Panama: Panama City | collected... | reverse complement strand
CATCTCATCCTGGGGCTGGAGCAGGTCCCAAGGGTATGGCTGTTCGCCATTTAAAGAGGTACGTGAGCTGGGTTTAGAACGTCGTGAGACAGTTCGGTCCCTATCTGCCGTGGGCGCAGGAGAATTGAGAGGATCTGTCCCTAGTACGAGAGGACCGGGATGGACGCACCTCTGGTGGACCTGTTGTGGCGCCAGCCGCAGTGCAGGGTAGCTATGTACGGAAGGGATAACCGCTGAAAGCATCTAAGCGGGAAACCCCCCTCAAGATAAGTTCTCCCTTAAGAGCCGTGGAAGACCACCACGTTGATAGGTCAGGTGTGGAAGTGTGGTAACACATGAAGCTAACTGATACTAATTACTCGATAGACTTGAAATCATTCGTCATGAACAGAGATAAGAAATTATCTCAAATCATAACACTCATTATATATATAAACCCAATATGTTTGATTGACCTGGTGAGCATAACGTTTGTGTCCCACCCGGTCCCATCCCGAACCCGGAAGTGAAAGCAAATTGTGCCGATGGTACTTCGTCTTAAGGCGCGGAAGAGTAGGTCATCGCCAGGTCTATCAAGCATATTGAGGTTATCCGAAACCCGAAAGGGTTGAGGCAAGGGCAAGCGCCCGCCGCGCGGTCAGCGCGTATGGAATAAAATATAAACCCATTCATAATGTCATTTTTTGTGACGCCTTAATCGCCAAAGTTTAGCATTGGGCTAGCGCTTAGGCTATCCTCGTATTAACTCGGACGGCCGCTTGGCCTTGCCTCAGCCTTTAAGGCTTCGGGTATAAACATCTCGTTTATCCAAAAAGACACAAAACCTTGACACGGGGTGGAACACGCCCCAGCCTTCCAACAGGAAGGCGTCATCAAAAAAACCGGGCTAAAACCCGGCACATACTCTTGACGCGGGGTGGAGCAGCCCGGTAGCTCGTCAGGCTCATAACCTGAAGGTCGTAGGTTCAAATCCTACCCCCGCAACCAATATAACCCTTCTATCCATCTGAGATAGAAAGGTTTTTTCTTTTCTGATAAAATCCATTTTGGTAACAAAATACCCTCTGATATACTTACACATGTCTTACACATAAATCTGGCACATAAATTGACGCATTTATGAATGGATACGGGGAGGCTTTTTAAAGCCAAAAGGATACGGGGGACTATCTATGCAGAAACACACCATGATGGGCGGGAAAGTACATCTGTACCGCCGTGAGAACAGTAAATACTGGCAATGTTCCTCTTACATTGGCGGCAAGAACCGGCGTATGTCCACCAAAGAAGAAAGTTTGGCCCTGGCCAAGCAGGTGGCCGAAGATTGGTATCTCACCCTGCGGGAGAAAAAACAACGTGGTGAACCCATTGGGGAGAAGACTTTCAATGATGCAGCGGATCGCTTCATGAATGAATATCAGGTGATCACCACCGGCATTCGCAGCAAAGCCTGGGTCAAATCCCATGATACCCGCCTACGGTTACATTTACGTCCCTTCTTTGGTGAAATGCCCCTCTCCAAGATTACTGCCGGAGCCGGACAGGATTACCGGGTGCATCGTATGACTTCTGATCTGGAGGGTCGTGTGCCTGCCCATAGTACCTTGCATGATGAGTTTGTGACTTTGCGCATGGTGTTAAAGGCAGCGGTTAATAAAGGCTGGATTACGCACCTGCCGGATTTATCGTCTCCTTATAAGGAACGCACCAAGGTGGTTCACCGGCCCTGGTTCAGCCCCAAGGAATATAAACAGCTTTATACGGCTACGAGGGCTATGGTGAAGAAGACCGTCAATCGCCACCACAAGGCCCATGCGGAAGATTTGCATGACATGGTGTTGTTTGCGGCCAATACAGGTCTTAGGCCCGATGAGATTTACCGGCTGGAACACCGGGATGTGGACATCATCTATGATGAGGCCACAGAGGAAACCATTCTGGAGATTGAAGTCCGTGGTAAGCGTGGCGTGGGGTTTTGTAAAAGCACTGCCAATGCGGTGCGGCCCTATGAACGTATTGTGGAACGCAACAGTCCTTCTCTACAGGACAAGGTCTTTCCCCATAACCATTTGCGTCTGTTTAACCGTATTCTGACAAAGGAAGGTCTCAAGGAAGATCGGGATGGTCAGAAGCGCACGTTATACAGTTTACGACATACCTATATCTGCCTGCGCCTGATGGAAGGCGCAGACATTTATCAGATTGCCAAGAATTGCCGTACCTCGGTGGAAATGATTGAAAAGTTTTACGCCGCGCACATCAAAAACCGGCTGGATGCAGCAGCCATTAATGTGAAAAAACCGAAATCAAAAAAGCCGTAAAAGCCCCGCGCTCTGAGCGCATCACAGGGGCTTTAACGCCCGAAGTCTCTCCATGACGCGTCCGGGACGCATCAAAGGCATGGAGAGCCAGGATGACGGGCCAGCACTGGCCTGACAGCCCCCGGTCACCAGCCCAAGGCGATAAAGGGGACCGGTATCAAAAAATGAAATGCTATTTATAACGACCAAAATATTGTTAAATCGTGTTAATTGAAAGAGTTATTGCCATCTAGGCGCATTACCTATTTCTATTGCGGGGTTTCCGTAATACATTTTGCCTTGCTGAGTGCTTTTAGTAACGATTGCACCTGCGCCTACATAAGAATTAGAACGAAGAATTATATCACCAATAATCATGCTGTTACTTCCAACAAAGACATAATCTTCTGTTCTAGCGGCTCGTTCTTTTCCGCAACTGGTTCTTTTATGCAAGAATTGCCCTTGTATTTCGCAATATTTTCCAACTGTGACTTCGTTGCATAAGAAGCCAGATATTGTTGAGTTGTTGTTTATGTAGCATCTGTCATAAACCCTTGCACCGTATTCAATAACACAATTATCTCCAATAGTTACATTGTCACCAATGTAACACCCATAATCAATTCTTACGTTTTGACCTATTTTTGTACCTTGTCCTATAACAACGTTCCCAAAAATTCGGGCATTATTACCAATTTTAGTTTTTGAAGGTTGTTCTATGAGTTTGGCTATTGAAGAAGCGTTGTTATTATTTTGAAAACTTGGAAAGCCTATAATACAATTAGGCCCAATGAAATATTCTCCTTCTAATGAGGTTCCTGATGTTATAGCTACACTTGAATGAGTATATGATTTCATTCTTTTTTCCTAAGGAAAATAAAATTGCTTACAGAAATTTTAATATGGTTTGAAGCTAACATTTCAACATTACAATTGGAAGTGGTTGGGGGGATTCTTACTGCCGTTTTGGTTCTAAGCGGACAAATATTTATCCTGGTGGCAAGGGATTTTATAGGCTTGTTTATTGGAAGAATTGGGGGCTCGAGAAGAGTGTTTAACCTTAAAATGGTTCAGGGGTCAGTGTACGTCATTTCAGGTTCCTTGAAAAATAGTTCACCCCTGATTAAGGGCCCTGATGCAAAAGCAGCTACTCGAATTATTGCCATATTAGAATTATTGTATCCTAAGAAAAAGATCATAGATGAAAGTCGCGGGAAGACTCAAGCAACCAATATTCCTCAACATGATTTGATTTCAGTTGGTGGACCAATAAACAACCCGATAACACGCTCAATATTATCGGCATTTCAAGTTGATCTAAAATTTTTAGAGGATGATAGTTTATACATTGATGATGCTAATATTTTTACTCCAAAAGAGTATGGAGATTATTCTGAAGATTATGGCTTATTAATTAGAACCAAAAACCCTTTTTTTAGAGAAAATACAGCTATAGTTGTAGCTGGGTGTGGTACTTACGGTGTGTATGCAGCAGGTCTTATTCTCTCAGGGTCTGTTCGTAAAACTCCGTTGTTTAAAGAGTTTAATAAGAAACGTTCGAGTAAAGATAAGGTGATCAATTCTGATTTTATTAGTGTCGTAAAATGTAAATACATTGGTGATAACATATACGACACAGAAATCGTTTATCAAAAAACTATCTCGAGTTAGTAAGATACTGGTTGAGAATATAATTTGCTATTTGTTCTGCCATAGGAAAATAGTGATCAAGGTTTCGTTTTTTATCATTAAGTATCCCTATATCCACATGTGTATGCAATATGGACTGTAACTTCTCTGCTTGAATTAAAATTGAAATATCAAAGGCCCAATTTTCTGGCAGTTCTGACCAGTACAAAACAGATTTATCAAAAATATATGTCCCGGATAGTAATCTGGGAAGGTTAGCAATATTGGGAGCTAGTGTTTTCAATATTGGTTTTACACATAAATTTGTTAGGGGAAATAAATCATATGGAGAGTCAAAATTAGCTCGTACCAGCGAATGGCCTTCTAATATTTTTTCTATAAATAATTCTAGCCATTTATTATCCCAGTTGGTGATATCGGCATCGGTTTTTAATACTAAATTTTGTTCCGTTGCTGTCAGTCCAGATTTGATTGCTCTTCCCATGCCAAGTTGGGGCTCGTTAATAACAATAGCTCCTGCATTGGCAGCCATTATAGCTGTTGAGTCAGAGCTCATATTATCCACAACAAAAATTTTGTTTATGTTAGGGAATGAGGAGATAGTTTTGACTACTGAAGCAACTGTCTTGGCTTCGTTATGTGCTGGGATAACAACATCAATTTTAAGACAATCTGTCATGAGTTACATATATTCACTAGAGTTTTTTCAAATAATTCATCTTCAAAGTTATCGAATCCATGAGAGGCATCAGGAAAAACAGACATTTCAATAGGAATGATATCTTTTATAGATTCATAAAATTCTTCAACAGTTTCAATTGGTACGATATTGTCCTGAGCTCCATGAAGTAGTAAACCTTGAGCAGTTATTATTAATTGTGTTGGATCAAAGTTATTGAACAGTAATTCGTATATAAAATCTCGTCCTAAGTAGAAAGTTTTGCCAGGTACTTTGTGTTTTTTTGTGTCTAAAACATTCTGACCATTGCCCTGTGGATAAAAGTTTTTGCCCCATTCTGTTGAGGGTTTCACAAAAGTTTTTTGATAATTTACAACAGGGTTCCAAAGGGTAAAACTTTTCAATTTATCTAACTGCACACGCGTGCAGTAATTTAGGAATATGCTACTACCAAAACTGGCGGCTACTACGTGTATATATTCGTATTTTGATGTCAAAATACTATATACATCATGTAACTCAGAAATCATTCCATGTACCGTACTGTTAGAAGATTCTACTGAAGATTCCCCATGTCCTTGAAAATCAAACATTAATGAGTCGAACCCTTTATTTAATAACAAATCTGAAAGACTTTGGTATAGACCAGACTCGGTTTTTTCAGATGTTATGCCGTGTAATAAAAGGACACAGGATGAACTATGACATGAGTTAAAAATTGATGGTATTTCGTAGCCGGATTTAGATGTAAAGTTCATTGTATAATTCCGATATTATCTTATATTTTGATAATATAATACACTACTCAATAAACTTTAGTAACAAGCTTATCGTAATACATCATGTATTAAATTTCACCACTTCCCCCAAAGTCCCTTCCATTTGCGTTCTTTCCAATAAGCAATAGGCTTGCACTTGATGGCCGGGAATTTGGGCAGGAAAGCGAAGATGTTTGAGGATTCCATGATCTCGGCAGGGTAGATCAGCGGGCGTCCGGCTTCGGATTCGCCGCGTGAGCGGCCCGCCTGGATGAGATCGGTCATATCGCCGGACTGGCCCGCTGAGCGGCTGCGGACGGTATATTGACCGATGCGTTTGGACAGTTCTTCCGCAAGTTGCGGTTTACTCACGCCAAAGTAGATTTGCACACTGCACTGACTGACCATGCTGTCATTGCCATACAGTTCTTTCACCTGCTCCACATCTTGCCAGATGGGGATCACCCGAATGCCGTAGCCGGACAGCAAGGCCACAGCTTCTGGTAGGGCCTCAATCCGGCCCAGTTTACGGCATTCATCCAGCATCAGAAGCACCGGATGTTCGGGTTTGGTTTTATTGCGGGTTAAGGCCGCCAGAGCCAAGCCTGCAATCATGCGCAGCAGCGGCGCATACAGGCTCATCTTATCCGCATCAATCATGATATACAGGCTCATGGATTGATTTTTAAAATCTTCCAGCTTGAAGTCGCTGCTGCGCACGAAATCGGCCACCGGGCGATCTTCGCTCCACAGCTTGGAGGCTTTTTCCATGGTGGATAAGACACTGGGCCCTTCGCCCGTGCCGAGAATGCGTTTCAGGTCATGGGCCGTATCCCTGCAACTGTCGTACGGCAGGCCTGCCATCTCATCGAGGGTATCGAGAAGAGATTCTTGGTCCTGCATGATGACTTGACGGACTTCCATCAACGTGCGCAACTCCGGCGGGGCGGAATGCATCACATACAGGATAAAGCCGGTCAAGCGACTACGGGCCTTCTCATCCCAATGGCTGTCGGCCCGGATGTCGGGGGTGACCATCAAATCGGCCACCAGTTCCGCATCATCCACCGTATGGGGGGTGTCCATGCGGATGCTGTCCAGCGGGTTAAAACAATCACTGTCTTCAGGATCAATGGCATTGATCTTGAACACCGGACCAAATGTCTCCCGATGTTTGCCCGTGATGGCGTAATTCTCGCCTTTGGGATCGGTGACAATCACGCTGCCGGGATGGTCCAGCAGATTGGGAATGATAAAATAAGCCCCCTTGCCTTGCCTGGGTGGGGCGATGACGGTGGCATGGCCATCGCCACTAAAACGGATGAAGCGTTTAAAGCCGAAGAAGCGGGTTTGACCAATGATCAACCCCTGATGTTTAAACAGGCCCGCCCGCCAGAGTTTCCAGCTGGACGCCCAACGGGCGCGGCCAAAGGTGCGGGCATGGGGGCGTAAAAATTTCCATAGCTGTTGGCCGCACCATTTGAGTCCTTTTAAGAAGGATGTCAAAAGCCACAAGACGGCGGATATCAGGCCCCCAAGAATATCCATCTATCCACCTAAACATGTATGGCCAAGACTGAACAGGGTTTTGAAGAAGGCCGGGCTGACCGCATAGAGCGCGGTCCATAGCAGGACAGTCACGCCATTGGAGGCGTTTTTATAGAAGTTAAAGGCGACCGCAAAGGTCAGCAAAATAAGGCCCATGCTGTAAAGGCCGCTCAGTTCATGGACAAAGCGGCTTTCCATCACGGTGCAATAAATAATCGGCTGGCTGCCCCATGTGGCCCAGGCATAGTTGATCAGCCAGAGGATCAATAGTCCGACAAAAATATTGGACAGATGTCGGACCTTTTGATTCATAAGGTATCATCCCGTCCTGGTCTGTGCAGATGACCGGGCCGTTCACCCTTTTTGCGTTTATGCTCTTGATGCTGATCACTGGCCAGTTGGGTCAAGGCGGTGATGGTTCCGCCAAACAGACCTACCAACAGGCTGATCACCATAGTGGCCAGCTCCCAGCAAATTTGGCTCATCAGCCGAAAGAAGTGACTGAGCAGTCTCATGATCCTATAAGGGGTCCAGAGGACGCATGTCGATGGTTTGGGCGTCAAAGTCTGCATAATCATCGGGCGTGGCCTGGCGATTATCCGGCATGAACTTGACCACGGTGCCATATCCCCAGAGAATGATCACCTTTTCTGAACGGGTCTCGCTGGCGGTGCCATGAATGCCCGTTCGGGTGGCAGCTCCGATGGCGCTGACCAGAACATTGCTGATGGCGGCGCCACTGTTTTTAAAATAGGCCGTGTCCTTGTCCCAGCCAAAGCGGCAGAACAGAACTGCGTCCCCGTCCAGATATTTGCATTGTTGCCAGAGTTTCTCTTTCACGCCTGCAAAGGCGTCGCCGGGGCGTGCCCCGGCACCGTTGCCTTTTCCACCGGAAGAGTCAAAGGCGTGGACGACGTCCACGACCATATAAGGCATACCCGCACCGCCGGAGGAGACATTGCGCTCCATGGCATAGGCTATATCCTTGCGGCGTTGACGGGCGAATTCTTCCGCTTCCTTCTTACGACGGGCTTCTTCAGCGGCGGCCTCTTCTTCGCGTTTCTTCGCACTGTATTCATCATACTGGCGTTTCTTTTCTGCCGCGAAGTCGGCCGCCTCTTTGGTGGCCTTGCCGGCCTTATGGGCAAAATCGTTCAGGCGATCTTTCCAGTTGGATTTTTGTTCAGGTTCATGGTCCTGAACAGACTCACCTTCTATTGTGGTGAGGTTGTTGCCCTCAGGTGGCAGGTTTAGATCATCGGGATTTTCGGACATGCTTGGCTCCCCCAAAAAGATGTTTCCGATGATCAAACCGTGCCATCCCGTAAAACGAGAGTCAATAGACAATTGCAATCTATGCGAGAAAATGTAAATGTGATCATCGTGCAACAAATTAAAGGAGCCTGCGGCGGAATAGACCAATAGCGCACTTATACATTGCTGCGCAACATAGGTGCTTTTAGGGAACTTTTTTATTCCGCCTTTGGGGGATTTGGGGGTCAGGTAGACCGATGTCTGAGTGGCAAGAAGGCCATTACCATTTGCATGGCCAGCTTATTAAACGATCTTTGGGACACAGCAGTGTGGCCGCAGCCGCCTATCGCTCCGGCTCGCGGTTGGTGGATGAACGCACCGGTGAGGTGCATGATTATGCCCGCCGTGGTGGCGTGGCGCATGCAGAGATTTTATTGCCAGAAGATGCGCCCGATTGGATGGCCGACCGGGCGCAACTCTGGAACCATGTGGAGCAATCAGAAAAGCGCAAAGATGCCCAACTGGCCCGGGAGATGGATTTCGGGATACCCCATCAACTCAATCCCGATCAGCGGTTGGACTTGGTGCGTAATTTTCTGACGGAGACTTTTGTGGCTGAAGGTATGGTGGCAGACTTCGCCATCCATACACCCCAAAAGAAAAAGGGTGATGATCCCCGCAATGTCCATGCCCATGTGTTGCTGAGTTTACGCATGGCGGGAAAAAATGGCTTTTACCGCACCAAGACACGGGAATGGAATGCCCGCTCCATGCTGGACCATTGGCGGGCCCAATGGGCCACCTATGCCAACCGGGCTTTGGAACAGGCCGGGCATAACGTGCGGCTGGATCATCGCAGTTACAAGGATCGCGGTATTGAAAAGGAACCACAGATTCATATTGGCCGCAAACGTATGGCCATGGCTGATAAGGAGATGGTGCCCAGGGAAAGACCTTACACCCCGAAGGAAAAGGAATATGTGCGCCGGATGGAACGGGCCACGCCCCGCCAGGCCCGGTGGATGAACCATCCACAAAGCCCGTGGGCCCGTGTCCGGCGCAGCATCATGTATAAAAGATTGGAACTGGGGGATCGGTTATTCCGTACCTGGCAAATACTGGACAATGTCCGTCGGGGGTTTAGCATGAAAGAGCAAGACCTGCGGGCCAGACTATCCATGGCCAAACAGCAAAAACACACATCTCACCGGGCGCATAAACGCGCCCTTTTTAATATGCGGAAAATCTTTGATCTGGCCTATAAGAACCCCGGACAAGCGCGAGTACAGTTTCAGACAATGGTGGACCGCATGGGATTTGAGAAGGCCTATGAAAAGCTCCTCGCAAGGCCCGACCGTTTTGGGGCCCGTAAGGGCCATGGATTGATCAACATCGGGTCCCGATCCGCCAAACGCGATCGGGATCAGGGTGATCAGGCCCTCAAATGGTTGGCCCATCGTTATGAAAAAGCTAAAGCCACGGCCTATAAAGCGGATACGCTCACCGAAACGGTGCAGCAGATCCGTCATGAACTGAACCGCATCACTCGCCAGACCCGCCAACAGGCAGAACGACAGCGGCGGCTGGAAAACCGCACCCGTGCGTCGGAATTAAGCCACAGGCCTCAAAAACGGGCGTTATCCTACAACTCTTCTCCCGCCGCTCAAAAAGCACATTCTGACATGCAATATCGCATCCGCAACGCTACGCTGGATGGCAGATACTTTGAGGCCGATGCCCTGCGCAAAAATGCCCACAACATGCAACAGCCCCTCATCGCCAACACACCCCAAGGTCGAGCTGAAGAACGCCAGCACCGCAAACATCAAGCCCGTGAGCGATTGAGGGATGCCCGGGAACGGGATCGGGGTGGGTAATTTACAACCAGTCGTCAGCGTCTTGACGACCAAGAATGGCCATAATCTCTACGCCATCATCTACGATGCGATAATAAACACTTTCAACATTACATATGCTACGGCGGTATCCTTGCCGGATTTCATCAACAGAGGGATGCGCATATGGGCTTTGGGCGAGGACTTCAAAATGTTTTTCAAGGCCATCTAAATAGTCATTGGCCTGTTTGAGGCCGTAATTCTCTAGCCCATATTGCCAAATGCGATATAAATCTTCCTTGGCAGCAAGTGAGAGTTTATAGCTTGGCATCTTTACGCGCCCGTTCTTCAAATTCGGCTTTTATGTCTTTCATAGACTGACGTGTAAAGCCGCTGTTTTCAGACGCAATAAGTTTATTTCTGATCGCTTCATCTCTGGCAATTCTTGCAAGCTTTTCCCGCAAAGCATCCCGGAACAGTTCACTGTCACTGTCATATAAGCCAGCGGCCATAACAGATTGAATATCTTCATTTTGTCTGCTGGTGATCGTAATGCTTTTTTTAATCATTGCCATCATTTGTACTCCTTTATTCTACGGAGTATTTATACTACCCCGGTAGTATATTATGAAGTATTACACAAATTTTGCAAGGACCTTTTCTGACAGTGCCTGTATATATCTTCTTTTTGATTTTGCATATCCGCAAAGCTTCGATTGTGAAGACGGCGCTTTGCGTATATAAGGACACATCTGCTGATCGCAGAGAGGGCTTCACATCCCTACGAGAAATTTGGCCACTGTTTTGGTGGCCAGATGACAGTACCATGGCGGTCTGCCAGCTTGCGAAGGCAGTACTTTTTACTGTTGGCAGACAAGTAGTTCCTTGAAT
>Ga0207422_1004679_pt1 | contig 10917 bp, 15 predicted proteins | sample MarCyaLeptolynsp_FD_187757 | JGI IMG/M metagenome (GOLD analysis project Ga0207422, IMG submission 187757) | Marine cyanobacterial communities from Panama - species 1 Leptolyngbya sp. (SPAdes) | ecosystem: Environmental > Aquatic > Marine > Unclassified | place: Panama: Panama City | collected... | reverse complement strand
GCAGGTTCCGGGCATGGTCAAGTCGAGCTGGTAGGGAGTTAGCAAATGTCTTTTTCTGATCCCCTCGGTGATATGCTGACCCGCATCCGCAATGGTCAGATGCGTGGTAAGTCCAAGGTTCAGACGCCGGGCTCAAACCTGCGCCGTCGTGTGCTCGATGTGCTGCAGTCTGAAGGCTATATCCGCGGATATGCGGAAGTGTCTTTCGACAATGGCCGCAAGGAATTTGAGATCGAGCTCAAATATTTCGAAGGCACGCCGGTGATCCGTGAGATCAAGCGTGTGTCCAAGCCGGGTCGCCGGGTGTACTCCGCGGTGACTGATCTTCCCCAAGTCTACAATGGTTTGGGTATTTCCATTCTGTCGACACCCAAGGGCGTGATGTCTGATCACATCGCACGTGAGGAGAATGTCGGCGGTGAGGTTCTCTGCCAGGTGTTCTAGGCCCCTTTGACAGGGCCCAAGGGACAGACCAGCGGACTAGGAGCGAATAGATATGTCGCGTATCGGTAAACTGCCTATTGCCATTGCAAGTGGCGTCACTGTGACCATTGACGGTCAGACGGTGAAGGCAAAGGGGTCCAAGGGTGAGCTTGAGCTTACACTTGTGCCGGAAGTTACAATCAGCCAGGGCGAAGATGGTCTGACCGTCACGCCGGTTGATGACAGCCAGCGGGCACGATCCATGTGGGGTCTGTCGCGGTCTTTGGTTGCCAATATGGTTCAGGGCGTCAGCGAAGGCTTCTCCAAGGAGCTGGAGATCAACGGCGTCGGGTACCGTGCTCAGGTGCAGGGCAAGACACTGCAGCTCGCTTTGGGCTTCAGCCATGATGTGAACTATCCGGTGCCTGACGGCATCGAGATCAAGACACCGAAGCCTACGGAAGTTGTTATCTCGGGAATCGACAAGCAGAAGGTCGGGCAGGTTGCTGCCGAGATCCGCAGCTATCGTCCGCCAGAGCCATACAAGGGCAAGGGCGTGAAGTACGTCGACGAATACATCTTCCGTAAGGAAGGCAAGAAGAAGTAAGCAGATGAGCAATTCAATGAAAATGCGCGAACGCCGCAAGATGCGGGTCCGCCGTTCGCTAAAGAAGACCGCCAACGGGCGTCCGCGCCTTTCGGTTTACCGGTCGTCGAAGCACATTTCTGCGCAGGTGATTGATGACGTTCAGGGTGTGACCCTGGCTTCTGCATCGACGCTTGAAAAGGATCTGCGCGGCAGCCTCAAGACGGGTGCCGATGTCGCGGCTGCCAAGGCAGTCGGTGAACTGGTCGCCAAGCGTGCGAAAGACAATGGCGTCAAGGACGTCGTCTTCGATCGTGGTGGGTACATTTATCATGGCCGTGTGAAAGCGCTGGCCGACGCTGCCCGTGAGGGCGGCCTGGAATTCTAGGCGAGAGGGTTAGTCACGTGGCACGGGAACAAGGCGGTCGGAATGACCGCGGACGTGGGCGCGATCGCGATGATCGTGATAGCGAATTCGTCGACAAGCTGGTGCATATCAACCGCGTCGCCAAGGTGGTGAAGGGCGGTCGCCGTTTCGGTTTTGCTGCCCTTGTGGTGGTTGGTGATCAGAAGGGCCGGGTCGGCTTTGGCAAGGGCAAGGCCCGTGAAGTGCCGGAAGCTATCCGCAAGGCAACGGAGCAGGCCAAGCGCCAGATGATCCGTGTGCCGCTGCGCGAAGGCCGGACGCTGCATCACGATGTGGCGGGTCGCCATGGCGCGGGTCGTGTGTACCTGCGTGCAGCGCCTCCGGGTACCGGCATCATTGCTGGTGGTCCGATGCGTGCGGTGTTCGAAACACTGGGCATGCAGGATCTGGTTGCGAAGTCGATCGGTACGTCGAACCCCTACAACATGGTTCGGGCAACGTTTGATGCTCTGACGCGTGAGCAGAGCCCGCGTATGGTGGCAGCACGCCGTGGCCTCAAGGTCAGCGACGTGGTTTCCCGCCGTTCCGATGCTTCTTCAGAAGCGCTCGAAGACGCTGAGTAGGAACTGACTGATGGCAGCTAAGAAAACAATCACCGTTGAGCAGGTTGGCAGCCCCATCCGCCGCCCGGACTGGCAGGAAAAGGTCCTGATTGGTCTTGGTCTCAACAAGATGCATCGCCGCCGGACGCTGGAAGATACGCCGGCTGTGCGGGGCATGGTCAACAAGGTGCACCATCTGGTGCGGATCGTGGACGAGGCCTAAGGGTCTTCTTCCACTGTCATTTTGGTATTTCGCCTGGGGCACTTTTGTCCCTGAGCAAAAGGCAGTTGAACGATGAAGCTGAACCAGCTCAAAGATAATCAAGGCGCCCGCAAGGAGCGTACCCGCGTTGGCCGTGGTTACGGTTCCGGCAAGGGTGTTACCGCCGGCCGCGGTCAGAAGGGTCAGAAGTCGCGCTCTGGTGTGGCCATCAAGGGCTACGAAGGTGGCCAGATGCCCATTCACATGCGTCTCCCCAAGCGCGGGTTCAACAACCCGTTCCCGACTGTGTACGCAATCGTGAACATTGGCCGCGTGCAACGCGCCATTGATGACGGCAAACTGGATGGCAAGAAGCCGGTAAACACTGAAGCCCTGCGCGCGGCAGGTCTGCTGCGTCGCAAGGATGTGGATGTGCGTCTGCTGGCCAAGGGTGAATTGACCGCCAAGGTCGCTTTTGAGGTCACAAGCGCATCCAAGGGTGCAACTGAGGCTGTTGAAAAAGCCGGTGGCTCGATCAAAATCGTTGAATCAGCACGGCCTAAGCCCGCTGATGAAACTGCTTCCGCCTAAGTCTGGCTGAGTTTCCAAGGCCACGCACGGCGCGGGGCCTGTAAGGAGTGAGCGCATATGGCGTCGGCTGCCGAACAACTTGCGGCTAACCTCAATTTCTCTGCCTTTGCCAAGGCGGAAGAACTCAAGAAGCGCATCTGGTTCACGCTGGGTGCGCTTTTGGTGTACCGGCTGGGGACGTATATCCCGCTACCGGGTATCGACCCGGTTGCGCTGGCGCAGCTGTTCCAGCAGCAGCAGGGCGGCATTGTCGGCATGTTCGACATGTTTGCCGGCGGCGCTGTGGGCCGCATGGCCATCTTTGCGCTCAACGTCATGCCGTACATTTCGGCATCCATCATCATGCAGCTCATGACGGCGGTTGTGCCGCGTCTGGAGCAGCTGAAGAAGGAAGGTGAGCAGGGCCGCAAGCAGATCAACCAGTACACCCGCTACGGGACGGTCATTCTGGCGACGCTTCAGGGCTACGGCATTGCTGTTGGTCTTGAGAGTGCCGGCAATGTGGTGATTGATCCGGGCCCCTTCTTCCGGATTTCCACGGTGATCACGCTGGTTGGCGGCACTATGTTCCTGATGTGGCTGGGTGAGCAGATCACCGCGCGCGGCGTCGGCAATGGTATTTCGCTGATTATTTTCGCGGGCATTGTGGCGGAGCTCCCGGCGGCCCTTGTGGGTACGTTGGAACTTGGCCGTCAGGGCGCGCTGTCGACGCTGGTCATCATCGGCTTCCTGGTTATGGCCGTGGCCGTGATTGCCTTCATCGTATTCGTGGAGCGGGCTCAGCGTCGGCTGATTGTGCAGTATCCCAAGCGTCAGGTGGGCAACCGGATGTTTGGCGGTGACTCGTCACATCTGCCGCTCAAGCTGAACACGGCCGGTGTTATTCCGCCGATCTTTGCGTCTTCGCTGCTGCTGCTGCCGCTGACGGCTGCCGGTTTCTCCGGCGGGCAGGGGCCTGACTGGCTGACGACCATTACGACCATGCTCGGCCATGGTCAGCCGCTGTACATGCTGCTGTATGCCGTTGGCATCGCGTTCTTTGCGTTCTTCTACACAGCACTGGTGTTCAATCCCGGCGACACGGCTGACAATCTCAAGAAATATGGCGGGTTTGTTCCGGGTATCAGACCCGGTGAGCGGACCGCTGAATATATCGACTATGTGCTGACACGGCTCACTGTGGTGGGTGCCGCCTATCTGGTGATTGTGTGTCTGCTTCCTGAAATTCTGGTTTCCCAGTATTCCGTGCCGTTCTATTTCGGCGGTACCTCGCTGCTCATTGTGGTGAGCGTGACCATGGATACGGTGTCTCAGGTGCAAAGCCACCTGCTGGCCCATCAGTATGAAGGCATGGTCAAGAAGTCGAAGCTGCGAGGGGGCCGTCGATGAACCTGATTTTTCTTGGACCGCCGGGTGCCGGCAAGGGCACGCAGGCAGGTCGCGTAGAGACTGCGCATGGCCTGGTTCAGCTATCCACCGGTGACATGCTGCGGGCTGCTGTTGCTGCCGGAACCGAGATCGGCAAGCAGGCCAAGGAAATCATGGAACGTGGTGACCTGGTACCGGACGAAGTGGTCGTGAAGATCATTTCGGACCGCATCGAGGAAAAAGACTGCGCCAACGGGTTTATTCTTGATGGCTTCCCACGGACGACGGGGCAGGCGGAAGCCCTGGACAAGATGCTTGAGGAGAAGGGCTTGAAGCTCAACGCTGTGATCGAGATCCGCGTTGATGATTCAATTCTGGTGGATCGTATCCGGACCCGCGCTGCGGAAACCGGTGGTGACCGCGCGGATGACAATGAGGAAACGCTGAAAAAGCGCCTTGAAGTCTATCACGCTCAGACGGCACCTCTGATCCCGTATTACGAGTCGCAGGGCAAGCTTCTGGTTGTAGATGGGATGAACTCCATCGATGACGTGACCCGCGATATTGAAGACAAGATCGGACTGGCCACTGCCTAGCCCAAAAGGGCATTTTTTTCAGTGGTTTAGCTCGATTCGTTACGAATTTGATCAGGCGGTGTTTTTGCCTGATTTTGAATGGTTGACTGAGACTGAACGAAACCTATAATCCGCGCCTCCGCAAAGGTCAGAATCGCGGATTTCCGCGCCGTTCCCGCTCCTTATTTCAGGGCCGGGCACGCGAGCGGTTTTTTTGTGTATCTGAACCCCGATTTTCGGGCGAGGAATTAGCGGCACTTTTGGAGAAACGAAGCAGTGGCTCGTATCGCAGGCGTCAATATCCCGACGAACAAGCGCGCATTGATCGCGCTGACTTACATTCATGGCATCGGCGACACGAAGGCCGCCGAAATCCTGGACAGCGTGAACATTCCGCATGAGCGGCGTGTGAACGAACTGTCGGATGCCGAAGTTATCCAGATCCGTGAAACGATCGACCAGAACTACCTGGTTGAAGGCGATCTTCGCCGTGAAGTTTCCATGAACATCAAGCGTCTGATGGATTTGGGCTGCTATCGCGGTCTGCGTCATCGTCGCGGTCTGCCGGTTCGCGGTCAGCGTACCCACACCAATGCCCGTACCCGCAAGGGTCCGGCCAAGGCGATTGCCGGTAAGAAGAAGTAGCAAGGCATTGCCAGCGCGACTTGGGCTCCGGGGCGGGGCAGCAGGGATACGCAGCTGGCTGACAAGGACAAACTGACAAGATGGCAAAAGAAGCAACCCGCGTACGCCGCCGTGAACGCAAGAATATCTCTTCGGGTGTGGCGCATGTGAACTCGACCTTCAACAACACCATGATCACCATCACGGACGCACAGGGGAATGCAATTTCCTGGTCTTCTGCAGGTGCAATGGGGTTCAAGGGCTCGCGTAAGTCGACACCGTTTGCTGCGCAGGTCGCGGCTGAGGACGCCGGCAAGAAGGCTGCCGAGCACGGCATGCGGACGCTGGAAGTCATGGTTTCGGGGCCTGGGTCAGGACGTGAGTCAGCCCTTCGCGCCCTGCAGGCGTCAGGCTTTACCATCACAACCATTCGTGACGTAACGTCCATTCCGCACAACGGTGTGCGCCCCAAGAAGAAGCGCCGCGTCTAACCGCTGCGTTTCGTTGGACGGGTTCGTCCAGATACGGACTTAAATTCGCGGCCTTCCCCCATGGTGATTTCACCATCCTGGCTTCAAGCCACGCGGGGCCGCTAGATGAACGAGGCTAACAACGTGATCCAGAAGAACTGGCAGGAACTGATTAAGCCCAACAAGCTGGACATCCAGCCGGGCCGCGACGCACAGCGCATCGCCACTGTTGTTGCAGAACCGCTTGAGCGCGGCTTTGGCCTGACGCTCGGCAATGCGCTTCGCCGCGTTCTGCTTTCTTCGCTTCAGGGTGCTGCGGTGACATCCGTCCAGATCGACGGTGTTCTTCACGAGTTCTCTTCAGTGGCCGGTGTGCGCGAAGACGTCACTGACGTTGTGCTCAACATCAAGCAGATGGCCATTCGCCTTCATTCTGAAGGTCCCCGCCGCATGACGCTGAAGGCCGATAAGGCTGGTGCGGTGACGGCAGGCATGATTGAGACCGGTCCGGACATCGATATCCTGAACCCGGATCTCGTGCTTTGCACCCTCGATGAAGACTCTGAAATCCGCATGGAGTTCACGGTTGACCTCGGCAAGGGTTATGTTGCTGCTGACCGCAACCGTCCCGAAGATGCGCCGATCGGCCTGATCCCGGTCGACAGCCTGTTCAGCCCGTGCCGCAAGGTGTCTTACAAGGTTGAGAACACCCGCGAAGGCCAGATCCTTGACTATGACAAGCTGACGCTGACGGTTGAAACCGACGGCTCGCTGACGCCGGATGATGCGGTTGCCTATGCTGCCCGCATCCTTCAGGACCAGCTGCAGACCTTCGTGAACTTCGAAGAGCCCCGGCCGGAACAGCCTGTTGAAGAGCGTCCGGAACTTGAATTCAACCCGGCACTGCTGAAGAAGGTGGATGAGCTTGAGCTCTCCGTGCGTTCAGCCAACTGCCTGAAGAACGACAACATCGTCTACATCGGCGATCTCATTCAGAAGACCGAAGCAGAAATGCTCCGTACGCCGAACTTCGGCCGCAAGTCGCTGAATGAAATTAAGGAAGTGCTTGCCCAGATGGGTCTCCACCTCGGCATGGAAGTGCCGAACTGGCCGCCGGAGAACATCGAAGATTTGGCTAAGCGTTATGAGGATCAGTACTAGGCGTATCACCTGCAAAGGTAAGAGCGCTTAAGGAGAGAAGAAAATGCGTCACGGCAAAGCCCACCGCAAACTGAACCGGACCACGCCTCACCGTAAGGCGATGCTGGCCAATATGGCAGTCGCGCTCATCAAGCATGAGCAGATCGTCACAACGCTTCCCAAGGCAAAGGAACTTCGTCCCTATGTGGAGAAGCTGATCACCCTGGGCAAGCGTGGCGACCTTCATGCCCGCCGGCAGGCCTATGCCAAGCTTCCTGAGCAGAAGTGGGCACAGAAGCTCTTTGACGTCCTGGGTCCGCGTTATGCAGAGCGCAAGGGCGGATACACCCGCATCATGCGCGCCGGCTTCCGCCATGGCGACAATGCACCTGTGGCTGTCATTGAGCTGGTTGACCGCGATCCGTCCGCAAAGGGTCAGGATTCAGGTCCGGACCTGACAGCAGATGAGCAGGATGCGGCGTAAGCCTCGCTGCTTCTACAAATTAAAGAAGGCGGTTCCGATGGAGCCGCCTTTTTTGTTGCCTGGATGCGGTCTCGGACGGGCTTCAGTTCTGGTTCATCGGCGCTGTTCATCATGCCATGGGGCCGCGCTTGATCCGTATGGCCGGTCTTTGCAAACTCGCCATGCTGCCTATCTTCCACGATATCCGTTGCCGGTTTTGGAGTTACACGAATGATCACCCGCCGCATCACCAGCCTGATTGCAGCCGTCGCCCTTGGCGGGGTGTCGGTCTTTATGGTGCCGCATGTGGCTAGCTCTCAGGTCGTGCCATCTTCCCAAGGCCAGATCGACCTGTCCTTTGCGCCATTGGTGAAGCAGGTGGCACCGGCCGTTGTGAACGTCTTCACCAAGCGGGTTGTGCGCGAGCAGGCACGGTCTCCCTTTGCCAATGATCCGTTTTTTCAGCGGTTCTTTGGTGATCGCTTCTCCTTTGGAATGCCCCGTGAACGGGTCCAGAGTTCCTTGGGCTCAGGGGTCATTGTGGCCTCCAACGGCATCATCGTGACCAACAACCATGTCATCGCCAATGGTGAGACGTTTACGGTCGCTCTTTCGGACCGGCGGGAGTTTGAGGCTGAAGTGCTGTTGGCAGACGAGCGGACTGATCTGGCGATCCTCAAGATCGACACAAGGGGTGAGGTTCTTCCCGCGCTGCAGTTTGGGGACTCCGATGGCCTTGAGGTTGGTGATCTCGTATTGGCGATCGGCAACCCGTTCGGCGTTGGCCAGACGGTAACGAGCGGCATTGTTTCGGCCCTGGCCCGGACGCAGGTTGGGGTCACTGATTATCAGTTCTTTATTCAGACTGACGCAGCTATCAATCCGGGCAATTCGGGCGGTGCGCTTGTCACCATGGACGGGCGTCTGGTTGGTGTGAATACGGCAATCTTCTCGCGCTCGGGCGGGTCCATCGGCATTGGCTTTGCGATCCCGGCCAACATGGTCCGGCTTGTTGTGGCGTCCGCGCAGGACGGCAATGGGGGGCAGGTTGTGCGTCCCTGGCTGGGGGCATCTGTGCAGACCGTTACCTCCGAGCTGGCTCAGTCGCTCGGGCTTGATCGACCCGGTGGTGCGCTTGTCGGTGACGTCTATTCAGGCGGACCCGCTGACCGTGCCGGGCTTGAGACGGGCGACGTGGTGCGACGCCTCGGGGTGCATGACGTGGTGGACGAAAATGCACTTCGCTACAGGCTTGCAACCCGGGAAGTCGGGTCCAATGTTTCCATCGACTATCTTCGTGGCGGCGTCGCCAGAAACGGTACGCTGAAGCTCACAGCGCCGCCGGAGCGTCCGCGCCGGGACACGACGAAGCTCGAAGGGCCACACCCGTTTTCAGGGGCTACCGTGGCCAATCTGTCGCCTGCGCTGGCTGAGGAAATCCGGCTGGACCCAATGCTGTCCGGTGTTGTGGTCACGGAAGTCGTCCGGCGCAGTGCGGCCAATCGACTGGGCGTTCAACCTGGCGACATCATTCTGGGTGTGAATGACAGCAAGGTTTCCAGCGTCGATGCGCTTGAAAGTGCTCTGACAACCGGGGGCCGAAACTGGCAGGTGTCGGTGCGGCGTGGGGATCAGGTCTTCAACACGACAGTTCGGCTCTAACACGGTCTCACACGCTGGCCACAGGCCGCTTCAAATCGGATATGGTGCGGCCATGTCCGATCTCTTCCAACAAGCAGGTCTTGAAGATGATGCGCCGCGGCCGCTAGCGGACCGTCTGCGACCGGCTGCGCTGAGTGAAGTCGCCGGGCAGGATCATCTGATTGCCGCCGACGCACCGCTTGGGCGGATGCTGGCCACCGGCCGGCTGAACTCGGTGATTTTGTGGGGACCACCGGGAACCGGCAAGACAACGATTGCACGGCTTCTGTCATCTGCTGTTCCTGAAATGGAGTTCGTTCAGATATCGGCGATCTTTTCCGGTGTCGCTGACCTTCGAAAGGTGTTTGAGGCTGCCAAGGCCAGGCGTTCGATGGGGAAGGGCACTTTGCTGTTTGTGGATGAGATCCACCGCTTCAACCGGGCTCAGCAGGACGGGTTCCTGCCGTATATGGAAGACGGCACAATCATCCTAGTTGGCGCTACGACAGAGAACCCGTCCTTCGAGCTCAACGCCGCTGTGCTGTCGCGGGCTCAGGTGCTGGTGCTCAAGCGCCTTGAAGATCAGGCGCAGGAAACACTGCTATCGCGCGCAGAAGACCTGGAAGGCCGGCCCTTGCCGCTCACTGTCGATGCGCGTGACGCCCTCAAGGCGATGGCGGACGGGGACGGACGGTTTTTGCTCAATCTGGCGGAGGAGTTGTTTGCGCTCCCGGCGGAGAGCGAACCCCTGGATAGCGCGGCCCTGGCGGAAACCGTCCAGCGGCGAGCCCCCGTCTATGACAAGGGGCAGGACGGTCACTACAACCTCATCAGCGCGCTGCATAAATCCGTACGCGGATCAGACCCGGATGCCTCTCTCTATTGGCTGGCGCGAATGCTGACGGCAGGCGAAGACCCCTTGTTCCTGGCCCGGCGGCTGGTCCGCATGGCCATTGAGGATATCGGACTGGCGGATCCCCAGGCCGTGGTTCAGGCGAATGCGGCGAAGGAAGTTTACGACTTTCTCGGGAGTCCGGAAGGTGAACTGGCCTTGGCGCAGCTTGTGGTGTATCTGGCAACGGCCCCCAAATCCAACGCGGCCTATGTCGCGTACAAGTCCGCCGCCCGTCTTGCCAAGGAAACCGGCTCATTGATGCCGCCGAAACACATTCTCAACGCGCCGACCCGCCTCATGAAAGAGGAGGGCTACGGCTCTGGCTATGAGTATGACCATGACATGGAAGGCGGTGTCTCGGGCCAGGACTATTTCCCTGAGGAAATGAGCGAGCGGCCTTTGTTCTATCAGCCGCCGGACCGTGGCTTTGAGCGGGAGCTCAACAAACGTCTGGCCTACTTTGCGAAAATCCGGAGCGGCCGCACATGAACATGATCGTCGCGATAGCCCTGGGCGGCGGCATTGGCGCCGTGGGGCGCTATGCAGTCGGCGCCGGGGCCCTTGCCCTGTTTGGGCCGGGTCTTCCGTTCGGCACACTTGCGGCCAATGTCATTGGCGGTTTTCTGATGGGTGCCGTGGTGGAAGCCGGGGCGCTGAAGTACTCGTACAGTCCTGAACTTCGGGCGTTCCTGACGGTCGGGTTGCTGGGGGGTTTTACCACCTTCTCCGCTTTTTCACTTGAAAGCGCCTTGATGATTGAACGGGGCGAGTGGGGACTGGCCTTTGCCTATATCGCGGGGTCTTCGGTGTTGGCCATCGGTGCCTTGTTTGCCGGGCTATGGCTGGTACGGAGTGTGATGTCATGAGCGGTGTGCAGATCATCGACGTGGAGGCAGGGGAAGACGGCCTGCGTGTCGACCGGTGGTTCAAGGGGCGTTTCCCAGGCCTTGGACATGGCCGGCTGGAAAAG
>Ga0207422_1004678_pt1 | contig 10925 bp, 11 predicted proteins | sample MarCyaLeptolynsp_FD_187757 | JGI IMG/M metagenome (GOLD analysis project Ga0207422, IMG submission 187757) | Marine cyanobacterial communities from Panama - species 1 Leptolyngbya sp. (SPAdes) | ecosystem: Environmental > Aquatic > Marine > Unclassified | place: Panama: Panama City | collected... | reverse complement strand
CCTAAATCGACATTAATAATGTTAGTGAGTGCGTTAGCTGGGCATGAAAAAACCATGCATGCATATCAGCATGCTGTTAAAAACAATTACCGTTTTTATAGCTATGGCGATGCCATGCTGATTTTGCCGTAATAGAAAGAGATTTTATGGGAATGGCTAATTTTCAATTGCAAGCTCGCGATGCGGGTGCACGTGCGGGTGTGCTACAAACGCGGCGTGGAGATATTCAGACTCCAGTGTTTATGCCTGTTGGTACTTATGGTGCAGTTAAAGGCGTTACTAATGAAGAACTAAAAGCTACTGGCAGCCAAATTATTTTAGGCAATACGTTTCATCTTATGTTGCGCCCGGGCGTAGAAGTGGTAAGTCAGTTTGAAGGGCTACATAATTTTATGCATTGGCAAGATCCCATTCTAACTGACTCGGGTGGATTTCAAGTATTTAGCCTGGCAGCACGCAGGAAAATTTCCGAACAAGGTGTGCAATTTAAGTCGCCTATCGATGGAGCTACGGTCGACTTAAATCCCGAAATATCCATGCAGGTACAGAGGGCGCTTGGTGCAGATATTGTGATGATCTTTGATGAATGTACTCCCTATCCTGCAAGTCATGAACAGGCAGCAAACTCAATGAGGCTGTCCGCCCGCTGGGCAAAACGCAGTAAACAAGCGCATGGTGATAATGATGCGGCGTTATTTGGCATAGTGCAGGGAGGTATGTACGAGGATCTGCGAGCAGAGTCCTTGTCTGAGCTGCAACAAATTGGCTTCGACGGCTATGCAATTGGTGGTTTATCCGTAGGTGAAACAGCGGCTGAACGCTTACAAGTACTCGATTTTCTGCAAGGCAGATTACCGCTGGAGCAAGCCCGCTATCTGATGGGGGTAGGCAAGCCCGAAGATCTGGTAGAAGCAGTTGCACGTGGGATTGATATGTTTGATTGTGTAATACCAACGCGTAATGCCCGAAATGGTTATCTATACACTAGTCAAGGTGTGTTGCGTATCCGCAATCAACAATACCAGAATGATACCCGGCCAATTGATGAACATTGTGCTTGTTACACTTGTCAACATTATTCGCGTGCCTATTTAAAGCACCTCGATAAATGCGGTGAAATGCTTGCTGGCCGATTGAGTACCATACACAATTTAAGCTATTTTCACGGCTTGATGAAGAACATGCGTGAAGCCATTCTAAAGGGGAAATTTGCTGCTTTTTATGATGAATTTTATATGGCAAGGCAGACAAGCCAGTCTTCTATGGCATAATACGCGGCTTCGTACGGACATCTAGGTAACTCTTGAGGATTTAATTACATGCTATTTATAAGTGACGCACACGCTGAAGCTGCTCCTGCCCCCGCGGGCGGTGGAACCGAAATGCTCATCATGATTGGTATCTTTTTTGCCATTATGTATTTCATGATTATCCGTCCACAACAAAAACGACAGAAAGAACATAAATCTCTTATGGAGTCTTTGACTAAAGGAGATGAAGTTGTCACTAATGGCGGCATGATGGGTAAAATCAAGGCGGTGAGTGATGACATAGTTCGAATTGAACTGGCTGAAAGCGTAGTTATTAAAGTACAAAAGAGTGCAATCGCAAGTGTGTTACCCAAAGGCACGCTTAACCAAGATGATTAAATAGAAAATAGCCGCTATTAGTTAATACCCTCAAGCAAGATAATTATACAACCCCGCAAGTACTGAGAAATCACATGCTAAACCACTACCCGCTTTGGAAAAATGCAATGCTGCTTTTTATATTAATAGTTGCAGTCATTTATGCATTTCCTAATTTGTTTCCAGAAGATCCGTCTGTTCAGATTTCTCATGATAGTGGCGAGCTTCCCATTAGCTTGCAAACACAGGTGGAAACTGTGTTAGAAAATAATGAACTTACAAGCAAGGGGATTGAAGTCAATGAAGCGGGTCAAATGCTGGTTCGCTTTACAGACACTGACGCGCAATTAGTTGCAGTTGATGAACTTAAGAGTGCGCTGGACTCACAACATATTGTTGCACTTAACCTGGCACCTGCAGTCCCTGGCTGGTTGCGAGCGTTGAATGCAAGTCCAATGAATTTGGGTCTGGATCTTCGTGGTGGTGTGCACTTCTTGCTGCAAGTCGATATGAATGCGGCGGTAGTCAAAGCATTGGATCGTTATGAAGGTGAGTTTAGAACTACCTTGCGTGAGAATAAGATTCGTTATGTGTCGGTAGATAATGATGGTGAAATTATTACTGTCAAATTTCGTGATGAGGAAAATTTTCAAGCCGGTTTAGAAGAGCTTAAAAATAATTTTCGTACAGATTTGGATTTTGTCGAAGCGAGTGTTGATAAAGGCTTTGCACTTAATGTGATATTTAAAGACACTGCCAAGCTAGAGCTGCAAACTTTTGCTGTGCAACAAAATATTACTACACTCAGAAAACGCGTTAATGAATTAGGAGTAGCTGAACCCGTTATTCAACGCCAGGGCGTAGACCGTATTGTGGTGCAGTTACCAGGCGTGCAGGATACTGCGCAAGCAAAAAATATTCTGGGCGCGACGGCAACACTTGAATTTCGCATGGTTGATGAACAAGCGGATGCCTACCTTGCTCAGCAAAGTGGACAGATTCCCATAGGTGACCAACTTTATTTTGAGCGCAACGGAAATCCTGTGCTGCTAAAACGCAAGCCAAAACTAGAAGGTGAATATATTACTGATGCAGCTTCGGGTATTGATCAAGATTCTGCAGGGCCAGCAGTATTTATTAGTCTTGATGGCGAAGGGGCACGGAAATTTAGAAAAATTACTGGCGAGAATATTCAACGCTTGATGGCGGTTGTATTTATTGAAAACAAGACTGAATACTATAAAGACGAAAATGGAGAAGTAAAATCACGTACGCGTAAAGTTGAAGAAGTTATAAACATTGCGCGCATTCAGGATGAATTAAGCCATCGCTTCCAAATTACTGGTCTAGATTCTACGCGTGAAGCACGTAATCTAGCCTTACTGTTACGTGCTGGTGCATTGGCGGCACCCATGAGTATTATTGAAGAACGCACAGTTGGCCCTAGCTTGGGTCAGCAAAACATTGATCAAGGTAAGCGCTCCGTTATTCTCGGAATGATTTTAGTGATGATTTTTATGGTCATCTATTATCGAGTATTTGGCATTGTTGCGAATGTTGCGCTAATAGTTAATTTGGTATTGATTATTGCTATATTGTCAATGATTCCGGGCGCGACACTTACGCTGCCTGGCATTGCAGGTATTGTGCTTACAGTGGGTATGGCGGTTGATGCTAATGTGCTTATTTTCCAGCGCATAAGAGAAGAGCTAAATAATGGTAATTCGCCACAAGCAAGTATTCACGCCGGTTATGCCAAAGCTCTGTCAACCATTGCCGACGCTAACGTGACTACTTTAATTGCCGCCATAGTGTTATTTACTTTTGGTACCGGGCCAATTAAAGGTTTTGCTGTTACTTTATCTATTGGTATTGTCTGTTCCATGCTGACCGCCATTATGGGAACGCGCGCATTAATTAATTTGATCTACGGAAATAAAAAGGCGCCAGTCCTGGCGATATAAAAACTATGCAATTACTTAAAAAGTCATTCAATATTGATTTTCTTGGCAAGCGCAATATTGCATGGGTCATTTCTGCAATATTAATTATTGTCTCTATTGCATCGTTATCAACTCGTGGGCTTAATCTTGGTATCGATTTTACCGGTGGTACCTTGGTGGAAGTGGGTTACACTGAACCTGCAGAGTTAGATACTATCCGTGCAGCATTGGAGAGTGCAGCGTTTAATGATGCTATTGTGCAGCATTTTGGTACCGCTAAAGATGTACTTATTCGTTTACCGTCGACGGATAATGTTAATGCGGCAGAGCTGAGTAACCAAGTATTGGAAGCATTAAAGCCAACAGGTGAGCCGGATATGCGGCGGGTTGAATTTGTTGGTCCGCAAGTGGGTGAAGAGTTACGTGATGACGGTGGTCTAGCAGTGCTATACGCATTATTTGGCATTTTGATTTATGTGGCACTGCGCTTTGAGTATAGATTTTCTTTAGGTTCGGTGGCGGCATTAATTCATGATGTAATTATTACGGTCGGGTTTTTCTCAGTTACTCAAGCACCATTTGATTTGACAGTGTTGGCTGCGGTGTTGGCAGTGATTGGTTATAGTTTGAATGACACTATTGTTGTGTTTGACCGTATACGTGAAAACTTCAGGCGCATGCGCAAAGTTACACCACTGGAAGTTATTAACGGTTCAATTAATCAAACACTCTCACGTACATTAGTCACATCCTTGACAACTTTGCTTGTGCTATTTGCATTGTTCTTTATAGGAGGTGAAGTTATTCATTCGTTCGCATTGGCGCTTATTGTGGGTGTAATAGTAGGTACTTATTCTTCTATCTACATAGCAAGTTCAATGTTAGTTGTACTGAATGTGACGTCGAAGGATTTGATGCAGGAAGAGAAGGACACTTCTGAATTAGATGAAATGCCTTAAATAGATGTGCTGAAAATAGCCTCAACTAGGCTGACTTTATTGCACTATTCAGTTCGGTAATAAGATTTTTGTAAAGTTGCGTGTTAGCAGCAACCACATTGCCAGATTCCAAGAATTTATGGCCTCCTTCCATGTCGCTGACCAGGCCTCCAGCTTCTTGTACCAGGATAACACCTGCTGCAATGTCCCAAGTATTTAAGCCAAATTCCCAGAAACCATCAAATCTGCCTGCAGCAACATAGGCCAGGTCTAATGCGGCTGAGCCGGCACGGCGAATACCTGAAGTTTTTTGCAGCAGGGCTCTGAGCGTGGCTAAATAAATATCTAATTCTTGGTCGGAACGGTACGGTAAGCCAGTACCAATTAAACTTCCGGCGATATCTCGTTGTTTGCTTGCTCTAATACGGCGATTGTTTAAGGTCGCACCATCGCCGCGTGAGGCACAAAATAACTCCTCTTTTAGAGGGTCGTAAACTACTCCTAGTTGTAATTTATTATTTTCCCGCATGGCAATGGACACTGAGAATTGTGGAACACCATGTAAGTAATTAGTTGTGCCATCTAATGGGTCTATGATCCACTGACATTCATCGCCTTCATGTTGCCCGGATTCTTCAGCAAGAATGGCGTGACTAGGGTATGCTTTTTGAATAATAGAAATAATTGACTGTTCAGCCTGGTGATCAACCTCGCTGACGAAGTCATTGCTGCCCTTAGTGTGAATTTTAATATCAGGCAAGCGGTTCATATTGCGCAAAATAACTTGCCCAGCCGCACGTGCTGCACTGACTGCAATATTTAATGCAGGTTTCATGATGTGAATTTAAGCGGTTTGAATTGGCGGCAAAGAGTAGCAGACACGAATGAATTTGTAAGCTTAATAATCTAATCCATGAACGATATATCTGACAAAATAATCCAACCACGAGTAATTATGGTGGAAACTTCCCATCCAGGGAATATTGGTGCTGCTGCACGAGCAATGAAAACTATGTGCTTGCATGATCTCGCTTTAGTACAACCAAAATCTTATCCTGATCCCGTTGCTTTTGCGCGTTCCTCTGGTGCTGCTGATGTTCTTGAACAGGCACAAGTGTATTCGTCTTTAACGCAAGCTATTAGTGATTGCCAAGTAGTTGTGGGGATAACTGCGCGTAGCAGAAAATTATCTGCGCCAGTGATGAGCCCTAAACAATTAATTCAGCATATGTTGACCGAACACAGAACATCACGTGTAGCTTGGGTGTTTGGTCGTGAAAGGAATGGCTTGAGCAATGAGGAAATTGATTTATGCAATGTGGTATGCACGATACCGTCAAACCCGGAGTACGGCTCATTAAACATTGCGGCCGCAATTCAGGTGCTTTGTTATGAATGGTATGCGGCTCAAAATCAGATTGATTCCGCTGTTACGACAGAGCCAGTTGGCACCGATTCGCTGGCGCCTGCCGCTGAGAGAGAGGGTTTCTACCAACACTTATGGCAAACTCTGCTTAAGATCGAATTTCTTGATGAACAAAATCCACTACCTTTGCAGCGAAAAGTAAGGCGTTTGTTTGATCGAGCGCAGCTTAGCAGCGCTGAAGTTAATATTCTGCGCGGGATCTTGAAAAACGTTTTAAAACAATAAGTTATCTTAATTCGTGTCGAAGTGTAATAGGCTAGTGCTGGTATAATCTAGCCCGTTAGCTATACTTGATTAAAATAGTCGGGTATTGGTATGATTTCAATCATCAAGCAACGGGTGATTAAATATGAAACTCAGTACTAAAGGCAGATACGCAGTGACAGCCATGTTTGACGTCGCTATCCACCAAAAAGGTGGCCCAGTCTCGCTAAGCGATATATCCGAGCGACAAGGTATCTCGCTATCTTATTTGGAGCAATTGTTTGGCCGCATGCGTCGCCGTGATTTGGTCGCGAGTACGCGTGGTCCGGGTGGCGGTTACAAACTTTCGCGTGCCGCAAATCAAATTGCTATTGCAGATATTATTACGGCGGTAGATGAAACGGTTGATGCAACACGCTGTGGTGGTAATGCCGATTGTCAGAATAAACAGCGTTGTCTAACCCACGAATTATGGGAGGATCTGAGTTCGCAGATACATGTATTTTTATCTGGTATTACTTTGGAAGATGCCATCAATAAGGAACGTGTTGTAGAAGTGGCTGAGCGTCAGGACCGTATGTTGAATACAGAACAGCGAGTTGATTTTCAAACTGCGCATGAGAATGCGTAACACATTGTTTATTAGTATTTTGATCAAAGGGAACAATCAGTGAGTGAGTTAAAACTACCTATATATCTAGACTACAGTGCGACTACACCGGTCGACCCACGTGTCGCTGCTGCCATGATGGAATGTTTAACCAACGAAGGTAATTTTGGTAATCCAGCATCCCGCAGCCATGAATTTGGTTGGAAAGCTGAGCAGGCTGTTGAACAAGCACGAGCCAATGTCGCGGATCTGATTAACGCTGATCCAAAAGAAATTATATGGACAAGTGGAGCGACTGAGTCCGATAACTTAGCAATCAAGGGTGCTGCACATTTTTACAGTAAAAATGGCAAGCACATTATTACGCTTAAAACTGAGCATAAAGCTGTTTTAGATACATGTCGCCAATTAGAGCGTGAAGGGTTTGAGGTGACTTATCTTGAGCCTGAATCCAATGGCTTGGTAGACATGGACAAGCTCAAATCAGCAATTCGTGAAGATACAGTACTAATTTCTATTATGCATGTGAATAATGAAATTGGCGTGGTTCAGGATATTAAAGCAATAGGCGAGTTGGCACGTGCAAAGAAAATTATTTTTCATGTAGATGCTGCGCAAAGTGCGGGTAAAGTTGAAGTTGACGTTAAGGATATGAACGTAGACTTAATGAGTTTTTCTGCGCATAAGATCTACGGGCCAAAAGGTATTGGGGCATTGTATGTATGTCGCAAGCCGCGGGTAAGAATTGAAGCACAAATGCATGGTGGTGGTCATGAGCGAGGTATGCGCTCTGGAACATTGCCAACCCATCAAATTGTTGGCATGGGTGAAGCATTTAGAATTGCCAAACAAGAAATGGCCAGTGAAAACGAGCGTATTCGCATGTTGCGTGATCGTTTGCTTGAAGGACTAAAAGACATTGAAGAAGTGTATATTAATGGTGACATTGAGCATCGTGTGCCGCATAACTTGAATATGAGCTTTAACTTTGTTGAAGGTGAAAGTTTAATTATGGCGCTAAAGGATATTGCTATTTCTTCAGGCTCAGCTTGTACTAGCGCCTCACTAGAGCCGAGTTATGTATTAAGAGCGCTTGGCAGAGATGATGAATTAGCACATAGCTCATTGCGATTCAGTATTGGTCGATTTACTACTGAGAAAGACGTTGATCATGCTGTCGATGTGATACGTAAAGCGGTGACTAAGCTACGCGACTTGTCGCCTCTATGGGATATGTATAAAGATGGTGTGGACTTGAAGTCTATTGAATGGGCTGCACATTAAGCATAGGTAAAAAACGATTTTATAACAGGAGTCAATCACAATGGCATACGGAGAAAAAGTATTAGATCACTACGAAAATCCACGTAATGTAGGGACATTGAATAAAGAGTCAAGTAATGTTGGTACTGGCATGGTTGGTGCGCCTGCTTGTGGTGATGTGATGAAGTTGCAAATTCAAGTGAACGATAGTGGCGTTATTGAAGACGCTAAATTCAAAACTTATGGTTGTGGTTCAGCGATTGCTTCTTCAAGTCTGTTGACTGAATGGGTAAAAGGCAAAACACTTGATGAAGCAAGCCTGATTAAAAATTCTGATATTGCAGAAGAGCTGGCATTGCCACCAGTAAAAATTCATTGCTCTGTATTGGCTGAAGATGCAATTCGTGCGGCTATTACTGATTATCAAAGCAAACAGAGTTCTGCTGAAAAGAAAAGCGCTTAATACTAAGCAATGTCTATCTCGTTAACAGAAAATGCCGTCAAGCGGGTAAAAACTTTCCTTGAAAAACGAGGCAAAGGTGTCGGTGTGCGCCTGGGTGTTAAAACAACGGGTTGTTCTGGTATGGCATACACTATAGAGTTTGCCGATGAGATTGAAAGTACGGATAAAATTTTTGAGCAAGATGGCATAAAAGTACTTGTGAATCCAAAAAGTCTTGTTTATTTAGAAGGCACTGAGCTTGATTTTGCTAAAGAAGGATTGAACGAGGGTTTTAAGTTTAATAACCCGAATGAAAAAGACCGTTGCGGCTGTGGTGAGAGCTTTACCGTCTAAATCGTACTGCTCATTAATCTTTAATCTTTAACTACATTTAGCTGTCAATGGAATTTGATTTCTCGCGTAACTACTTTGAGTTATTCGGTCTTGAAGTAGCATTTCAGATTAACAACGATGAGTTTGTAAGCTCATACCAAAAGCTACAATCTAAATACCATCCTGATCGTTTTGTTGATAGTGATGATCAACACAAACGTATTGCTATGCAGGCAACAACGTTTATTAATGAAGCATATAAAACCTTACAAGATGACCAGGCGCGTGCGCGTTACATGCTTGAGTTGCAAGGTGTGTCTTTTGACGTTGAACAAGATACCACGCAGGATATGGATTTTTTAATGGCGCAAATGAATTTGCGTGAGCAGATTGATGACGTGGATTCGCAAGATGATCCTCTGGAGTGTCTGGACCAACTGGACAGTCAGTCGAGAAAAGATAAGCAGATGCTTATCCATGCATTCGAAAATTTTTATTCCACTAAGCATTGGGATGAAGCCAAAGAAATTGTACTAAAGCTGCAATTTTTTGCTCGCTTGCAACAACAAATTAATCACAAGCAAGAAATGCTTGAAGAACAATTAATGTAAAACGATGGCGTTACTACAAATTTCAGAACCGGGCATGTCCACTGCGCCACATAAGCATCGTCTTGCGGTGGGTATAGATCTTGGTACTACTAATTCTCTGGTTGCAACAGTAAGAAGTGGTGTTGCTGAAACGCTGCCGGATGAAGACGGTAATACCTTGTTGCCATCTGTTGTTTATTATCAAGAAAATAAAGCGCCACTGGTTGGCATGCTGGCATTAGAAAAATCTTCATCAGATCCGCTTAATACCGTGGCCTCAATTAAGCGTGTATTGGGTCGCTCGGTGGAAGATATTAATTCGGCCAATGAGATTAATCCGTTCTCTTTTGTTGAAGCAGAAAATTCTGTGCCCAGAATAAATACTGCTTTGGGTCCGCGTACGGCAGTTGAGATATCGGCAGATATATTACTTGCGCTGAAAGACCGAGCAGAAAAAACGCTCGGCGACGATTTGATTGGTGCGGTTATAACAGTGCCTGCTTATTTTGATGATGCTCAACGCCAGGCAACCAAGGATGCGGCAACGTTATCAGGTTTGAATGTGTTTCGATTGCTTAATGAGCCCACTGCTGCGGCCATTGCGTATGGCTTAGATCAGGCTGCTGAAGGAATTATTGCTGTTTATGATTTAGGCGGTGGGACTTTTGATGTGTCTATATTGCGCTTGCGCAAAGGTGTGTTTGAAGTGATGTCCACAGGTGGTGATTCTGCCTTGGGAGGTGATGATTTTGATCAGGCAATTGCTAACTGGTTGCTTGAAGTTCTAGATCCATCTATACGTGAAGATGAAATTGCGATGCGCAAGCTGCTTTCAGCAGCACGGCAAGCAAAAGAACAACTAACGCGACAAACGAGTACTACCATTACTGTAGAGGGTTATCCTGAGACTGAATTGACGCAAGAAAAATTTGAGCAACTTATAGAAGCCTATGTAAAGAAAACTATTGCTGCCTGTCGACGTGCACTAAGAGATGCAGATATTGGTAAAGATGAAGTATCTGAAGTAGTAATGGTGGGTGGTTCTACGCGTGTGCCTTTAGTAAGAAAACAAGTTGAGAAGTTTTTTGGCAAACAACCTCACACGGATATTGATCCGGATCGAGTAGTCGCGATTGGCGCTGCGATACAAGCAGATATATTGGCGGGTAATAAACCTGGCGATGAAATGTTGTTATTGGATGTCATCCCCTTGTCGCTTGGTATAGAAACAATGGGAGGTTTGGTTGAAAAAATTATTGACCGCAACACCACGATTCCAGTGGCGCGTGCACAAGAGTTTACAACTTATAAAGATGGTCAAACGGCCATGCGTGTGCATGTATTGCAAGGTGAGCGCGAGTTGGTGTCTGATTGCCGTTCTTTGGCAACATTTGATTTGGCAGGTATTCCACCATTAGTGGCGGGTGCTGCTAAAATAAGGGTAACCTTTCAGGTTGATGCAGATGGCTTGTTAAGTGTCAGTGCGCAAGAAGTAAATACACGCGTGTCTGCTAGCATTCAGGTTAAGCCTTCATATGGTTTAAGTGA
>Ga0207422_1004676_pt1 | contig 10941 bp, 7 predicted proteins | sample MarCyaLeptolynsp_FD_187757 | JGI IMG/M metagenome (GOLD analysis project Ga0207422, IMG submission 187757) | Marine cyanobacterial communities from Panama - species 1 Leptolyngbya sp. (SPAdes) | ecosystem: Environmental > Aquatic > Marine > Unclassified | place: Panama: Panama City | collected... | reverse complement strand
TGGCAGGCATTGCGGTTTTTGCGGCTGCCGTTGTCTGGGCATCAAGAGATCTTTTCCAGCTCAAATGGCCGTCGCGCGAAGATGCGTTGCAGCGCGTCGAAAAAACATCCGGCTACAAGCACAGGCCTTTGACTGCGCTCGAGGACGATCTCTCGGTCGGTTCGGACAATGCGGAAAGCCGCGCGATCTGGGCGCTGCATCAGCGGCGGACCGCCGAAGCTGTTGCGTCGATCCGCTCGAAGGCACCTGACCCGCAGGCCTTCCGCCGCGACCCGTGGGCACTTCGGGTTCTCGCGGCCTGTCTGCTCGTAATCGGGTTCGGCGCGGCCCATAGCGATCATATGGGCCGCCTGACATCCGCCTTCCAGAATCCGTTCAAAACGGTCGAACCGCCGAGCCGGCTGGATGCCTGGGTCACGCCGCCGATCTACACGAGCGAACCGCCAATCTATCTGACAGGCGAAAGCGCACAGCTGCGCGAAGCCGGCGCCCCGATATCGGTGCCCGAAGGCTCAGTTCTTGTCGTACGCTCGCAGGGCTCGCAGGAAATCAGCATGACATTCGCCGGCCCGGAGGAAACCGAGCCGAATATCGTCGAGCCGGACCAGGCCATCGGCGACGAAACCGATGCCGAGCTTGCCAAGCTGTTGCCGGTCGAACGACGATTGACGCTCGAAACCACCGGCGTTGTCGAGCTTGCGAACACGGAAGCGCCTGAAGAACCCTTGCTGCGGTTCGTGTTTGCGGTAAAGCCGGATCACGCGCCCGAGATCCGCCTTGTCGACGATCCGGAAGCTCAGCTCAGCGGTGCGCTCAAGTTTTCCTATCTGGTCAATGACGACTATGGCGTTGTTGCCGCCGAAGCGCGCATCACTCCCCTGCCCAATCCGGATCATCAGGACCGGGTTCCCCGTCCGCTCGTCGAGGCGCCACAGTTTCCGCTGTCGCTGCCGCCGCGCACGGGAACGGCAAAGACGGCCGAGACGATCCGGGATCTGACATCGCACCCCTGGGCAGGATCTGAAGTCGATCTGACCCTGCTGGCGCGCGATCAGGCGTCTCAGGAAGGCCTCTCCCCGCCATACCGAATTACTCTGCCGCAACGCCGCTTTGCCAAGCCGCTTGCGCGAGCCATCGTTGAACAGCGGCGCAATCTTGCACTGGATGCGCAGAACCACGCGCAGGTGATCACGGCGATGGACGCTCTGATGCTTGCGCCCGAACTCTTCGATTTCAGGGCGCGCAACTATCTGGGCATGCGCTTTGCCTATGGCGAACTGATCCGCGCGGAAACCGATGACGAGCTCAAGGCCATGCTGCCGCTTTTGTGGGATCTTGCGCTGTCGATCGAGGACGGTGATCTGTCGGCGGCCGAACGCAAGCTCAGAGATGCACAGGAGGCCTTGCGCAAGGCGCTGGAGGAAGGCGCGAGCGATGAGGAAATCGCCAGGCTGACGCAGGAACTGCGCGAAGCGCTGAACGAGTACATGCAGGCGCTGGCGGAGCAGATGCGGCAGAACCCGCAGGCGATGCAGCCCTTTGACGGAAACCAGCAGACGCTCAATCAGCAGGACCTGAGTGAGATGCTGGACCGGATCGAGGAACTCGCCCGGACGGGATCGCGTGATGCCGCCCGCGAGTTGCTGGCGCAGATGCAGCAGATGCTGGAAAATCTTCAGGCGGGCAGACCGCAGATGATGCCTGAAGGAATGAACAGCGAAATGATGGAGATGCTCAACCAGCTTGGTGAGATGATCCAGCAACAGCAACAGCTGATGGATGAAACCCACAGGTTCAACCAGGACCAGCAGCGTCAGCGCGGCAATCAGCAACAGGGGCAGCAGCAACAGGGCCAACAGGGTCAGGGCCAGCAGCTGACCCAGGAGCAACTGGAACAGATGCTCCAGCAGCTTCAGCAAGGTCAGGGCGATCTGGCGCAGCAGCTGCAACAACTGATGGATCAGCTCGGTCAGAACGGTATGGGTCAGAATGAGGCACTCGGCCAAGCGGGCGAATCCATGGGAGACGCCCAGCAGTCGCTCGGCCAGGGGCAAGGTCAACAGGCCCTCGGACAACAGGGCGATGCGCTCGATGCGCTGCGCCGCGGGGCCCAGAGCATGACCGAACAGATGATGGGCCAAGGTGAAGGCGCCGGGAACCCTAACGGACCCTCGCCGCTCGATGAAGATCCGCTTGGACGCCCACGGCGCACCGAAGGACCCGATTTCAACAACCGGGTGCAGATCCCGGATGAAATCGACGTGCAGCGCGCAAGGCGTATCCTGGAAGAACTGCGCAGACGCTTCTCCGATCCGTCGCGGCCGCAGCTGGAACTGGACTATCTTGAACGGCTGCTGAAGCGGTATTGAACTGGCACTGGCTTCCAAAGCGTTGACGCGTTCACCTGCCTCATCGGCATAAAAAGGCGCTCCACTTGGTGCGCAGAACCACGTCGCAACGCGATCGTGCTTCAGCAGTGGCTTTTGCCCGATCTCGGGATATGATCTCTGGAAACACGTTGACCAAGGGTAACAATGCCGGGGTGGATCCTGTCGCGGAATATGTCAATCGCGCTGTGGCTTGCAGTGTCCGCGTTCGTGTTTTTTTCGATGATCGTTCTGCGTCAGTCAGGCTTGCTCCAGTCTCTTGAACTCGCCCACTATGATTTCACGGCCTCAACGCTGGCGAACAACAGCCAAACTGAAGATGTTGTTATCATTGCTATCTATGAATCCGATCTCGGCAGTTGGGGCTGGCCGCTTTCGGATGAAAAGCTGGCGCAGATCACGGGTGCAGCGCTCAACGCAGAAGCGGCCGCTGTCGGGATTGACATTTACCGTGACCGGCCTGTCGAACCTGGTTCGGAAAAACTTGATGCGGCCCTGGAAGACAGCCGTGTCGTCACGATTACGAAGCTCGACGAAGACGGCGGCATTCTGATCCGTGCGCCGTCGGTCTCGGAGCGGACGGGCGCGTTCGGGTTTTCCGATGTGCCGCTCGATGTGGACGGTGTGACGAGACGATCCCTCCTGCTTGTCAGGGAGGGCGAGGCACTGCATCTGTCATTTGCGATGCAACTCGCCATGAAGGTGCTCGGCATTGAGGGGCCAGTGCCTGCACCGGCGGATCGCAGCGTTGTACTTCTGGGTCAAACGCCCGTTCCATCTCTGGCGCCCGGTTTCGGCAGTTATGTTCAGGCGGATACGGCTGGCTACCAGATCATGACCCGGTTCCGGCATAAGCTACCGATTTCGCCGGTTGTTGACGCGACGGATCTGCTTGAGGGAACCATTCAGGATGGAGCACTTCGGGACAAGGTGGTGCTGGTTGGACTGATCAGCGACACGATCAAGGACCACTTCGTCACGCCCGTTAACCGCCGTTCCGGCGCAAGGTTTGTCTATGGTCTTCAACTGCACGCCGCAGTCATTCAGCAAATTCTCGATCATGCCGCGGGCAATCTTCAGCCACTGTCAGATATACAGAGACCGCTCCAAAACCTGATCATCGCCGTTGCTGCCCTGACCGGTGCAGCAATCGCTTTGTTCTTGCGGAATGCCGCGTTCACCTTCGCCGTCAGCCTGGGCGGCGCGGTATGCTTGCTTGTTCTCGGCTCCTCGGCCATGAAGCTCGGAATCTGGCTTCCCGCCGTCCCCGTCGTTCTTGCCTGGCTTGCCTCGTTTCTGATTTCCTTTTCCATCGTTGCGGTCCTTGCACGCCGCCAGCGCGCCACACTCTCCAAGCTGTTTCAGAGCCAGCTCTCGCAGGAGCTTTCGCAGGAAATCTGGTTGCAGAGGGAGGAGATCCTGATTGGTGGCAAACCTGTTCCCCGACGGCTGACCGTTAGTCTGCTCTATGCGGATATCGCTGGGTCAACTCGCGTAAGCGGTGCTGCCGAGCCCAAGGCATTCATGAACTGGATGAGCACCGTTCTTGATGCGCTCGGAGCGGATGCGGCAGAACATCGGGGTTTCGTGGAAAAATATACAGGAGACGGCATTCTGGTCGCCTTTGGCGCGCCGCTGCCTAGTCAGGCCGACTGCCCGGAACGAGCGGACGCCCGCGCCGCCTGTGATTGCGCGATCGCGATGCGGGGCACGATCGAGCGCCTGAATGCAGAGAACAAAACGGGCTGGCCCTATCATCTGCGAATCGGCCTGCATTGCGGGGAGGTGTTCGGCGGCGCAATTGGCGGAACGCAGGCTATGAAATACAATCTCATCGGGAACACGGTGAACACCGCTGCGCGGATTGAAGGTTTCGGAAAGACGATCAAGGAGCGGCGCAGTCAATACGTTACCATTTGCTGCTCGGGAGAGTTTGCGCGGCTTCTGGATGGGTACGCCACGCTCGAGCCGGCTGGAGAATTGCTGCACGATGACGGGCAGCGCAGGCATCAGATCCTGCTCATAAAGGGGCTTTGTTAGACATGTTCGTCCGGACATTTCGATGAGAGGTGTTGTGCGCGCCATATTACTGATGTTGGCCGCAATAGCCGTGGGAGGTGCGGGTGCGCTGGTGTTCATCTGGACAACCAGCGTGCCCGATGATGAGCTGCCCACCACGAAAATTGTTTTTCTGCCGCCTGCTGCAGGCGCGCCGGCGGACAGGATCGGGGCGGGAACAAGAGAGATTCTTTCCACACCCGAAGACATTCAGATCCTGATCCCGGAAGGGGGTGGCGTCAGTCTCGCCGAATCACCTGCGTTGCTTTGGTCGGTAAGCGCTCCGCAGCAAGGGCTCATGCGCGCTGAACTCGTTCCGCTGAGTGGTGGGGCGCCCATTGCCGAAAGGACATTCCATGGGGAATTCGACCCGGGCCTCTACGCTCTGGATCTGGCAGAGAGTGGCGGACCGCTGGTCCTCGGGCAGCTTTACGAATTCAGGGTCCTGATTGCAGGCGAATCCGCAGGTGAGCTGCTGGCACCTGCCAGGGGACTGGTTGAGCGGCGTGAGGGCTCAGCGGCTCGCAATGCTGCGGATGCCGCCTCCCGGGGTGCCTGGTTCGACGCACTCGGATTTCTGTCAGAACAAGATGCATCCGGCCGGGTTCGTGTGACGGACCAGGCGGTGTTCGATGCTCTTTTGCTGTCTGCGGGGTTTAAGCCGGAGGAAGTAGCACGATGAACACCAGTCCCGTCTCTCTGACACATCAGGAGTGTGACAGACCTATCCCTATCGGCTGGTTTCTCTCGTTTTGGATCGTTTTTGCAACGGTGTTCATTCTGACCCTGTCGCCTGTCCGGGCTTCTGATGGCAAACGTGTCGCCCTGGTCATCGGCAACTCCGACTATGAATATGTTAGCAAACTTGCCAATCCCGCGAATGATGCCTCCGATATTGCGGACGCACTCGCCCGGATCGGTTTCGAAGTCACCTCGGGGTTCGATCTCGGGTATCGTGAAATGCGGCTTGCGATTCGAGACTTTGCCGAGACAGCAGCTGACGCGGAGGTTGTCTTCATCTATTTCGCAGGCCACGGGATTGAAATCGACAACACCAACTATCTCATTCCATCGAACGCGGAATTGCGGAGCGATCGCGACGTGGACTTCGAGGCGATTCGCTTGGATGCCCTCATCGGGGCGATCGCTCATTCCCCCGGGTTGAAAGTCGTCCTTGTCGACGCCTGCCGCAACAATCCGTTCGTTGCCGATATGATTCGAACCACCGCAACCCGGTCCATCGGACGCGGTCTTGGGCGCATTGAGCCGGGTGGCGTTCTTGTAGGCTATGCTGCGCGAAGTGGTACGCTGGCGCTCGACGGCGACGGACGGAACAGTCCCTATGCCGAGGCGCTTCTCAACCATATCGAGGAACCCGGACTTGAAATCGGCAAGATGTTCCGGAAGATCCGGGACAACGTCTACGACTTAACCAACGGCTCACAGGAACCTTTCACCTACGGGTCGCTGCCCGGACGGGACATTTTCCTGGTTCCAGCGCCTGCGGTTTCAGCAGTTGACCCTGTGGTAGCCGTACCGCCTCCGGCCTCTGTTCGCCAACGGCTATTCGAGCGCTACAGCGAGGCGCAGGAGCTTGGAACCCTGAAAGCCTGGAACGAGTTTCTACGCGCCTACGGACACAAGAATGACGAGGCAGTCGTTCTGGCCGCCAGAGAAGCGCGAGATGAGCTTGTCGCCCGGTCCACGTCGACAGGTCAGAGTCTGTCCGGGGAGCGGTGGCTAGATGTGTCTTTCGATTCCACTGGCGCGGCAATCCTTTCACGAGAACAGGGAATCGCCGTGCAACGAGCGTTGTCCTATCTCGGGCACGACACGGGAACACCGGATGGTGTGCTGGGACCCAGAACAAGGGCTGCGATCGCAGCAGCGCGGCTGCGTGCGGGAATCCCGCACGGAAGCAAGGTCGATAATGCATTGCTTCGGGTTCTTCCCGACGTTGCCATGATCGATGCCCTTAAATCCCTCAAGGCCCGGAAATACGACATCGACGAGCTGCCACAGGGGCTTGAACCGAGGCTCGCAAAGGCCATGGTCGCATTGGATGGGTATGAGTTCATCTTCGATTACCACAAAGGGCATCTTTACCTTGCCGTGCTTCCGGGTGGATATGCGCGCAGCTGGAAACTGGGCAATGATCTCGCAAAGAGAGCCGGAGGCTACCTTGCTACGATCTCTGATGCCGAAGAAAACCGCTTTCTCTCCGATCTTTTCCGGAACGATGAACGTTTCCTTGAATTCTACGCCCCCGCAAATGAATTGAACGGACCCTATTTTGGCCTTTATCAGATCCCGGGAAGCCAGGAACCTGCCGGCGGTTGGGTATGGGTGACAGGTGAGCCGATAACCTTCCGCGCCTGGGCTGACGGCCATCCCAGACCCGAAAAGGGGAGTGACTACGGCGCTTTCAACGTGCTTCTCAAGACGCAGAGCCGGAATGAGCCTCTCAGAACCTGGGCAAGCAATTCTCCCGACAATCCGAAGGGATACCTAATAGAGATCGAATAACAGCGAGTATGCGCGTGAACCCGGCCTGGCGTGGTCACTGCCGGGTCAGCGTGAAATTACCCCGGCAGTTGCCCTGATCGTGCCGAAACGTTCCGCGGCCGCCTTCCACGCTGATGGTTCCGGACAGGGTGTTGCTCTGCGTCCGGCCCTCGTGAAAGAAATAGAGCTTGATGTCGACACGGCCGGATTCGCTGATTGTGCCTTTCAAATTGGTGCCGCGGCTGATGACACCGTCCCTGATCTGGACGGTCTGCCCCAACTGGTTCCAGCCGCAGGGGCCCTTGGAAATCCGGACAAGCCTCCAACTGCCGTTCAATCCGGGTCCGTTGGCGGCCGGGCAGACGCGAGCCGGATTGCGTTTGAGTTGTTCCAAAAGACCTGAAGACAAGTCGAGCGACGCGACGCTGCGGCCCGAGTGCCGGGCATAATTTGCGAGCGCCTGCTTGCTCTTCCGGCCCCAGACGCCGTCCGCTGTACCTGCCTGGCATCCAAGGCGGTTCAGCTCGGCCTGCAGGGAAAGTACCAGGCTTCGGTCCGCTTCGGGATCAGGCACCCTCTGCTCGCGGGGTTCGGCTGGAGACGCCAGAGCCGAGATCTGAACATCCCCGGTCGTTTTGCTGTCTGGTTTTTGCAGTGTTTCGACGCGTTCTTCTGCATCTGTCCCGGAACGCCTGAGATCTTCCAGTTTCAGCCGTGCAATGGCCGCGAATTTTCCGTCTGGGTATTGCTGCAGGTAGCTCTCGAAATAGTCCGCGTTGGTCGCGTCCTTGATGGAATTCCAATAGGCGAGCTCGATCTGCAGATCGGGCGTTTCGCGGCGATCTGGCGTTGCTTCCTGTTTCAGGATGACCTTTCCGGTCAGGGACGAGTTTTCCCAAGGGATCTGTTGTCCACCGGTTGCCTCCAGGACATCGACGCGCACCCGTACAAGGCTTTCAGAAATATCCTCGCCGGGATGCCCAAGATACTTGACCAGCGCCGCAGTAAAAGGACTGTTGCGGCCGACGCCATCCAGGGCGACATTTCCCGGCTGTGTCGAAAAAGAGACGAGTGTTCCGACGCCTGATCCAATCCGGGCAAGGCCATTGCCGATCGAGGCGGACCGGGTTCCCATAGACTGCGCCAAGTTGCGGGCGAGGGGATTGTTCCGGCAGGCATCCAGAAAGATCAGGTTGGTTTTGCTCAGTCGCTCCATTGCGGACATGACCAGCGAGATCGGCATCGCCTCGAAATCAATGTCGTTTTCGGAGCGAAGCTGAGCATCGACGGGGACAAGGTAGTTCCTTCCCTGGACCTGAAGCCCGTGCCCGGCGTAGTAGAACAGCGCGATGTCCGCGTCTTTCAGTGAGTTCACAAAATCCCGAACGGTGCGTCGCATACCGGTAAAATCAAGGTCCGAGCCCTTCACGACCTTGAACCCGAGGCCCTCGAGTTTGGCGGCAAGGTCGTCCGCATCGTTCAAAGGGTTGGCCAGTTCGCCGGCATGTTCATAAGTCGCGTTGCCGATCACCAGCGCAACCCGTTTTTCCGCTGCAAAGCCCGTTGCCGTGCACAGGCAAACCAACGAGAACAGTGCCAGAAGAACGCGACGCATGACCCCACCCAGTCAACGGTGCAAATCTATGAATGGCCCTGCTCCGGTCTCTCCGATCCCGTGTTGATCGCAGATGGGCGGGACCGCAAGTAATCGCCTGCACCTTCTTAAGTCTATATCAAGAGGTCTGATCACCTCAAGATGACACGGAAGCGTGTGTTTCTGCCGACGTTTCAGTTCGCTGGAACCCGATTGCGATCTGTCATTCCGCCAGGGACTGCGCAAAAAACGCCAGGGCAACGGCAGCAAGGAGCGAGGCGGCCATCGCAAAATTAATGCGGCGCTGTACGCGCGGGTCCAGGTCGAGACGATGCAGTGCCATGCCGGCATAAAGCCAGATGAAATGGATCGGCAACCAGATCATGTTCATGATCAGGAACTTCAGCGTCAGTTCGACAAACAGGCTCTCCGGCCAGAAAGGGAACCCGGTCAAGAACGCCGTGTTCACCGCATAGGCCTTGGGGTTCACCGTTTGCAGAATGATACCGGACCAGAAACCGGGAGCCTTTTTGGCTTCACTGAAGCCGATGCGTGAACCTGCAAATGCGATCTTGTAGGCGAGATACGACAGATACCCCACGGACGCGACCATCAGAATGACCCTGATGTGCTCGTTCGCCTGGATGACGGCTGCCATTCCCGAAACGACAGCGAGCGCAACAAGATTGGTGCCGACGAACAGCCCGCCGATGTAGCGCGCACCCGGGGCAAATCCGAAGGCCGAGCCGACCCCGGCCACTGACAGGACGCCGGGTCCGGGTGTGATGATGAGAGCAAAGACCGCGAGTGCGAAAGTGATCATGCCTGCGTGGTAGAAGATGGGGTTGAGCGCGTCAATCCACAGCCTTCATGTGCGTTACGAGTTTCAAGTCCGGCAAGTGGAGAGGCGTTCAAAAAGCATGATCGAGGCACTCGCAGACACGCTCTGCCAGAGTGCAAAAGCAGACAAGCGGATAGTTCAGGCGTATCTGCGTGTGTCCTCGGGCAGAACGCCCGAGATGGCATCACGCACCGCCTTGCGGATATCAGCGAGGGAGAATGGCTTGGTGATCACGTCGTGCACCAGGGCGTCCAGGCCGTTGGCCCTTTCACGCTGATCGGCAAAGCCGGTCATCAGCAGGATCGGCATGTCCGGAAAATCGCGGGCAGTGTGCAGCGCGAGCGCGATGCCGTCCATGACGGGCATCTTGATATCGGAGACAAGCAGGTCGAAACCGCCTTCCTCGCGGGTGAGCACTTCCACGGCCTCACCGCCGTCTTCGGCGACACTGACCGTATGTCCGTCAAGCTCCAAGGCGCGTTTTACGAAGCTTCTTACCGCGTCATCGTCTTCCGTGAGAAGAATGCGAGACATGCTCACTCTCCTGTCTTGCCGTCAACTGCCGCTTCGTTCTCAGAAGGTGCAACGTATCCAATAAAGGGCAACTGCCGCCACGCGTGGCCCATATCCATACCGTATCCGACGACAAACTTATCAGGACAGGCAAACCCGACATAGTCTGCAGATATGGCAGCTTTGCGGCGCTCCGGTTTATCCAGCAGCGCCGCGATCTTGACAGAGCGCGCCCCGCGCTCCATCAACCGCTCGCGGGCGAAGGCCAGCGTACGGCCCGATTCTAGTATGTCATCGACAAGAATGATGTCACGATTTGTCACATCGCTTTCAACATCGCGCAACACACGAATGTTGTCCGATCCTTCCGTGCCCGCCCCGTAGGAAGACAGGTGGATGAACTCCATCTCGGGCTCCAGCTCGGCTCGGTGCATGGCTCTCACCAGGTCCGCGGCGAAAATAAAGCTGCCCTTCAGAACGGCAACGACAAGCAGATCCTTTGGTTGGCCTTCTGCGATTTCCCGTGCCAGCGCGGCAACCCGCATTGCGATGGCGTCTTCGTCGAAAAGCGTGTGAATGTTGGTCGTCATGGTCACTCAAGTACTATCTGGCGTTGGCCGCGTTCGATGAAACGGACCTGTATGTCGGAAGCGTCCTGCGGAGGGTCGGCCAGTATTGTCCTGAACCGGGTCTCGTCGAGCCCGTTCAGCGCCTTGGTCCGGGGTTCCACGGTCCAAGCGTATACCTCCTGAAGGTCCGAATTGCGAATCGACAGCCGCACAGCGGGTACGGGATTGGCTTCATCGAGAAGGTTGCGGATTGAACCTTCAACGACAAGGATCTGTTTGCCTGCTTCGATTTCAGAGAAGGTGCGCAGGTTCCTGAATTCAAGGCCACGCAAATTGACGTCGAATCCAACCATCTGAAAAAGGCTGGCAAGGTCCGGCGACTGTTTGACCATGCCGTCCCGAAAGAAAGCAAATGAGGCGATCACTGCCAGGGCGACACCGAATATCAGGATGCCTCCGATCCGCCGGAAATTT
>Ga0207422_1004673_pt1 | contig 10946 bp, 9 predicted proteins | sample MarCyaLeptolynsp_FD_187757 | JGI IMG/M metagenome (GOLD analysis project Ga0207422, IMG submission 187757) | Marine cyanobacterial communities from Panama - species 1 Leptolyngbya sp. (SPAdes) | ecosystem: Environmental > Aquatic > Marine > Unclassified | place: Panama: Panama City | collected... | reverse complement strand
TCTTCGGTTAGATGTTTCAGGCCTCAGGTCCGGAGCACGCTGACGCCGGCATATCGGGCGGCCGATCCGAGTTCGTCTTCGATACGCAGAAGCTGATTGTATTTTGCCAGGCGCTCCGAACGCGCCAGCGATCCGGTTTTGATCTGGCCGCAATTGGTCGCCACGGCAAGGTCGGCAATCGTGGTGTCCTCGGTCTCGCCGGATCTGTGCGACATAACCGATGTGTAGGACGCCCGGTGTGCCATCTCCACGGTGTCCAGTGTCTCGGTCAGGGAACCGATCTGATTGACCTTGACCAGGATCGAATTGGCCACACCTTTTTCAATGCCGGTCCGCAGCCGGGCGGAGTTGGTCACAAAAAGATCGTCGCCGACAAGCTGACAGGACGTTCCAATGGCGTCGGTCAGGGCCTTCCATCCGTCCCAATCATCTTCCGACATGCCGTCTTCGATGGAGATAATCGGGAATTTCCCGACGAGGCCCGCCAGATAGCCGGCCATTTCAGCGCCGTCCAGCGTCTTGTTTTCACCGGCGAGAACGTAAGAGCCGTCCTTGTAATACTCTGTCGCCGCGCAGTCGAGGGCCAGGTAGATGTCTTCTCCAGGCCGGTATCCTGCGCCCTCAATCGCCTTCATGACGAAGCCGAGTGCTTCATCGGTGGATGCCAGATTCGGGGCAAAACCGCCTTCGTCGCCAACATTTGTATTGTGGCCTGCATCCTTCAGAGCCTTGCGCAACGTGTGAAAGACCTCGACCCCCATGCGCAGCCCTTCGGAAAAGGTTTCCGCTCCGACCGGCATGATCATGAATTCCTGAATGTCGATCGGATTGTCGGCGTGGGCTCCGCCATTGACGATGTTCATCATGGGAACCGGCAACGTGCGCGCGTTCGGTCCGCCGAGATAGCGATAAAGCGGGACTTCCAGATAGGACGCAGCGGCGCGCGCGGTCGCCAGCGAAACGCCAAGGATCGCGTTGGCGCCGAGGCGCGCCTTGTTTTCGGTTCCATCCAGATCAATCAGAACCTGGTCGATTCGGGCCTGGTCTTCCGCATCGAAGCCGCTCAGCGTATCGAATATCTCACCGTTCACGGCGTCCAGGGCCTTGGTGACGCCCTTGCCGAGGTAGCGCGTGCCGCCGTCGCGCAGTTCAACCGCTTCATGGGCCCCGGTTGAAGCACCCGAAGGCACTGCCGCCCGGCCGACGGTTCCATCGTCCAAAACGACATCGACCTCGACGGTCGGGTTGCCTCTGCTATCGAGAATTTCGCGTCCGATGATGTCGACGATTGCGGTCATGAATATTGGCTCCGATTGAGATGAGGCAGGTAATACAACAATGTCGAAGGCTTGCAAGCCCGTTGATGTCTTCCGGAACACCGATAAAATCACCTGCACAGCTTATGGTTAACGGAAGATTCACCGAATGCCCGTCTAAGTGGTTTCGGAGGGATCGTTTATCGCGCAGATTTCCGATGCGTGGAAACGGTGGGGGATCCAACATGGCAGTTCAAGGCAAACCCGACACGCCGGACTTCAAACCGATCGTGGTGCGAGCAATCCTGGTCGCTGTGGTCGTGGCGCCAATACTCACCCTGATCAACCAGTGGGAAGGTGTGATCGGCGATGCGCCCCTTTCCTACACCAAGGCCGGTCTGACATTCCTTGTGCCGTTTATGGTGTCGTTGGTGAGTGCCTTCATGGCACAACGCCCTTCTGCAGTATCGGCGAAGAGTGATCCCGATCCGGTGGAAGTCCAGGAGGGAAACGACAATGACCGGCCGCATCCTGTCACGAACTGCAATTTGTCCTCCGTGGATCGCGACCGGGACCTGATCCAGGACATTACCAGCACGATCGGCGTCGTTCGCGAAAATGCGACGAAGGTGAATACGAGTTCGAAGGCCCGGGCAAAGTTCGCCGATGAACTGGCTCATCTCTCACGGTCGCTGGCCGATGATCTGGCTGGTATTCGAGATGACGCCTTGTCCGGAAAAGACGCGCTTTCCGGGCTCAATCATCGTTTGGCGGAAATTGCGGAACAGACTTCAGGGTCGCTGGATCGCGCGAGCGGCCGCGCCGAAGCAATTGCAAACGTCAATACCGCGCTCGCCGCGTTTCGCGACAATTTTCAGGAGATCGACCGGACCGCCGAAGCCATTACCGGCATTGCCGACAAAACCCGCCTTCTGGCACTCAATGCCACGATCGAGGCCGCCAGAGCCGGGGAATCCGGTCGTGGATTTGCGGTTGTTGCCGCCGAGGTGAAGGAACTCGCCGCTTCGGCGAGATCGTCCGTCGAAGGGATCAACGAGTTGGTCGCCGGATTGACGGGACAGGTTGAGAACGTCCTGTCGGAAATCGACACCCTGCGCCAGGACATTGCGGATGGCGTGGCTGAAACCGAGAGTTTTCAATCGTTTCAGGCAGACGTTGAAGAGGCTCTCCGGTCGGTGTCGGAGAATGTCTGCAACGTTGCGAACAAGGTCGCCGAAGATCTTCCCGCCTACAACGACATCTCCGAAAAACTGGATCAGATCAGCAAGGATTCGACAGCGGCCATTGCCGGTTCGCAACGCAATATGGACCTGACTTCACAGGCCATCGAAAAGATCGGTGAATTGTCTTCCCGCGCTTGACGAAACGCAGATTCGGCTGCGGCACCAGACATTCATCATCTTAAAGTTGAGATTTCACGACTGCGTCCAGCTCTTTGAGACTCAAGAGTAAATCTTTCATCTCGCGGAGTGGCACCATATTCGGACCATCCGAAAGGGCAATGTCCGGATTGTCGTGGGTTTCGATAAACAGTCCGGCAACGCCGACGGCAATGGCAGCGCGGGAGAGCACCGGTACAAATTCCCGTTGACCGCCCGATGATGTCCCCTGCCCGCCGGGTTGTTGGACGGAATGGGTCGCATCGAAGATTACCGGCGCGCCGAAGCCGGCCATAATCGGCAGAGAGCGCATGTCCGATACGAGGGTATTGTATCCGAAACTTGCGCCGCGTTCGGTTGCGAGCAGCTTCGTATTTCCCGCGCCGGTGACCTTGGCGAGCACGTTCTTCATGTCCCACGGTGCCAGGAACTGGCCTTTCTTGACGTTTACGATACGCCCGGTATTCGCGGCGGCGACCAAAAGGTCGGTCTGACGGCACAAGTAGGCGGGAATTTGCAGGATATCGACCACCTCACCCGTCGGCGCGCACTGGTATGGCTCGTGCACGTCGGTCAGGACGGCAACATTGTGCGTGTCCTTGATATCCTGAAACACCGACAGGGCTTTCTCCAGGCCGAGCCCGCGCGCGGCACCGGCACTCGTGCGGTTGGCCTTGTCAAAGGAGGCCTTGAAGACAAGTCCGATGCCCGTATCCCTGCAAATGCCGACGAGTGCGTCCGCCATCTCCAGCGCATGGGCGGCGCTTTCCATCTGGCAAGGGCCCGCGATCAGACTGAATGGGGCATCGTTGGCAAAGGTCGCGGACGACGTCTCAACAACTGCATCGGGAGATTTGGTCATGACGGATCCGTTTGGTGCTGCTCGAAGATCATTGCGCAGCCGTGGCAGTCATCCGGCGGCACGATGAGCATGTTGTTATGGGACTTCGCGTCAACGCCGATTCGCTGCAATCGCGTCGCCATGGATTGTAGATCGTCCACAAGGATGCGTATCGCGGCGATGGTCGCCGCACCAAGGTCGGACCGGTAATCGGACACGCCGAACAAGCGCTCAAAACCGATTGGCGTCAGGATCGAGACCTTGTGTCGTTGTGCATCGATCTCCACACCGAAGCTGGTGGAACGCATATCACGTTCCCCAATGAAGGCCGACAACATGACATGATGGTCGGAGGGTTCGTCGGCAACGATCACGATCCCCGCGAGGTCCTTCGCGCCGTTGTCGTGGCGTTGATAGTCCGGTTTCCAGAAATTCTCCGGGTAATGGTGGTGGCAGGTAAAAAACCCTATCTCCGGCAGAAGCGGATCGCTGACGAATGTCAAGCTGAATGCGACCTTTTTCTGCGTCCCGTCCGGCAAGGTTGCAACCCGTTCAAAATCGAAGGGATCGTGCACCGTCAGCCCGGAATCGACAAATGTGGCCCGGTCGGCTGCAGCACCCTCACTGGTCAGAACCAGCATTGCAGCCCCGTCGCCATGTCGTTGATGCCAGTCACGGTTGTAGTGGGCGAAGCTGAAGGTCGTCGACGGAAGGGACCTGGGGAACTTGCTCTCGTCTGCAATCTCGACATATTCCAAAAACACGCCATCGAGTTGAACGAGCTGATTGGCGGTTCCCCAGGGATGCTCCGCCCGCGGCGTGACACGGAAGCCCAACTCCCGCATCGTCCGGGAGGCGTCGGCGAGCGAATCCACCGGCAAAACAATGTGATCGATCGATCGAGCCAAGTCTTCCTCCGTGAGATCGCGTTTGCCGTCAGCTCGGCTATCCCGTCGGAACAGGGACATGCCGTTGCGGCGCCGGTTTTCAGACCAGCCGACTGTTTTCGATTGCCGCGCCGATAAATGAGGAAAAAAGCGGGTGCGGTTCAAACGGGCGCGACTTCAATTCCGGATGATATTGCACACCGATAAACCAGGGGTGATCTGCAAGTTCGATGGTTTCCGGCAAAGTACCGTCCGGGGACATGCCGGCAAAAATCAGCCCCGCATCCGTCAACCTCTGGCAATAGTCGATATTCACCTCGAACCGATGCCGATGGCGTTCGGAGATTTCCGTGTCGCCATAAATCTCCGCGATTCTGCTGCCGGGTTTGAACCGTGCGGGATAGGCGCCAAGACGCATGGTACCGCCGAGATCGCCATCTTCGGCGCGTGTCTCCAGCCGGTTGCCGCGCGTCCACTCGGTGAGAAGTCCGACGATCGGCTCGCTGGAGGGTCCGAATTCGGTCGAGTTGGCTTCTTCGATTCCAACCAGGTTTCGCGCGGCCTCGATCACTGCCATTTGCATGCCGAAACAGATGCCAAAATAGGGAATATCGCGTTCCCGGGCATATTTGGCCGCCGCCACCTTGCCTTCCGCGCCACGTTCCCCGAACCCGCCCGGCACCAGAATGCCGTTCACGGGCTCAAGTGCGGAAGCTGGGTCTTCGGCTTCGAAGATCTCCGAATCGATCCATTCGATATTGACTGCAACATTGTTTGCAATTCCACCGTGGACCAGCGCTTCCATCAGGGATTTATACGCGTCCTTGAGGTCTGTGTACTTACCGACAACGGCAATGGTGACTTCACCTTCGGGATTGTTCAACCGGTTTGAAATATCCTGCCAGCGGCTGAGATTCGGTGCCGGCGCACCGGTGATGCCGAAGGCCGACAGGACCTCGTCGTCCAATCCCTCATTGTGGTAGGCGATCGGCACGTCGTAGATCGATTTCATATCGAGCGCCGGCACGATCGCCGATTCCCTGACATTGCAGAACAGCGACAGCTTGCGACGTTCATTGGGCGGTATCGGCCGATCGCACCGGACCAGCAGGATATCCGGCTGAATGCCGATGGAGCGCAATTCCTTGACGGAGTGCTGGGTCGGTTTGGTTTTCAATTCACCCGCGCTTGGAATGAACGGCATCAGCGTGAGGTGAATGAAGATGGCGTCACCACGCGGCAATTCGTTGCCCAACTGCCGGATCGCCTCAAAAAACGGCAAGCCTTCAATGTCGCCTACCGTTCCGCCAATCTCACACAGCACAAAGTCATAGGCGTCGTTGCCGTCGAGAACAAAATGTTTGATCGCGTCGGTGACGTGTGGAATCACCTGGACCGTGCCGCCGAGATAATCGCCGCGCCGCTCCTTGGTGATGATGTCCTGATAGATGCGACCGGTGGTGATATTGTCCATCCGGTTGCACGGATTGCCCGTGAATCGCTCGTAATGCCCGAGATCCAGATCGGTTTCGGCTCCGTCGTCGGTAACGAAGACCTCTCCATGCTGGGTCGGGGACATCGTCCCCGGGTCAACGTTCAGATACGGATCGAGTTTTCGCAGTCGGACTGTATAGCCTCGCGCTTGCAGCAGTGCTCCGAGCGCTGCCGATGCCAGACCTTTTCCGAGGGACGAAACCACGCCGCCGGTGATGAAAATGTACCGCGCCATGGGACCCTGCTAATAGGACGAACCAAGTGATTCGGCCACCCTAAAATGACCGCAATCACGATTATTCCCAGGACACTCAACAATGCGGCCTGTTGCCGACCGGTCGCACATCCCGGGAGTATTCAAGGACCAGGCGCCAACGCAGCCGCCGGCCTGCAAGCGTTATGAATTATTGTGACGTCGGGACTTGTGGTCCGGACGGTTCTCCCGATTGCTGACGCAGCGCGTCGAGAATTCCGTTTCCAGCGCCAGGTTCCGAACCTTCCGGCACATTCAACTGATCGCCTTCGGTTATAATCTGCCGGTCCAGAATGTTGGAAGGTGCGCTGTCATTCTTGGCAAAAATGGCAAGTGCAAGCGAAGTGGAAAAGAATACGACCGCGAGCACAGCCGTCGTCCGCGTCAACGCGTTGGCCGCACCACGACTGGAAAACAGGCCGCCCATACCGCCGCCTCCGCCGCCGCCCATACCGAGCGCACCGCCTTCCGATTTCTGAATGAGCACGATGACGATCAGCGCGATCACGGCGATTAGATGCAGTACGAGGATTGCCTCTTCCATCACTTCGATCCAAATATCTCAAATCCCGCGTTCCGGACCATCAGCCCGAATGTCCGACGTGATCGGGCGCCTGCAGGATTTTGTAGGGGGTATAGTCGTTGCCGCGCTTTTATAAGAAGCGCGCAAACATTTCCAGTCCCAAATATGGGGATGCTTACCTTTCAATGCACGCGCCTTTCGCCGGTGCCGCATTTGAACGCGTTTGCTGCACCGCCAGAAACCGTCCGCGCTGACCGGAGCTACCGGTAGGCGGCTGCAATGCCAAGGAAATCCGAAGCCTTCAGGCTCGCACCGCCAACCAGGGCGCCGTTCACGTTTGCGACCGCCATCAGCGCTGCCGCATTGCCCGGTTTGACAGAGCCGCCATACAGGATGCGCATTGCCGAGCCCTGACCTGCGAAGCGCTCGGTGAGGTTCTGTCGGATCATCGCATGGACTTGTGCAACATCGTCCTCGGTTGGCGTGCGTCCGGTCCCAATCGCCCAAACCGGTTCATAGGCTACAATAGTGTTTGTTGCGCTGGCGCCTTGGGGAAGCGACCCGGCCAGTTGCCGGGAGACGATGGACAGGGTCTCCCCGGCATCGCGCTCGGCCTCTGTCTCTCCTACACAGACGACAGCCACAAGACCCGCCCGATGGACCGCCGTTGCCTTTTTCCAGACATCGTCGCTGGTTTCGCCGTGATCTGCACGCCGTTCGGAGTGGCCGACGATAATCAGACCGGCCCCGGCGTCCTTCATCATCTCCGCCGAAACATCCCCTGTATGGGCGCCGCTTTCGTTGGCATGGCAATCCTGTCCACCAATAGTGATTCCAGTTCCCGCTGCGGCCTTTGAACACGCGTGTACCAGCGTCGCCGGCGGGCAGATCGCCAAATCGACTTTTGGTGTCAGCTCCGGTCCGTATCCGTCGGCCATGGCATTCAATTCACCGAGGGCCGATTGCAGGCCGTTCATTTTCCAGTTGCCCGCAACAAGCGGCTTGATATCGCTCACAACATTCCCCTCAAGTGGATTGCGGTTTCATTTGCTGGTGGCGCAATATCAAATAAGACCGACGACGACCAGCCTGTGAGTGACAAAAGTGCCGCGCTTCAGCACAAATTGTGGACGTTGGCGCCGACTGGAGATTCCAACCGGGTAACCTTTCGGTTAGACCGTTGCATGCCGTGTTGCACTTGCGGCGAACGGTTCTTATGATCCGGCAATTTTGTAACGTGCCGCGTGGCGGCAGAACAGGAACGAATTCGATGCTCGACGCAATACGCAAAATGGCAAAAGGCTGGGTCGCTATGATCCTGATCGGATTGCTGGTCATGAGCTTCGCACTGTGGGGCGTCGCCGATGTGTTTACCGGCTATGGCTCCAATACGGTCGCCAGCGTTGGTGACCGGGATGTCGGATATCGCGACTTCCAACGCGCATATGACAACGCGATGCGGAACTTTAACCAGAGATTGGGCACCCCGCTGACAAACCAGCAGGCGGTCGCATTCGGCATTCCGAACCAGGTCATCGGGCAGTTGACGACGGAAGCAACGATCGCCGAAATCGCCGACGACCTCGGTCTCGGCGTTTCGGAGGACAACCTCGCTAAGCTTATCCAGTCGGACCCCAGCCTGCGCGGTGTGAACGGACAATTTGATCGGACCGCTTTGCAATACACGCTTGGCCGGATTGGAATGTCGGAAAACGAATTTGTGCTCGAGCGAAAGAAGTCGGCCCTGCGGGCGCAACTCGCGGATGGCCTGGTCGGGGAGATGACCGTACCGTCAACCTATATGGAAGCGATCAACGCGTACCAGAATGAACAGCGGACCGCCGATTATGCGGTCATTACCACCGGTGACCTCGACAAGCTTGCCGATCCGACGGATGCGGATCTGCGCGCGTTCTTCGATAAGGACAAGTCTGCGTTCAAGGCTCCCCAATATCGTTCCTTCGAATTGCTTGTCCTGCAACCCGAAACAGTGTCCAACCCGGACAGCGTTACGGATGACGACGCCAAAGCCGAATACGAGCAGGTCAAGGACACACGGTTTGGCGCGCCGGAACGCCGCAACTTTCAACAATTGCTTTTCGCCGACAAATCTGCGGCTCAAGCGGCCTCTGACAAGATTGAGGGTGGCACATCGTTCGAAGATATCGTTGCGACCGAGAACAAGGATCTCAACGACATCCAGTTCGGTTTGAAAAGCAAAAGCGAGATTATCGACAAGGCGATCGCCGAGGCGGTTTTCGCATTGCCGGAAAACGGCGTCAGCAAGGTTGTTGAAGGGCGGTTCGGCAATTTCATCCTGCGCCTGACCGATATTCGCGAAGAGGCGGTTTTGCCTTTTGCCGAGGTCAAAGACCAGATCAAGAGCGACATTGCCGCCAGGAATGCAGAGTCCGAAGTGTTTCGCCTCTATGACGAAATCGAGGACGCAAGAGCCGGTGGATCGACGCTGAAAGAGATATCCAACACGTTCAACGTTGCCGTTCAGACGCTCGACAGGATCGATCGAGAAGGCAATGGGGTCGACGGCACGACCGCCACGATTCCCGAGCAAGGCGCCGTGCTTACAGAGGTTTTCAACACAGATGTCGGCGAGGAAGCCGACCCGGTCCAGTTGGGCCGAACGGGCTTCGCATGGTTCGACGTCACGAACATCGTTCCGGAAACCGACCGCACGTTCGATGATGCGAAGGACCTGGTCAGTGCGGCGTGGCGGGCCGACAAGGAAAAAACCCGTCTGGACGACAAGGCTGCCGAGATCGTTGCGGCAGTCAAGGTCGGACGTTCGCTGGAAGATGTTATGACGCCGATGGGTATCGAGGTTACGAAATCTGACGATATCACCCGCTCGACAACGCCAGAGGGTCTGCCGGCGAGCCTGGCGTCTGCAGTGTTCGACGGGCCTGACGGGCACGTTGGCTCCGCAGCCGGTGCGGATGCGGATCAACGCATCGTCTTCAAGGTCACCAGCGCCAGCGAACCGGCCTATTTCGAGGAAGCTGAAGGTAACGAGCAAACAAAACAGCAGTTTTCCACGGCGCTCCAGCAAACGGTTCTGCGGCAATATGTGCAGAAGGTTCAGTCCGATCTTGGGGTAACCGTCAACAATCAGGCTGTCGGCTACATTCTGGGTCTTTATGGTGATAATCCGCAACATCAGGGTACGATGCGTTGAGCCGTCGGCATTCCGGACCGACCTGGGCTGGTGCGGCAATCGGAGTATAGAGTATGCCTGATCTCAAACCGTTGATTGCCAAGGTGGCCGACGGCAAGTCTCTGGACCGCGATGATGCAGAGGCCGCCTTCAACGTCATGATGTCGGGGGAAGCGACGCCGTCGCAGATCGGCGGCTTCCTCATGGCTTTGCGGATCCGGGGCGAAACCGTTGATGAGATCGCCGGCGCAGTGTCGGTCATGCGGTCCAAGATGATTCCGGTTGCCGCTCCCCCCGAGGCCATCGATATTGTCGGCACGGGAGGCGACAATTCGGGCAGCTACAACATCTCTACCGCGACCGCGCTTGTCGTCGCCGGCTGTGGCGTGCCGGTCGCCAAACATGGCAACAGATCGCTCTCTTCGAAATCCGGCGCTGCGGACGTGCTGATGAAACTTGGCATAAATATCGATGCCACTCCGGAAAAGATAAGCGAATGCATCGCACAGGCCGGTATCGGCTTCATGTTCGCACCTGCGCACCATTCCGCCATGCGCCATGTCGGTCCGACCCGCGTGGAGCTCGGGACCAGAACGATCTTCAACATTCTCGGTCCGCTTTCCAATCCGGCCGGCGTCAAACGACAGATGATCGGCGTGTTCGCGCATCATTGGGTTGAACGCCTGGCGAAAGTTCTGAAAGCGCTGGGATCCGAAAGAATCTGGGTTGCCCACGGCTCCGACGGGCTTGATGAATTGACGACAACGGGAACAAGCCACGTTTCCGAACTAAAGGACGGGATCATCAAGACATTCACGATCTCACCGGAAGACGCGGGCTTGCCGCAAGCGTTGGCCGCCGATCTCAAAGGCGGTGATCCCGACTATAATGCCGCAGCATTGCGGGCACTTCTTGATGGCGAAAGAAACGCTTATCGCGATATTGTGCTTTTGAATGCCGCGGCGTCGCTGATGGTTGCCGATAAGGTGGAGACACTCAAGGACGGTGCCACAATGGCCGCTGACGCTATCGATAGCGGTGCGGCCCGTCATCGTCTTGAGAGACTGGTCTCCGTCTCCAACACCGATTGATCTTGTATGACAGACATTCTGAAAAAAAT
>Ga0207422_1004667_pt1 | contig 10959 bp, 6 predicted proteins | sample MarCyaLeptolynsp_FD_187757 | JGI IMG/M metagenome (GOLD analysis project Ga0207422, IMG submission 187757) | Marine cyanobacterial communities from Panama - species 1 Leptolyngbya sp. (SPAdes) | ecosystem: Environmental > Aquatic > Marine > Unclassified | place: Panama: Panama City | collected... | reverse complement strand
ATCCAGCGCATTCAGTACGCCATGCTCAACCAGCAAACCTGCGCCTTCTTCCCCACCTTCAAATTTCTTGGCAATGGTCCGCTTACCCGGATCACCCGGCCCATTAGCCCCACCATCAACCCGGTAAGTGAAATCACTTTTACGAGTACCATAAGTACCACCGGACAGACGCCCTTCATTTAGCACTTCACCACCAACATACTCCAGAATACCATTAAGGTTATCCGCCGCAGCTGTTGCAAACTGTTCCGCGGTTTCCTTAGAACCGCCCTTACGGGACCAAATATTATTGACCTCAAACTCACCCGTTCGATGATTAAAGGTCACATCCGCCCCGGATCGTGGTGTACCGCCGAAGATGGAACCGATTAAACCACCAATAATATTTCCTAAGAATGCCCCCAGAACAATCCCTAAAGGCCCCAAGCTGCTGAATATGATCTTATCAATCGCTAAGTAGGCTCCTGCAGCACCACCAATACCAGAACCAACTTGTCCACCAATTGTATCAAACGTAATGACCTGGGAAGCAAGTTTCGAGCCTACAAAACTAGCGATCACACTAACCGGATCAATACCTTGGAAAATTTCTGCAGAACTGGTCGCACCATTGACAATATTCGTAGCAATATTGGTCAACGCATCACTGGCCACAGAGTTGACCAGTTCGCCCCCCAACCCTTCAAGTCCAATAACACTGATTAATTCACCAACAAGGAACGATGTTATGGCCCCTTGTGCTGCACTCCCCAGATCAACACCAAAGTCACTAAATGCATCATCCAGTGCATCCCCAAAACTTTTCCCACCAACAGCGGCAAAGCCAATCGTCTGGAATAGGTTTTTCCCCACGGCCCCCAAAAGAGCTCCAGCCGCAGTAGATACAAAGGGATCATCTCCACCAATCGCCCGACCAATACTGGACCCAAAAATTGACCCAATAGCCCCAGGATTGAGCGTTATGCCTTCATCGGCATCAATCACAAATTCAACATCTAGGCTCTTGGTCCCATCTGCATGAATTTGCTCAATTACATTGGCATTTTCACCTTTTGTCGTAACACGAGCAAAATATTCGCCATTAAAGTCTTTGCCATATTGCAACTCCTTTTCAGCGCCCGATTGAGGGTCTGTGAAACCAAACGCCAAATCACCATTTGCTGTTTCACCCCAAAAAAGTTGCTGAGGTAAATCATCTACTAAATTACTGAATTCAGGATTATTTCTAATTTGAGAAGGCAACTGATCTGGACTAAAAGACTGCAAGACCATTTTTGAGAGTTTAGCCTTAAGCAAAGCATTATTTTCCCCTTGAATTGCTTCATTTAAATCTCCATATTCTGTAGCCACTAACGTGCCGGTAGCCTCATCATACGTGAAACCAGAAACCGTAAAACCATCTAGCAAATCTGCTAAAGTATTTGCATTGGGATTAAAATCAATATCAGCTTCAATCCGTGATGCTTCACGTTCATCAGCAAACATTTCTGCATATATTTTAAGATTACCCTCAACATCTGGTCGCGCGACCATAGTAGATGCTTCTCTATTGAGAAGCTCCTCTGGATTTGTGCCATCTGTTTGCTTAAAAGCTTCGACATCAACGTCGTTCCTGATATTTTCTGTCTCAATGTCAAAAATAAACTGGTTATTATTATCTAGCTCTGGAACATTATTGTCATCGCGGCGGGCGTTTGCCTTAGTCACACTCGACGACAAAAGAACGCTCTTTTGACTCTGAGCTAGACCCTGCACTTCACCAATTTCATAATTCCGTACCAAGGCAACATCAACGCGTTCAATGTATGATATTCCATCAGCTCGGTATTGTTTTGTTGTTCTAGTTTCTTGCCATAAATTTTCTTCTAACTGAACACGCTCAATTGTTGTTTCTGGCGTTACAATATCCGCATCAACGAAATTATCCCAATTGAATTGTATCTGACCTTCCTCTGGAGCACCAAACTGATTTCCTAAAAACGAGGTATCATATTCAACATACTCACCATCTATCAAACCTACTGTTTCAAGACCTAAAACACCTAAACGTTTACTGACTTGTGTATCTGGATTATCAAGGAATTTACCCTCTACCTCCATTGTGTAAAAACTAGTCCGAACAGCTCTAGGTGTCCCAGAGATATCTCGTACATAATTAATATCTGTAATTCTGATAAGTTTATATTCGGCATCGGCAACTGCATATTCACGCCCACCAATATACTGATTATCGAGCGTCAATCCTAAACCAATCCCAACCACAACTTCTGACTGAACTCTCGTATATTGAGTAGACCCATCAGGATAGTTATTTGCTATGTTAGCCCCGGCAGATGCTGCTGGTAAAAACTCTGTTCCATCAAAACTTTCCAGCTCTATACCACTTGCAGACCATTTTGATTTATAAGTACCCGTTAATTTAAACTGATCCAGTTCAAAGTGCCCATTAGTTTGGTTTTCAACATAATCACCTATGTCATCAATAACACCCTTATCTACATCTACATCAATGCTGACTTTACCACCATGGTATAAAACGCCATTTTCTGAGTCTTCTACATATCCACCGCCAATATAAAAATCGAAATCTAACGTTGATTCTTTTTTATTACTCTTCTTTTTATTGTTAGCACCAATACTTAATTCGAGCCCAATCCCATAACCAGCATGCCTCTCTGAACCATCCTCAAACTTAAAAAAAACATCTTTTAGAACATTCAACTCTCGCTCTGTAGAATTGTTATCAGGTACTGGCAATCCAATTTCCTGATTACGGAAACCTCTTGCTTCAATAGAAAACCCAACTGTATCAATATCAACTCTGGTAAAATTCTCACTCATTATTTGTCCCCTTTCAAATAAAGACGGTTTTTATAATAGTTTTCTGCTCGGGCTAACTCTTCAGGACTCAAAATCTCTTGAATTTTTTTTTGAGAACTTCGGAAAAAGATCAAATTACGCATACCAACATTTATTAATTTTTGTGGGCCGTAGTTCTTTTCGAGGTCATTTATTCCATGACTAGCCCATGAATAAGCTTTAATGAGAAACTCTTCATTCTGAGTTTCCTTGTATTTATTCCAATAATAATAAAAGATTTTTTCATGAGCTAATGACAGCCCCCCCTCGGCAAAAACCCTTACATAATCATAATATTGATTCGACTTTTCATTCGATAAATGAACTAATAAAGAGACTTGCGCGTGTCCGTTTCCGGCTAATGCAGCTTTTATTTTTAGATCTACAGCCTTAACTCTGTCTTGCGGAAGATTTTTACCACTATATAGGAATTCAGCCAGGCGATTTTGCGCCTTTTCATGACCTGCTTTCGAAGCCTCCTTTAAGTACCTTAAAGCTATATCTATATCTTTTTGCTCTTTCTTAAGAACATAGAGGCGGTAACTAAAACGAAACATACGCCAATTTGCATTAGCTTCATGCTCATTAAGAGCAAGATTACCAATTTTCGACAATCCCTTCAGAGATTGATTCAGGTTAGAAACCGTTTTTTCAATTATTTTATAGTCAAAGTAAGCTTCAGCGAGGATATACTCACACACTGGCGCCTGAAATTTCTCAACACAACCATCTTCAATATATTCAAGAAATTTCTTTTTACTCTTTTTAACACCAATGCCATCACGATAAGCCATTGCTAAAACGGCATAGGCATTAATTACCTCATCATCCACCCCACCTTGTAAAACCTTTAAAAATTTTTCTCTATTAAGGTCTTTTGGCATTTCCTCAGAATAATATGAATAAGTCTTTATTGGATCCGTAGCCCCAATATATGCTAGCAACTCTCGCTTGGACGCATCTCTATAAAACTCCATAAAATGGCTGGGCGAGAGAATGTTTGGCACCTCAGGTTCATTACAACCAGAAAGAAAACAGGCACATAGTATCAAACTAATTTTTACAAACTTTTCATACACAAACATTATCCACCCAACTCCATGACCTTGCGCTGGCCCGTCTTAGGATCAGTATGATGGAACTTGAATTTTTTGCCTTTGAAGGGGCCCTGGATGAGGTCGGCGAGCATTTTGTCGGCCAGTTTGTTTTCCGGGGTGTGGAAGGGGGCGATCAGGTCGACGAGCCAGAGGTTGCCGCCGGGCTCGCTGGTGACGCCGTCTTCGGGGTCGATCTTCATATTCACGGCCCATTCATCGGGGCGCAGACGGGCGGCACCGGCAGTGAGTTTGGCTTCCGCTTCATCGCTGAGGTATGCCCACAGCGCCAGGCCCAAGGGCTGAGTACCGCTGCGGAAGATGCGGTATTGTTCCAACATCAGCGCGGGCATCACCATCCATTCCAGATCGGAAAGAGCAAAATGTTTGTGGGTTGGACTTTGGCTCAACAACCACACCATTTCCCCCAGCATGTGCGAGACAGTCATGCCCGTCCCTTGGCCCGTCTCTGATTTGATCTCGGGGATTTCCACCTTCGGATTGGTTTCGGGTGATTTTGCATAAAGGTTATGGGGAATATCTGTTTTTTGATCGGTCATGATAAATGTCCTTCTGCCTGATTTTGAGAGTGCGTGCCAAAAGAAGTCCTGACCAGATGCCCAAAGGACACGGCTAGCGTTTCTGGAAAAGACGCCCGTCTCATGATTGTTGAAAAAATAAAGGAAAATTGTCGACGCACCGCCCATGCGTCCCCCAATGTCGATGTGGTCCCCAATATGACCCCTCTGATGCCTCTGCCTAAGCAGTCCATTGTTACATATCCCCAAAGCAACTATAAACAACTATCTGTGGCTCTCATCATAGACAACCACATACTCCAAGACGGCTAACGCCGTCTGCCCACAAACGTTCCAAAGTCGTTATTATTATCTTTTTTAACTTTTTATTAACCTTAACGTATCTGAGTCGTCGAAGTCTGTAAATAACACAAATGGACTAGTTGTATGATCAGGTGTTTATTTTCATAAAAACGTCATAAATTTCATACTAAATTAGAATATTAATTTTCTTTATCTCCCTGACCTCGCGGCCCTCACTTCTTTTTTTAATCGGGGTAAGATTTGAACCGACTACCTTCAGGTTATGAGACGGATCGTCGAGTATCTTTATCTTTGATATTACTTAATAAATATACAGTGATGTATATTTATATTGCTTTTATTTCCCCCATGAATTATGCCAGGCACTTCTTTGTCATTGAAAGGGAGTAGAAATGGCACATATTATTGATGGTATTGCACGTGCATCTGCACTGCGTTCTGAAACCAAAGCAGCTATTAGCAATTTAGAAAATGGCTTAGTTCCGGGGCTTGCGGTGATCCTGGTTGGTGAGGATCCGGCAAGTCATATCTATGTGAACAAAAAGATAAAAGCCTGTGAGGAAGTGGGCATCACGTCTTTTCAACACAAGATGCCAGATAACACTTCTGAAAGGGATATTCTTGGTATCATTGATACGCTCAACAATGACCCAGCTGTCCATGGAATTATCGTCCAGTTACCGTTGCCGGACCATATGAACAGCCGCACAATACTTTCGGCCATCAAACCGGAAAAAGATGTTGATGGTTTTCATGCCTTAAATTCAGGAAAACTTGTCACACACGGTGGGGGATTGATCCCGTGTACCCCTAAGGGTTGTCTAATTTTACTCAATGATCTCCATAGCGATCTTGCCGGTATGCGGGCTACGGTTGTGGGACGGTCACAAATTGTCGGAAGGCCCATGTCACATTTGTTGTTGAAATCAAATTGTACGGTTTTAACGGCACATCGCCATACGAAGAATCTCGCCGATGAAATTGCGGCTTCAGATATCGTTGTCTCAGCAACAGGATGTCCTGGTTTGATTAAAGGGGATTGGATCAAACCAGGCGCCACGGTGATTGATGTCGGCATTACCCGCATCCCGGCACCAGAAAAGGGAGCTGGCAAAACCAAGCTCGTTGGAGATGTAGAATTCGACATTGCCCGACACAGGGCGGGCGCCATTACCCCGGTCCCCGGCGGCGTCGGCCCCATGACGGTTGCTTGTCTGTTGCACAACACATTTCTTGCTGCCCAAAATTACGGATAAACCGACCAAATAACGCTGGCCTAATCCGATGTAACCATTGCCCCAACATTAATCTTCTCAATGGATATAGTATTGCCAAAGAGATAGTTTCAGGAGAAAAGATTATGCGAGGTGTCAACAGACGGGACTTTATGAATTTAGCGGCGGCAACCGCCATCGCCGGGACGATAACACCCCATGTTCACGCAAAATCCAAAAGAAACCGGTGGGCACCACCATCAGATGCTGAACGTAAACGCCTTGTGGGGTTGGCAGAATTTGGTCGCAAGAAAGGTGTTTCCGGAAAAAATGGTGTCGCCGTTTGTACCCACCCCCTGGCAACCCAGGCAGCCATCGACATGATGGAAATGGGGGGTAATGCGGTTGATGCAATTTGCGCTGCTTCCCTGGCTCAGGCCGTTGTGGAACCACATATGACCACCCTGTCTGGTGTGTTTTCCATGCTGTATTACGAAGCAAAAACCGGCGAGTTGTCTTATGTAAACGGCTCGATGGGCACCCCAAAATCCCATCCCATTTTCAAAGGTGAACTTAAAAACATCGCCAGCTTGCTTGGCGCCGGATCACGCACGGGGCAACTATGCCCTGTTCCAGGCTTCTGGGGTGGTTTTGAAGCGGCACATGATAAATATGGCAAGCTTGGGCGCAAAACTGTGATGGCCCCGGCCATACATTACGCCCGGGATGGGTTTGAGATTCATCCATTCCTGTGGGGAGAAATGTTTGTGGAATCAAGCTCGCTTGGTGCCGCACCCCAAGGCCAGGAAATGTATTTCCAAGACAAACGTCTCTTGAACGTCGGTGAGAAGCTCTACCAAAAACGCCATGCAGATACATTGGAACGGCTGGCGGAAGAAGGAAGCGATTATTTCTACCGTGGCGAATTTGCCCGCAATTACGCAAAAGCTGTACAAGCCGCTGGCGGGTATGTCACCGAAGAAGATATGGCGGCATGGGAACCCATATGGGATAAACCCGTCGTGCAAACTTATCGTGATTACCAGGTCGCCGGGTCGCCTGCCCCGGACTATGGCGGACAATGCTTTGTCGAGATCATGAATATGGTTGAATTGATGGACCTGCAAAAGATGGGGCCCGCATTCCAATCACCAGAGACCACACTGAAGCTGATGCAGATCATTGGCCAGGTATATGCTGATGCGAACGGGGCGCGTTTTAGCGGTAAAATACCATCTGTGGAAAAAGCAATTTCTAAAGAATATGCCGCAGAACGGTTCGCAAGCCTGAAAGGCAGACCAAAGAGCCCGTATGACACCTTGTCTGTAATCACACCCCCTGGTTCAAACCATATCACGGTTGTAGATAAAGAAGGTAATGTGGCCACTGTGCTGCACAGCATTATGTCCCTGCCCTATTCCACCAAGATTTTCGTCGATGGCATATACGCATGCGCCGGTTTGGTTCATCTTGGATCTGGTGTACCCGGTTCAGATATGCGCACACACGCCCGGATCTGTCCGAATATGTTCCTTAAAGGTGGCAAACCGGTTCTTGCAAGCGGTTCACCAAGTGTCTCACTTACCGAAAACATTGTGCAAAACAGCATCAATATTCTTGATTTCGGGATGGATATTGAAACCTCGGTACACATGCCAAGGTTTGGCGGCAGCAGCATGCATAATTTCAAAGCACTGATGTTGGAAGTAGATATGGGTACCAAAACGGCTGATCATATCCTTGCCAATGATGGTTTGCTGGATATCGTCAATCCGTGGAACTGGACTCATGGTTCCTTTGATGGCATTCAACTTGATCCAACAACAGGTATCGCAAGTGCCTGTGGTGATCCGCGACGTACGGCCCAGGCTTTTGCTGTTTAATTCTCTTTCCTCATGTGTTCCTCATACATATGTTCTCGCTCAGGATATTCGAGCTTGTTACAAGAATCTGTTATGATAGCGTTTGTTTTGATTTTCGTTGGGTCGGGTGTTACGGGGGAACCGGTCAGCGTTCCTATTCAGCCTCTGAAACGGCCTTAATCCGTGAAACATGCCCTTGGAGAATGGTTTCATTGTGCTTGATAATACCAGGCAAAGCCGCACGCGCGGTATCAGAATGAGACCCACCCATTACAGAAGAAGCCATTTGCAGATAAATCGTCAGGCGCAATTCTGATATGTCATTTGTTTTGGGGGTGATCTCCATATCGATGAACGTGCCTGTTTTGTAGGGCGCAGATGTAAAAGCATATCTGGTTATACGCTTATTATCCTGAAAAGAGATGATCTCTTCTTCCCGGCTTAATTTCGGATGACCATCTGGTTGGGTAACAACGCTGTGGCGCGCACCCACTCCATTTTCAGGACCCCCAATATGTTCCCTGCTCACTTCGTGCTTCATCCACTTTTCAGTCGCATTCAGGACTGAAAATACCTTTTCCGGAGAAGCTAAAATGTCTGTTCTGGCCTCTGCCGTAAATCCAAGAGTATTCTCAGCCATGGTGGATTGGGGGAAAACAGAAACAAGTGTTAAAACAGATAAAAAGAAACGCACAAGAAGCATTAATGTCTGCTCATTGAATTTAGGTTAGCGACTGCATCACGGGGCAAAACACCAAAGTGTTTTTTGAATGCCTTTGTGAAGCTGCTGGGATCGCTGTAGCCAACTTCATAGGCTGTATTCGAAACACACATTCTTTTATTCAAAATTAAACGGCGTGCTTCATCCATTCGTAATTTGACGCAGTAATCATATACCGTAATGCAGAACAAATGCTTGAAGCCCTGGGCCAACTTACGGCGATTAAGGCCAACCCGACGTCCCAATTCATAGAGTGTGGGGGGATCGGCGAATTCCGTAATCAAAATATCCCGCGCTTCATGAAGGTTTTCCACATCTTGCGAAGACAAGGGGCAAGGCCCTTTGTCATACTCTTTAGATTTCGACATATTCCCTAACGTTAAGCTTAATAACTCAAGTGTTTTTGCTTCCAGGTACATTGACCGTAAACCACCCTGGAGGTCAGTCGCTTGAATTTCATTCAAAACAGACCTAGTCAGCGGATCAAGACTATGGACACTGCGATAACTGAATCTCCGGGACCCACTTGCCAATGGCCATAAGGCTTTTGGTAAAACTGTTTCATCTGCTTCAGAGAAACCCTGTAAGACCTCCGGTCTGAACCAAAGTGTAACAGTGCGCCAATCACTACTGGAATGACTGGTTTGTGTACTGACAGTATCTACAGGCTGGCTTGAAATTGTGATAGATGGACCAGAAGTTTCAGATACAGAACCATCGATCCATTTGTCTGTACTGTGACCATCCAGACGAAAATGCATTTTCAACCATCCGTCTCCCATGAAGTGAATATCTACGTCCTCAGGGAAGCTAAGGTGGCTGTCAATCAGGCCATATTTTTCTGAATAAGCAACAAGACGTTGACTACCAGATAAGGGGATTTCATCGCCTTTATTGAAATCATACTCAAGTATTGTCGCATGACCAATTTTCCTGTCAGACATACTCACTGGATTGAATTTGCGCACCTGGTCCATAACTTCAGGACCACCAGCAGCTGGTATTTTCATACCACCATTCGCAGAGTAAATATTACCATATGAATAAGGCGAAACCACAGAAGTTTGAGACTGATTTACCAACATTTTTCTCCCTTCGTCTGATATTCATTCATGCTGGCAGTCAACTACTGTGCAGCTATGAGTCCAAGGGCACGTCTATGCGCGACCGAAATGCATCTGGCTCATTCAATTTTGATTTATGGTCTCATTCCGCCCTGTCACCGGGCCCCAAGCAAAAGGAAGAAATGTTGAATGGTTATGAATAGTATAGCCAGCTTTTCGTAACCTATCTTTTATAAGACTATATTTTTAAACTGATCCAAGAGTCAATGAAAAAATATACAGAACTGCATTTTTATGATCAAGCGACTATAGTTCCTATCACTGGAACAAAGATGATTTCCCCAAATTTTTATCTAGGCATCAGTTTCATGATGAGACTTTTACCAGATCCCTAATTACTTGCCGCTATCCAGCGGTCAACTTTTGATTCCAAGACCACCATGGGTTTTGCACCATCCGACAGAACGACATCATGATATTCGCGAATATCAAAATTCTCGCCGAGTGCTGCCTCTGCCTTACGCCTCAATTCCCACTGTTTTTCATAACCCAAACGATAAGCCAGTGCTTGAGCAGGCATACTTGTGGAATAGCGTAAAGTTTCTGAAGCGATCTCTACATCTGAATGGAAAAGATGCTTGCTCATATAAGCACGCGCTTGATCCAGCGACCAGCCAAGATAATTCATGCCCGTGTCCACCACAAGGCGGGACGCGAGAAAGATTTCCATAATATACCGCCCGTACATATCATATTGGGTACTGAAGAGTTCCATCTCTATGCCTAGGCTGGCAGCGTATTCAGCCCAACCTTCGGTATAAGCGGCCACGCTGTAATTGCGTCGGAAATCCTGTAAGGATTCATTTTCCTGTTGGGTGGCTAAATGGAAATGATGGCCCGGTAATAGCTCATGATAAATCAGCGAACCTGCCCCCACCATACTGCGGTTTTTCAGGTCCGAGCCGTTATAATTATAATACCCCACCGGGTCCGCAACCGTCGGCGGATTATAATAACCAAAGGTCATGCCGGCTTCGGCTGCAAGCGGCAACCGACGCACGCCATATGCTGCTTGTGGCATTTTCTTGAAATAACCATCAATTAGCGGTTCTATCCTGGCGATAAATTCCATAAACCGCGCTTCGACATCTTCAGGTTTTTGAGCGATGAACCGCTCATCCAGTTTTAACTGGTCATGAAACTCACGCGCCGTGCCTGTAAATCCCAATTCATCACGTATGATTTTCATGCGCTCCGAAATATCAGCCACGGCATCCAAACCACGTTGGTGGATCTGCTCTGG
>Ga0207422_1004666_pt1 | contig 10962 bp, 10 predicted proteins | sample MarCyaLeptolynsp_FD_187757 | JGI IMG/M metagenome (GOLD analysis project Ga0207422, IMG submission 187757) | Marine cyanobacterial communities from Panama - species 1 Leptolyngbya sp. (SPAdes) | ecosystem: Environmental > Aquatic > Marine > Unclassified | place: Panama: Panama City | collected... | reverse complement strand
CGGCGGCGCCGACAGCGCCCATCGCTCCTGTCGCCAGCACGAGAAAATCGCGGCGCGTGGGCTCGGTTGAAGATGCTTCTGCCACGGCAAAACCCTTTCAATTTCCTGTTTCGAACCTATATCCGGATTTCGGTAGATCCGAAAAGTTCTTCCTACGATTCAAGTCACCTGTCCAGCACACTGGACGGGACACTATCCTGTGTCTTGTTCTTGCGACAGGCTTTTTTGCATTGCGATCCCCACAAGTCCATACACGGACCGGACGGCGGACCGTATGTCGCAATCGGATTCGTCCCACCTTCGGCTACGGCATATACACAATAAATCCACTGTTCAAGATAACCACCCGTTAAGCCAGACAAAAATGATCCGGATCGCACTTTATCAACCTGACATTCCCCAGAATACCGGCACCTTGCTGCGATTCGGCGCCTGCCTGGATGTCCCCGTCGACATAATCGGACCGGCAGGATTTGCGCTGAGCGACAAGGCGTTGCGCCGGGCCGGCATGGACTATCTCGATCAGGCCACAATGACGACCCACATTTCCTGGTCGGCATTTTGCAACAACCCCGCCGTCAGGCGGAGCCGCCTGGTTCTGTTGACGACGAAATCGGATGTCGCCTACACAAGCTTCGCCTTTCAAAAAAACGACATCCTGCTGCTCGGTCGTGAATCCGCCGGTGTCCCCGAGTCTGTGCACGAAGCGGTCGCCGAACGGATCACCATACCCATGCAGGACGGCGCCCGCTCATTGAACATGGCGCTTGCGGCGGCGATGGTAACAGGCGAGGCCCTCAGGCAGGTTGCGATGACGCAATGAATGATCACCCGCCCCGGAGGCGGGAACAGGATTTTCGCGGCACATTAACGTTATGCACGCGATGACCGTTTTGCTATGAGGCGGGACAATGTGACGATGGATGACAGGCGCGAGACCGACGAAATGAAAAAAGATCTTCCAGACCGACCGCTTCCAGACGATCTGGAAGACAAAAAAACCAGGGCGCCGCAATGGTTCGCAACGCTTCGCGACGATATTTGCTCCGCCTTCGAACGCATCGAGGATGACCACAACAATTGCGGCGCGGATGCCGTTCCCGGCCGGTTTGTCCGCACGCCCTGGAATCGCCAAGACCACGATGGCGGTCACGGTGGCGGCGGCGTTATGAGCATGATGAGCGGCCGGGTGTTTGAAAAGGTCGGCGTCCACGTCTCTACCGTGTTCGGAGAATTTTCTCCCGAATTCCGCAACCAGATTCCCGGTGCCGACAAGGATCCGCGTTTCTGGGCTTCGGGAATTTCCCTGATCGCGCACCTTCACAATCCCAACGTTCCCGCGGTTCACATGAACACCCGCATGGTGGTCACCAGCCGACAATGGTTCGGCGGCGGCGCCGACCTGACGCCGGTGCTCGACCGGCGCCGGACGCAGGACGATGCCGATACCAGAGCTTTTCACGCGGCCTTCGAACAATCCTGCGGACGGCATGCAGTCGCCGACTACGCGCGCTACAAGGAATGGTGCGACGAGTATTTCTATCTGAAACATCGCAAGGAAATGCGCGGCATCGGTGGAATCTTTTACGATTACCTGAATTCCGGAGACTGGGATGCCGATTTCGCCTTTACCCGGGACGTCGGCCAGTCATTTCTGGAAATCTATCCGAAGCTTGTCCGCGCCAATGCCGAAACCCCGTGGACCAATGCCGATCGCGAAGAGCAACTGGTTCGCCGGGGCCGCTATGTCGAGTTCAACCTGCTGTATGATCGTGGCACGATTTTTGGTCTGAAAACCGGCGGCAATGTCGATTCGATCCTGTCCTCGATGCCGCCCGTGGCGAAATGGCCATGATTTGGGAGGGCTTCATGCGCCCGGATGGCCGCCGTCATACCCCGAGCGCGACAAGTCGCCAAGTCCATGGTTCTTGCCGATCGGGTTCCTGAACTCAAACAGCAATCCCTTGCAATTCAGCCGGTGCGCGTCGATGTCGAACAACCCGCATATTTCTTTGCGCAAGGCTTCATAGGCCTGATTGCCCGAACCGGCATCGGCGGCTGCGAACGTTTCCGGTGTACAGGCGGTCGCCAGGGCATAAGGCAGGATTGAGGCCCTCACCTTGAGAAGACCGCAGGCGGTTTCGACCTGCCCGGCGGAATAATATTCACCGGCTCCATATCGCTCTTTCAGCAAATGCGGCAAGGCGCGGATGACCACGCGCAGTTTCCGGCGGAGTATCAATCGTTGGAGAAACTTCAGCATTTAGCCTCTGCTCCTGTCTAGGGTCTGTGGAACGAACGTTCGTCGCCTGGCACGGCACAGCGATCCGGATTACCCATCCGTCGATGACGTCTTTTCTTGCGCAGTCCAATCCTGGATCCGCTCAAGCAGCCGGTCCCGGGACAAACCATACTCCGCCCGCCGCCAGGCTTCGCGGGCTCTGTTCAACAACATTCCGATTTCCGGCCCGGTGCCCAGACCGAGATCCGTAAGGTCCCTGCCCCGCAGCGGGAACATCGGTATGTCGAAGCGCTCAATGTGGGAAAACAAGCTGTGCAATCGAGCAGGTTCCCGGCAAGCAAGTCGCGCCGCCGCCAGCAGCAAACCCTGGGTGACGCGCCGCTTGCCGTGGTCGACCATGGCATGGGTCAGGATCGAAATGTCCGGTATCGCATCATGCCAGGCGTCCAGTCCGAGCCTGCAGACGATCTCCAGTTCGCTGCACTCCGAATTCGATAGTTTCAGCCGCGCGCCAAGCCGTCGAGCATCGTCGCTCGCATGGCAGACAAAGGCGGCCAGCGCGGTTTCAAAGCCAAGCGGTTGTGACAGCGACCGAGCCAGATCGCCAAGTTTCGCAAAAACCGCCGGATTCGGAGCGGCGCCGTAGGCCGGCTGCGCGAGACCCGATGCCGCGAACAATCGGCACGGTTCCGCCGCACCAGCCGCCAACAGCAACTTTCGCGATTCCTGGGCTATTCGCTCAGCCGAGATCCGTCTGAGACCGGCATGCGCCCGCGCGCAGGCGGCAAGCCCGTCACGGTCCGGCGCGCCGGCGCCATACTGGGCCGCGAACCGGAAAAACCGCATCAGCCTGAGATAGTCTTCGCGCAGACGCTGGTCGGGATCGCCGATGAAACGAACAATACCTGCAAGACAATCCTGCAATCCCCCGGCCGGATCGTAAACCCGACCGGCGGCATCGCAATAAAGCGCGTTCATGGTGAAGTCTCGCCGCGCCGCATCCGCGCGCCAGGACCGGCCGAAAGCGACGACAGCGCGCCGCCCGTCGGTCTTGATGTCCTCACGCAGGGTCGTGATTTCGAAGCCCTGTCCATCGCGGACCGCGAGGATGGTTCCGTGCGCGATTCCGGTCGGAACGATCCTGAAACCGGCCTCGGCCAGACGTTTGGAGCTTTCCGCAGGCACGGCCGTTGTGGCGATATCGACATCGGAGATGGCGCGCCGCATCAGCGCGTTACGCACCGCGCCACCGACAATCAGCGCCTCCTCACCGTCCATGTTCAGGCAAGCGAGGATCCGTTGAACATCGGGATCGGACAAAAACGGTCCGGACACGATTGCATCTGTGGCAGAGCCCATTGTGTCTCGCCGATCACTTCGGATCGACGCTCCGGTCAAATCCGCTGAGCGCTTCGCGATCGGCATCGGTCAACTCGTCGGGATTGCGAAATCCGCCGGGAACGAGAACACCGTTTTCATAGCGTGTCGGCACGTAAACCGCTTCCGGTGACCCCGTCTGAAACGTGGCCAGTACGACAAGGCCAATAATGACGCAGGCGATCCCGCCGCCCACCAGCCAGTAGAATTGTTTGCCCTGCAGGGCCTCGGACGGATCGACCTTGCCCTTGCGGAAATACAAAAACAGCCCGTAGCCGATGAACGGAACCAGAAAAAACAGCAGGTTGATAATCATAACGCGCATGGTCAGCGATACATCCGTTCATAGAGGGTGCGCACAATCCCGGCGGTCACGCCCCAGATATAGTGCTGAAAATAGGGCATAACATAAAATTTGCGTTCGCGGCCCTGCCAAGTTCTCCGGCCCTGATGATGGTTGTTCGCATTCATCAGATACGATAGCGGAACCTCGAAGATTTCCGCGACTTCGCCGGGGTTTGCCGTCAGGTCGGTATCCGGTTCGACCAGGCCTACAACAGGGATGATCCGGAAACCGGATCCGGTGATATACGTGTCCCCGAAGCCAAGCAGATCAACCCTGTCGGAAGGCAGACCGATCTCCTCCTCCGCCTCGCGCAGGGACGCAGACGCGGGACCAGAATCCTCGGCATCGATCTTGCCGCCCGGAAATGCGATCTGTCCGGCATGGGAAGGCAAATGATCCGTGCGCCGCGTCAGCACGACCGTCACTTCGGGATCCCGACGCACGATCGGAACAAGAACCGCCGCATCCCGCGGATTGCGCGACCTGAGATCTCCCGCCATTTCAGGGTTGAGAAGGAAATCCCCGGTATCCGAAGGATGGGCAAGAACATCTTCCACGAGAGGTTTCAGCAACCGTCCGCGTTCGGCAACGCTGTCTGCATCGAACGCCGGGATTGTTTGCGCTCGTTCAATTGTCGGTCCGCGGGTCGCGCTCAAGATCATTTCCCAGATTCACGCCAAAGATGACAATGCACCCGCATTGGCCGGATTGCCTCCACATTTATTCCATGAATTCCGCAATGTCGCTTTCCAGCACCATCGGGTAAAAGTTTCCGGAACTCCAGACGCCAAAGTAAGCCGCCTCATCCCGACTTTCAATGACACCGATTTCTGCCAGTTCGTAGAGCAGCGGGCGCGCGAGCTTCGCCTCCAGCCGGTCGCGCACGAGCACGTAGGGTTTCAGGCCGCCGGTATCCCTTTCATGCACAAATCTGAGCGGATGCGCGCCATCGACAGTCACGACGTCGCCGACATTGGTACGCAAGGTGAGCACCTGTTGCCCCCCGTTGCCGGATATCTGCATTTCCACTGCAACGAATGGCGCATCCTCGACAACAATCCCCACCTTTTCGACCGGGGTGACAAGCACATAATCGTCATCGTCCCGGCGCAGCACGGACGCGAACAGTCGGACAAGCGCATCCCGGTTGATCGGCGATCCCATATAGTGCCACGTGCCGTCTGACGCGATCCGCATGTCAATTTCGCCGCCATGCGGCGGATTCCATTTCTGAACCGGAGGTTTATCGCGTCCGAGGCCGCCTGCGCGCTGAACCAGCGCCTCCAGGCCACCCGATATCTGTTGTGGTTTGCTTTCGGCACTGTCCATACTGTTGCCTGGTCCACCTGATGTTGTGCGTCAAGTGAATCCGACAGCAATAAGATGATTCGCGCAATCGCCTATCGTCCAGCAGTCACGCGGCCAAACACTGAAAAAACGTCCTTTCTCATCAATTCTATGTCACCTCGCGGGGAAAATGCCATGAAATCACCGGGTTTAGGGTGCCGACAGTCCCCGAATTCCGACGAATCGTGAGAAAGTGTGATTTAATCGATACGAACGCAGCCCATATCATCGCAATTTCGACCGCGCGAGATTACATAATTCGAAACCGTTCGTGAGACCGCTAGAACAGGACACCCGGCAATGACAGTGATTGATCGCCCCGATCAGCAGCCCGATTCAGCCATTGTGGCCCAGGCCGAAAAGGCCGTGGACAGGATCGCAGCCGCGCGGAGATCCATTCAGACGGTCATATTCGGTCAGGAAAGCGTTATCGACAACGCCTTGATCACCATATTGGCAGGGGGGCACGGACTGTTGGTCGGTGTTCCCGGACTGGCAAAGACGAAACTTGTCGAGACCATGGGGACCGTACTCGGGATCGCGACCAATCGCATTCAGTTCACCCCCGACCTGATGCCGTCCGATATTTTGGGCAGCGAAGTGCTGGATCAGAATCCCGATGGTGGCCGGTCCTTCCGTTTCATCAAGGGACCGATCTTCACTCAGTTGCTGATGGCCGATGAAATCAACCGGGCTAGCCCGCGCACACAATCCGCGCTGTTGCAGGCGATGCAGGAATACCATGTCACCATCACAGGCGCGCGCCACGATCTGGCGCGGCCGTTTCATGTGCTGGCGACGCAGAATCCGCTTGAACAGGAAGGCACCTACCCGCTTCCCGAAGCCCAACTCGACCGTTTCATCATGCAGATCGACGTTGACTATCCGGACAAGGATGCCGAGCGCCAGATCCTGATCGAAACGACGGGTCTTGACGAGGCCGCGACCGAGGCCGTGCTGGATGAAACGGAATTGATGGATTTGCAACAGCTCGTGCGCAGGTTGCCGGTTGGCGAATCCGTCATCGAGGCCATCCTTGAACTGGTGCGCGCGACGAGACCCGACGATGAAGAGACGGGTTTGTCGCGTTTGGTCGCCTGGGGCGCCGGTCCGCGCGCCAGCCAGGCGCTGATGCTTGCTGTCCGGGCGCGCGCCCTGCTCGATGGAAGACTGGCGCCTTCCGTGGATGATGTGATTGCCCTCGCCGAACCCGTCTTGCAGCACCGCATGGCGCTGACTTTCGCCGCCCGCGCCGACGGCAAAACGGTCCGCGACGTGATCGGCGACGTAAAAGCCAAACTCGGCTGACGTTTCGCTTGCCGGATGGCGTGTCCCGCCGGCTCCGGATCGCCCGGAACGGATTGGAAGCGCAAGGAAATGGAGCCCGTCGGACAATGCCGCATGCAGGCGACGGACTTGAGACAGGACATAGATAGACCCAATGGCACTTGGCGCCCGCCCCAGAACGACCGACGCCGCCGGGCCGAAAATTCTCGGCGAGGGAAAATCGCTCGCAAAATCCCTGCCCGATCTTCTGGTTGATGCCCAGCGCATCGCCAACACGATTGCGTCGGGTTGGCATGGCCGAAGACGGAGCGGCGCCGGCGAGACTTTCTGGCAGTTCAGGCCCTTCATCAGTGGCGAGCCGGCGCAATCTGTCGATTGGCGCCGCTCCGCAAGGGACGATCACCTCTATATCCGTGAACAGGAATGGGAAGCCGCGCACACCGCTTGGCTGTGGGCGGACATGTCCGCTTCCATGGATTTCAAGTCACATCTGTCCCAGGTGACCAAGCGCGAACGGTCGCTGGTTCTCATGTTTGCCCTGGCGGATCTTTTGGCCCGCGGCGGCGAACGTGTCGGTGTGCTTGGCCTGTCGCGGCCGATCGCCAGCCGCAATGCCGCCGAAATGATCTCAGAAACCCTGCTCCATTCGCGGGAAACGTCCGCCTGGCCGCAGACCCACATGGTGCGGGAATATTCCGAAGTGATCGTAATGGGCGACTTTCTCGACGTCGTCACCGACCTCACCGCCTGGCTTGACGACCTCGCAGCCTCCGGCGCACGCGGCCATCTGGTCCAGATACTCGACCCGATCGAGGAAACCTTCCCCTTTGACGGTCGCACGGAATTCACCGACCCGGAATCGGGGATCAAGCTGGTGGCGGGGCGCGCGGAAGCGTGGCGTGAACATTATTTCGAACGCATGCGCGAACGCCGGGAACGTCTGCGCCTGTTCGTCGACAGGTTGGGATGGACCCTCTTGACCCACCATACCGATCGACCGGCCTCGGAACCTTTGCTTGCTCTCTACAGCCGGCTCTCCGCGTCCGAAAATGAAGGGGCCGGGCGTGGCAGGCCGCGCGGGCTGATCGGGGAGGCCCGGCGCTGATGGGATCGTTACCGTTTGCCTTCGCATCACCGGCCATGTTGTTTGGGTTGGCGGCACTTGTCGCCATCTGGTTTCTGCTGCGTCTGGTTCCGCCGCGACCGCGCGCGGTTCTGTTTCCGCCGGCCAGATTGCTTTTAGACGGTCCGAACCAGGAGGAAACGCCCGCCCGAACTCCATGGTGGTTGACGCTCCTGCGCTTGCTGCTTGCCGCCCTGGTGATCCTGGCGCTCGCCGGCCCGATCTTCCGGCCTCTGGATCGTGGAACGGTAAGTGACGGACTTCTGGCGCTTGTCGTCGATAATGGATGGGGTGCTGCCGATCAGTGGAGCGAGCGGATTGCCACAGCCGAAAGCCTGATCGATCAGGCCGAAAGCAACGATCGCGCAGTTGCCATTGTTGCCACCGCCGACGGCGCTGCACAATCCTTCGCCCCGACCAACGCCGCGGACGCCCGCGACCGACTAAGGGCGCTGGAGCCGCGTCCCTGGCCGGCGGACCGCGGAGCGCTTTCGCCAGGACTGACGCCGCTTGCGGCTGAGGCCAGTGAAATTGTCTGGCTCGGCGATGCGATCGCAGGCCCCAGCGACGACGGGTTCCTGAATACCCTTTCCGGAATGCCCGATGCCGGCAATCTTGTCTATTTTGAGCCGGGGGCCCAAGACGGGAGGGCGCTGGTGTCAACTGTAAACGACGCCGACAAGCTGACGGTCACGATCGGTCGAGCCGGAACAGGTCCGACGGAAACCGGATTGTTGATCGCCTACGATGACAAGAGCCGCCCGATCGGCCGGGCCGATTTCACCTTCGATCCGGAGGCCAGCGAAGCCGAAGCCAGTTTTGATCTCCCGATCGAATTGCGCAATCAGATCGCGCGCCTCGAAATTTCCGGCAAACAGAACGCCGGAGGGATTTTCTTTCTCGACGAGCGCTGGCGTCGGCGAACGGTGGGCCTTTTGGCGGGGTCGACCTTTGATTTTGCTCAGCCTCTGCTTTCTCCTCTGCATTACTTGTCCCAGGCCCTGGTTCCGTTTGCCGATGTCCGGACGCCGAAATCGCAGGAGCTCGGTGCCGCTACCAAGGAACTCATCGACCAGAACGTATCGGTAATTGTTCTGGCGGATATCGGAACCCTTGTCGGCGAGGGCGCGGACCGTCTCGGCAAATGGGTGGAAGACGGAGGCATGCTGGTTCGATTTGCCGGCCCCCGGCTGGCGGAAGGCGCGACCGGCCTGTTGCCGGTCAGGCTTCGCAACGGCGAACGCACACTCGGCGGCAATCTGTCGTGGGAGGAACCGCAGCCAATCGGACAATTTTCCGCAGGCACGCCGTTTGCGGGCATATCCGTCGGCAAGGATGTGACGGTTACCAGACAGGTTCTGGCGGAACCGGACGCGGATTTGCCCGACAAAACCTGGGCCAGTCTGGCTGACGGTACACCGCTGGTCACTGCCGATCAGTCTGGTCGCGGCTGGATCGTACTCTTTCATGTAACCGCCGACACAACATGGTCGAACCTGCCTCTGTCCGGCACCTTCGTGGAAATGTTGCGCAAGATCATATCCTTTTCCAACGCCCGCACCCGAACCGTCTCGGACGGCAACGACCAGCAGCAGGCAAGCCTGCCGCCGTTGAAGATTCTGAACGGATTCGGCGAAATCGGGGCGCCCACGCGCGATGCCAAGGCTCTGATCGAGAACCAGCTACCCGATCTTACGGCAAGCGCCGATCACCCGCCCGGCCTCTACGGTTCGCAAGAAGGTTTTCGCGCGCTGAATCTGTTTCACGACGGCGCGCGCCCGGCCGCTTTCGACAAGGCGGTCCTCGACCAGGGATCACTTTCCGGGCGGTTTGACGTCAGAACCTACGCGACCACCGAACCCGTCAATCTGAAGAAATGGTTGTTCCTGGCCGCCCTTCTCCTGCTTTTGGCGGATACCATCATCATGACCTTCATCCGGGGACTGCCGCGCCTTGGCTTGCCTCAGACCAGCGCAATTGCCGGGGCATTGCTTGCGGGCAGCCTCTTGACGTTGGGCGACGCGTCGGCCCAGCAAAACATCGTGACCGACACTGAATCAATCGACCAGATCACGCTGGAATCGACCCTGCAGACCCGGTTGGCCTATGTGATGACCGGTAACGCGGAAAACGACGAGAAAGCCCGCAACGGTCTCTTCGGCCTGTCGGTCTACCTGGCCGAAAGGACCGCCCTCGAACCGGGCAGCCCGGTGGGCGTCAACCTGGATGAGGACGAACTAGCGTTTTTCCCAATTCTCTACTGGCCGGTAACTGCGGATGCCGAACCGCCCAGCGAACAGGGCCTGGCGCGCGTCGACAGTTTCATGAAAAACGGTGGCACCGTTATATTCGACACGGCGGACCAGCTCTCCGGTGGACAATTCGGCACCGGCACGACGACCCCTGAAAGCGCCCGGTTACGCGAAATATTGCTGCAGCTCGATGTGCCTCCGCTGGAACCGGTGCCGAGCGACCACGTTCTGACCAAGGCCTTTTATCTGCTCCAGGATTTCCCCGGACGCTGGTCGGGAGGTCCGTTGTGGGTCGAACGGCTGCAGGCATCGGAGCGCGGCGATCGGCCGGTGCGCGCCAGCGACGGGGTCACGCCGATCATGATTACCGGCAATGATCTGGCCGGCGCGTGGGCCGTAAGCGAAGACGGAAATCCGATCTACCCCACGGTTCCCGACAGTGTGCGTCAGCGCGAACTCGCCTATCGGGTCGGCGTGAATATCGTCATCTATACGCTCACCGGCAACTACAAGGCCGACCAGGTGCATGTTCCGGCTTTGCTGGAACGGCTCGGACAATAGCGGGAGACGCACATGATCTGGTCGGTGACGTTCAACCCCTTCTTTCCGGTCTGGCTGCTCGCGGCACTGGCCGCGGTCGGTGTTGCGCTGCTGTCGGTTGGCATCTTTCAGCGCCACCGCGGGATTTTCCTGCGAGCGCTGGCGCTGGCCGCCCTGTTCCTCGCCCTGTTGGATCCGGCATTACAGCGTGAGGACCGGGAACAATTGTCCAGCGTCGCGGCGATTGTCGTCGATCGCAGCGAGAGTCAGTCGCTTGGCGAAAGGGCCGCGGAAACCGACCGGGCGGTCGAGGATCTCAAGGGACGGCTGGAACGTCTGAACAATATCGACGTGCGCATGGTTGAAACCGGGAGCAGCGACCGGCGGCGCAACGACGGCACCGTTCTGTTTTCGGCCCTGAGCAACGCTTTGTCGGATGTTCCTCCGG
>Ga0207422_1004665_pt1 | contig 10965 bp, 8 predicted proteins | sample MarCyaLeptolynsp_FD_187757 | JGI IMG/M metagenome (GOLD analysis project Ga0207422, IMG submission 187757) | Marine cyanobacterial communities from Panama - species 1 Leptolyngbya sp. (SPAdes) | ecosystem: Environmental > Aquatic > Marine > Unclassified | place: Panama: Panama City | collected... | reverse complement strand
CTGAAGCTGTTTCGGCAGGCTTCCACCAGCCCGCTCGCCTCGCCCGGCGGCAACAATGATCGCAGCAACACGCATCCGGGCTGAATAACGCGTTGCGGTAAAAAAGCCACATGCCATGCATGATTGAATGTCAGATCTTCACTGCTACACTTTTGTGCAGTGCAAAAATATGGTTTGAGTGCCGATATGATGAAAATGCCTTCATTTCAGGCAGAGCGCGTATGGCTTGCGCCCATGTCAGGCTCGACGGATGCCGCGTTCCGGCGGCAGGCCGTCCGCTATGGTGCGCCAGCTGTGGTTTCTGAAATGGTGGCCGGCGAAGCTTTGACCGAAGCCCGTCCTGATGTGGTGCGCAAGACCTGCCGGCATGAGGGACGGGGCCTGTGGATCGTGCAGCTTGCGGGCAGGCGCCCGGCGGACATGCAGCGCGGGGCGCAGCTCTTGGTGGATGCGGGCATCGATGTCATCGACATCAATATGGGCTGTCCCTCTCGTCAGGTGACTGGTGGCAATTCGGGCTCAGCCCTGATGCGAGAGCCGGAGCTCGCGCTGCAGATCATTGAGGCCACGCTTGCAGGGGCCGGAGCGACACCGGTCACGCTGAAAATGCGCCTCGGCTGGGATCATGACTGGCTGAATGCGCCCGAAATTGCGCGCGCGGCCGTGGATCGCGGCGTGCAGCTTCTGACGGTTCATGGGCGGACGCGCTGCCAGTTCTACAAAGGCGTCGCGGACTGGTCGGCAATCGCCGACACGGTCGATGCGGTGAGCGTGCCGGTCATCGCCAATGGCGATATCGGTTCGCTTGAGAGCGCCGAGCAGGCCCTTGCGGCGTCTGGCGCCTATGGGGTGATGCTCGGCCGCGCGGCGATGGGACAACCCTGGCTGCTGGGAGAGATTGCCGCCCGGATGGAAGGCCAATCCTTCGAAACGCCGAGCCTGGCGCAGCAGGCGGACGGCTTGTGCGAACAGATCGAAGATAGTCTCAGCCTGTATGGCGACCCGCTGGGTCTGCGCATCGTGCGCAAGCATGTCGCGGCGCATATCGATCGTGTGGATCTGCCACTGGACGACACAGTCCGCCGGGGGCTGAGAGCCCAGCTGTGCCGGTTGGACTCGGCGTCCGAGCTGATCGCGCAGATTCAGCAGCTTTACTCAAATTCGGCAACGAAAGTCGCGGCATGATGACAACTCTGGACCTGGTCGGCCTCGCGCCCTTCGCTCTGCTCGGACTCGATGAGCGGCGACGCGTCAGCGCGGCAAACCCGGAGGCGCAATCGCTGCTTGGTCAGTCTGAGCGCGCCATGCATCGCAAGCCGCTGAGTGAAATCCTGTTTCACGACTCGCCGATCTTTGCGCTGATGGACAAGGCGATCAGTCTGAAGGGCGATGTGACGGCGCACAGCGTCTCGATCAGTGGACCCGGGCTGCAAAAGCCGCGGGTGCTGGATATGCGCCTGCGGCCCCTGCAGGATGGCAGTTTCGTGATCGCCATGACCGAGGCGAATGACGCGACCATCGTCAATAATAATCCAGCCGGCGTCGCCGCGTTCGGACGGATCCTCGGGCATGAGGTCAAGAACCCGCTCGCCGGCATTTCAGGCGCGGCGCAGCTTTTGTCACGCAATGCGCGTGAGGATCAGGCGGCCATGCTGGACATCATCCAGAGCGAGTCGCGGCGGATTGAGCGCCTGGTCTCGCGGCTCTCCGCCTTCGAGCTGTTCTCTGCGCCCGCCAAGGAAGCGCTGAACATTCACGAGCTGCTCGATCGCGTTGTCGCCGCCGAAGAAGCCGCCCATGCCGGGCGGATCTCGATCGTTCGACTCTACGACCCGTCCTTGCCGGACATTCAGGCCGATCAGGATCACTTGCACGAGGCGTTTCAGAACGTGCTTCGCAATGCCATTGAGGCGACGCAGAACTTCACTCAAAGCCCGCAAATCCAGATCGAGACCGCCTTCGAGACCAGTTTCGCCATTGTCCGCAGAGACGGCTCCGAGCGGCTCGGCCGCGCCATTCGAGTCACCATTGAAGACAATGGACCGGGTGTGCCTGCGGAAAAGAAAGCCCGGATGTTTGATATGTTCATGTCGTCCAAATCCGGCGGCCGCGGCCTCGGCCTCAGCGTCGTCAACGAAATCATTGCCGCCCATAAAGGGCGCATCAAAGTCGATAGTAAGCCCGGCCTGACCCGGTTCTCTATCTATCTGCCACTGCCGAGATTGAAGAAATCATGAGTGAAAAGACAGTTCTTCTTGCCGAGGACGATGCCAGCATCCGTCTGATCGTCAACCAGACCCTGGTGACCGCCGGTTATGCGGTGCGCGCGACCAGCTCGCCCGAAGCGCTCGAACGCTGGGTGCGAAATGGCGAGGGCGATGTGGTGGTGACAGACGTCTATCTGACGGACACGCCGATTTTTGAGCTGCTGCCTTCCTTCAAACTGGTCCGGCCCGAATTGCCGATCATTGTCATGAGCGGCCAGAACACGATCCTCACCGCCGCGTCGGCAGCCCAACACGGCGCGTATGATTATCTGCCCAAGCCGTTTGACATTGATCAGCTGACCGACCTGGTCGGACGGGCGCTGAGCGACGCCAAATCCACCCAAGCCGCGTCAGCCAAGAAACCGATCGCTGATGCCGACGCCAATGCCGCTGTGCCTTTGGTCGGTCGCTCGGCCGTCATGCAGGACGTCTACCGGATCATTTCACGGGTCATGAATACCGATCTGACCGTGCTGATCGAAGGTGAGTCCGGCACCGGAAAGGAACTGGCGGCGCGGGCAATTCATGACCTTGGAGAGTCGCGCACCGGTCCGTTCTACTCGCTCGACCTGTCCATGCGCTCGCCGCAGGAAGTCAGCGCGGAATTGTTCGGGACTGAGGATTCGCCCGGCATCGCGTTCGATCGGCAGGCCACGATCTATCTGGATGAAGTTGGCGACCTGACGCAGGAAGCCCAGACGCAGCTGGTCAAACTGATGCGAGAAGAGGGCGGCGCGCGGATCATCGCGTCGACCCGGCAGCCACTGTCCGCTCTGGTCGAGGCGGGCGAGTTTCGCGAGGATCTGTATTACCGCATGAATGTGGTCCGCATCGAGATGCCGCCGCTGCGTCGGCGCAAGGATGACATTCCGGAACTGGTCAAAGCCTTCCTGATCCGTGCAGAGTCGCGCGGGCTCGCGCCGAAGCAGGTGGCCAAGCCGGCTATGGAGCTGCTGACCGCCTATGACTGGCCGGGAAATGTGCGTGAGCTGGAGAATCTGATCTTCCGCCTCGCAGCCCTCAGTCCGGACGCCACGATCACTCAGCGCGACATTGAGCGCGAGTTACGGGCCGAATCGCTCAAAGAGCAGGGCCCGGATGCTTCGCTCGAAAGCGAGATCGAAACCCTGCTGCACCGCTATGTCATGGCCGACCTGTTACAAGGCGGCGAGGATGATGGAAAAATCTATCACAATGTGCTGGAGCAGGTGGAACGCCCGCTGATCAAACTGGCCCTCAGTGTGACGTCCGGCAACAAGTTGCGCACCGCCGCACTGCTCGGGGTTAACCGGAACACCTTGCGCGCGCGCATGGGTGTGCTTGGAATGACAGAAGACTGATTGACGTGAGGGACAAGTGTTGCTCTAAATCACCACTGTTGCTGTTAGGTGACAGTGTGTGTTTGAGGTCCCGTAATTGGCGTCCAGCGTATTAGCCACTCTCAGACGTAATGGTGGGCTCTGGTTTCAGGGCCTGTTTGTCCTCGCTGCTGTAGGCGGCGCGGCTGCAACAATCATTGCACTCGGACGCAGCCGACCGACGGATCCGATCCCTGAAGGTCTGATGATCCTTCTGATCGCCAATATGGTGATCCTGGTCGTCCTGTTGGGGCTGATCATCTCGCGCTACCTCTCGATTCGCAAACAGCACGCAGAAGGCGGCGGGCGACTGACGCGTCGCTTCATGCTGCTCTTCGGCACCGTGGCGCTGATCCCGGCCGTCATTGTGTCGCTGTTTCTGTGGCTGACCATCGCGCGCGGCATCGATACCTGGCTTGGCGACACGGTTCTGACCCTGGTTGACGAGATCGGCACTATTACGGCCGAAAGCGGTGAGCAATTTGCGGCTCAGTTTGAAGCCGACGCAGAAGCTGTCGCCGATGATGTCGACGCTTCGGCCGGCGGTTTCGCGGCCAATCCGGAAGCCTTCGAGACGATTTTCAGCGTCCTTGCCACGTATCGCGAATTCTCAGCCGCTTACATTATTGATCGCAATGGCTATCCGCTCGCCATCGCCGAGAATATGAGCTCGCCCAATCATTATGGCCGCCCGGCAGCGGAATATTTCGACGCCGCCGACAGGGGCGAGACAGTCGCCGTCCTGCGCCCGCAGGCGGGATATACATTCGCCTTGCAGAGGCTGGACAATTTCGGCGCGAGTTATCTCTATCTGGCCCGTCCGGTGGACCCTGAACTGTTCGCCCGGCTCGATCGCGCCCGCGCTGCTGGAACCAATTACCGGCTCGCGCAACAGCGCAGCAATGAGATCAGAACCCTGTTCGTGGTCTCATACCTGCAGATTGTGGCGCTGGTTCTGCTGCTATCGGTCAGGCTCGCACAGGAGATCGCAGAGCGAATTTCGCGCCCGATCAGTCGCCTCGCCAGCGCCGCTCTGGATGTGAGTGAGGGGCGCCGAGGCGTATCGGTGCCGCTACCGGAATCCGATGACGAAGTGCGCGCGCTCTCGAACTCGTTCAACATGATGACACGGCAGCTCGATGAGCGCCGCGATGATCTTGTTTCAGCCCGCGAGGAAGCCGAGGAACGTCGGCGTTTTCTCGAGACGCTGCTGGTTGAACTGAGTTCCGGCGTGATCCGTATCGACTCGTCCGGGATTGTGACGATCGCCAATCGGTCGGCTGAAAACCTTCTGGATCAGGGGCAGCTGGAAGGCCGCCTGCTGCCGGAAGTGAACCCGGAGATCTGGAGCCGCGTCGAAGAGGTTCATACCCGGCGCAGCCAGGATGAGACCTTCATCAACATGATGACGGAAGACGGCCTGCGCCATGTCCGCCTCAAAGTGACGTCCGATACGGTTGGCGGCTACGTGATCACACTCGACGATACGACTCGCCTGATCTCGGCCCAGCGCCAGATGGCCTGGCGCGATGTGGCGCGCCGGATTGCACACGAAATCCGCAATCCATTGACCCCGATCCAGCTGTCGACGGAGCGCATCCGCCGGCGTTATGGCGATCAGATCAATGATGAGGACGGCGTCTTCCAGCGCTGTATCAACACGATCTTGCGGCAAGTCTCGGATATTGGTCGCATGGTGCAGGAATTCTCCGACTTTGCCCGAATGCCGAAACCGACCCCGATCCGGTTTGATCTCGCTGCTTTGGTCACAGATGTCGTTTTTGCGCAGCGCGTGGTGCATCCCGACTTCCGCTTTGTCTTGTCTTTGCCGGATGAAGGCCTCGAAATGCTCGGTGATGAGCGGCTCTTGGGGCAGGCCATGACCAATATCGTGAAGAATGCCGCCGAAGCCCTGTCACGCCGCCCGGAAACCGATGAAACGCAGGGCCAGGTCAGCGTTACGATCGAGAAGTCCGAGCAGGACGGAACGGTTCAGATCTCGATCGAGGATAATGGCCCCGGCTTCCCGGAAGAAGCCCGGGATCAGCTGCTCGAGCCCTATGTCACGGCCCGCGAAGGCGGAACTGGCCTCGGACTTGCGATCGTCAATCGCGTCATCATGGATCATGGCGGCAGCGTACAACTTCTCGAACCCACACATGGGGCCCAGGGGGCAATTGTGAAAATTGTTCTACCTCAAAGTCTCGCCAGCGCGGCAGACGCAGAACATCAGCCTTTGGAGTATGCCAATGAGTACTGACATCCTCGTCGTCGATGACGAACCGGATATCCGCGAACTGATCGCGGGCGTGCTGGAAGATGATGGCCATGGCGTCCGCGTCGCGGCGACAGCTGAGCGTGCGATCGAAGAAGTGCGCGGCCGGACCCCGAGCCTGGTCGTGCTCGATGTTTGGCTGCAGGGCAGCGACATGGATGGATTGTCGGTGTTGAAATATCTCAAGACCATCGATCCCATGCTTCCCGTCATCGTGATTAGCGGCCACGGCAATGTCGAAACTGCCGTCGCTGCGATCCGCCGCGGCGCCTATGATTTCATCGAGAAGCCGTTCAAGGCCGACCGCCTGCTGCATCTCGTGTCCCGGGCGATTGAATCAGCCAAGTTGAAACGCGAGAATGAAGCCCTGCGCACGCATAGTTTCTCCGTCTCTGACTGGATTGGTGCCAGCGGTGCTGCGCAGGCCTTGCGGGCTCAGATCGAGAAAGTTGCGCCGACCAATTCGCGTGTTCTGGTCTCTGGCGAAGCCGGAGTTGGCAAGGAGCTTTGTGCCAAGCTGATTCACGAAAACTCTCGCCGTGCGGGCGGACCCTTCATTGCCGTCAACGCGGCCAATATCGCGCCTGAGCAGATGGAGCGCGAGCTCTTCGGCGAAGAGGATAATGCCGGCATGCCAGTGAAGATTGGCGTGTTCGAACAGGCCCATGGCGGGACGCTGCTGCTCGACGAGGTCGGCGATATGCCCCTCGGCACGCAGAGCAAGATCCTGCGTGTCCTGACCGAACAGCGCTTCCAGCGTGTGGGCGGCGGCTCCGATGTCAATGTCGACGTCCGGGTGATGTCCTCCTCAACGCGCGATCTGGAAGAGGCGATTGCCGCGCAGGGCTTCCGTAAGGATCTCTATTACCGCTTGAACGTGGTGCCGCTGAACGTGCCGTCTCTGGCAGACCGGCGCGACGATATTCCGGCCCTGGTCGAATATTTCAGCGCGCGAATTGCGGATTCGTCTGGACTGACGCCGCGCGCGTTCAGCGAAGAAGCGATCGCCGTTCTGCAATCCATGAACTGGCCGGGAAATGTGCGCCAGTTGCGTAATCTGGTCGAACGTGTCCTGATCCTGTCGCGAGACAGCAATAGCGGTGTCGTCAGTGTCGACGAGCTGCCGCTGGATCGTGGCGCCGGAGATGGCGGCGATTCTATGGGCGTTTCGGCGGACTTTGTCGGATTGTCTCTGCGCGATGCCCGTGAGCAGTTCGAGCGCGATTACCTGTCGCTCCAGATTACCCGATTTGACGGTAATATCTCCCGTACCGCCGAGTTTATCGGCATGGAACGCTCGGCTCTACACCGAAAATTAAAGGCGCTTGGGGTAAATGCCTCAGCGAGTCGCACGGAAAACCGGTAAATGCGTGTTATCATTTGTGGTGCAGGCCGCGTGGGTCAGGGCATTGCCCGCCACCTGGCGCTTGAGCATCACGACATCACCATGATCGACGAGAATGACGATCTGATCGAACAGGTTCAGATCGATTATGACGTGCGCGGCGTGGTCGGCCATGCGGCGCATCCGAACGTGCTGCGGGCGGCGGGTGCCGATGCGGCCGAGATGCTGATCGCGGTGACTCACTTTGATGAAATCAACATGGTGATCTGCCAGGTCGCCGATACGCTCTTCTCTGTCCCGACCAAGATCGCGCGCGTGCGCGCGCAGGCCTATCTGGAAGCGGAGAATTCGGAGCTGTTCTCCAAGTCAGCCCTTCCGATCGACCTGATCATCTCGCCAGAGATTGAAGTGGGCGACGCCATCTTGCGCCGCATACGTGCGCCGAGCGCGGTGTCGAGCATTTCCTTCGAAGCCGGTGAGCTTCAGGTCCTGGGCATGAAAGTGCAGGAAGACAGCCCGCTTCTGGAAACCGCGCTGGATCAGATCTCTGGACTGTTCCCGGATCTCGGCGCCCGAATTATCGGCATCAAGCGCGGCGCGTCGGTGTTTGCGCCGCGCGGCAATGATCAGCTCCAACCCGCCGATACGGCCTATGTCGCCGTTGCCCGCCAATCGACGCCGCGCCTGAACAAGCTGTTCAACCGGGATGTGAATGAACACAAACGGGTCGTCATCGTCGGCGGGGGCAATGTCGGCCTCTATGTCGCGAGCCAGCTCGAACGTGAAGGCAATGTCCGGGTCCGCATCATCGAAGCAGATTCTGATAAAGCAGATATCGCGGTCTCTGCCCTCAAACAGACGATTGTGATCCATGGCGATGGCCTCGCCCGGGATGTGCTGGAAGAAGCCGGTGCCGACCAGGCCGATATCGTCATCGCGGTGACGAATGATGACAAGACCAACATGCTGATCGGTAAACTTGCCAAACAGATTGGGGCACGACGGACGCATGCCCTTGTGAATGCCCACGAGCTGGTGGCAATCTCTCAGGACCTCGACATTGATGCGGTGCTCGATCCGCGCGCGCTGAGCGTCTCCAAGATCCTGACCAAATTGCGCCGCGGGCGAATCCTTTCAGTTGAATCACTGGAGGGCGGTACAGCCGAGATTGCTGAAGGCGTCACGCTCGATTCTTCGCCGCTGATCGGCAAGCCGATCGACTATGCGCACCTGCCGGATGGCGTGACATCTGCCGCGATCATTCGCGATGGTGAGATCCTGTTCCCGACATCGGCAACAACGGTCCAGACGGATGACCGCCTGTTGATGTTCTACGAAACCAGCGCGACCCGAAAAGTGGAGCAATTCTTCAGAGTCAGCGCTGATTTCTTCTAGGCAAGGATGACGCCGTGAACCATCTGGCCATTGTTCGAGTAGTGTCCACGATTGCGCTGGGATTCTCCGGTCTGTTTCTCGCGACTTTTCTTGTTGCCCTGGCGTCCGGTGAGACGGCGCAACAAATGGTGTTTGCCGGTGCAGGGGCCACCGTCGGCGGCTTTGGTGGTACGGTCCTGCTGCTCACGGACAAACCCAAACGGCGCGCCCATGCTCGCGATGGCCTGGCGGTCGCGATCCTGTTCTGGGCGGTTGGTGGGCTGATCGCTTCGATCCCGTTCTTTGACTATATCGGCGCGCCGGATCTGTTGGCGGCGTTTTATGAGAGCGTCTCCAACCTGTCCACGACAGGCCATAGCCGCGTGGATCCGGCGCTCAATCCGATGCCGACCAGCATCTTTGTCTGGCGCGCCTTGCTGCACCTGATCGGTGCGATTGCCGGCGTGACGATCGCGGCGACGGTGTTTTCAGGGCTCAATCTCGGCGGCCCAGGTGTGCACCGCAATCGGTTCTTCAGCGAACCTGAAGGCAGCTTCTTCGACCCAGTGCCGCGCGTGGTGCGGGTCAGCGCCATCCTGATCCTGAGCAGCACGATCATTCTGTCCGCGCTGTTGCTGGCGATTGGTCTTGCGCCGCGAGATGCCCTGGCCGGTGCCGTCAGCGCGATCACGACCGGACTGGTCGATCCGGCAGCCTCGATGACAGGGCCCGCCGGCGGCGCCTTGCATGCAGGACTGCTCTGGATCGGCTTGGTGGTGGGGACCCTCGGCCTGGTCGCGATTGATGGTGCGGGGCAGGGGCGGATGCGGGCGGTGCCGTTTGACCCGGAAACGCTGGCCTGGTTCGGGACATTGATCCTGATCACGGTTCTGGCCTTTCTCGCTGGATTGCCGCTTCTGGAAAGCGTCGGCTGGGCGACCTCTTCGCTGGCCACCAGCGGCATCGCGCTCAGTGATGCGCAGCAATTCTCGCGCTTGCCGATTGTGCTCGTCCTGTTTCCGGTTCTGGTCGGCGGTTCGGCGTTGTCAGCCGCAGGCGGGTTCAAGCTGGCGCGCCTGATCATCCTGACCCGGCGTGTGGCGCTGGAATTTGTCCAGCTCGGCTATCGCGGCAGTGTCCAGCATTTCAAGTTCAGAGGCCGACGGCAGTCGGAGCGCACAGTGATGGGCGTCTGGGTCTATCTGGTTGGCTATATCGTCGCCTGTACGATCGGGACGCTGCTGCTGAGCGCCGCCGGGCTCGCCTTCGATGACGCCATTCGCGCCGGGATTGGGAGCCTGTCCAATGCCGGTCATGTTCTGGCCGGGATAAATGCCGAGCTGTCACCGCTGGCGCAAATCTGTGCAGTGCTCGGCATGATTTTAGGGCGTCTTGAGGTGATTGCGCTCATCCCCGCGCTAAATCCAACTTTTTGGCAACGATAGCCCGCCTTTCCCTTGCAAACTGAGGTCAATCGTTATAGCGGCTGCAATATAAAAGAAGGGCAGACGAACAATGTCTTCAGATAAAAAGCAGAACCTCCAGGATACTTTCCTAAACGCAGTCCGCAAATCCAAGACTCCATTGACGATATTCCTGGTCAATGGCGTGAAGTTGCAGGGCGTCGTCACCTGGTTTGACAACTTTTGTGTGTTGCTGCGCGGCGATGGTCGCCCGCCGCAGCTTGTCTACAAGCACGCAATCTCGACGATCGCACCCGGTGCCCATGTCCAGCTCTTCGATGAAGAAGATAGCTAGAGCATTTGACGCAAAAACCGATTGATCTCGAACAACCGCCTGAAATGGCGGGGATCATCATTCCATGGACACAGGTTGCCGATCGCCCCGGCGACGAGCGGCTGCAGGAAACCGCCGGTCTCGTCGAAGCGCTGGGCTGCGAACTCGCCTTCCTGCGGGCAGAGCAGGTGCGCAAGCCGACACCAGGCTTTCTACTGTCGGGCGGTTTGCTCGAGCGGCTGATGATGGACGTGAAGGGCTATGATTGCTCGATGGTGATCATCGACGCCTCGCTCTCCCCGATCCAGCAGCGCAATCTTGAGACCAAGCTCGGCGTGAAAGTCATCGACCGAACCGGGCTCATCCTCGAAATTTTCGGCCTGCGCGCGCGCACCAAGGAAGGTACGCTGCAGGTCGAACTGGCGCGCCTGCTATATGAACGCTCGCGCCTGGTGCGGACCTGGACCCACCTGGAACGCCAGCGCGGCGGACGCGGCTTCCTCGGCGGCCCCGGTGAGACCCAGCTTGAGGCGGACAAACGGATGATCGACCGCGCCGTCGGCCGTCTGCGCCGTGACCTCGAAGAGGTCAAACGCACCCGCCGGGTCC
>Ga0207422_1004661_pt1 | contig 10977 bp, 7 predicted proteins | sample MarCyaLeptolynsp_FD_187757 | JGI IMG/M metagenome (GOLD analysis project Ga0207422, IMG submission 187757) | Marine cyanobacterial communities from Panama - species 1 Leptolyngbya sp. (SPAdes) | ecosystem: Environmental > Aquatic > Marine > Unclassified | place: Panama: Panama City | collected... | reverse complement strand
ATCGGGCGGATATAGATCGGGACAGGCATCTTGTCAGCAAAATCTTCGGTAAAGAAAATGCTGCGGATAAAGACAATGGCGGCCACGGCGCTGACCACACCCAGCAGTATAAAGGCCGGAAATTCCCAGAAAGAATAAATCAGGTAATCGGGAATGATGAAGGCCGGGAAATCCCCCAGATATATGCGTGAAATAATTGCTGCGGTGACCGAAGAAATCACAATGGGGGCAAACGCATGCAGGGCGTAATGTCCTAAAATCACTTCCAGGGCAAAAAACACCCCGGCGATGGGCGCGTTAAAAGACGCCGATACAGCCGCGGCCACACCACATCCCAAAATGGTGCGCGATACACTATGGGACAGATGCATTCTTTCGGAAAACCACGATGCCAATGTAGCGCCCAGGTTCACCACCGGGCCTTCACGACCACCGGCCGAACCGGTGCCCAAAGCCACAGCCGCGGCCACAGCGCTGAGCAGACCTTCCTTACGGGGCATTTTTGTATGATGCAGGGCATTGGCGACCATTACTTCGGCAATGCTGCCCGTGCGGGGTGTTTTCATCAAAAAGCGATAAATACCGCTGACCACAACACCGCCCGCTGTGGTGGACAGCAGGATTTTCCACCATTCCAGATTCAGCACATATTCGAGAATATTTTCCTGATCTGTGCCCAGTGTCAGGTCCTGCACCCAATGGGTCAGGTCGCGAAAAAAGATCGCTGCGTAAGCCACAAGGGTGCCGACCACCAATGCCATGACATTGCTGACCATATTGTCGTGGCTTTTGATGTAGCGTTTACTGTGATACCGCAGGTTACGCCAGTTGTGGATGATTTGTTGAATGATAGAAAGGTCTGATATGCGCGATTTTTTGGGCATTTTCTATCAATAACTATGACCGTTGTATCTTGACCGGGGCAGGGCGACGAATACCGATGGACCGGCCCAATTCCCGGGGTGTTGGATATTGTTTATGATCGGCATATGTGGCGCGCAATTTGTCGTATGTTGCGGGCAAAAACCTCTTTGGGCGGCGGCTGTTCATATCCACATGCAGGGAAATCTGTTCCATGCTGGCGGCCAGATATTGTTTTTCTTTATGGATCAGGCGCAGGAAATAATGGATGAACTTTGAATCCATATCCACCAATTGGAAATGGATCTGTAATTGATCTTTATGCAGCACCTCATGCTGATAGGTAATATGGTTTTCCAGAGTAAACATGGAATTGTTGCTGGCTTCGGCATATTCCTGCCCAAGATCATGTTGATCCAGAAACAGGTTAAAGGCCTGATCAAACAACAGAATATAATAGGCCACATTCATATGGCCGTTAAAATCGATCCACTTTCGGCGTACTTTTTTTTCCAAAAGCACGGGACCATATTGTTCTGTTGCAGGCATGGGCAGCCTTGTAATTATTGAAATATACCTATCCTGTTTAAGGTGATTATCACGCAAAGTGAGCAAAAGTCATCTCAAAATTTAGTAAATCTGCATCTAATGGGCACTTTTCATAAATAATTACCTGTAAGAATGACATATTGTTGCCACCATTTCATCGTGATGTATAATCTGCAAAAATTGTGAATTATCATGGTTAATATGGTTTGTTTTTGCCATGAAAAGCCCTTGAAAACTGCTACGGTAGCTCAGTTGGGTTGAATTTGGAGGATATGTTGAAAAAACTGGGGTTCATTGTCGGTGGTGTGATTTTAACGCTGTTTGCGGCGATATTGATTGTACCAAGTTTTCTGGACTGGAATTCTTATAAGCAGGAAATCCAGAAAACAGCCTCGGATTTAACCGGTCGGGAAGTGCGTATCGGTGGTGATATTTCTCTATCCCTGCTGCCATCCCCGGCCTTTTCCGCCAAAGATGTGACCATTTCCAATTTGGATGTATCTGGCGATGCTGTTCAGAACCCCGAACGTGCGCAGCATATGGTGTCACTGCAGTCTGCTGATGTGAAAATTGCTCTTCTGCCGTTGTTAGGCGGTAAAATCAAAGTCAGTAAGTTTATCCTGATTGATCCGATGATCGCCTTGGAAGTTTTGGAAGATGGCCGACCCAATTGGGTTTTCGGCGAAAATACGTCTTCGCAGGAACCACAACCCTCATCAGGGCAAGTCAATTTCAGCCTGGAAAAATTCCAGATCGAAAATGGCCAGGTCAGTTTCCAGAATTTTGCCACTGGTCAAAAACAACTGGTTCGCAAAATTTTCGCTGACGTGACTATGAAAAGCCTGCAGGGGCCGTTTGATGTGATGGGCAGTGCCAAATATCAGAACCTGCCCATGGATGTGACCGTTTCTGTCGGTAAAATGCGCACGGGGCGCAAGGTACCGGTATCCGTGAATGCTGGGTTTTTTGATAATTCGGTGAATGTTAAATTTGTCGGTGGTGGTCTGCTGGATGATCCATCTGCCTTGGGGGGCAGCGGTAAGTTACAGGTCAGAGCCAGTGATTTATCCGACATCGCCCGGATTATGGATGCACTGGATGAAAATCAAAAAGCACGCTCCTTGCCAGAATTTAACCAGGCCTTTTCATTAGAAACATCCATTGATGCGGATCAATCCAATGTCAGTTTCAAGGATATGGAACTGGTCATGGGGGAAACCCGTGGTGAAGGCAGTTTTGGCACGACATTGGGCGAGAACATGTTTTTCAAGGGACGGTTGGCCCTGAATACACTGAACCTGGACCCATTATTGGGCATTTTTGATAATCAGGGTTCTTCACAGTCATCAGGGTCTGCTGAAAAAACATCGTCCAATATGGATTTGGCGCTGTTGGACCGTCTTGAAGGAACCTTGAATGTAAAACTGGGTGCACTGAGGTATAATGATAAAATCGCCAGTCAGCTGGCTATTGACTTATCCAGCAAAGATGGGGTGCTGAGCCTTGAAAAAATGCATGCCAATATGCCCGGGGCGGCATCCTTTGACTTAACAGGACAATTATCAGCCGTTGAAAACAGACCAACCTTTAATGGGCAAATGGCTTTTAATTCAGGCAATCTGAGAGCTTTTCTGGATTGGTTGAAAATTGATGTCACAGACATTCCGGCAGGCCGGTTAACCCGCAGTTCCCTAAGAGGCAACATTCAGGCGGATGACCAATTGGTGCAATTCTATAATGTGGACGGCACATTGGATACCGGGCGTTTTACCGGTGGTATCTCCTATGCTTTACAAGACCGTCCGGCCTTTGGTGCCGATATCGTTCTGTCCAATTTCAATATAGATTCCTATCTGGCGCAAAAGACGGAAGAAAAATCTGAAACTTCTTCGGATGACTGGGTCAAATCCCTGGCGGTGCTGGATGACTTTGATGCCAATTACATCGTTAAACTGGAAAATATGACCGTTGAAGGCACTAAAATTCGTGAGGCGGATTTATCCGGGTCTCTGATCGGTGGCAAACTGGTGGCAGATAAAATCAAATTGCGGGATTTTGCCGGTATTGATTTAACCGCCAGCGGTACAGGCCAAAATTTTGCCGATAATCCATCCATTCAAATGGATATCGACCTGAAAGCCCCTAATCTGGCCCGGGCAAACAGGTTATTGAAACTGGATTCTGATCTTGATCTCAGACGTATGGGCGCCTTGACCTTAAAAGGCAAAATCAGCAGCACCCTTGAAAAACTTGATATTGATCTGGACAGTACGCTGGGGGCCAGCCGTATTATCGCCAAAGGCAATATGCGCAGCCCGACTTTAAAAAAATTGCCTGAAGTGGGCAGTATGGCCATGGATGTCAGCGTTGCAAACCGCAGCCTGGCCGCCATTATTGATCAGTTTGATTTACCCATGACGGCACCAAGACCACAAGACGACCGAACCTTTAAGCTGAACAGTAAATTGACAGGTAATATGTCTTTGCTGGATTTGGATGGTGTGATTCAGATCGCTGGCGGCACAATCAATGTCAAGGGCCGAAGCCAACAGAAAAATCCCACGGATAAGCGGTATATGGATGTAACCCTGGATGCGAAATCCAAAAACCTGAAAACTTTTGTGCGGGGATTGGGGATTGATTTCAAACCGTCCAAAAATAACCTGGGTCCATTACAGCTGAAAACAAAACTGACCGGCACAGAAGACAAAGTCACTTTAAGTAATTTAGCCGGTAATGTGGGCCCGGTTAAATTGTCAGCCAATGGGACGCTGGATTTTGCCGCTGCAAAACCAACCTTTGATTTAAAAATGACGGCCGGGGAAATCCCGCTCAGTGATTTTATGCAGGCCGCACCAGCACAGAAAAAAGCCCCGAAAAAATCAGGCGAATGGGCCAAAACACCGATCGAACTTAAACCCTTTAATGCTTATCAGGGCAAAGCGGTGGTTTCGGCCAGCAAGCTCACTTATGAAGATTATATTTTTGACCAGCCGAAGTTTAATGCTGAATTAAATAATGGTGTTGTGACAATCAGCGACTTTACCGGCAAATTGTTTGGCGGTGATGTGGTGATGAATGGTTCCTTTGGCGGGAACAGCAAAGCAGCTCTTGATCTGGATATGAAGCTGACCAATGCGTCGCTGGCCGATGTGACCAAGGCCTCAGCCGGTATTGCGCCCATCAGCGGGTATATCGATATTGAAGGCAAATTCACCGGGCAGGGCATCAGCCAGGATGATCTGATTTCCTCATTGGCTGGTGATGGCACAGTCAAAGCTTCACCGGGCATGATCAATGGCATTGATATTCCGCGCATCAGTGAAGAACTCAGTAATCTCAGTACCAATAATAATTTTGGCCGTTTGTTGGGGTTAGCATTAAGAGGTGGACAAACATCCTATAAGGGCGGTCTCAGTTCGATCACTGCCAAGAATGGTAAAATATCTTTCAGTCCGCTGGATGTGGAACTGGACGGGGCCAAAAGCTCCATCGTTATGGGCATCAATCTGTTCCAGTGGGATATGAGCCTCGACGGTGATGTGGCCCTGCTGGATCACCCCAGTGCGCCGCCCATTGGCTTAAGTGTTGCCGGAGCCTTAAATAACCCAGTGGTTAATTTCCAGACCGACCGTCTGAAGAAATATGTCGGTAATAAAATTGCGTCCAATGTGCTGCAAAATCTGGTTGGTGGTAATTCCGGCGTTCAGGGCATTTTTGGTGGTCAGAAAACCCAACAAGCCCCTGCGCCAGCGCCGACTCCCAATCCGGCCCCAGCAAATGACCAGCAACCCGTCCAACAACCACCGGCACAACAGCCTGTGGTTCAGGAGCCAGCCCCGGCTGAACAGCAAAGGCCTACACCAGAAGACTTTGGTAAAAAACTGTTTGAAAAACTCTTCCAGAAACAGGAAAACCCTGATCCAAAATGATCAGGGTTTCTAAATTCAATCCATTGGCGTCTTATTTTTACGCAGCCCGGATATGTTGCAGGAAGTTATCCAGTTTGGTGCGCAGTTCCTGCGAATAAGTTGACAGTTCCTGAGCCGAGGTGAGGGACGAGCTGGCTGCTTCGCGGGTTTTTAAAGATCCTTCGGTCAGGGCCTGCATGTTGCCGGATACTTCGCTTGTATTGGCGGAGACTTGTGACACACTGCGGGCGATTTCCTGGGTTGAGGCATCCTGTTCTTCCACTGCAGCAGAAATACTGGTCGAGGCACCATCGATTTGGCTGATGACTTCTTCGATGGCTTTAATAACATTTACCGCCTGTTCAGTGGCTTCCTGCATGCCATTCACCTGAGAGGTAATTTCGTCAGTCGCCGTGGCGGTTTGATTGGCCAGATTTTTCACTTCTGATGCTACAACGGCAAAACCTTTGCCAGCTTCACCGGCACGGGCGGCTTCAATGGTGGCATTTAATGCGAGAAGATTTGTTTGTTCAGCAATGTCATTGATCAAACTGATGACATCGCCAATTTTCTGGGCAGCAGAAACCAGTTCCTGAATGTCATGGTTGACTTTTTGAGTTTGCTCAACGGCACGATTGGAATATTGACTGGCCTGATTGACCTGTTGGCTGATTTCTTTCACAGAGCCTGACAATTCTTCGGCTGCATTGGCAACATTCTGGACATTCTCATTGCTGGCTTCTGTTGATCTGGAGGCCTGCTCAGATTTGAAATTCGTGTCTTCGGCAATGGCGGACATATCCTTGGCGTTAATTTCCATATTTGATGCCGCCGTGGTTACATGACCGACAATTTCCATGACTGATTTTTCAAAATCATCCGCCAGACGCATCATTTCCTGGCGCTGGTTTTCCTTGGCGGCTTGTTCACGTGCCTGGTCCTTGCGTAATTGCTCGGCCTCAGCTTGTCTGCGGGCTTCTTCGTCCTGTTCTTTTTGACGCTGTAGTTCTTCGGCGGCCAGTTTTTGTTCCTGTTCCAGTTTGATTTTTTCCAAAGCATTCTGGCGGAACAATTCAGTAGTATTTGCCATATCACCGATTTCATCCTGACGGTTCAGGTAAGGCACCTGAATATCATTTTGGCCGGATGCAAGGGTTTTCATCGTCCCAGCCAATTTTGATATCGGGTTGGAAATATTTCTGGAGGCCAGAAAACCAATTCCGCCGATAACCAGCAGGGTCAAGAAACCTGTCAGCAGCATGGTATTCCGCATGGAAACAATAGGTTCGTTAAATTCAGAAAGTTCCATTTCCTGAATGATGGCCCAGGTTACATTTTCAAAAGTGATATTTGAATATGTGGAAAGAACGTCTTTGCCACGAAAACCAATAAATTCTGCTGTGCCTTCTTTGCCTTCAAGGGCATTACGTACGGCCATCGTGTCTACTTTGGCATATGCGTTTTCATTTGCCGTATCCAGGGGTGATTTACTGCGCTTGAGATAATCAGCACCGACAATATAGGTTTCACCAGTCCGTCCCAGACCATTTCTGTTGCCCATGATGCGGTTGATATTGTTTTTGGAAAGCTGATACGCCACAACGCCTATTTTGTCACCTGATGGGGCAAAGATCGGCGCTGCCATGAAACTGGCGGCACCATTACTCGGGCCATATGCGGCAAAACCAAAAAAGGTCACCTGGTCCTGTTTATTAATAGCCATGGCATTCTGGAAAGCTCTTGAAAGATCGGAGTCTTTCCAGCGGCCTGTTACGATATTGGTGGCATAATCCTGTTCTTTTGAAACTGAATAGACCAGATCACCAAGGGTATTGAAAAGAAAGAAGTCATAATAACCCTTACTTTGTGTCAATTCACGAAACGCAGGATGAAAGTCAGTGTGGGTGATGCTGTAAATCGATCCATCACCTGCATCGTCCAACATATGAGAACCACCAGCGGCGTTATTTTGGGTGATATATAAATCAGTCAGATATTCCGGTGCTTCGTCGCCCAATTGTTGCCAGGCACTGTCGAATTGCAAAAGGGCATGGCGCGTAAAAGGAATTTTCGCCATGTACAAAAGATCTTTGCGGATATCGTCAAAATAATTTTCCAAAGCGATTTTTTGTGTCGCCAGCAGGGCTTTGGCCTTGTCAGTTTCGGCTTTGCGTAGACTGTCAGAAGAAGTCCAAAAAGAAATACTGGCAATGATGCCTGCAATTAAAAAAGCGGATGCCACAATGATCAGCGGCAATTTAACGGCAATTTTGAACTGACGAATATTCAACATGTTATACCTGCACGATATTAAAGAAAAACTATCTGATACTATCTGTTATTCAGTACCATGCAGGTCTTAAAAAACCGCTAATTCCTAAGGTTGGGAAAAGCGGTTTTTTGTAACATTTTTGTGAGGTTACCTCAAACGATACTCATGACGGGGGTATGCACCCAGAATGCGAATTTCATTCGTGAAAAATTCCAGCTCTTCTAACGCAAGCTGAACCGAACGATCATCAGGATGTCCTTCGATTTCCGCATAGAATTGTGTGGCGTTGAAGGATCCTTCCAACTGATAACTCTCCAGTTTGGTCATGTTCACGCCATTTGTGGCAAAACCGCCCATGGCTTTGAACAAGGATGAGGGTACATTGCGAACCTGAAACAGGAAAGACACCATTGTCGGTGTGGTCGTCGGGATTTCTTCCAGTGGTTCGCGGGAAAAGATCACAAAACGTGTTGTGTTATGTTCTGCGTCTTCGATATCTTCTTTCAGGCTTTCGAGGCCATAGATTTCACCGGCCAAGGAAGACGCCACAGCAGCAATTGTGGGATCCTTTAAGTCGGATATCAAACGGGCAGCACCAGCCGTATCCACATAAATTTCAGGCCGAATCCCCAGATCACGCAGCGTATTGCGACATTGTCCAAGAGCCTGTTCGTGGCTGCGGGCGATTTTCAAGTCTTCCAGCTTTGCGCCTGGAATGGCCAACAGATGATGGTTAATGCGCTGAAAATATTCACCGATGATATGCAAGGATGCATGGGGGATCAGCTGATGAATATCAGCTACACGACCCGCTACAGAATTCTCAATGGGGATCATGGCCAGCCGGGCGCGTTTTTCTTCCACTGCAGCAAATGCTTCTTCAAAGGATGTGCAAGCCAAAGCTTCCATCTCTGGGAAACTTCTTCTACAGGCAAGATTTGAATAGGCACCAGGTTCCCCCTGGAAAGCAATTGTATTTTCTGGATCATGAGTGCTGGTCATTGTGACATTCTTTTTATCTGTTACGTATCGGGGGAGTATTATCATTGCCAGATCAACTGTCAACGCCAGAAATGAATAGAAATTTAGCGCAAATAACGATCTAGAGCGAAACTTAAGCCAATGATTAGGTTATTTTTCTGTTATGAAGTCTTGTATCGTCAGAAAAACATCTGTACAAGATTTCTGTAAAGGGATGGGATGATGGTTTTGGCCGTCGCGTTTCTCTTGTGAAAATTTATAATGATAGATGACTGAAAACGGGGAAGAGCCTTGGATTCCTTCGAATTAAATAAAATCGCAGCGGCAGTATTATTGTTATTGTTGATTGTAATTGGCATTGGTAAAATTTCTGATGGTGTGTTCAAAGAAGCACCTCTGGAAGCAAATGCTTATCCGATTGAAGTGGAAGTGGCAGCTGTGAGTGGTCCAGCTACTGCTGAAGTGGTAGAAGAAGGCCCCTCTCTGGCCGAATTGCTGTCTGTGGCAAGTGTTGATAAAGGCCAGTCAGTTTTCAAAAAATGTAAAGCCTGTCATACATTGGATAATGGTGGCAAGAATGGTACAGGACCAAACCTGTGGAATGGTGTTGGTCGTGCGAAAGGCCAGGTTGCAGGATTTAAATATTCCAATGCACTGCTTGAAAAAGGCGGTGACTGGACTTATGAAAACCTGGATGCTTTCCTGAAAAAACCAAAAGATTATGTTCCAGGCACAAAAATGGCTTTCGCTGGTTTGAAAAAAGCGACAGACCGCGCCGCCGTGATTGCTTATATGCGCACATATGCTGATGCACCTCTGGATCTGCCAGTTGTTGAAGCTGCGCCAGTAGAAGAAGTCGTTGAAGAAGCAGTCACTGAATCAGAAGGTATCGTAGAAGAGGCTGTTACAGACTCTGAACTCTAACTTCTCAGATAAAGTTAAAAGAGAAAGCCATCTGGATTTCAGATGGCTTTTTTTATGTCTTTAATCTTTTAAGCGGCGGATGCTGGTCAGGGGTGGTTCGTCGGTTTGGAAGCTGACGATATCAATCACCTCACGCAAGGGGTCGATGCTGACCCGCATATGGTGGGCATTGGCATGTAACAGGTGCATGTCATCCAGCATAAATCCCACATGACCAGGGAAAAAGGCCAGATCGCCATTTTGCGGTACATCATCATCACCCAGGGCAGTACCAATGACTTTTTCCTGCATATCGCTGTCACGGGGCACAGAAATCCCCACCGTAGCAAAGGCCAGTTGCACCAGCGCGGAACAATCCAGACCTGCACAGCTTTTCCCACCCCATAAATAAGGCGCATACAGGAATTTCAGTGCTTCAGCCACCGGGTCTGTGCCGCAAATATCACTGATATGCTGGGCAAAAATCCAGTTACCATCACTCATTTGCACAAAGCCTTCATGATGTTCATCACCGGCAAGGCTGATTTCTGACATCAGGTGAATGTGATCCAATGGACGGGTTTTCAGATCCGGTTCCGGATAGATATGTGTACTGAGTGCGCTGACATGATGGGTCGTTTCAAGGATATCAGGACTGAGCATATCCACCGGACAATATCCGACATATTGATCCTGAGCGCTTTGTCCCCAGGCCCAACCGTCCTTGATGTCATAAACGGTGAATTTCTCACCATATAATAATTGCGTCAGCAAAGCTTGATTAGCGTCGGGCGAGCCATAAAGACCGCAAAGACCCCGGGCGACCTGGTATTCTGTGCCGTCGACAAATTTTTCAGAGACCACCAACCCTTCCAATTCCTTGGCGGCGATGTCATCGCGCCAGGCTGTTATTCTTTTGTCATGGGGGGTAGGGGGTGTTTTTGTCATATGTGCCTATGGCTGGTTTGCTTGCGCATTGGCATGTTCCATCATTTCGGCAAAATCCGTCAGGAACACGGCACCTTTGACAGTGCGCTGAATCAATACATTGCGTTTATCTTTTTCATCACGTGTGCGTTTTAACAATCCTAACGTGCTGAGCGTATCAACGGCACGGGTAATCACAGGTTTTGAAACACTCAGGGCCGCGGCAAGTCCCCGCACAGTATGCGGTTGTGATTCCAGATAAACACGCATCAGTATGGCGGTTTGACGGGATGTCAGATCCGGTACATCGCTTTTGACGCTGTTGGTCAGCGTCTGCATCCATAATCTAAGACCTTTATGGCCACTGAGTTCAAATTCCATATGAACTCCCTCACTTCTTTTTACCCTGTATCACCCTGAACTACCCTTGGGGTATTTTTCGAAACGGAGTGTGCCAAGGATTTCAAAGATGTGCAACTGTTTTGCTGTTTAGTTTTTGTAACGGTCCAACAGATATGAAAAAACTGCCCGCAAGGACATGGCTTCACCGCCAGATGGTCGCCCGGGGCGGGG
>Ga0207422_1004656_pt1 | contig 10988 bp, 11 predicted proteins | sample MarCyaLeptolynsp_FD_187757 | JGI IMG/M metagenome (GOLD analysis project Ga0207422, IMG submission 187757) | Marine cyanobacterial communities from Panama - species 1 Leptolyngbya sp. (SPAdes) | ecosystem: Environmental > Aquatic > Marine > Unclassified | place: Panama: Panama City | collected... | reverse complement strand
CGACAATTTCGCTCCTTGTGACTTGGCTCCCATGACTTCCAGTTGCACCTCCACATCTATTTGAAAATGCAGTGTAATGGGGGTGCCGAAGTTGGGTGTGAATCAGCTGCCGAAGTTAGTGTGAATCAGCTGCCGAAGTTGGTGTGAATCAGCTGCCGAAGTTGGTGTGAACTAGGTGCCGAAGTTAGGTGTGAATCGGGTGCCGAAGTTGGTGTGATTTTGCAGCGTGTTGGGCACCGGCGAGGCACTGGCACCGCACCCATATGTTCAGTCCAATTGACAGGGCAATACGAAAGACCCCGATTGGTCATAAACGATCTCGTCACAGATATCGCTTGCTTCGACTGGCCATTGGGACTCTGGAATGTTTGGGAAATCGGGATCTTCCGGGTAGAGATCGGGGATTTCATAGGGTTCAGCTAATCCCAGCGACAGCAGCCTGACATCAACCGGAAGGCGATCGAACGGGCCGTCAGCCATCAGATCGATGAGTCGCTCCATCTCTGCTTCTGATAGGGGCTGTTGTTCGAGGATTTCTATGATGCGATCGGGATCTATCCAAACGTCTGCGATGTCTGGGGCTGTCCCGCTGAAAGATTCTTGAAGGCTCATGACTATTTTCCTGTAGCGATGTTGAGGTGGTGGATGGGGTGAAGGGCACCCCCGGATTGCTATGCGCGGCAGAGGCGAGGTATCTTACCCCTACGCAGCCTCTGGAACCCCATCAATAGTTCCGATCAGCTCCACTCTCCAGGTCTTATAGTTGGGACGCATTCCAGTGGGGATTACCTACACAGGCACGTTAGCCATTGTCCTGATGGCATCAGTGGGTTCCTTACCGTGTTCGTAAAACATGACAGCTTTGCGACCGTCTGCCAGGAGGTAGTTCGCCTGGTAGCAAATGGTCACAGCTCGCATCCTTGGTTTATCGTCAATGGTGAAAATTGCAGCGACCCGATTCTGTTTATGCGGGGGGAGAGTGGCCTGTAATTTCTGCAGATAGGCCATCTTGCCCATGTCTGTGACAGACATCCGAGCCGGGAGTTCAGCCACAGGCTCCTGAACCGAAACACGGAACGCTTCAAGCTCAACAATCTTGACCGGAATAATGTCAGGAGAAGGCGGAGCTGCGGCATTGCGGACAACGATCCAAAAAGACCCTTGACCCCACTTAACGTACTGAGGACACAAGCGGAACTCCAGGACATCACCCGGATCCACATCGCGTCCCCTCTCGGACAGGAAGGCTGCAGCCTTGCGTTTTTCGGTCGGGGTTAGATTGTCGGTGAAGCGTGGGGGTTCAGGGGCGATCGCATTAGCCTGTGCGTCGATATGTGTATTGAGTTCAGCCTGAGCTTTGCCTTGCTCGTCTTGCTGCCCAAGGACTTCGATATCTCTGTGGCAGTCAGCGCCTGCGGGCATGTTGGGGTGGATGGGGTAGCCGCTGCGCGGTGCGGTGCATGTGTTGTTGCAGTTTAGGGGGCAGTTTCGGCAGTGGGTGACTTGTGGATCTCGTTGAAGTGTTGCTACCATGAGAACATCTCCTGAATCTTGATAGATTTGGGCATAGAACCGTCTGACTCGTGACCTCGGAAATCAGTGAGTCGGGCGGTTTGGCTTTTGTGGAATTGAATATGAGAAGTGGGGGAGAGCGAAGGCGTTCTCCCCCTTTGTTGTATGCGTCCGTTTCGATCACCGTATGTTTCTCCCTCTGGGTCACGGTTTTTGCCCCGCTGACTTGGGCTATTGCTTTGTCTGCCTGACCTCCAGGGAGAGCAGCGTTGGTGTTTGTTGCTTTGATATCTATGCTGTATACTAGTATATGACATATATCAAATGACATATGAAAGATGATGTAATAATACTTTTATATCAATAGTGAAATTGAATCAGATGGACTAAAAGTAGAGAGGTAGAACTATGACTATGGGTGTTGCAGCGAAGGTGGCTAAGGTCAGGCGAGTAGTAGATAAAGAATTTAATGGCCTCGGAGAGCGTCTTCGGAAGGCCAGGGAAAAAGATGCCCGTTCACTGGAAACTTTGTGCGCAGCCGTTGGCATCAGCCGAGGTTACTGGTATGAGATCGAAGGAGAACGCCTTCGAGGGGTGATTCTCGAAGAGGTTATTCGAAAAATTGAGGAAGTACTAGATGTTGATTTAGAAGTGCAATTCGAATAAATCGAACTGGATATCTATCCCTTGATTGCAAGGTAAAGAAAACTGCAAAAGGCTTAAACAGTTGTCTTTTGAGCATGAAGACACTTTTGGATCGCAGAACTTTCTGCGATCGCAACCCCGATCAAGAGCAACATGAACATCGTGCGATCGCATTCTTTCCCAATATCTGCGATCGATTCACACTGCTCCCTCTGCAGAGATAGAAGCAGCTCAGGCAGTACTCTGGTACCATCGTGACATCGCTTTTCAAAAACCCCCATGGCCGAATCCCAAAAAGCCACCCGCGCCACCATCACCATCGGCCCCATCCAGGTTGATGGTTTTATGTTGCCTGATGGCAGCTATCAAATGTCTCAGACTCAAACAGCTAAATCGGTCGGTTTGAACCGTCAGAACGCGTCCGATTTTTTGCGCTCAAAAGCCATTAAATCCTTGCTGGGTGAGGGTTATACGCGTCCGATTTCTGAGCGTGAGGAAATTGAGGCCGAGCCAGAACCAGGTAAGCGAGGGAGCACTCGCTTTATGCCGATGTCTTTGGAAGTTGTTGCTGCTTACTGGCAATAGCAATCGCATAGGGGCAACAAAAAAGCACTAGCTCTGTGTATGGCATTGACAACCGAATTCTTAGAACGCCGCTTCGATGCTGCTTTTGGCGTTACCCGCACCGAACAAGAAAGAGACAATCGCCTTTCCCAACGCCTTCAGCAACTGGAACAGGACTTAAAAGGAGCAATGGACTTTGAAGCCGCTGCCCAGTATGAGCTGAACTATGTGAGGGACTGGCTGAAGCAGAAAGGTCTCGATCCGTGGGAGTTGCCAGGTGCTGATTCAGCACCCCAATAAGAAAATCCCCTCAATGAACACCTCCACCCTTGCCAAACTAATCGCCAGGGCATGGCAGGCTGAAGCTAAAACTATTGTTCTTCCTGATGGTTCAGTTGTTGCAGTGCCTGAGAGACCTGATGGGATGAGGGATGAGTGGATCGAGCCGTTGATGGCTGTTGCGCTTTTTTGTACTTGATGGGTGCGATCGCATCCTCTCTGCTCAAACGCGATCGCGGGATTAGATATCAGAAGTGACAGTGCTTGTTAGGTGGCATACACTCGACTCAGTCGGGTAGGGTAAAAGACAGTGGTACAAAAGTTTATTAAGTCACTTACTAAAGAATTCATTAAGTGGTCTCCCTCTGGGGCAAGTGCTGGCGTTACTATCCATGCCTTTCTACAGCACGAATGGACACAAAGTGTCATTCTTTCTTTCGTTACAGCCTGCACCACTATTTGGGTAAAGTTCAGCACTGGCTTCATGGAGGAAGCAGAAAAAGAAGCAGAACAGCGAGGGGGTAGTCTAGCTCACTGGGTCTTCACTATGTTAGACATGCTGATGGATAAACTCGGCAAAGAAGCTACTCAGCTCTGGTGCGAGCTGACTTCTGACTTCCGAGGTCAATATCTCAGCAGTATCTGCGACGCTTGTAGCGATCTCAAGATTGAAGGTTTCAAAATTGGTTTCCCTGTGCTTGACCTGGAAGACATATTCATTCCACTGAAGGTCGCAACAGGCATCCCTAGACAGATAAGCAGGGCAATAGTGCAAAGCATCAGCAATGAAGAGGCTCAAGAAATTTGGAACTTCCTCAGCCAGAGCCGTAAGACCCCAGCCTACCGACGTATTGCGATTCTAGCCCCTCCCGGCTACGGTAAGACGACCCTACTGAAGCACCTTGTTCTTACCTATGCCAGAAAAGCTCATCGAAAGCACAATGTTCCTGACCTGATTCCTGTTCTCATCTCCCTAAGACTGCAAACTGTGCAGGAACAATTGACAAGGGAAAAGCCCCCCACCCTGGCAGAACTGATTACCGAACAGGTGATGCATTCTGATGATCCCCCCCTGAATCCACCCCCCAAATGGTTTGAAAATCAGCTCAAAGCAGGCCATTGTCTGGTGATGTTGGACGGATTGGATGAGGTGGCCAACGCCGACGAACGTCAGCAGGTCAGCCAGTGGGTGAACCAACAAATAAAACGTTACCGCCAAACTCAAACCACCTTTTTGCTGACTTCCCGACCCCACGGCTACCAGAGCAATATCCTGGAAGATGTTGGCCTGGTACTGGAGGTGAAACCCTTCACCCTGGAACAGGTAAAGCAATTCATCCACAGCTGGTATTTGCGAACTGAAATTTACAGCCAAGGACGCGACGACGCTGATGTCAGGGAGCTAGCACAAGAAAATGCCAGCAACCTGATTGACGCTATTATTCGCAAGCCTGCGATTCGCCAGATGTCCAGCAATCCCTTACTGGTGACTATGATTGCGACGGTTCACTATTCCAAAAAAGCACTACCAAGACAACGGGTGGGACTCTATCAAGAAATTTGCGATGTGTTGTTGGGGGAAAGGCAAAATGACAAAGGAATTAAAACCCCGCTAGAGAAGGAACAGAACAAATCCTTGCTTCAAGAATTGGCGCTGCAATTGATGTTGCGGGAAACGCGCAGCTTTACCGAGGAGGACGGGAAAGCTCTGATCCAAGATCAGTTGAAGGCAGTCAGCGATACGCTTTCTCCAGAGATGTTTTTGAGCCAAATCAAAGACGTCAGCGGCTTGCTAGTTGAGAAACAAGTCGGAACCTATGAATTTGCCCATCTAAACTTGCAAGAATATCTAGCTGCTGCCCAGATTGAGAAGCTGCAACAGGAAGCGATCCTCACAACCAACTTCCAGAATCCCTGGTGGGCTGAAACCATCCGTCTCTATGCAGCACAGGCTGATGCAACGAACCTGATCCAAGTTGCTCTACACGATCAGAACGTCTATTCACTCTCCCTAGCCTACGACTGTCTGGAAGAAAGTTCACAAGCAGACCCGACTGTCAGTAAAGCATTAGAAGATTTGTTAGAAGCAGGGTTAGAGTCTGATGATTCCGCACTGGCTCAGATGGCAGCAGAAGTTAAGTTGTCGAGACGGTTGAGTAATTTGTTGATTGTGGATGAATCAACAGCAATCGATCGGAGTTATATCACCCGTGCAGAGTATCGGTTGGTATTTCCTGACATCCCCCTGTCCAACACCAAATCACCCATTACCAATCTGGATTTTCCAGCGGTTATGAAGTTCTGCAACTGGCTGAGAGCCAATACCCCGAAACTGCAGCGCTCCCAAGACAGCAGTGAAGAACAACTTTACCACTACAGACAACTAACCCCGAAAGAAGAAGAACTGTATCCAGTCAAAGAAACATCCAACCAGGTTCAGGGTCTTCGCATTGCCAGGGTGCGATTATCTGAACCTCTCCTAGCTCTTCAAACCCAGATAGAGCGTGAAAGCGCCTTCTCCCGATATGAGTATCTTTTCCATTGCCTGATGAATGGTCAATGGAAGGAGGCAGACAAAGCAACTAATCGGGTGATGTGTCAGGTTGCAGACTGTGTACAAGAAAGTTGGTTGAGGGTAGAGGATATTAAAAAATTTCCCTGCGAAGATCTGCGTACCATCAACCAACTCTGGGTACAATTCAGCGGCGGACGCTTCGGCTTCAGCGTTCAACGAGATATCTATGCGAGCAAAGAGGTTGGCGGCAAGCTTGATGGCAAGTATGATGAGGAAGCTTTCATAAAATTTAGCGATCGCGTAAAGTGGCGCGAAGATGGGAAATGGATATTGCTCAACAACCTGACCTATGACCTTACTGGTGTTCCTGGGCACCTCCCCTTGTGTAGCGGCTTCGGGGGCGGGGGCGGGGGGCGGCGTGCCTTTGTTTCTCTTCTCTCGCACAGCGCGTTGCAACCTGTAACATCTAACCCTCCCAACCCCCTCTAAAACTCCAACGCCAACTGCAACGGCGCTCGATCGCACTTCGGCAAAGGCTCCGGCTCCTCCTGCACAGCGGGGCAATAGCGGGCATAGGCACAGCGGGTGCAATGCGCCCCTGGCTCCGGTTCCCATTGCTCCTCTGCCCTCATCTGCAGCGCTAATTCAGTGACTTGCTCTTCTACTTGTTCTTTGTGCTCGACGCTTGCCTCAAAGCAGACCTTCTCCCCTAATCGCAGGTACAGCAAACTCAGACGCTTCAACGGTTGCTGATATTGTTGCTTCAGGGCAAGGTAGTACACCCCCATCTGCAGATCGAGCTTGCCAGACTCTGGTTGCTGGATACGACGACCAGACTTGTAGTCAATCAACTCCAGACCGTCTTCCACTGGATCCAGGCGATCGTAGCGACCGGCGAGCTTCAGCTCTACCCCACCTGTCCGCAGATAGCCCTGAATATAGCCCTCTATGCCCACAGGTCGCACCATGACCTTTTCATTGGCAATGAACTGGTGATAGTAGTTTTCCAAAATCCCCTTGCCTTCTTCTGTCTGGGCTTCGCTCAACTCATTAGCCTCATCTTGCCAGCAGCGATGAATCCACTCCAGCGGCGGTAGCGGTTCCTGGTAGTGCCACCCCCCATAGATTTGAGCCAGGGCCTTGTGCAGGGCAGTCCCCAGAGCAGCGCTACCGAAGCGAGTTGGGCTCTTCATGCCCAGCTCGTAGCGACAGTAATAGGCACGCGGGCAACTCTGGTATAGCTGCAGCTTGCCAGGAGAGAGACGATAGTCCATAAGCGAGGGGATGACGCTGTCCTCGCAATGTAGTACATTGGCGGACAGGTATCAACTTTATCTCAACTATGACTCGCGTTTCTGTTGCCGTTCGTATTCCCGAAGCTCTGCACAATAGGCTGGAAGCTTATCTGAGCAGTACCCGCTCCAGCAAGACTGAGGTGGTTATCAATGCTCTAGCTCAGTATCTGGGTGCCACTGAAGAGGTCTCGCTCAATCAGCGGGTGAGGGCGCTGGAAGCTCAGGTTGCTCAGCTGAGAGCAGAGGGTAAGCCTGATTTGCATCCTGGAGAGGTCAGTCATGAAAATTGAAATCCAGGGAACCAGCGCCATTGAAGCGACTGAAGAATTGCTAACCACGGCTGGCATTGGAGGTAACTATCAGTCCGCCGATGCCTCCGAACGAGGGGAAGTACTGGTCACCATCGCCACGATTATTGCTATAGTCGGGGGTACGCTAACCATTGCTGAGAAGCTGTACCAGTGGCATCAAAAATACCGGAAATCGAAGCAAGACCCGCCCCGTGAAAAGATTGAAAAGGTCTTACTGATCGCCCTCAACGGTAACCGCCTGCTGCTCAAAAACGCCACGCTTGAGCAGATACAGCACATTCTAGAGGAGAGTCGCGAATGAAGATTCTCCACCTTGACCTCAAGCCCGATGGCGCAGACCATGCCCAATTGCGATACTTCTGGGACAACCCCAATGATGTTCAGTCCCGTGAGCTTGCCCTGACAGAAATTGATGGATTGATTGGACGCTCGGAAGCCGACTATTACACCCGCTACCCTGTAGATTATGCCCGAACAGGTCAGAGCCTCTACAACTGGTTAGATGGCAGCGAACGTCATCTACAACGTGCTCTTGACCAGTACCGACGCGAGGGAATTGTTCTGGCCATTGCAGCGGCTGAAAGACTAGCTCATCTGCCCTGGGAAATCCTGCATGATGGCAACCGCTTTCTGGTGGAACAAAAAATCGTGCCTGTGCGTTGGGTCAGGATAGACAGCAGCACCAAACTTACTATTCAAGATGAACCGAAAAACCGGGCATTAAACGTCCTGTTTATGGCAAGTTCTCCGATCGGGATGGAGCCAGAACTTGCCTTTGAGGAAGAAGAGACCAGAATCCTGGAAGCCACCAAACGCATTCCCTTGTCGTTGCAGGTGGAAGAGAGCGGTTGTTTGACGGAGTTGGGTTATCTGGTGAAGGAGCACGAACGAGGTTTCTTCGATGTCATTCACCTGACAGGACATGCCACATCTCGCAACAAAACTCCCTACTTCATCACGGAAACTGAGTTTGGAGAGGTGGAGTACAGCAGCGCAGCAGACATTGCTGGGGTGATGCCCTTCAACCTACCCCGGCTGATGTTCCTGTCGGGGTGTCGTACAGGCTATTCCTGGGGTGAAGGCACTCTGCCCTCAATGGCAGAACAGTTGCTGCAACAGGGGGAAACGGCGGTGTTGAGTTGGGGCGATCGCGTTCTCGATACCGATGCCACCGATGCCGCAGCCAGACTCTACGAATCCCTGGCCACAGGTAACAGTGTCACTGAAGCGTTGTTACTGGCCTATTGCTCTCTGCTGAAAAGACAGCAGATGTTGACCCCAAAGCAGCGTTGTGACTGGCATCTTTTGCGGCTCTATGTTAGTCAGAGTTTGCCGGGGGCGCTAGTCAAGCAGGGTCGTAGACCCATCCCCCGGCGTTCTGTGGTTCCCCATCAGTTTGTAGACCCGGAAGGAAAGCTGAGGGTGGCCAGCCGCGATCGCTTTGTCGGGCGTCGGCGTCAATTACAGAATTGCTTGCGGACGCTTAAAAGTGACTTCGACAAGGTGGGCGTGCTGCTTCACGGCATGGGCGGACTGGGCAAAAGTACCATTGCTGCCAGGTTGTGCGATCGCCTCTCTCAGTATGATAAGGTTGTCTGGTGGCGACAGATTGATGAAACTGCCCTGGTCAAGAAGCTAGCCGATCGGCTCCAGGATCGAGACCAGCGCGATGCCCTCAGAGACAACAGCGAAGAATTTAAGCACCGACTGCAAAAGACTTTCACCCATTTGAACCACCCTGACCAGAAGTCTCTATTGCTGGTATTGGATGACTTTGAGTGGAACTTAGACCCTCGTGAAGGTCGCTACATTCTCAAGTCAGAGGTAGCGGCTAGCTTATCAGCATTGGTCTGGGCAATCGAAGAAACGGGCTGCAACCATCGCCTGATAATCACCTGTCGCTATGAGTTCCAATCCGACTTGCTGAAAGCCTTCTATGTTCAAGGATTAGATGCTTTTCGTAAATCCGATCTGAAGAAGAAGCTGGCTCGTCTGGCCAACTTTAGCTCGGACACCCTTGATGAAAGCTTTCAAGAACGTGCTCTTCAACTGGCAGATGGCAATCCTCGTCTATTGGAATTCCTCGATGATGAGGTATTGGGAAAAGATAATGCCAGCGAACAATTGAGCCAGCTGGAAAAGGATTCCCAGCAATGGCAGGAGCGCATCGTCTGGCCAGAGCTGTACAAGCAAATTGATACACCCCTAGAACGTATTCTTAGCTGCACTCTGGTGTTTGAGCTGCCCGTGCCCATGTTGGCTTTAGAAGCAGTTTGCACTGCTGTTCCTGGCTATCAGAAACAGTTAGAACGAGCGATTACACTGGGATTGATTGAAGTTAGCTTCCAGGTGAAGGAGTCCCAGCGGCTCTATCGGGTCTCGCGCATTCTGCCCCGGATTATCAGCCGGGTGCAGCTGCCAGAAACACCGGAACGGTATGGTTTGTGTCGCGCTGCCTGCGAGATTCTGTCCCCACTGTGGGGACAGAAAGAGAATGAGAGTGTGAAACACTGGCGAGAACTGTTCCGTTTAGCCTTTGACAATAAAGAGAACCCCCAACGCTTTCGAGAGGGTTTCCATCAAATGCTGGCGGTTCAGCACCATGAAGAATCCGATCGCGCCTTTGAAGACGTATTGAGACAGGTGAAAGGGGAGTTGAGCACAGAGAATCTCTGTGCTCAACTAGAAGAGCATCTCCGGCAACAGCAGTGGCGAAAAGCAGATGAGGAAACGGCTTTTATTTTCTATCAGGTACTGGTGACAGAAGGCTTCAAGGATTGGGACACACTCTGCAAACAGTTTCCCTGCCAGACCCTGAAGGAACTCGATCGGCTTTGGGTTGAATACAGCCAGGGGCATTTTGGTTTCAGTACTCAGAAGCAAATCTGGGAAAGTATGGGGCGTCCCACCTACGGAGACGCTTGGCAAGATTTTGGTCAACATGTAGGATGGCTTGAAAATGATTGGAAGGTCTACAACACATTGTCATTTACCCTTGACTCTCTACGCGGGAATCTCCCCGCTCTTTGTTTCACCCACGCCAGCGGGCGGTTTTTGGGTTTGGGTTGGTGTGGTTGGTGGGGGGGAGTTGTTGGTTTCTCTTCGCTCGCGCAGAGACTTGTGGACTGTTGTATTATAGATTGTGTGCAGAGACTTGTGAACTGTTGGGCGATACGTTTTGTCATAGGTCTGCATCGCCCCGAGAGAGGCTGATTAACATTGGGGTATGGATGTTAACGGTATCCTAGACACTGACTGGAGACTGGAGTGATGATTGGCCAGTCTCTTTCTTTGAATACCCAACGTCCTAGCCTGGAGAAACCATGAGCTAGGACGTTGGGGGGAGATGGGGGTTATGTAGTCCAATCATATCCAGTTTGTCGACGTAACATCTCCCCATCAAACCGATCTTCACTGAAAGATTGCAATGCGACTTCGATTTTGAAGCGAGGGTGAAGATGTTGTGGAGAGCGGTTGACGCCATTCAGAGAGGGGAACGATGGTTGTTGTAAATACCCTACGTCCCGCCCGGTCATTGTACCGGGTTTTCGTCGTGCCTGAGTCTTAGTCAACCATCTGTAGATGTCCACGACGCAACAACCAACAGATGCAGTCAATCAACTTCACTGACCAGCTGCAACCGCCCCTGACAAAGGGCGTGAATTAGCCGATCAACGACGACTATTTCCTCTTCATCCAGTCTTTCTTCCACAACAGCACTCATGATTTCGTACTGTTCATCCAGGGTGATTTTTCTAGAGAGACTGGCTTTAGCAAAAAGCTCTGCAAAGGAGTCAGTAGATTGCATAACAGGATACCTGCATCCAACTGTAGCAGCCTGATAATATATCGAGTGCAAACACGCAG
>Ga0207422_1004655_pt1 | contig 10990 bp, 2 predicted proteins | sample MarCyaLeptolynsp_FD_187757 | JGI IMG/M metagenome (GOLD analysis project Ga0207422, IMG submission 187757) | Marine cyanobacterial communities from Panama - species 1 Leptolyngbya sp. (SPAdes) | ecosystem: Environmental > Aquatic > Marine > Unclassified | place: Panama: Panama City | collected... | reverse complement strand
TCTCGTCACCGATTGTCTCCGCTCCCAACCCAACAGCAATGGGGACCTGTGGTCAGGCAAGACCCGGCGTGGATGTGCGACTGGTGGATGAAAATGACTGTGAAGTTCCCCTTGGGACTGTCGGTGAAATGATCATCCGTACCGATCGTCCCTGGGGCATGAACAGCGGTTATTACAAAAACCCGGAAGCCACCGCCGAAGCCTGGCGCAATGGCTGGTTCCATACCGGCGATGCATTCCGGCAGGATGAGAATGGCTATTTCTATTTTGTTGATCGCATTAAGGACGCCATTCGTCGCCGCGGCGAAAACATCTCTTCCTTTGAAGTGGAAGTGGACGTATGCAGTCACCCTTCTGTGCGCGAAGCAGCGGCCATTGGTGTGCCCAGTGCTGCCACAGAAGATGATGTGATGGTTGTCATCGCCCCCGTGGAAGGGGCTGAAATTGACCCCTTATCCTTAAGTGAATATCTCGCGGACCGTATGCCATATTACATGGTCCCGCGCTATATCAGAGTGGTAGAGGCTCTGCCAAAAACACCTACCGAAAAAGTACAAAAAGCCGAACTGAGAGCAGTCGGCATCACAGACGATACCTGGGATAGGGAGGCCGCAGGTATGAGATTGAAACGCGAATTTTTATCTTAAAATCAATGTACTAGAATGAATTAAAGTATGGATTTTTTGTATAATATACTCACCAGTATAAAAATATGTATAGGGTATTTGATCTATTTAGAAAGGTGAAGATCATGAAATTACAACATAAATTAATATTTGGCGTGGCACTGAGCGCAATGATGTTGCCAGGTCAATCATGGGCGATGGAGGATCAGCGTAACACCGATGAAATGGAACTAGAGGTCATCGTTGTGCAAGCCACAAAACGGGATGCGGCACTGGAAGATACCGCCGGATCACTGAATGTGGTCGCTGGCGCTGATGTTGGGGCCGGTGGTGTTCAAAATGCTGCGGATCTTTCCGTTGAAATCCCCAACCTGTCCATTGGGGATCAGTTTGGCGTGAACCGGGCCTTTATCCGCGGCATTGGTTTTAACAGTATTGACCTGGGTGCAGACGGGGCCGTGGCCTTCCTGCAGAATGGGTCCGTAATCACGCGCCCGGCAGCGCAACTTTCAGGTTTCTATGACCTGCAACAAATTGAAGTGCTGCGTGGTCCACAAGGAACACTGTATGGTCGTGGCGCCACTGGCGGTGTTGTGAACCTGGTGTCAAAACGGCCTACCGATGAACTGGAGGGATATGGTCAGTTCTCTTATGGCAATTTTGATGCTGTTACCCTTGAAGGCGCCGTGGGTGGACCGATTACCGATAACCTGATGTTCCGGGTTGCCGGCGAATATGAAAACCGTGACGGGTATGGCACTAACCTGGCTACAGGCAATCCCGTCGATGACCGGGACGCCTACGCCCTGCGTGGTTCATTATTGTATGATAATGGCGACAATCTGGAAGTTCTGATCATTGGTGATTATTTCCGGGAAGATGACTTCAATTATGCGTTCCATGACTTTGGCCCGTCAATTGTGCCTCAGGCCAGCTTGCCCGGCCCTGCATTCGGTGGACAAACCATTTTTGATCTGACCGATGATCCGGAACCGCGGGATATCAATTCCGACGAAGACGCCATCAATGACCGTGAAGGTTGGGGCCTGCAAGGCATCATCACATGGGATGCGGATGACTGGAGCGTGGTTTCAACCACCTCTTACCGTGAATTTGACCGTTTCAATCGTGATGATCTGGATGTGACCGATGTGGATGCCTTTGGTCAGAATAACTATTTTGAAAACAGTCGTGCTTTTACGCAGGATGTGACCTTTAACTATCAACAGGATAACTGGTCATTGCTGGGTGGTGCCACATATGTTCATGAAAAACTGGACGGTCAGGTTCTGGTGAGACTGAATAATATCCGCACCATTCTGTTTGGTGCGCCGGCAGATCCCACTGCCCCACCGGATATTTTCCTTCAGGATGGTTCTGTGACCACCGATGCGCTGGGTATTTTCCTGGAAGGTACCTATGAAGTTTCCGACCGGCTGCGCATTACAGCGGGTGCGCGTTATAATTATGAAAAACGCGATGGCGACGGCAGTTTCACCTTTACGGTGTTCGGACTTAATGTCCCAACGGATAATACAGAAAGCTGGGACCGGGTGACACATAAATTCCTGGTGGAATATGATGTCAGCGATGATTTGCTGCTCTATGCCAACAGCACCAGTGGTTTTAAAAGTGGTGTCATTAATGTGGGCAGCACCAATCCTGTGATTGATCCGGAAATCATCTGGAGCTACGAAGTTGGCTTTAAATATGCCGACAGCGACCGCCGATTCAATTTCAACGGTAGTGGTTTCTATTATGATTATTCCAACCTGCAGGTTGGGTTCGTCAATGCCGCCAATACGGTTGAAACCATCAATGCCGCTTCGGCGGAAATCTGGGGTATTGAGCTGGAAGCCAATGTGAATGTGACCGAAGAATTTTCACTCAGGGCCTTCGTCACATATCTGAACGCAGAATTCACAGACTTCTGTAACGGATATTATGCGGCCGGTGTTCCGTCCCGTCGTCAATTCCCGGTTTGCCCCACGGGCGCAGATAATGGATTTGACCTGTCGGGCAATCAACTGCCCAACGCGCCGGAATTTACCCTGGCGGTCTTTGCCGATTATCGCACAGAGTTAGGCAACGCCGGTTACCTGGATTTATCCTTCGATGCCAATTATCAGGATGATGTGTTCTTCACGGAATTTAACAACCAGGACGGTTTTCAGGAAGGATACGTTATCCTGAATGCCCGTGCCACCTATACCACCGCAGATGAGCAGTTTGCAGTTTCCGTATGGGGCCGTAACCTGACCGACGAATATATTGTGGCCAATAACATCACCACGGCCCCGCTATATGGGTTCGTGCGGGTGGGATCAATACGTCCTCCGCGCACATATGGTGTCACGCTCAGCGTTAATTTCTAAATCAACCATTCTGCCTGTCGCGATGCAGATCATCGTGGCAGGCCATCATTCAATATATAAAATTCAATGCGGGATAACGATTATGCTGGATGCAGCACAGGCTCAGATAACAAAACAACAGGAAGACCAATTGCGCAAAGCCATCGCCAATGGCAACATTCCCACTTTGCTGATGGTTCTTGTTCAACTGAGTGGTAATGAACGTTGGTTAAACCCACCCTATTTGCCAAGCCGCCCCAGAGGCCTGGATGACAATGATCATGGCGGTCTACCAGAAGATATTCAGCAGGAAATTCGCTCCGCAGCAGCGGATGCGATCATTGCCTGGAAGAAAGGGGCCCCTGTCGCCATCGAAAACCCCAGTCCGAAACTGCTGACCCGCATGATCAGTGTATCTGTTGGCGAACAGGCCCCTGATAATTACGGCGAAATCATCGCCGCGGAACTGCTGCCGAATATCCCGGAGAAAAAAAGCCGTACCTTCAATGCCCCCGTACCGGCAAATTTTAAAGCCGTCATCATCGGCGCTGGTGTATCAGGCATATGTGCCGGAATCCGCCTGCAGGAATATGGTATTGATTTTACAATCATTGAAAAAAGCGCAGGCTTTGGCGGCACCTGGAAAGAAAACCAATATCCTGCCGCAGGCGTGGATACCCCCAATCATTTATATTCCTTTTCCTTCGCCCCCAATGACTGGAGCCGTTATTTCGCCCTTCAGGGTGAAATTCTCGATTATATTGAAACGGTCGCGCTGGATTATGAACTGGCCCAGAATACATGCTTTGGCACCCAGGTCCGTAATGCCAAGTTCGATCGCGCAACGAAAAAATGGCATGTACAAACTGTGGATGAAAATGGCCGGCAGGAAACCATTATCGCAGATGTAATCCTCAGTGCGGTTGGTCTGTTAAGCACCCCTTTCACACCGGACATTCCCGGTTTGGATACCTTCACTGGACAGGTCTGCCACACCGCACAATGGCCTGATGATCTGGATGTCACGGGAAAAAAAGTCGCCGTTGTTGGCAATGGGGCCAGCGCCATGCAGGTGGTGCCTGCCATTGCCGATACAGTGGAAAGTATGACCATTTTCGCCCGCTCAAAACAGTGGGCGGCCCCTTTCCCGCAGTTCCAGCAGCAGGTTCCGGATGATATCCGTTTTCTGTTAAAAGAAATCCCGCTCTATCATGGCTGGTATCGCCAACGGTTGGCCTGGACGTTCAATGATCGCCTGCATGGCGCTCTTCAAAAAGACCCTGACTGGCAAGAACCACACAATGCCATTAATGCCACCAATGACCGGCATCGCCAGATATTCACCAATTACATCAAAACTGAATTAGGCGACAAACAGGATCTGCTGGACGATTTGCTGCCGGACTATCCGCCCTATGGCAAACGCATTTTGTTGGATAATGGCTGGTTCCGAACCGTTGCCAGAGATCATGTCACATTGGTTCCGGAAAGGTTGGCCGAGGTGGATGGAAATATTCTACGTGCCCATGACGGCAGAGAATTTGAAGCCGATATCCTGATCATGGCCACCGGTTTTAAAGCCACCGAAGTACTCTCCTCCGTCGATATCATCAGCAAAGACGACCAACATATCAAAGATTTCTGGGATACAGATAACGCCAAAGCCTACATGGGCACGCTGGTGCCGGGTTTCCCAAATCTGTTCACCTTACTGGGTCCAAACACCGGCCTTGGCCACGGCGGCAGCATCATCCCCGTCGTTGAGCGCCAAATAAACTATGTTCTGCTGTTACTTGAAAAAATGTTCGCCAACCAAGCCGAGACCATCGAAGTCAAACCAGATGTCTTCGAAAAATACAACGAAGAACTGGACGATGCCCATGCAAAAATGATCTGGACACACACCGGCACCACAAACTGGTACCGCAACAAAAGAGGCCGCATCATCGCCATCACCCCCTGGCGAAATGACGACTTCTGGCGCATGACAAATATCATCAATGAAAAAGACTATATATTTGACTGATTTGATCCCAACTAGCGCGTAATAACCTTACCTCCAGTCTCTAAAAACGACAAAACCCGACATTGTGCCGGATTTCATCATTTTCGGTTAAAGGTTAGGATTCTACCCTATGCAGTCTGAACGATGAAAGGCACCGTTCTCAACCTTCTAACTAATCTTGAAACCGGGCCTAAGGTGAGGCCCGGTTTCGTATTTGGGTGAGAAGATATCGTTTATGACCGGCTGTCCCAGTTGGCGGCCAGAGTGGTGGCCAGGGGTTGAGACGTAGGATCTTTCAGGTCAATCTCGGCACTGGCCGGGGCACCAAAGGCGGCCATGGCCTGGATCAATTGCGATGTCGCCTGATCGGTCGTGCGCAAGGTCGCCTCACCCGCCATATGATCGGATTTAGCAGACGTTGCTGCTGACGATGATTGTGGCCCGTCCACATAATCTTCCACATAACGGAAGCCCACATCACCAATCGCGCCCAATTCGCCCTCTTCATCAATAAAGTTGGCGGTGTTGTATATGATGTTCCCTGGGGTATTTTCCGCCGTCTGACCGGAGGAGGTAAGCGCCAGATCAATGGCAGCAATGCCTTGATCCGCCAAAGAGCTCAGCTCATCCGCCTGAGAAATACCATCCTGATTGGCATCCTGCCACACCTGAAACTCACCAAAGCGCGCATCAGAGGCATCAAACAGCCCATCATTATTGCTATCAAAAGCCCGCAAACCTTCCATATCGGTCCGCGCCCCCGGCAGATCCTGCACAAAAGAAATCTCCGAGCCACGATCAATGACACCGTCCTTGTTCCGGTCCAGCACAAGCAGGCCATCATCAGCACCAACCCACCCGGTCCGCTCCAAAGCACCGTCATTATCAACATCGAAATTAATGCTGGAAATATCCCAGTTAGCCATTTCAACACCGTCGCCATCGAGATCGAGTATGATGGGGGTGAGCTCATATGAAGTAGCTAAATTGTCACTAGAATCGATATAGTAATCATCACCAATTGTTATGGTTGTATTTCCATTTAATATTACATGCTGATAAGCAATATTATTTTGAGGATCCCATATTGTCGTACTGATAACAGAATTACCACCATTAAATCCCAAATTAAATACGAAATACAACTCAAACCCGACTGCTAAACCGTTATTGGTAATCCCATTACCAATTAAATTTGCCTGACCAAGAGTGCTAGGTACTAAACTCGCAATAGCTACTACAGAAACCTCATCATTAACATTAACAGTTATATCGTGTGGTGTTTCATTACCTGCACTATCAATAGCCGTAACAGTTACTTCATAATTATTATCTCCATCAGCACTTCCGGGGGCTTCGTAATCAGGAACATAGGCAGACTTAAACTCCAATTGATTACCATTGACCAGTTCAAACTTATCGCCATCATCCCCACCGAATGTCGAGGACCATGTCACAGCATGATCGTCCGTTGCTGTCAAAGGCGTGATGACAATCGGATTATTTTCATCGTGTGGTATCGTATCCACATCAACAACTGGACCGGTCTGATCCACTGTGATGGCAAGTGATGGATTGCTGGTGGATTCATTTCCAGCGGCATCAAACAAATGCGCCGTCACAGTTGAGTCGCCAACACCAATATTGACCGTTAAGTCCACATATCCTGCAGAAATATTTCCAGAAGTCAGAACATGGGTCTCCCGGACCGTCCCGCTATCTTTAATTTGCAGAGTATCTCCAACCTTTGCGGAATTACTTAAAGATGTTCTGATTTGCGGTGTCGAAATATTGGTAATATTATCCGTCGATAATGCGCCTGTATCAGACCCTGCCAGCAGATCAACAGAAGTTGCCGTTGGAGCCGTTGTATCCACAATTACAGAACGACTCGCAGAAGCATTACTTTCATTACCGGCATGGTCTCTGGCAATGACCGTATAGTTATGAGAACGCTCCGCAGTGCGCCCTGAAGCAGTAAATTCCCAACTGTCATTGATCACCTGAGCTTCACCAATTTTGTTGCCACTTTCATATATGTCAACAAAGTTTGCAACAGACGGGTCACCATTAATGTCACCCATATCTGTAACCGTGCCGGTAAGTTTGTGGGTTGTCTTATTGGTGTGGGTTCCACTACTGACATATTCACTTAAATCATTATCAAAAATCTCTAAATCCGAAATGACCGGCGTCGTGGGCGCCGTTTCATCCACGTCCCGGATCAAGACACGACGCCAACCTGAATCACTCTTTTCACCATCATTTACGGAAATATGCAAATCAATGTAACGATCTGTGCCATCTAAAGGCAAAGATTCATAATCCAGTAGGCTGCTGTCCCTGACAAATACATCCACCTCACCATCACCGTCGGTATCGGTTGGATCGATTGAAAAAATGGCCGTCGATATGGCATTACCGCCACTGTCTGTAGCGCCAATAATTGAGAAGTTTAATCCATTAAGCGGGCTGTCTATATCATCATAAAGAACATGACCGATTTTTGTTTTCAAATTTTGCGCCGGATTGCCAGGCGCATTTTCCTTTACCCCCAATGGCGATACGTAATTACCATCATCAATGAGAGTAACATCATCAATATCATCGCCATCATAATCAAACCCTATGAGTTCAGGTTTAGTATTTACCGCTGTGACATCAATGGTGATTGTGTGTGTGGCACTTTCTGCGCCATGTACATCACGCACGCGGAATGTGAAACTGGTATAATTGTCACCATTTTCAAATGGCAGCGCCAGATATTTCAATTTTTCACTGGTAATATCTTCCACGCTAATGATTTGCCCATTTGTGACGGCGACACCATTCAATGTCAGTGTTCCTTTGGATGGGCCGGTCACAATGCGAACGCTATCCAGCACATCTCCATCCGGGGTATCTGCGAAGGGGAAATCGCCAGGAGCAAAGATGTACATATCATCTTCAAGCGCCGCTATATCCTCACTTGGATCGGCTGATGTCGGTGCATCATTCACAGCTGTAACCGTTTGTGTGACTGTTCCCGTACCACTGGAAAAGGCTGTTGTACCACCATTGGTGCTCACATTCGCAGTGTTTCCGGCAATACCGGAAGTTTGGTCCCAGGCCCGGAAGTTAAATGTTGCCTCCCCATTAAAGTCGTCACTGGGGATAAACCGCACTTTATCTGATGGCCCTAACAACAGAGCGTTGCTGTTGCTGACTGAACCAACAGTGATCCAGCTGCCACTACCGTTTAACTGATACTGCCAGCTGCCATTGGCTGTTTCAGTCGCATAGACGGCAATGGCCTCTACCACATTGCCATCCTCATCTGTGAAGGATCCATTGGTGATCACATCTGCTATGGTCATCCCTGAAATATTTTGTTGATCTTCCTGAATTGGTGCAAGCGAGTGATCCGCTGTAGAAATAACCGGCGCATCATTCACGGCTGTAACCGTTTGTGTGACTGTGCCTGTATTACTGGAGAAGGCTGTGGTGCCACCATTGGTATTGACATTCACTTTAGTTCCAGTGCCACCGGAGGTCTGATCCCAAGCCCGGAAATTAAAGGTTGCATCCCCATTAAAGTGGGCATTGGGGATAAAGCGTACTTTATCGGATGGCCCCAGCAAAAGAGCATTACTGTTGCTGACAGCGCCAACATTGATCCAGCTACCACTACCGTTTAACTGATATTGCCAGCTGCCATTGGTTGTATTCGTCGCATATACTGCAATGGCCTCTATCGCTGCGCCATCATCATCCGTGAAGGCCCCATTGGTGATCATATCTGCTACTGTCTGCCCCGGAATATTTTGTGGGTCTTCCTGAATTGGGGCAAGCGTTTGAGCATCTATTAAAATAACCGGAGCATCATTCACAGGGTCAACTATGACATAAATGTCTTCTGTGGTTGATTTATCATTATCAGTGACCGTTAACGTAATCGTGGCAGTGCCATTGAAGTTATTACCAGCTGTATCAACTGTCAGTGTACGTGTCGGCCCGTCACCAGAAACACTGGCCGTTACACCGGGAATATCTGTTGATGCAGCGACTGTTAGTTCACTATAGGGGTCATCAATATCCGACAAGGTCAATGTATGGGTTTGAGAACCACCTTCATCAAAGTCAGGAACATTTGTAAGATTTACAAATGTCGGTGCATCATTCACAGCTGTAACTGTTTGTGTGACGGTGCCTGTGTTGCTGGAAAAGGCCGTTGTACCTCCATTGCTACTTACATCCGCTGTGTTTCCTGTGGTCCCGGAAGTTTGGTCCCAGGCCCGGAAATTGAACGTTGCCTGCTCATCAAAGTCGGCGTCTGGCACAAAACGTATTTTATCTGTTGGCCCAAGCAAACGGGCATTACTGACACTGACGGAACCAACATCGGTCCAGGGGCCACTACCGTTTAACTGAAATTCCCAACTGCCATTGACTGAATCAGTCGCATATACCGCAATCGCCTCTACAACTGTGCCATCTGCATCGGTAATATCCCCGACAGAGAATAGTTCGGCAATAGTCTGCCCTTCATTAGTTTCAGTATCTTCTAAGATAGCCGACATTGCTTTTTCAGTCTCGGAAATCACCGGCGCATCTGAAACTGGATCAACCGTAACGGTCAATTGCGATGAGGCACTTAAAGAACCTTCATCAATTACCGTAACCGTAATATCTGTTGGCCCGCCGAATTGATCAGCAGCAGGAGTCAAGATCACCTTCCAGGTATCACCAGTGACATATTGCGTTTGGATTGAGGAGAATAACGTCGTATCACTGGCAACGGCTGATACATTGAGAGTAGCAGAATTCTCAGAAATACCCGGCGCGGATTCGTCCGTGACGGTAAATAAGACTTCCACAGTTCCGTCTTCCAGCATCGTGATACTGCCATCAGGGGCGATCGTTACATCCCCGCTACCACTAGAGCCACCCCAGGTGAAGCCACCCAGAATGGTCACATTTTGCCCAGACACAGCTTCCTGAACAGACGCGCCTGTGCCTTCATCAAAGGCAAAATCGAACATCCGGTTTGCATTACCAGTACCACTGGCCACCTCAGTAGGTGTCAACACTGTATCATACAGTGTTGCACTGTAATATTGTCCCTGGAAAGACTGGGATAGATCAAACTCTCCCCCTAAAGCATCCTGTTCCTGACCAAGGCTCAAAGTTCCGCCTGCCTGAATCGAATGTCCAATCACATTATTATGAACCTCACTGTATACTTCCTGATCAAAATCATAAACCGTCACTAAACCAGTTGCGCTGTCCCAATTGATGGTTAAGTGATGACGTTCACCATCCCGAATGTCATAAGGCACATCCACCGCAATTCCATTAATCGCCAAACGCATAAAATCTTCGCGCGAGTTAATGAAAAGCTCATTATTCTGGCTCGCAGAGACCGCATAGCTCAGCGCTGAACGCTCTATATCGGCAGATTCATCAAAGATAAAATCCAGTACTGCCGTAAAGGACGTCATGCTCGTCCCAATCGCATTAGCCATCATCACATTGGTGCTACCGTCCATTTGCAGATAGTGCTCAGACTCTGCGCCAACAACGCTGTCTAATGTGATCACGGGTGGCGGGTTATCATCCCATATGTCTTCCACAGCCGGCTGTAATGAAACAGGAATTTCACTTTCTGCTGGCGCGGAGCCATCACCATAATTTTCCATGATCGTTAACAGTTGATCAATTTCCAATGACACCTGGTCAGTAGCATTGAACATATCAACCTTGAAATCTTTTTGAGATTCTCCGGTATTTGGGTCAAACCACTCCAGGATTGTCACACTGGCGTTAGAGCCTAAAACGGTTACTTTCAAATTGTGGCGATTTTCAGCGTCGACAACTTTTTCGAACCATAGATTCATATTCGTAATGGACGAATCTTCCGAGAATGAAATGGCATCCACACTATTATCTGTATCAAAGTTATCCACGGTGTCATGTCCGGATGTTCTGGTGAAATAATAAACATCATCACCCTCACCCCCCATCAG
>Ga0207422_1004653_pt1 | contig 11000 bp, 10 predicted proteins | sample MarCyaLeptolynsp_FD_187757 | JGI IMG/M metagenome (GOLD analysis project Ga0207422, IMG submission 187757) | Marine cyanobacterial communities from Panama - species 1 Leptolyngbya sp. (SPAdes) | ecosystem: Environmental > Aquatic > Marine > Unclassified | place: Panama: Panama City | collected... | reverse complement strand
GTGTGTAAGCAGTGTAAAATTCACCGCGCATCAAAATATGATTCACTACTGACGGGATAAAGTGGTGATACGCACCTGCCCCCCGAAAAATCGCATAATCCTGACCATGATCGTTGGCTTCACTCAGAGCTAGCATTTCGGCAGAGATTTCCATCTCACTCATGGCAGGTGGCAAATTAAGGCGAGGGAAACGATGTGAGGATGGCACCGCTTCAAACAAATCTTCGATAGTTGAAGCCCCAATCGCAGAGAGCATCTGCTGGCGTTCAACATCGGTATGAGGGATATAGCTCATAAATCATACTCCATACGTTAAATCACATTACCTATAAAAACGGTCTTTATTCGCGGTTATCACAATATTCCTTGTAGGCAGCCGCATCCATCAAACCATCAAGACCAGAAGCATCTGTAACTTTAATTTTGACCATCCAGCCTTCACCATAGGGGTCAGTATTGATGGTTTCTGGACTGTCTTCTAGTGCACTATTGACTTCAATAATTTCGCCTGCGACGGGCAAATACACTTCGGACGCAGCTTTGACTGATTCAACCTCGCCAAACGAATCACCTTGCTCGATGGCATCACCAACTTCTTTAAATTCGACATAAACAATGTCATTCAGCGCGTCTTGAGCATAATCTGAGATACCGAGTGTTGCGGTATCGCCTTCCACACGAATCCACTCATCGCTTTCTGCATATTTCAAACCATCTGGAAATTTCAAGTCAGCCATTGTCGTTGCTCCTTTTCTAAATATGAGGTTGGGTTGAGATTTGATGTTGCTACCATAACATAAAAAAAGCACACAAGCATGATTGCTGTGCGCTCTGTTAGTGACATAACTTTCAGAGTCTATGACTTCATGAATCCTTGAGCCTGAGAGTTTCATTCTTTGTCCAGCAGATACAAAGAACTTGCCCCTTCGGCGATCAACCAATTGGTTGATGCTCTCTCCAATGAAGCTCTTTATTGATGGCAACAGTGTAGCAAGTCTTGTTTTGATTAGCAACCAGTAGTTTAATTTTTGCATTTTCACTTCCCTGAAGCGAGGATTTTGCCGTAGATTCCATTATATGATTACCAAAGTGACAAATGTCATGGTCACTAAGTGACAATATTACTTGTTGATAGAACCCCAATTATTCTAATATCTGGTTAATCTTCCAGATTGTTTTCAAATTTGTTTAATTACGTATGAATTTTGAAGGTAAGCCTATGAAACTGATGCGTATTCTATTGTTATTTTTGGTTGCAGTTCTCATCGCGGCATGCGGACGTGCTGACGCGTTCCCTGTAACGCCAACCTCGGTGCTAGCGCGACCCACAGAAACCCCAATACCAGAGCCTAACGCTGACTTAGAAGCTACAGCAGTCGCTCAAGAGGCAAGTTTAGGACAAGCAAACTACGAGGTGATGGTCGCCGAAGTTGGCTTCGCTTGCTCAACCTGCCATGCTGTTGAAGGTGATACTGTCTTGGTGGGTCCTAGCCTTGCTGGGATTGCTGAACGTGCGAGTGAGCGTGTAGATGGCGAAGCAGCATATGACTACATCTACAATTCCATCGTTAATCCAAATGATTATGTTGTTGATGGTTTTGTTGAGGGTCTCATGCCACAAACCTATGCAGATGTCTTCTCGGAGGAAGAAATCGACCAGATTATCCATTATCTATTGAGTTTGTAAGCCAGCTTGCAGTTAGAGAGGAAAGAGTATTGTTATGGCACAAGAACCTGTAATGCCAGAAGCTGAAGCACAGGCACCCCCGCCTGCGGAAGCTCCTGCTGTAGAAGAAAATGAAACCCAAGAAAGCAATCATGAAGCCCCAATGGGCGCATTTGTGTTTGGCTTCTTGTTACTTGCTTTTTATTTCATCTACTTCTTCGCCCAATGGTATGAAATCGTTGTTTTGCGAGGAGGCGCGTAACCCATGCACATTGATAAATATGAACGTTATTATCTGATAGGTGCAACTATCGTGATGACAGTGTTTTTTGCAGCACTCGTCGCGGCAAGCGTCATTTACGCTGTACAATTACCTGACCCCGAAGGGATCGTCAATCCACAACGCCTACAAGATGAAGAATTTGCACAAGATCGCTTAGGCTTGACCCTAACTGGTGAAACAACCTCCACAGGGCGTGATGTCTATGAATTTCGTTATTTAGCACAACGCTGGAATTTCATCACCGGCTTGGAAGACACTTGGGAATTCACAATCGGTGAAGGCGATACAGAAACAACTCGCACAGTTCCACTTCTGAGAATTCCAGAGGGTGCCCAAGTACGGTTTGTGGGTGCTAGTCTCGATATTCAGCATGGGTTCTCAATCGAAAAACATAACCTGAACTATATGCTCATCCCGGGACAAATATCCCAAGCAGCAACTGTGTTCGACCGTGTAGGCGAATATGGCGTGTTGTGCCATGAATACTGTGGTTCGGGGCATCAAGGAATGTGGATGATGCTGGAAGTGTATCCAGCAGATGAAAGTGTCGCACTTAGCGGGAATGAGGAGTAAATCTGAATGCAAGCTGTACAACCAAATTCAAAATCACAACCGACTGTCCAGATTGAGTTTCCAAAATTCTCGTTGCTCAAAAGCGAAGTTGCACTCGTCGGCAGTCATCTCTTTTTAGCTTTCACAGCCCTATCTATCGGCTTATTGATGGGACCTTTCCAAGCGTTCCGTCGTGCACCCGGGGTGACTCAATTGCTCGGTGGTGAAGCAATCGGTATGCCAATCTTCTCCTACTACTACCAAGCATTGACGCTGCATGGTGTTCTGAATGCGTTGGTCTTTACCACATTTTTCATCGTTGGGATGAGCTATTTTGTGGTGCAAAGATCACTCAAACGTCCAATGAAATATATGCCACTTGCGTGGGGAGCTTTTGCCTTGATGGTCGTTGGTGTGGTCTTGGCAGGCTATGCCATGATTTCTGGTCAAGCAAATGTACTTTACACATTTTACGCACCAATGCTTGCACACTTCACCTTCTATCTTGGTTTGACGCTAGTGATCGTCGGGACATGGGTGGCTACTTTCAATACCTTCGCAACCTATCTCGATTGGAAGAAAGATAACCCCGGTCAACCTGTACCTCTCATTGCCTATGCGATTCTCGCAAACTACTTGATGTGGTGTGTAGCAACCGTAGGCGTTGCAACAGAAGTTTTGACGATGCAGCTACCCATGTCACTCGGTATTATCGCAACAACAGATGCACAAATCTCTCGCATTTTATTCTGGTTCTTCGGGCATCCACTGGTTTATTTCTGGCTGATCCCTGCATATGCGTCATGGTATGCGTTGTTACCACAACAAATGGGTGTGAAATTATTCAGTGATCCTTTGGCACGTGTCGCATTCCTGATGTTAATGGTCTTCTCCATTCCCATTGGTGTCCATCATCTTTATGTTGATCCCGGTGTGAGCGAAGTTTCTAAAGCCTTCCATTCTGCTTTGACATTCGTTGTTGCCATGCCGAGTTTGCTGACGGCATTTACAATAGCCGCCACCTTAGAGAGAGCGGGCAAGAAAAATGGTGCAACCGGCAAGATGTTCCATCTCGATTGGGTTCCGAAAGTCCCATGGGGTGATCCTGTTGTGACTTCACAGATTCTCGGTATGTTGATCTTCATCATCGCGGGTATCACAGGCATCACAAACGCATCCTACACACTCAATGTCTCGCTACACAACACCACATGGATCGTCGGGCACTTCCACACAACATTGGCGGGAGCCGTATTCTTAACATACATGGGAATTACCTATTGGCTGATACCTGCAATGCGTGGGCGCAAACTCTTTGCACCAAAACTCGCTGTTGCACAGGCTTATACTTGGTTCTTCGGCATGATTTTGTTCGGTCTTGGCATGGGTCGTGCTGGTATCGAAGGTGCCATCCGCCGTACCGATATGGGTGTCGTCGGCAGCTTCATGAGCGAGTCATGGGCTGGCTGGTTGAATTTAAGTGCTGTCGCTGGTGTGATTCTTCTCGTTAGCTCAGTGTTGATCTATGTTGTCATCATAGGAACCCTTTTCTTCAGCAAAGAACCCATCGAAGAAGCAATCGAAATCCCTATTCTGACAGAAGCACCCAAAGATGAGTTCATCCCCCCCATCATGGAACGTTGGGGAATGTGGCTAGCGATTATCGTCATTGCCTGCATTATCATGTGGGGACCAGTTCTGCTAGAAGCCACCGATTTTGTGAATGGCTACTGGTCAGTTGGTTGGACAGTACCAGCACAATAGAGTTTCACAATACATAGTTAACGTTAGGGCGAAATCAATTTTCGCCCTATTTGAATTTTGGAGTCATACAAATGGCTGAACAAACCGTAGAAACCCCACGACATGAAGCTGTTGATCCCGGATTTATACGGCTGATGGTCATTGCAGTTCTATTTACTTTTGGCATCATGATGTTCATCTTTAGCTTCGCGCTCTCCAAAGATTTAAACCTTCTGCGTGAAGCACCCGGTATGGTCTGGGCGTTCATCTGTGGCGCACCTAACCCCGATGGTCCTGCACTCCCATTGTTACTGACCTTTGGCACACTGTCTCTGATCGGTGGTTTTGTGGCAGGTGGTTGGCATTGGCGACAAAATCGACTCGAAAAAGTCATTTAGTAGACGTTTTTGCCTCCATTTCTATCTCTACTCCTGTTACAATATTTGAGAGAATCTACCGTGAGTGTAACTGGAGTACTCTTCAGTGTCTGAGAAACTAAAGAACAGCACAGAATCTTTCAACAGTAAACCTTACTATATTATCATCGGCATTTTAGGTGTTGGAATTCTCGGTGTCGGCTTATTTTTGATTTTTGCTCGTCTAACCACACCTGAACCAACCAACGTACTTGATGCAGCCCAAGCCATCGAGCAGGATGAAAACTTCGATGGTTCAACGATGATTGATCCCCCCAGAGAAATGCCGGATTTCACGCTGATTAATCAAGATGGGGAGCCATTGAGTTTAAGTGACATGCAAGGCAAACCAGTCCTCTTATCGTTCGGTTATACCAATTGCCCTGATGTTTGCCCACTCACCTTGAACGAATATCGTCAAATCCAAGAAGAATTAGAGGAATTGGGCGATGAAGTCACCTTCGTCTTTATCAGTGTGGATGGGCAACGCGATACACCCGAAATGCTCAAGCGTTACTTTGCTGTACGCGGTATTGATGATTTTATCGGATTGACAGGCGAAGAAGCTGACTTACGCAGATTAGGCGTTAATTATGGCTTGTACTTTGAGTATGGCGAACCCGATGAAAATGGCTATTATCTTGTCGATCATACTGCCAGTTCATTTCTATTGGATGCAAATGGCAACTGGATTATGAGCTATGCTTTTGGTACGGATCGCACAGTAATCGTTGAAGATTTACGAGAACTGATCAATCTGTCTGGAATTTAGTTCAAGAGATTCAGCTTTGGGCGAATTCCTTACATAAAATTATTTGACAAAGTTCATTATTCAAAAGAGGCTAAGAATGGCAAATATGCGAGTGTTGGTCACGGGCGCAACAGGTAAAGTGGGTCGTGTTTTTCTGGATCGGTTTTTAAGTGATCCACGCTTTGAGGATTTCACTGTTCGTGCATTGCTGCATAGTCGCAAACTCGAACCCCATGATCGCCTAGAAACTATACATGGTTCCATCTCAGATAGAGCATTGGTGGATGAAGCTATGCAAGATGTGACGCATGTTTTGCATATGGCAACCTGCAAAGAAACACCTGAAGACATCATGGATGTAGCGATCAAAGGCATGTTTTGGTTATTAGAAGCCAGCCGTCTTAGCCCGACACTTCAGCAATTCATCATGATTGGCGGTGATGCTGCGATGGGACACTTCGTTTATCCACATCCCATCCCCGTGACGGAAACACAAGAACATACAGCTTATCAAGGATGTTATGCACTCTCCAAAGTTATGGAAGAAGTCATGCTGGAGCAATATTATGTCCAGTATGATTTGAATGGCTGTTGTTTACGCGCCCCTTGGATCATGGAAAAAGATGATTTCAAATATCAGTTGTCATTCGGCGAAGATGTGTTCGGCGGACCACGCTGGCGCGATTATGTCGGCGCAGAACAAGCCGATGCCTATGTTGAGAACAATACCATTCCAATCATGATTGGTGCGGATGGCGAACCAGTTCAGCGTAATTTTGTCCATGTCGAAGACCTTGTAACTGCGATACTTGCCACAATCGATCATCCTAAAGCTGTTCAAGAAACATTCAACATCTGTATGGATGAACCTGTTAATTATCAAATAATGGGCGATTATCTCGCAAAGACACGCGGACTCCCAACCGTCAAAATCGAAACAGAATTCCATTCTACATGGCTAGATAACAGCAAGGCAAAGTTTTTACTGGGTTGGCGACCAGAGTATGATCTACCAAAGCTCATTGACGCAGCATTTGATTATCAACGTAGCGAAGATGATCCACGTATCATCTGGTATCCGGGATAAATGATACACCCATGAAAATTCAACCTTTCAAAATTGAGCGTTATTACGCACCCTACGAATTCACCGCAGAACATCATCTGAGTCCTTCAGATTGCGAATCATTATCCAAGCAAGAACTGCTTGAGTTAGCTGACGTTGAATCGATAAAACTCTGGGATAATTTATCGCTCGGATACACAGAAACACAGGGGCATCCCGAACTCCGTAGTCAAATAGCTGAACTCTACGATCAGATACAAGCACAAAATATCATGGTTGCCGCACCAGAGGAATGTATATTTCTGACCATGCAGACCCTATTAAATGCAGGCGACCACATGATTGCCGTGTTTCCGTCATATCAATCATCCTACGAAATCGCACGAAGTATCGGTTGCGACCTCTCTTTTTGGGAAGCGGACGAAGCGTCAGGTTGGGCATTTGACATCAACAAGTTAGAAGACTTAATTAAGCCAGAAACAAAACTGCTGTATATCAACTTTCCACATAATCCAACTGCAAAACATATCAACCGCCAAGAATTAGAAGCAATTGTTGCGATTGCCAAGAAGCACGATCTTATATTGTTTTCGGATGAAATGTATCGTCTATCCGAGCATGATCCAACAAATCGACTACCTTCTGTCTGCGATTTATATGAGAAGGGCATCGTTTTATTCGGCATGTCGAAGTCCTTTGGATTGCCCGGATTGCGTGTCGGATGGTTGGCAACACAACAAACACAGTGGATTGAGCAATGTCTCACTATGAAAGACTATACGACTATCTGTAACAGCGCGCCTAGCGAAATTTTGGCACTGATGGGGCTACGTGCGAAAGACCAGATTTTAAAGCGCAATCTAGACATTATTCGAGCAAATTTGCAGGTGGTGGATGGATTTTTTGAACAGTACCAAGATTTGTTTTCGTGGCACAAACCCATCGCTGGGACGTTTGGCTTTACTAAATTATTATTTGAACAATCATCCAGCGATTTTTGTCGAGATTTAATCGAGAATGCTGGTATCTTATTTGTGCCATCTAGCATGTTTAACTACGGCGAACAGCATATTCGCCTAGGGTTTGGGCGACGAAATCTGAAGGATGGTCTAGAAGCTTTTACGGATTATCTGGATAAGCACTACCGCTAATTATCGCGGTACACGCGGCAGAATGGATGTCACCACTTCATAATTATTGGTGTTCAGCCATCCGGCGATTTCTTCGGCTGTGATGCGTTCACCATTTTGTTCACCAAGTAGAACAACTTCATCGCCGATAGATATATCTGAAATATGTGTCACATTAACCGCGCATTTTTCCATGCTAATGCGTCCAACGATTGGCGCACGCTGCCCATGTATTAGCACTTCTTTCCATGTATCAGGAGCACGACGCAATCCATCCGCATAACCAACCGGGATGATGGCGATCACTTCCTCGTCCTGTGTGTAGTAGGTATTGCCATAGCCAATAGGATGATTCGCAGGGAACACCCGTACCTGAGCCACAACCGTTTTCCACGATAGTGCAGGTAATAGTTCAGGTGGTTGATTAACTTCACTGGTTGGGCTTAACCCATAGAGCATTATGCCACTACGAGCCATGTTGAAAAAACTATCTGGTAGATTTAAAATACCTGCGGAATTCGCAGCATGTGTATATTTGAAACGAACACCAGCCGCACGCAATGCCCGTACCGTATTCTTGAAGGTCTCTAACTGCTGCTTCGCATACTCAATATCATCATCTGCTGTTGCAAAGTGTGTGTATACACCTTCAAGCTCTAAGTCCTCCATCGTGGATATATGGCGCGCCATCGAGACAACTTCATCGGGGAAAACCCCTAACCGTCCCATACCAGAATCCACCTTTAAATGGACTTTTAATTTCAAACTCCCCTCAACCTCACGTGATACCCGGTCAAAGGTGCGTGCCATATCTAGATCGTAGACATTAACAGCGATTTGCTGCAAAACTGCTTGGCGAACTGCTTGTACAGGTGTATAGCTGAGGACGAGTATCGGAGCATTGATCCCCGCATCCCGTAGAATTAACGCCTCAGAAACAGACGCAACCGCAAGATAGGTCGCTCCATTCATTAAGGCAGTACGAGCCACAGCTACAGCACCATGCCCATAGGCATCTGCCTTTACAACCGCCATCAGTTCGATATCATTACCGATTTTGTCTCTAATCCAACGAATATTGTGTGAAATTGCAGACGTATCAACTTCCACCCAACTGGGGCGCATAGGACGCTTTTCAGCAACTGCATCTTGTGCTTGCTGGCTGCGTTCCAGCAAACGATCTTGGTCACGTTGGGCGACCAATGATTCGATCACCTGCTCCATACGCTGGGCAGCCCCGCCTTTTACCAACACAACATCAGTGTCTTTCAGCGATAAGCGAGATAGTGTATCAGTAGTATCTTGAGCACTATATGTCATATGGATACTGGATTCCGGCATTCCGTGATCGATTGCAGAGCGTCCTGCTAGTGCAGCCCCCGTACCCTGTGTTATAAAAATATCTGCGACATCTGCTACCTGTTCCCCGATTAACCGATGTCCTACGCGACGATTTTTACCAATATCATCCAGATCACCAAATACAAAGATTGTGCGCTGACCTTCTGCCTTGACACTATTGAGCCATTCCAAAGCTCCCTTGGTCGATATCGGACTTGCCCGATAAGTATCATCCACCAATAATGATTTATCAGTGCCTGTTAGCGGCATCATGCGTCCGGGGAGTGGTTTGAGATCAGTCAAGGCATCAAGTGCAGCATCAACTGCAATGTCAAAATGCTCTCCAACGACAATGGCACAAAGCACACTATATAAATGATATTTTCCAAGTAAGGGACTCCATCGACCCACATAACGATCATCATTGTGACGCAAATCAAACCCTGTACCCGTCAGACCATTCAAGACATTGTATGCCATCCAGTCTGCCCCAAAGCGATCAATACCAATTGTTTGAAGATTCGCGCGCGTCCGGGTTGCTAATGTTCGCGCTTGGTCATCATCGTAGTTGAGTACAGCGAGTCCATTTGGCGATAAATACTCCAGCAGAACCCCATATTCTTCAACTAACTGACCACAATTTTCGTATTCATCCGTATGCACACAATCAATATTTGTGATGATGCCTACCTGTGGGCGGACGGTCTCAACCATCACCGCCATTTCACCCGGATGTTGAGCAGGGAGTTTTAGAATCGCAAATTCATGCCCAACACGCAGATTCGCTATGGATAGTGGGATACCAAGTCTGCCTTCAATATCTGTGTTGAACGAATGAACATTATGGTTGGTTCCCAAAACAGTTGTCATGGTTTCGAGTGTTACAGATTTACTGGATGAGCCAGCAATCGCAATAATTTTCACCCCTAATTTACCAATGGTGAATCTCGCCCATTCCATCAATGCTTCAATAGGATCGCTGACTAATATGACGGAAACATTGCTAGTGTCTACATCAGGCGGATCAACACATAATACACCGGATACACCCCGACTGATTGCTTCACCAATATAGCGGTGTGTATCACCTGTATCAGTCTTCAAGGCAACATAAAGTAAAGATTCTCCCGCTTCGGCTGGATCGATACAAAATCCAGTGAATAAGTGGGCTGCTGCTTCGCCGAAAAGCTGTCCATTTGCTGCTTGTAGAATATCGTATAAACCTATCATAGACAGCAGTATAGCACCGTTGAAATACACCTGCCACTTGTCTTACTTCAAACTTCGACAAAGGGCGTTTGAGGATGTGTTATAATCCTGCTGAATCGAGGAAAAACATGACATTTGAATTCGAAATTCTTGCGACAGATGGTGCAGCCCGTGCAGGCATCTTACACACACCACATGGCGAAATCCCAACGCCAGTTTTTGCACCTGTTGGCACCCAAGCGACAGTCAAGGCAATTCCACCACGCGACCTTGTCGAGTTGCAATCTACACTTGTTTTGGCAAACACCTATCATCTCCATCTTCGTCCCGGTGAATCACTTGTCAACAAGATGGGCGGACTTCATGAATTTATGCAGTGGCATGGTCCAATTCTGACAGATTCTGGAGGATTTCAGGTTTTTAGTTTGACAGAAATCAACGAAATTGATGATGATGGTGTCACTTTTCGCAGCCATCTTGATGGGAGCAAGCGTCGGCTAACGCCACAAATATCTATGCAAATTCAGCAGGATTTGGGGGCGGACATCATCATGTGTTTCGATCAATGCCCTCCGCCGAATCAACGTGAGGTCGTAGAAGATGCAATTGAACGAACACATAATTGGGCAATTCGTTGCCGCGAAGCACATCCTGATGATAAGATGCAAGCGTTGTTCGGCATCGTGCAAGGCGGTATCTACCCCGACCTAAGACAACAATCCGCAGAATTTCTGCAAACAATGGACTTTCCGGGTTATGCAATCGGTGGATTGGCAGTTGGCGAAACCAAGCAGGAGATGTATAAAACACTGGATTTTACGATGCCCCTCATGCCGGATGACA
>Ga0207422_1004646_pt1 | contig 11018 bp, 9 predicted proteins | sample MarCyaLeptolynsp_FD_187757 | JGI IMG/M metagenome (GOLD analysis project Ga0207422, IMG submission 187757) | Marine cyanobacterial communities from Panama - species 1 Leptolyngbya sp. (SPAdes) | ecosystem: Environmental > Aquatic > Marine > Unclassified | place: Panama: Panama City | collected... | reverse complement strand
CGAACGGCACGGCGATCCTCGGCATGGGCAATCTCGGGGCGCTTGCCGCCAAGCCGGTGATGGAGGGCAAGGCGGTCCTGTTCAAACGCTTCGCCGACATCGATTCCATCGATCTGGAAATCGACACCCAGGACGTGGACGAATTCGTCAATTGCGTGCGCTATCTCGGCCCGGCCTTCGGCGGCATCAACCTGGAAGACATAAAGGGCCCTGACTGTTTCATCATCGAACAGCGCCTGCGCGAACTGATGGATATTCCGGTCTTTCACGACGACCAGCACGGCACCGCAATCATTACGGCCGCCGGATTCATCAACGCGCTCGACATTTCCGGCAAGTCGATGAAAGACGTCAAGGTGGTCTGCAACGGCGCCGGCGCGGCGGGCATCGCCTGCATCGAACTGATCAAGGCGATGGGCGTGCCGCATGACAATGTGGTCATGCTGGATTCGGTCGGGGTGATCTATCAGGGCCGCGAAGAGCGCATGGACCAGTGGAAGTCGGCGCACGCCATCGACACCACGGACCGGACACTGGCCGACGCGATGAAGGGCGCCGACGTGTTTCTCGGCCTGTCGGTCGCCGGTGCGGTGACCGCCGACATGGTGCGCGACATGGCCGACAATCCGATCATTTTTGCGATGGCCAATCCGGATCCGGAGATCACCGTCGAGGAAGCGGAATCGATCCGCGACGACGTGATCATCGCGACCGGGCGTTCGGACTATCCGAACCAGGTCAACAACGTGCTCGGCTTTCCCTATATCTTCCGCGGTGCGCTCGACGTGCAGGCGACGACGATCAACGAACCGATGAAGATCGCCGCGGCCCAGGCGCTGGCCGAACTGGCGCGCCTCGACGTGCCCGACGAGGTCGCCGCCGCCTATCGCGGGGTGCGGCCGAAATACGGCCCGAAATACATCATTCCCGTGCCCTTCGACCCGCGCCTGATTTCCCATATTCCGGCCGCCGTCGCCAAGGCGGCGATGGATTCCGGCGTCGCCAAGCGCCCGATCGTCGACATGGAGGCCTATCTCGGCCAGCTTTCCGGCCGGCTCGACCGGATCGCCGGCACCCTGCAGCGGATCTTCTCCAAGATCCGGCAGTCACCGAAGCGGGTGGTGTTTGCCGAGGGCGAGGAGGAGCGGGTGATCCGCGCCGCGTCCTCGTTCGTCTCCCAGGGCCTCGGCCACGCGATCCTGATCGGCCGCGAAGACGAGATCAAGGAAACCGCCGATGCCGCCGGCATCGAGATCCGCGACGGCATGACGATCCTGAACGCGCGCCTGTCGGAACGTAATGTCGACTACGCCCAGTTCCTGTTCGCGCGGCTGCAGCGCCGGGGCTATCTCCTGCGGGATTGCCAGCGCCTGATCAACACGGACCGCAACCATTTCGCCGCGGCCATGGTCGCCGTCGGCGACGCCGATGCGATGGTCTCGGGCGCCACACGAAACTATTCGGTGGTGCTTGAAGATGTGCGCAACCTGATCGATCCGAAACCCGGCCACCGGGTCATCGGCATCTCGCTGGTGCTGGCGCCGGGCCGCACGGTGCTTGTCGCCGACACGGCCGTGCACGACATGCCGACGTCGGAGGAACTGGCCGATATCGCCATCGAGGCGGCACATGTGGCGCGCAAGCTCGGCTACGATCCGCGCGTCGCGCTCCTGGCCTATGCCACATTCGGCCATCCGCACGGCGAGCGCGCGGAGCGGGTGCAGGAGGCGGTGCGGATCCTCGACAAGCGCCGGGTCGATTTCGAATATGACGGGGAGATGGCGGCCGATGTGGCGCTCAACATGGATGTGATGGCGCAATATCCGTTCTGCCGCCTGAGCGGTCCGGCCAATGTCCTGATCATGCCGGCCTTCCACTCGGCCTCGATTTCAACCAAGATGCTGCAGGAACTCGGCGGCGCCACGGTGCTCGGGCCGCTCCTGGTCGGCCTCGACAAGCCGGTCCAGATCGTCTCGCTCGGGGCCAACGATTCCGACATCGTCAACATGGCGGCGGTCGCGGCCTATGATGTGACCTGACACGCAACACCGGGAAAACAGGACGGCGGAAGCGATATCGACTGCCCTGTTGAGGAGCGACAGTCTGTCGCACAAAAGGGATCAAATCGTGTAGACTCGCGATTCGTTTTTTGCCCACAGGGAGAACGGATCGTGTCGGTCTTTATCGGAATCCTGCTCGGAGGACTCGCCCTTGTCCTGTTTTTCGTCAAGTTTCCCGCCCGCATCGCGGTCCTGAAGAGCCCGACGCTGGCGCTTTTGATGGGCGGCGGCGTGCTCACCGCGCTCGGCGGGGCGCTCGGCTATAACGATGCCGGCTATTGTGTGCATATCCGCACCGTCTTCGGCACGGAAAACAGCAAGTGCGATCTCGGCTGGTTCTTTTCCGGCTGGGGCAAGACCACCGAATATCCCCATTTCATAACCGTTTCCTACACCCAGGAGGCCGATGCCGGCGGCTCGTCCGTGAGCGGACCCTACACGGTGCGCATGGCCGACAACTGGGCCGGGGAGGTCACCCAGACCTCGCGCTTCGGGATCCCCCAGGACCCGGAACAGTTTCTGAAAATGGCACGGGACTTCCGGTCGCCGGAACGGCTGATCACCTCGACCCTGCGCCCGGCCGTCTCGGCATCGCTCGACAGCGTCGCCAACCTGTTCACCATGGAAGAATATTATGCCGGCGGCAAACGCGACGACTTCAAGACCGAATTCCGCGACAGCCTGATCAAGGGCCGGGCCGTCGTCATCCGCGAGGAGACCGTGGTGCGCGGCCCGAACATCAACCGGACGACGGCGCCGTCTGAAAGCTCCCTTTCCGCCGACACGGCCGAAACCGGCGGCGGCGAACGGCTGCGCTTCGTCACGCGCAAGAAAGTGGACGCCAACGGCGTGGAAATCCGGGTCGGCAACGGGTTCAGCGAATACGGCATCCAGGTCTCGACCGCCATCCTGCAGAACCTGGATCCGGACGACGCGTTCGAAGACCAGATCAAGGAGCGCAAGGACGCCGCCGCCCGGCGTTCCGTCGCCCGGGAAAAACGGCTGGAACAGGAGGAACAGCGGCTGCTGGCGCTGGCCGAAGCCGAACGCGCCATCGCCCAGCGCCAGGGCAAGGCGCGCGAAGACCAGATCCAGCGAACGACCGACGCCGAAACCTCCAAACGCCTCGCGCTGATCGCCGCCGACCAGCGCCGCGAGGAGGCGCGCATCGCCAAGGAAACCGCGCAGTTGAACCTGGAACGGGCGGAGATCGACGCCAAATCACGCCAGGTCGCGGCCGACGCCGAAGCCTATGAAAAGGAAGCGCTGATCCGCGCCGACGGCGCGCTCAACCAGAAGCTCGCCGCCTGGGTGAAATCCCAGGAGGTCTGGGCGGCGGCGTTCTCGAAGCGGCGGGTGCCGGCGACCGTCTTCGGGGGAAGCGAAAGCGGAACCGGATCCGACCTCGACGCCAAGACCTTCATGCAATTGCTGACCGTGCAGGCGGCCAAGCAGCTTGAGCTCGACATGACGATCGAAAAGACCCCCGGCCTGCCGGCGCGCGCGTCCAGCAATTGAGGAACTCGAGGGCGTGGTAATGTCTTAAGGATTGAGCAGGCGCCCGGCATTTATCTACAAGATATGGAAAATGACGGCGGGAAGAGTGGACCTCTTGCAAAATCCATCGCCGATTATCGACGGTATGAAACCCAACGACCTCGTCCTGAGGTGCCTTGCGAAGCAAGGCCTCGAAGGACGTTCCAGTGCACGCCATCCGTCCTTCGAGGCTCCGCTCCGTATCCACATCGGGTGTTCCCGATGTGGACACTCAAAATGTCAAACAGGGGAACACCCCTGTTTGATGCGCCTCAGGATGAGGTGGAGGAAAATGGACATCGTTGATTGAGCGGCCTTTTAAGCGGCTCAGGAGTTGTTGAATTGATTCGTGAATTTGGTTGGTGACGCAGTCGGCCTATAGCGCCGCCTCGATTTCCTCCGCAATCGCGCTTGCCGCTGCGGCCGGATCGGGGGCGGCGTTGATCGGGCGGCCGATCACCAGATAGTCCGACCCGGCGCGGATCGCGTCGCCCGGCGTCATCACCCGGCGCTGGTCGCCGACATCGGCGCCGGCCGGCCGGATCCCGGGGGTCACCAAGAGGGTTTCAGGGCGCAGGACCTTGCGCAGCGCAACCACTTCCTGCGCCGAACAGACCACGCCGGTCATGCCGGCGGCCTCGGCATCGCGGGCGCGGCTCTCGACCAGATCCGCCGCCTGCGTGCCGTAGCCGGCCGCAGTCAGGTCGTTATCGTCCATCGAGGTCAGGACGGTTACGCCCAGAAGCCCCAGAGGCCGGTCGCCACGCCCCTTGACCGCTGCCCGCATCGCCTTCGGATAGGCGTGGATGGTGGCGAAGGTCACGCCCATTTTCGCAATGTTCTCGACGCCCTTTTCAACCGTGTTGTCGATGTCGAGCAGCTTGACGTCGAGGAACACCCGATGACCTTCCTCGATCAGATCGCGGGCAAAGTCGAGGCCGCCGGCGAACTGCAGTTGCATGCCGACCTTGTAGAAGGAGATTATGTCGCGGGTCGCGTCGACCAGTCGACGGGCACTGGCGACATCGGGCACATCGAGCGGAAGGATGATGCGTTCGGCGGCTTTTTCGAAATCCGACCGGAGCGACGGCGATAGTGAAGTGGACATGGCAAGATCCTCTTGGAGCCTGATTTGATGTTTCCTACAGGAGCGGTCTTTCCACGTCGAGACAGGCTTGATAAGAACAGGCGCTTGTTCACGACGAATTCGCCTGGCGCGCCGGATCGACCGGTTTCGGCACGGCGAGCAATGGCCCTGCAACAGGGCTTCGAAAGGACCGGTTCATGCGCACGGCGTCTGTGTCCCGCACGACCAACGAAACCCGGATCGACGTTACGATCGATCTCGACGGCACCGGGCAATTTGACAACAGGACCGGCATCGGGTTCTTCGATCACATGCTCGACCAATTGTCGCGGCATTCGCTGATCGACATGACGATCCGCGCCGAGGGCGACCTGCATATCGACCAGCACCACACGACGGAGGATGTCGGCATCGCGCTCGGCCAGGCGCTGCGCTCCGCGCTCGGCGACATGAAGGGCATCGTGCGCTATGCCGACGTGCACCTGCCGATGGACGAGGCCATGACCCATTGCGCCATCGACGTTTCCGGCCGCCCGTTTCTGGTCTTTCAGGCGGATTTTTCCCGCGACAAGGTCGGCGATTTCGACACGGAACTGTTTCAGGAATTCTTTCAGGCCTTCACCATGAATGCCGGCATCACGCTGCACCTGCGCAATCTGTACGGCAGCAACAATCATCACATTGCCGAAACCTGTTTCAAGGCCGCGGCGCGGGCGCTGCGCGTCGCCATCGCGATCGATCCGCGCATGGCCGATGCCGTTCCTTCAACCAAGGGATCGCTCGGGGACTGATATGAAGACATTCACGGTCCACACGCCTCCCCCGTCCGGCAGCGCGGAAAAAGACGCGCTCGACACCCTGTTCGTGCGCGAGGGGTTTGCGCTGTGGGCGTTTTTGATCCCGCTGTTCTGGCTTCTGGCACACCGGATGTGGCCGGTGCTTCTCGGCTATCTCGTCTTTACCGGACTGGTTGAGGGCGCCGCCTATCTGATCGGCGACGTCGTACCCGGCATCTTCGCCCTTTTGATCACCATCCTGTTCGGACTGGAGGCAAACAGTCTGCGGCGCTGGACGCTGGACCGGAAAGGCTACCGGTTCGTCGCCGTGGCGTCCGGACGGACCCTCGAAGAGGCCGAACAACGCTATTTCGATTCGCTGCGCAACGGCACGGTCACCTCCGCCGTCGCAACCGAGCGCATGGCAGTGCCGTCGCAACCCGCCGTCACAAGACCGCGCATGGCGGCTCCGTTCAGTGAGCGACCGGTCACCGGCCTGTTCCCGCAGCCGGAGCGCGTGCGGTGACGGTTGCGATAGTCGACTATGGTTCGGGCAACCTTCGTTCGGCGCAGAAGGCGTTTCAGCGTGCCGTCGACGATCTCAGCATGGCGACCGAAATCCTGGTGACAGCAGATCCGGACAGGGTTCATGCGGCCGATCGCATCGTGCTGCCGGGTGTCGGCGCCTTCGCCGACTGCCGGGCCGGGCTTGCCGCCATTCCCGGCATGGAAGACGCGCTGTTCGACGCGGTGATCGACAAGGGACGGCCTTTTTTCGGCATCTGCGTCGGCATGCAGCTGATGGCCACGCGCGGCCTGGAAAAGGTCACCACGCAGGGAATGGACTGGATTGCCGGCGATATCGTCGAGATCGCCCCGGACGACCCGGCCCTCAAAATCCCGCATATGGGCTGGAACACGATCCGCCAGGTCAATCCGCACCCGCTGCTCGACCCCCTGCCCACAGGACCCGACGGGCTGCACGCCTATTTTGTCCATTCCTACCATCTCGATGCCGGCAAACCGGAAGAGCTGCTGGCGGAGACCGATTATGGTGGCGCGGTCACCGCGATCGTCGGGCGCGACAATCTTTTCGGGACCCAGTTCCACCCGGAAAAGAGCCAGGCGCTCGGCCTTGGCCTGATCAGCAACTTTTTGACCTGGAGGCCGTGAGGTCACATGATTCTGTTTCCGGCCATCGACCTGAAGGACGGCGCCTGCGTGCGCCTGATCAAGGGCGACATGAATGCCGCCACAATCTTCAACACCAGCCCAGGGTCCCAGGCGCGAAGCTTTCAGGAGCAGGGGTTTTCCCATCTGCACGTGGTCGACCTGAACGGCGCCTTTGCCGGGGAGAGCGTCAACGGCGATGCCGTTGAGGAAATCATCCAGTCCGTTTCGCTTCCGATACAATTGGGCGGCGGCATTCGGGACATGGCCGGCATCGAAGCCTGGCTTTCCAAGGGCATTGCCCGGGTCATCCTCGGTACGGTCGCGGTTCGCAATCCACAGCTTGTACACGAAGCCTGCACAGCTTTTCCAAACCAGGTCGCGGTCGGGATCGACGCCAAATCAGGCTACGTCGCCGTCGAGGGCTGGGCCGAAACATCGGAACTCTCCGCGATCGATCTGGCAAAACGGTTCGAGGACGCGGGCGTCGCGGCCATCATCTATACAGATATCGATCGCGACGGCATCCTTGCCGGCCTGAACATGCCCTCGACCCTGGCACTGGCGAAAGCCGTCTCGATTCCGGTGATTGCGTCCGGCGGGCTGGCCTCGATCGACGATATCAAACGGCTGTTGCAGCCGGACGCCGCGATCCTGGAGGGCGCGATTTCCGGCCGGGCTCTCTATGACGGACGCCTCGATCCGGCGGAGGCGCTGGAATTGATCCGGACTCACCGGATCGATTCGGAGGCGAACTGACCAATGACGACCGGACGGACGTCAGGGTGCCGGGCCCGCGAATCGCGGTTCAACTATCGAACAGTTTACGCTGCGCTGCAAAAGCGCTAGACAGAAGCCGGCTCAACGCTGGAAATGGCCGGGCCGGTGCGATTCACCACTTTGACCCCCTGTTGCGAACAGGGCCAATGCGACCGAAGTCATGTTGAAAGCCCGCGTTATTCCCTGCCTCGACGTCAAGGACGGCCGTGTCGTCAAGGGCGTCAATTTTGTCGACCTCGTCGATGCCGGAGATCCGGTCGAGGCCGCCAAGGCCTATGATGCGGCCGGCGCCGACGAATTGTGCTTTCTCGATATCAATGCGACCCATGAAAATCGCGGCATCCTGTTCGATGTGGTCCGGCGCACGGCCGACCAGTGTTTCATGCCGCTGACCGTCGGCGGCGGTGTGCGCACCGTCGAGGATATCCGCAACCTGCTTGTCGCCGGTGCCGACAAGGTGTCGATCAACAGCGCCGCGGTAAAGGATCCCGGCTTCGTGCGCGCGGCGGCCGACAAATTCGGCAACCAATGCATCGTCGTCGCCATCGATGCCAAGCGGGTCAGCGCCGACGGCGACCCGTCACGGTGGGAGATCTTCACCCATGGCGGACGCAAGCCGACCGGGATCGATGCGCTGGAATTCGCCGAACAGGTTGTGGCGCTCGGCGCCGGTGAGATCCTGCTGACCTCCATGGACCGGGACGGAACCAAAAACGGTTACGATCTCGAGGTGACGCGGGCGATTGCCGACCGGGTCCGGGTTCCGGTGATCGCGTCGGGCGGTGTCGGCACCCTCGATCATCTGGTGGAAGGCGTACGCCAGGGCGGCGCAACCGCCGTGCTCGCGGCCTCCATCTTTCATTTCGGCACCTATTCGATCGGCGAGGCAAAGGCGCATATGGCGGCTGCCGGCATCCCGATGCGGCTTGACGGGCGGGCGGATGCTCCGGGTGGTGCGAGCGGCATAGGCGGGATCCCGGCATGAGCGACGCAAAACCCTTCGACCTGGCCGATCTCGCCGCGATTGTCAGCGCCCGCGCGGCCGACGATCCGGACCGGTCCTACACCGCCAAGCTGATCCGGCGCGGCATCGGCAAATGCGCGCAAAAGCTCGGCGAGGAAGCGGTCGAGACCGCGATTGCCGCGGTGCAGGAGAACCGCGAGGACGTCAAAAAGGAAGCCGCGGATCTGTTATATCATCTGCTCGTCGTGCTGGAGGCGAGCCAGGTTCCGCTGCAAGCGGTTCTGGAGGAACTGGCGGCGCGCACCCACCAATCCGGCCTTGCGGAGAAGGCCGCCCGCGCCGAATAGAGACGATTGTCTGCAAAGGTTCAAGGGAACCCAATCATCATGAGCCAAGTGTAATGGATCAATTGCAGGACATTGCGCCGTCGCCGTACCGCACGTTCAAACGCGCCGACTGGTCGAACCTTCGCGCCGATACGCCGCTGACGCTGACGGAAGCCGAACTGTCGAAAATGCGCAGCCTGAACGACCGGATCTCGCTGGCCGATGTGGAGGAGATCTACCTTCCCCTGTCGCGCCTGCTCAGTCTCTATGTGGAAGCCATCCAGTCGTTGCACGACGCGTCGGAACAGTTTCTCGGACCGTCCGATGCCACAATTCCTTTCGTCATCGGCATTGCCGGATCCGTTGCCGTCGGCAAATCGACCACGGCACGGGTGTTGCAGACGCTCCTGGAACGCTGGCCCTCGAGCCCGAAGGTGGAACTGATCACCACCGACGGTTTCCTGTATCCGAACGCGGTGCTGGAGGCCGAGGGCCTGATGGGCCGCAAGGGCTTTCCCGAAAGCTACGACCTGCCGCGCCTGCTGCGGTTCCTGTCGGACGTCAAGGCCGGACTGACCAGCGTCGAGGCGCCGGTCTATTCGCACCTGACCTACGATATCGTTCCTGGCGAGACTGACGTCATCCACCAGCCTGAAATCCTGATCGTCGAAGGCCTCAACGTCTTGCAGACCAGCCGCCTGCCCAAGGATGCGGACGCAGTGCCGTTTGTGTCGGACTTCTTCGATTTTTCGATTTTCATCGATGCGGAGGAAGCCGCGATTACCAACTGGTATGTGGAACGGTTCATGAACCTGCGCGAGACCCGGTTCAAGGATCCGCGCTCCTACTTCCACAAATATGCCAGCGTGACCGAGGAAGAGGCCCTGACACTGGCGCATCAATTGTGGCACGATATCAACCGCCGCAACCTGTTGGACAATATCCTGCCGACACGCCGGCGCGCCGACCTGATCATGACCAAGGGCGACAATCACGATATCGAGACGGTCGCCCTGCGGAAGATTTGATCGGGCGGTACGGTTTTTAACGCATTTTGGTTTGATCCACCTCGGTTGAGAGGGCGGAGGTTTGCGCGAAAACACCGGCGAGCCCTTCAGTGTCACGACGCTCGGCGAACCTTCCACAGGTCCCGAAAAATTCCAATCCACGTCATGTCCGGGGCTTGTTGTATGGCCCGGCCACCCACCACGCCGCCTCGAAGCGGGATCGTGATTTGCATCCTGCCCGGTGGGTGGCCGGAACAAGTGTAAAGACCGGCCATGACGTGTTGGAGGGAATTTTCTATCGTAAATGACAGATGATACGCTTTCCGCATTGCGCCGAAAAGTGTCCACCATGTCTCCGAACACCTGTCCGCCATGTCTCCGGGACGAGCCGCGGCCATGACGTGGTTAGGGCACCAGGGCAAATGATCCGGATCATTTGCCTGACCCTCTAGGAGCGCCGGGTGGAGCGGTTTTACGCAACCTGCGTCCCGAGCGCGCCGGTTTCCCAGCCGATAATGGCCCGTTTGCGTGTCAGGCCCCAATGGTATCCGCACAGGGACCCGGTCTTGCCGATCACACGATGGCAGGGCACGACGAAGGAAATCGGGTTCTTGCCGACCGCCGTTCCGACCGCGCGCGCGGCGGACGGTTTGCCGATATGGGCGGCAATGTCGGAATAGGTCGTCATCCGGCCCATCGGGATCTTCAACAGGGTTTCCCAGACCCGGACCTCGAAATCCGAGCCGATCATCGCGACCCGCAACGGCGCCTTGTCGGACCATTGCGACTGATCAAAAACCCGGGATGCATAGGGCGCCGTCGCGGCCGGGTCCTGAATATAGGTCGCTTTCGGCCAGCGTTTCTTCATGTCTTCCAACGCGGCCGCCTCGTCGCCGTCATCGGCGAAGGCCAGACCGGCAAGACCGTGCTCGGTCGCCATGAACAGGGCCTGGCCGAAGGGACATGAATGAAAGGCGTAGCGGATCTCGATGCCCTCGCCCCGGGCCTTGTAGACGCCGGGGGTCATCGCTTCGTGGGTGACGAACAGGTCGTGCAGGCGCGCGGGGCCGGACAATCCGACTTCGTAGGAGGCATCGAGCACGCTGGCTGAATCCCGCAGCAGGGCGCGGGCATTGTCCAGGGTGATCGCCTGGAGGAACGCCTTCGGCGTCAGCCCGGCCCAGCGGGTGAAAAGCCGCTGCAATTGCAGCGGCGCCAGTCCGACATGGCCGGCCATTTCATCGAGCCCGGGATGATCGCGCCAATTGTCGGTCAGAAACTCGATGGTTTCGCGTACGATCGCATAATCGTC
>Ga0207422_1004645_pt1 | contig 11018 bp, 7 predicted proteins | sample MarCyaLeptolynsp_FD_187757 | JGI IMG/M metagenome (GOLD analysis project Ga0207422, IMG submission 187757) | Marine cyanobacterial communities from Panama - species 1 Leptolyngbya sp. (SPAdes) | ecosystem: Environmental > Aquatic > Marine > Unclassified | place: Panama: Panama City | collected... | reverse complement strand
TTTTGGCGCGCGGCCAGCGCAAAACGTCGCGTTGTTGTTTTCGTTTGTTTTTGTTTTTCGATTTTTGTCTTTTTCCTGTCTTTCATAGGCTTACAAGCTTGTGTAAGGCTATTTCAGGAGATTTCAAAAAAGCATATAATTGGTTATATGTTTATTTCAGTCTGTGTATAAAATGTATGATTATTTCAGTTGTATACAGACAGACACCGTAACGCAGATAGCCTACCAAGTGGGGTTCAACAACCTTTCTTATTTTGCCAAATGTTTTAAGGAGCAATACGGCGTTGCCCCCTCTTCTTATTAGCCCTTATTGCAGTATAAGTGCATTACTTGGAACTGCCATGTTACAATTTGGAACCGTAGTGTCAGCCCCGAATAATGCTATCCTTTAGCTTTGGAGTGTATCTTTTTTTGTAAAAAGTAAATTTTCGGACATGAAGGAATCCACTCTTGATCGGACCTCTATTGTTACGCTTTTGATCGCATGTTTTTTATTTTCTTGTAATCCGGACGACGACCCAATAACGCCTGATCCCGACCCGGTAGGATTTGATATCAATGTATCTGGAAGCGTTTCTAGAAAGATGCAAGGGACAAATGCTACCTACAAATTTCTACAGATGCCCAGTAGTTTTGTTACCACACACCAATTGGCCGTCTACTTGACAGATGAGGAAGGCTATACGGTATTGGTCATCATCCTCTTGAATGGGACCACCCTTCCCGGTACAGGTAACTATAAGATCAATAATCATTTATCGGGTCCTTTAAAAAAAAATGATGACAGCCTAATATTTGGCCGGAATGGTGTCATCAGCCATGGCACACCAGTTGCGGGGGGAGGTAATATCATTATCACCGGGTCGGGCAGTGATTTTATAAAAGGTACTATAGATGGTGGACTCAGGGCCACAAGTACAGGGTCTGGAGATATAAATATCAAAGGCTCATTCTATGCCCGACTGGACGAATAATATCCCATAAGATTTCAATCATACTATACTTTACATGATACTAGCTGTCTTTTTAAATTTTTAAATTCATTTTTTATGTCACTATCAAGTATAAACGTATTTTCTATACCTAGAAACTTCATGCTTTTTCTATGTATCATATATATCTCTTTTTCTCATGTGAATGCCCAAGTAATCTGGGACAAAACCTATGGGGGAACTTCAGGTGATTTAGGCAAAGTAATTATCCCTGCTGTAGATGGAGATGGTTTTTTAATCGGGGGAGTTTCTGGTTCTGGAAGTGGCAACCATAAATCTGCACCGCATTATGGAGGAGCTGATTATTGGATCGTGAGGATAGATGCCCAAGGCAATCGATTATGGGACAAAAGTTATAGTGGTCTAAATAGTGGTTTAAACGGAAGGGATTGGTTGGAATGTATGATCCCTACCAGTGATGGAGGATATCTGTTAGGAGGGTGGTCAAAAAGTGATAAAGGGTATCATAAAAGTGAGAGTCCTCTTTATATTTATCATCATCATTCAGATATCTGGATTATCAAGATAGATGCCCAAGGCAACAAGCTTTGGGATAAAACAATTGGTAGCAGTTCAGGTGATCTTATTTCAGATATCATAGAAACCGCTGATGGGGGATTTTTACTAGCTGGTATTTCAATGTCAGAGGGTAGCGATGACGACCCCCTTAACGACAATTTACTTTTCGATAAGTCAGAATTAGGGGGAAGAGGGTTGACAGATTATTGGATCGTGAAGATTGATGCCCAAGGCAACAAAGTCTGGGACAAAATTTATGGAGGAAGCTATTATGATAATCTACAAAAGTGTCTGGCCACATCAGATGGCAATTATTTACTGGTCGGTCATTCTTCATCTAATGCAGGGTATGAAAAAAGTGAGGATCGCTTTACGTCTAGTGTTTGGGATGAAGACTTTTGGGTCTTAAAAATAGATCCTTTGGGCAACAAGATATGGGACAATACCATCGGAGGAACTGATCGTGATTGGTCAAGAGATGCAATCAATACACCAGATGGTGGATACCTGATCGGTGGACATTCAAAATCGCCCAAAAGTGGGAAAAAAAGTCAAAATAACCCTACTGACTCTTGGGCAATGTGGCTTATAAAACTGGATGCTGATGGTAACAAAATATGGGATAGGACCTATGATGGTGATAGAGATGATCATCTATCAAAGATTGGATTGAGCCAAGATAATTCGATCCTATTAGTTGGGTATTCTAAATCAGATATGGGTCATGATAAAACTTTGAACCCTAAAGGAGGTCGTGGAAATAATGAATATGATATCTGGATAGTAAAAACGGATTTGCAAGGTAATATTTTGGGAGATATGACCATAGGGGGTACTAAAAGAGATGAAGCCGAAGATGCTTTTGTATTTAGTGAGGATTCTATTATGATTGTGGCTTATTCTAAGTCTCCTATCAGTTATGATAAGGCCAGCCCAAATCTTGGTGGTAGTGACTTCTGGTTACTCAACGTTAAATTTAACAAGGATGCTGTTTATATTGTACCACCTTTCTCCATAGACGATTGGATCCTGACCTGCCGCTTTTGCGATATTTGGGGCCACCCTTGGGAGGATATCATCGATATAGAATACAGGTTCTGGCGAACAGAACTGGGAGTAGAGGCAGCTACCAGTAGGCTGGCATACAGTGGGTCTAGAACACACAGGGATGTAGTTTATTGGGAAAACGATACCGACCTGGCCATTGAGTTCTATCCCGATTTAGCTGCTGGTGAGTACCAGTTTCAGATGCGGGGCAAACTCAGTAATAGGTCTTACACCGAATGGACAGAGCCAACTACTTTTGAAATAGCAGGTAGTAGGGTCGAGGCCTTTCCCAATCCTGTTAGGAATACACTTAATGTAGTTTACCAAGCCAGTAGGGCAGAAGAAGTACAGGTCAAGGTCATGGATCAAATGGGGCAGGTACTTTTTAGCCAAAGTTATCATGCCATAGAGGGTACCAACGAATGGAGTTTGGGTTTAGGTAGATCATGCCATGGATTGCTGACCTTGGAAATAAGCAGTGACTACCATGGACCATATACAAAAAGGTTGTTGAGGGAATAGAACATAACTGAAAATAAAGAGGTATAAACAAAATATTTGCCTCATGATCGATCGTATGCCATTATGATAACTGTAGAAAAATATAAGACCGGAACAGCTATATAAAAGACCATGACCCGCAAACCTACTTATATCATTTATGTGGGCCATACTGTAGAATTTGATCGGTTTCGTTTGTATTGTTGTCCAAATGGCATGGTTGACATCTAAAAGTCAGTTCAGAGAAAGTAAGTTCAATATGGAAGATCAATCTACAAAGTGCCCACCTTGGAAGGGCTACCAGAAAATCGGGTTCCGTTTTGCCCTGATATTTTTTGTCCTGTTCATCATTTTACTTGATTGGTCGGCAAATCCTATTTTTTCATACCTGTATTATTATGGGCATCTAGCAGACGGATTGGATATCCTTGTTTCATGGACCGGAAAGCATCTTTTTGATATTCCATACACCATTGTTTCTCCATATGATGGGGAACACAATGATAGGACTTATGTCTACTTACTGTATTTCACAATGGCCCTTACAGCTATTGTAGGAACAATAGTATGGGGTCTGGCAGATAGAAAAAGACAAGATCATGATGTGCTGTATTATTGGTTCACCACGATTGTCCGCTACTATTTGGCATTCACGATGTTCCTTTTCGGGCTCTATAAGTTTTTCAGGATCCAATTTCCTGAGCTTGGCCATTACACATTGTCAGGGACAGTTGGGGATATGTCACCCATGCATCTTGCCTGGGCATTTTTTGGATATTCCCATGGATACAATGTTTTTATGGGTATCGCTGAATGTGCGGGATTGCTCCTGCTTTTCCGCAGGACAACCACGCTTGGTTCAATACTCACCATGGGGGCCCTTTCCAATATCATTGCTGTGAACTACAATTTTGATGTACATGCCAAAATGTATCCTACAGCTTTGTTTTTAATGGCCTTATTTCTATTGCTAAAGGATGCAAAACGGATAATACGATTTTTCTTCACTGGGGAAGCCATTTCCCTACCTGTTATCAAAGCACCTGTTTTTCAAAAAAGATGGATGGATATCTCAAAAACAGTATTGAAAATTTTAGTGATAGTTTTTTTCTTGTTCGGTCATATGAAAGACAGCATTGGATATAAAAAGGGCTACCAAGAAAGATCAAGGGCAATATCCGGATATTCCGGTATTTATGATATTGACACTTTTGTTTTGAACGGGGATACCTTGACAGAAGACAATCCCTTTCGTTGGCAACAACTCGTTATAGGGGACAGGATACTAGAGGCAGTGCGCTTTAGGGGAGATAGTATTGCTTTGGCTTCTGTGGATGCCAATGAAAAAGATATCATAGTTTTTGGGGACCCAACCGATTATTATACTAAAAGGCAGGGGATATACAACGAACTGGGTAATTCTGATGATACATATAGAATGATGGATTCGATACTCGTGGCCCGACAAATAGTCAGCAGCTTGAACTTTGAATTATCTGGTTCAACGGTGTTGCTATTGAAGGGAAAAATAAAAAACGATCCTGTTTATATAACCACTAAAAAAAGGGATATCGACATAAATGGATACAGATTAAAGAAGAGTTATTTTCATTGGATAAACGAGGCAAGTCATTTTTATTGATGTGTGCTGAAAGATCTTTGACCTCACCTGAAAAATGAGATCAATATTGAAAAGCTCATAATTGGTTATATGTTCACTATAGCCAGTGTAGAAAAAAGTAAGGCTACATCAGATTTTGTGCAGACCGAATATATCATGGTTTTTCAATCAGCATTTTGGCTTTGATCCAGTAATTGTAGGCGGGCAATATTAATACGGATAATCCTGAAATAAACTCAACGGAATACTCCAATTCTTTCGCAGTGTATAACTGGCTATATATTTACTCTATGAATACAGAATTATGTCTGGCTTATCAGCAATATTCATAATGTCAGTCAGACTTCCTTTGGTTTTTCATTCCCTTTTCGAGACCGTGAACTCAAAACTTTGGCCCCCTATCAACCCTGTACCACTGACACCTTCGATTTTCCCTATGAAACCGGCATCGGAATCGGAACAATGGAACTCTATGATGGCCTCCCCCTGTCCATCCGTTATGATATCCGGTTTCCAGAACAATGTATTACGATGGTCGGGAGAAGGACCTTCCAAGTCAGCCCCATCATGGACCGGGCAGTAAAACTCCCTTTTGCCATAGTACCCCTTCAACATCCTCAGGTTGAACCTCTCCATCAGGTAGGCATCGGTCAATTCCGGGTACTTGTAAGGTGGCAATGGAGGGTTGATAAAGGCCTCGTCCGATCTTGGGGCGACCCCTTTGACCCAACGACCGTCCCTCCAGACCATCAGTTCCAGATATATCTCCCCTTCCACCGGTCTTTTGCTCTTTGCACTTTTGGGATGTACGGGGCAGTTCAGGATGTCGGACTCCTCACATACATAATCGGTGGTCAGTTCCAATCTGGCCAGACTGTCCAGCCTTCCCATATATCTGTCCCTCTGTACATTCCTCTTTTTACCCTTGACCTCGACCGCATCCAGTACGATATCCCCTCTCATGGATTTCCAGAGATCCCTTGGGGGTCCTTGGTCTTCCCCTTTTCCCTTGATCCTTGCCAAAGGGTAGGTATCGGGCCGGGTGCCCCTTACCTTTTCAATTGGCCCGAAAGGGTCCTCCAGGTCTACCCGTACCCTTTTCCTGTCAGGGCCAAAATGTCTGATGAACAATCTCCTGCCCATCCTGAGTCCGTCCGCTGTCAGAAAGAACCTTCCAAGGCTGTCCAATGGCAGTATCTTCTTTTTGTCCTCCTCAAGTGGGTCATAGACCATGACCGCCCCTTGTATGGGCATATCATTGCCCTTTTTTACATATTTGAGCCTGCCCTGGACATTGTCCTTGACACCGGAAATGTCCGTGTCCCTTTCGGTACTGAGTCCCTGTCCGTTCCAGACATACCGTCTCCAACCCTGTGTGATGAGCAGATAGTCCAATGCCTGCTTGGCGTTCCTGTTCTTCCCATCAAAATAATATCCTGGATCGTATATCCTCCCTTTGAGCTGTGTGGAAAGATGGCAATGGCCCTCGATGGTCTTTGGGTCCCTGGGGTCACCATATACCCCATCATATACGCTCAGCCCCAGATGTGCCGCTACGGGCCTTCCATCCCCGTCCGTTGTCCTCAGTCTCAACCTTACCTTTTCCCTGGTCAGGTACCCACTTTTGTCCAATGTGGCCCCTATATTGAGTTTCCGGTCCATGTTCACATAGACCAGGCGTTCTGCCACTGGCCGGAGCCCCTCATCGAAAAGGGTCATCTCGGCAATGCCCTGTGGAAGGTCCTTCAAGGGGAACTTAATGATCATCTCATTTTCCAAAGGTGCCCTGGCCAGGCCATGGACCGTGCCCCTTATCTGGAACCTTACGTAGACCGTCCTTTTTTTGGTACCGGGTGACCGTGATATCTTGAGTATGACCGTGTCCCTTGAATTGGACAGTAGCTGCATGGCCATCCCATTGGGCATGATGGCCGGTAGGTCGAATTTTTGTGGCGTTGAAAGACCTTTCAAGGTCACATGGTATCTCCTTCCATGGACCGGTGCCATCGTAAAACTCCCCATACCTGCATGCATGCTCCTGAACCTGGTAACCTCTTTACCGTCCTCATAGAGGGTCCCTGAGATATCCCTAGGGAGACCTTTGTCATCAACTGCCTTGAAACCGACCTTACTTGGGATGCCGGAGACCAGGTGGCCACCTTCGGGGAACATACTGAAGTGGACAACATCTTTTTTACCGGTACCGTCGGTCTCAGAAGGTCCCCTGACCATTGGCATATCCGGGACGTATTCAATTATCTTGAGTTTGCGGAGGTTATGGCCCCCTCTATGTGCATTATCAGGGGAATGGGCAGAATATGCCCTCAGTACATAGTCCCCTGCCGGTAAAGTGTCCTGTAACAGCAAATGCCCATCCACGAAACCGTTCTCGATATGATACATCTCCTGGGATACTACCTGTCCATCTTCTTCCCGTACTAGTTCAACGTACAGGGTATTGTCAAGGTCGGATGGGAGCAAGGACCTATCCTCCAGTACATAACCCTTGAACCATAGGTCCTCACCGGTCACATAGATGTCCTTACTGGTCTGGAGATAGATGATGGCCCTTTCATTTTCCTCTACCATCTCTTGGAAACCTCCTACCAGGACATCAAAATAATGGTCTTTTATCTGGGAATGGACAGAAAAAAAAGGGACCATGCAAAAATAAGAAAGGGTGAAGATCAGTTTTTTGTCCATGTTACCTTGTCCGGTCTATTGATTTACTGGTGTCTTTCCAAGAACATTTGGCCAGCATGTATACTGGCCTGTTTTCAGATGACCTGTAAATATAAATATAGTGATAATTGGGTATAACTGACACTAGATACTGAGGGAAAAGATTATTTCAAGGAGATTTCAAAATAGTAATCTGGTAATATGTTTATTACGATCAGGTCAGAAAAATGTAAGGAAAGGGCAGCTATATACAATGGCAAGTACCCTGATTAGTACTTTGTCTGAATGGGGGAATACCTTCTAGTATTCAATGAATTGAAATAAAGAAGGTATATTAAAAATGATAATTATCGACTGACAGGCTCAGTAGGATCTACTAGTAACCAGTTCACGATATCTTTCTCGGTTTCTGAATAGAAATTTCTAAAAAGGATCCCAGAAATATCTTCTTCAGCTACTTGTTCGGCTGAAAGTTGTCCCATTATTTCATTCCCCATTTTATGGGCAATTCTTGATAGACCTGCTTCTTGTGCTGGGGTATACCAGTTATTAACTAGCCAATCCAGAAATTTATCATCAAAACCTTCAGCCACTATGTGGGCCAATAAGTACTTTTTTTTGTTTTCTTTTACTGTTTTCAAGACCGTATTGACTGCCTTTTGTCCTTGTTCTGACCAAATAAACCCTGTTCCCCATTCTAATACCACGATACTCTCTTCTGATCCATGATCGTAAACTTTTGCAAATGATTCATTTAAGTAAGTGTTCATAATAATGCCGAATTAATTTAAACTTATTTTTACCATTAAAATGATAAATCCTATATTATAGTGTTTTTGGGCACTTGAAATAAAGTTCAAAACTTCAAAAAATCGGTATCAATGACGGCTGTGAACAGGTGATCCTTTGGATCGTATGACCTTAAATTGACCTTACGGGACCCTACAATTTTTCATTGGGGATAAATTGGTTATATGTTCACCCTGATCAGCGTAGAAAAATGTAAGACCATATCAGTGGAGAACAAGCCGGCAATTATTTTTGATATATTTTTTTGTTCATCCATACATCCGGTCTTTTATCCGAAAACCGATATCATGTCACTGAAAATGGAAGATATGTACATGGTATAGGTCCTGGTGACAGTCAATGACAAAAAATGTGGTACAATGCGATAAAAAGTCGTTTTTCAGTGTAATAATGCATAAAAATATACATTATATACCTGATTTTTTAAGTATGATATTTTTCTATTGACGCTATTGATTACCCCATGAAGTCCCGTTTCAATACCGGTTCGATCAAAGGTAGGACCTTACTGTTGATCATTGTTTTCCTTATCCTATTGACCTTTGTCAATATCTTTGTACTGTCCCAAAACCACAATGTGCAAAAATTGGGTAAAGGGGTCAAGGATTTGACCTTGCCACTGACATTGAACGGTCAGGAGATACTACTTGGGCTCAATAAGGCCTCTGCTGTCCAAAGGGCCTATTATATCAGCCGTAACGATTCCTTGATCTTTCAAAGGGAACAGATATGGCAAAATGACATCCTGCCTGCATTGGCAATCTTGGTAGAACTTGGAAAGGACCTTGAACGGAAAGAAAATATAGAACGTATAGAACGGTTAAAAAGATTGGTACCGCAATACCAAGGCCTACAGCAAGAGATAGAGGAAAGCATGGTAACAGTTACAAGTCCGACCGTCCAAATGGACCATTTGGATACAATTGGCCATACCCAAGAAACGGCGCATGTCCTGGCAATGGAAAAGAAAGCGGAACAGGAAAGGGAATTCTCAAGGCTTGTCACTGAAAAGATAGATCCGATCAAAGCAAGGATAGAGGATGCTATCGACCCCTTGTTGGCCTCGGAGAGGCAATCCCTAGAAGACAATATCGGTGAGCTGAACAGTAATGTCGAAAGGACCAGTCTCATGCTGATAGTGTTATCATTGATAGGTCTGGTGATCTCCTTATCGATGGCCTACTTCCTCTTCAAGCGATTGGGCCATTCCATCAGTGGACCTACCGATCTACTGCACAGATTGAGCCAGGGGGATATCCCCGATAAGCTCCCTGGATCCACCGATGAACTCAATGAAGTGATAAAGGCAGGTAACATATTGGCCCAGAACCTGGCCGCTGCCAGTAAATTTGCCGGACAGATCGGGGAAGGGGACCTGGAAGGGGATTATAGTCCTGCCGGGCAACAGGACATATTGGGGAACGCGCTTGTCCGGATGCGTGACAGACTGAAACAAGTGGCCGGGGCCGATAAGGAACAGCAATGGACCGCAAATGGATTGAACAGTCTGGGGACACTCCTGCGGAAGGACCATTCTGACCTTGAAGACCTGGGGAGCGATGTCCTCAAGTTCCTGGTCAAATATATGGATGCCAACCAAGGGGTACTCTTCATACTCAATGACAAGGACAAGGGGGATGTCTTTATGGAACTAGGGGCAATGTACGCCTGGGGCAGGGTGAAGCATACCGAAAGAAAGATAAGGCAAGGGGAGGGACTGGTAGGACAGGTCTGGCAGGAGGGGTCCACTACCTATATGGAGGCCGTACCGGAGAGCTACGTAAATATCACATCAGGCCTTGGCGGGGCCAATCCTCGCAGTATCATAGTATTGCCGCTCAAATTCAATGAAAGGGTATATGGGATACTGGAGCTGGCCTCCTTCAAGAAATACTGGGGATATCAGCTCAGATTTTTAGAGGACCTGGCTGGGACCATTGCATCCACGATCTCGACCACAAGGAACAATGAGCACACCAAGCGGTTATTGGAGCAGGCCCAGGAAACCTCGGTGATGGTCAGGGCACAGGAAGAAGAGATGAGGCAGAGTATGGAAGAGTTGGAGGCCACCCAGGAAGCGATGAAGAAAAAACAAAAGGCACTGGAGAATGCCAATAAAATGATGAAACAGAACGAAGAGCTCACAAAAAAAGCACTGGCAAAAAAAGAGCTCGAACTGGAAGAGTACAAGAAGTTGTATGAAGAAACACTAAAAGGATGAGCTGTTCACTCATTGGTCTTTGTTCATCCCTTAAATTGTCTTACAGGGCCCTATGATCTTTTTAAGGCCAATCATCGTTCATTTGTCCAGCAATGAAGACCGGTCAAAAAAAACTTGGCCTTATACCATATGATACCGGGGCAAAATGAAAAAATCACATAATAGTGGTCACAGGTCTTTGTCCTTAGTGATCTTATGTTAAATTTAAGGGGGATATGATGCCTTTGACAATCAGTGTCAAGCATAATAAACCGGCCCTATTTCCTTTTAAATGTAGATCTTGGACAGAAAAAAATGCCTTTGATGAAGAGTTTGACCCAGATATATACCTTTGCCCTGGTATTGATAGGTAGTTTTATAATTTCCGGTCATTTTATCGTCCAACACTTGGTCCAGGAACAATCAGGGGATGCCAGGATCATCAACCTGTCCGGAAGGCAAAGGATGTTGAGCCAATATCTGACCAAGTATGCCCTCCTATCACTCGATACGGGCCTGGTCATGGAGATGGACAGTTTCCCTGTCGGATACGAGAGTGCGGTGCAACAGTTTGTCAGGTCCCATAGGGCATTGCAATTTGGGGACGATAGCCTATCTATCCCAGAACGTGGACCAAGCAGGGAAA